>Ga0194122_10000824_pt1 | contig 41962 bp, 40 predicted proteins | sample TA2MahCa10mmetaG_FD_155487 | JGI IMG/M metagenome (GOLD analysis project Ga0194122, IMG submission 155487) | Freshwater microbial communities from Lake Tanganyika, Tanzania - TA2015021 Mahale Deep Cast 10m | ecosystem: Environmental > Aquatic > Freshwater > Lake | place: Tanzania: Lake... | reverse complement strand
CCCGTCGCGGACCTTCATTGTGATTTACTTTCCTTTATGGCGAAGGTTCCAAAGGCAGATCCCTTTGACCCCAATCAAATCGCTTGTGCCTTTCCTTGGCTAAAAGCGGGTGGGGTACGGGCCCAGGTGCTAGCCATCTATACGGATGTGCATCCCGAAAGCATGGAATTGGCCAGTCAGCAGGCGAATCTCTTTGTGAAGCTTCTCGAAGATTATCCCAAGACGGTTTGCCGATGGGATGCAGCCTTTCAGCAGCAGCTGGAGGCTACTGATCAATTGGGAATTATTGCTTCCGTTGAAAATGCAGCCGGGATCGGTACTCTAACGGCTACTTGGAAAGAAATCTATGCTCAGTTTGATGCCCTTCTGGAAAAGGTGGGCAGCCTTGCCTACATCAGCCTCACCCACCATACCGAAAATCGATTTGGTGGAGGCAACTACACTGAAGGCATAGGACTCAAAGAAGATGGCAAACGCCTGCTCGACTACCTAGCTGGCAAGCAAATTCCAGTTGACCTCTCACATACCTCGGATCTATTGGCCGAAGGAATCTTAAATTACATAGACCGGCATCACCTTCCCATTCCCATTTTGGCTAGCCACTCCAACTTTCGAAGGATTTGGGACCATAAGCGAAATTTGACAGATGAATTTGCCCAAGAGATCATTCATCGCAATGGGATCATTGGAGTTAATTTTCTGCGCGCCTTTTTGGATAATGAGCAGCCAGAACGACTATTTGAACACCTCATCTATGGTTCCAAACTGGATGAACAGGCCATCGCCTTTGGAGCAGACTTTTTCTATACAAAAGATTTCCCAGACCGGAGTCGTCACCCCTTTTATTTTCCCTTGGCCGAAAATGCAAGCAAGTACCCCAATATCCTATCCCACTTAAGTCAAAAATTGACGGAAGGGCAGTTGCGCAAATTGGCCCATGAAAATGTGTTTCGCTTTTACCAAAACCTTTGGAGCTGATGTCAAGCCATCATTTTGTCAAGGAACAGCAGGAGCCCGCCGTATTTATCTTGAAGGTGGAGGGAATCTCCTTTGAGACGGTCGCTCCACTTCTAGAATGGTCCCCAACCCTCCTGGTCGCTCAAGAAGCAGTGGAGGTAGTCCTCAGCTGGGGGATAAAAATCGATGTGATATTGGGCACTTTAGCATTCCAAAGTGAACACAGGTACCTGCTTGAAGAGCAGTATCCGCTCCGTTTTTTGACGGTTTCGTCTTTAACTGCTTTGGAGGAAGGTATACATTACCTTTTGGCCTCCCAGCACAAAGGGGTGCATCTGCTAGGTTTTGATCACCAAAATCACCAGCAATTGGAAGAGGAAATCCATCACTTAGATCTAACGCTTGTAGATGGGGATTGGAAATACTATCCTGTTAAAGGAGGAAAATTTTCCAAGTGGTTTGCTGCAGCTAAAATCCGCCTTTTGGCAGCGGAGAATCAGCCCGTGGAGGTATCCAACGCTGAGGGGCCCTTACTTTTTCCGGTGTGCTACCTGACCCAACTGGAAGTTCCTGAAGGCATTTCTACCTTCTCCAGTACGGATATTTTTTGGATAGGGGAGCAGGTACGGGGTTAGGATCCTACCAGAAGATACAATCCTGCTGCAGCAAGTGCACCTAAGATGGGACCCACTACAGGAACCCAAGCATAGCCCCAATCGGAAGTCCCTTTTCCTTTAATAGGTAAAATTTGGTGCATGATCCTTGGGCCTAAATCTCGGGCAGGATTGATGGCATATCCTGTAGTGCCTCCCAAGGCCAAACCAATCACCCAAACCAAGAAGGCTACAGGTATGGCTCCCAAAGAGCCCAAGCCTATGGGAGTTTTGGTGTCGCCATCCAAGGAGGCTCCTGAGATATATAGGATCACAAAGACCAATACAAAGGTCCCAATGGCTTCAGAAATGACGCTCGTGGTATAATTTCTTATGCTAGGATCCGTACAAAAAATACCTCTTTTTAGTCCTGGGTCTTCGGCCAAGTCTACGTGATGTCTATACATCAACCAAGCCAGCCCCGAACCCAACATGGCTCCTCCAAGTTGGGCAAAAACATAAGCTCCTACCGATTCCCAGGCAAATTTTCCAACCATCGCCAAGGCTAGGGTCACGGCTGGATTGAGGTGTGCACCACTGTAGGGACCTGTTACTACTACGCCACAAAAAACGGCCAGAGCCCAGGCCGTAGTTATCGCAATTAGGCCTCCGCCATTTCCTTTGGTACCTGGTAAAATGACGTTGGCCACTACTCCAGTGCCAAGTAAAATGACCAAGGTGGTACCAATAAATTCTGCTAGTGTTGGATTCATTCTTGCCAGTGTTTAGTTCGTTGGACTGCTTTGTTCCAAAAATGTACTAATTTTTGCCGTTTTTCCTCTTCCATCTGGGGAGAGAATTTCCGATCGGATTGCCAAAGTTGCTGTAACTCCTCCTGACTTTTCCAAAAGCCTACTGCCAAGCCCGCTAAGAATGCTGCCCCTAGCGCGGTAGTTTCGATGATTTTTGGTCGATTGATGGGACAGTTGAGAAGGTCTGCTTGGAATTGCATCAAAAAGGAATTGGCAGTAGCTCCTCCATCTACACGCAGCTCCTTTAGTGGGGTGCCGCAATCTTTTTCCATGGCTTGAATGACATCGTACACCTGGTAGGCAATGGCCTCTAAGGCGGCTCGGGTGAAGTGCGCGATGCCTGTTCCTCGAGTTATCCCAAAAAAAGCTCCTCGCGCTTGTTGGTCCCAATGGGGGGCACCCAGTCCTGCCAAGGCAGGCACGAAATATACCCCCTCGTTGTCGGGGATACTTGTGGCCAATTTTTCGGACTCTTTGGCATCAGAGAAAAGTTGGAGTCCATCCCGTAACCATTGTATGGCTGCACCCCCAATGAATACGGAGCCTTCCAAGGCATAGGTGATTTCATTGCCTATTTTCCAAGCGATGGTGGTTAGCAATTGGTTGGAGGAGCGCACCGCAACATTTCCTGTGTTCATCACCAAAAAGCATCCCGTGCCATAGGTGGTTTTAGCCATTCCGGCTTGGGTACAAAGTTGCCCAAACAAGGCCGCTTGTTGGTCCCCTGCGATTCCCGTAATGGGAATTTTGGCTTGGAGTACATCCCCAGCCGTTTCTGCCAAGTGCCCAGAGCAGGAGGTTACCTGAGGAAGTAGGGAAGCGGGAATATCAAAGAGTTGAAGCAATTCTTGGTCCCATTGTTGGGTGTGGATATTAAACAAAAGGGTTCGGCTGGCATTGGTGACATCGGTCAGGTGGCTTTTTCCAGCAGTCAAGTTCCAGATGAGCCAGGTGTCCACGGTACCAAAAGCCAATTCCCCCGCATGGGCCTTTTCCCTAGCGCCGGGTACATGAGCCAATATCCAACGGATTTTAGTAGCAGAGAAGTAGGCATCGAGCAACAAGCCCGTTTTTTGTGCGATCATCTCCGTGTGACCGGCTTGTTTGAGGGAATCGCAGTAGGCGGAGGTTCGGCGATCTTGCCATACAATGGCAGGGTAGATCGCCTTGCCTGTTTTTTTATCCCAGACGATGGTTGTTTCTCGCTGATTTGTTATGCCAATCGCTGCAATTTGGCTGGGCAGAATATTCTTACTTAGCAGCGCTTCCACCATGACAGAAGACTGACTGGTCCATATTTCTTGGGGATCGTGTTCTACCCACCCTTGCTGGGGGAAGTATTGGGTGAATTCCTTTTGGGCCACGGAGACCAGTTGCCCTTTTTTATCAAAAACAATGGCTCTGGAACTGGTGGTTCCTTGGTCCAAGGCAAGTACGTAGGTGAAGTTTTGGGTCATGGTTTAGGAGGTGGAAGGATCAGATTTTTCGTAGGAAGTGATCAGGTAGTTTTTTGAAATTTTATAAAACGATTGAAGCTCTTCTGCTATCCAAAGCTCATTTTTTCCCAAGACCTTAGCCATAGTGCTAGCTACTAGGGGAGCAGAAGCGACCGCTGCTTGGGCATCTAGGACCAACATACGAATTCTTCGTGAAAGTACATCTTCCAGGGTGAGAGCCATTTCTTCTTGGCATGCCCAAACTACCTCAGCAAGGATATGGGGAAAGTTGGGATGAATGATTGCTTGCCATTCCGGATGTTGGGCTGCTAGGGCTTGGATTTTTTCCGCATCCGAACCGTAGCTACTCCAATGTCCGGTAGGGAGCTCGGTAGTGTAGCCGTGGATTTTTAAGGTGGCTGATTTGCTTTCGGTAAGTGGGAGGCCAGTAACTTTTGAAAAAAAATTTACCGTATCCTCCCCCATTTTTCTAAAGGTGGTCCATTTCCCACCTGTTAAGGTGAGCAGGCCAGAGGCGGAAAGTAATATTTTATGGGATCTGGAAATCTCCTTGGTTTTGGATTGCCCATCTTTGGGTCTGGCAAGTGGTCTCAATCCAGCAAAAATGGCCCTCACATCTTCCCGCCGAGGAGGAGTGCTTAAGTAAGATTTGGCTGTCTTCAAGATAAAATTAATTTCTTGCTGCAAGGCCTTGGGTTCAAGTTTGGCTTTTTCTCTCAGGGTATCTGTAGTGCCTACGATCAACTTGTCGTGCCAAGGCAAAATAAAAAGTACCCTACCGTCTTTGGTCTTTGGAATCATCAGGGCGTCTTTGCCATTCAAAAAGGGAGCATCTAAGACTAAATGTATTCCCTGACTGGGTTGAATGGTTTTTCGTGCTTCCGGTTGATCCATCTGCAAAACTTTATCGGCAAAAACTCCCGTGGCATTTACGACCATTTTTGCCTTGATCTCGACTATTTCCTTGCTCTGTTCCTCCTGGATGTTCAATCCACAAATTTTTCCTTCAGGGGATTTGATCAAGGCATTCACTTTGGTGTAATTGAGAACGCATCCCCCCAGGTCAGTGATGGTTTGTGCCAAGTGTATGGCCAGTCTAGCATCATCAAATTGTCCATCTTGGTATACCACTCCCCCCAGCAAGCCTTCCTTTTTTAGGGGTGGGAGACGAAGCAGGGTTTCTTTTTTTGAAATGAAGGTTGATTTTCCCAAACTCAAGCTACCCGATAGCCAGTCGTAAATTTTTAGTCCCAGGGTGTATTGAAATCTATCCCACCAGCTGTAGATGGGGATGATAAAGGATTGGGTGCGGGTGAGGTGTGGGGCATTTTGGAGTAATCTGCCACGTTCTCGTAAGGCCTCTCTTACCAAGCCTATGTTGCCCTGCGCCAAGTACCTTACGCCGCCATGAACCAGCTTGGTACTTCTACTGGAGGTGCCTTTGGCAAAGTCCGATTTTTCAAAAAGAGCTACCGAAAGCCCACGGGAAACAGCATCCAAGGCTACGCCAAGCCCGGAGGATCCACCGCCAATGACGGCGAGGTCCCAGACCGTATTTTTATCTTTTAGCCTATCAAAATTTTGCTGCCTATTCATGGAGCTTCCCCTTAAACTAAATGTAATGAGGATGCTGAAAAAATGGAAGTCATGCAGGTGCTCCTTTGCGAAAAAAATAATTTTTCTTCCCCTAGGTAGGAGGAAGGGCCTTCATTTAGAATTAAAAATCCCCGTAAGTTTTTCGCTCCACTTTTGCTCCGTTTTTGTCTAAGCGGACGATGTAGATGTAGTCGTAGTCCAAATCTGTCAAATCCTCAAATTTCTCCCCTTCTGTAATGAAGGTGTTGGCCAATGGGCTGACGGTATTGCTATGTCCTATCACCAAAATATTGCCCTCTAGCTGCCGAAGTTGCTCCACAAATTCTTCTTGTTTACTAGGATCGTAGGTAGTGATGGTAACATTTGCCGCAGTGGCGGTGGGTTGTGCTGTGGATTTGGTACGTAAAAAATCGGTAGAAAAGACATGCTTGATATTTTCCTTTTCAAGGATTTGGGCAAGTTTTTTTGCTCGAACTTCACCCACATAGGCAAGTTCTGGATCTTTGCCTTCCAGTTGCTTCTCCGCATGACGGACGATGTAGATGGTCTTGGGAGAGTTCAGAGCAGTACAGGCACTGAGAATAAGTAGGAAGCTGAATAGTAAAAAGTAATGTTTCATCGGTTAGTCAAGGATATTATGGAAATAGGGTGGAAATATAATGGAAATAGTCTGAGCAAGCTCAGGGAAATAGAATACAATTCGTATTTCTACTCTATTTCACGTAGCGCAGCGTAGTCTATTTCCATTGTATTTCAAAAAAAAGAAATACGATAGAAATATACTTGAAATAGTCTGAGCAAGCTCAGAGAAATAGGATACAATTGGTATTTCTACTCTATTTCACGTAGCGCAGCGTAGTCTATTTCCATTGTATTTCACGAAGTGTATTACCCCTTATTCACCTCAATCACCCCGAAAAGGTATTGTCCAAATGCTGGTCTTTGGCTTTCACCATTTCAAATTCCAAAAACTGCTCCCAGAATTCATTTTCAGGAAGGGCCGCTCGGAGAAAAATCTTTTCTTTCTTGATGGGGTGCAGAAAAACCAATTGAAAGGCATGCAAGTTGATGCTTGCGTCTACATTGGCTTTGGGGAATCCGTACTTCACATCTCCTCGGATGGGGCATCCCATCGAGGCGAGTTGCACGCGGATTTGATGAGGTCTTCCGGATATGGGCCGCACTTCAATGAGCCAATGGTCATTGAGTGTGCCTAAGACTTTGTAGTTAAGTTCTGCTTTTTGGGAACCGGGTACTTCCTTATCATGGGCGGTCACTACATTTTTGACTTCATCTTTGGTCAGCCAATGGGTCAATTTGCCTTGCTCCTCCTTGGATCTACGTTTGACGACGGCCCAATACACCTTATGTATGTCTCGCTTTCGAAAAAGTTCCATCATTCGTTCCAATCCTTTGGACGTGCGAGCAAAGGCAACCAATCCGCTTACAGGACGGTCTAGTCTATGGATAGGATGTAAAAATACGGCCCCAGGTTTTTCGTATTTGGAAGCAATGTATTCTTTGGCATAGTCTGTCAAGGTCTTGTCCTTGGTCTTGTCTCCTTGGACCAAAACTCCTGCAGCTTTATTGACGACCAGTAGGTGATTATCTTCGTAGACTACGCTAAATGGGGCTGATTTCATGGAACAAAGGTAGTCTTAATTTTTGGTGAAGGGAAAAAGGGCTTGCTGCCTCCCCATCAAGTACCCTTTCTTTCTAGAAAAGCTCTGATTTCCTGGTCTTGAAGGTGGGCATTTAACCACCCTGCCTCCATAAATGCTCCATATTTTTTATAAAAATGAATCGCAGGTTCGTTCCAATCCAAGACTTGCCACATCATGCCCGAACAGCTTTCTTCCAAGGATTTTGCCATCACCTTTTCGAAAAGAAGCTTGCCGGCACCATTTCCTCGCTCCGATTCGGTGACGATGATATCTTCTAAGTAGAGACGCTTGCCTTTCCAAGTAGAATAGCGGTAATAGTACACTGCAATTCCGATAATTTCCTGATTTGATTTTTTTTCGCAGACGTAGCATCCGTACACGGGTTGGGCGCCAAAACCTTCCTTTTCCATTCGCTCCACGGTATTGGTGACTTGTTCTGGTGCTTTTTCATATAGCGCCAATTCTTGAATCAGTTCGAATACTCGTGGGAGGTCGGTTATTTTTCCTTCTCTTAGGGAATACATAAGTTTTTATGATCGTATAAGTTGATTATTTAGTAACTATGCTCCTAATTTAGACAAAACCAATTACCGAAATGTTTTTAGCCATAGATGCAGGCAATTCCAACGTGGTATTTGCTCTTTACGATGACACAAAGGACCAATGGACCAATCAATTTCGTGTAGAGACCAAAATCCCCTCTTTGGAGGTACAGCTGAGTCAAAAAGTCCCCTTGTACTTTTTGGAGCATGGCATTTCTGTAGATCAACTCCAACGCATTGGATTTAGTTCTGTGGTCCCCGAGATAAACGAAGCGCTTATTCGATTTTGCGAAGCTTTTTTTGGAAAAACCCCGCACCTGGTAGGCCCGAGTAGCTACGGTCCTTTGCCCATTACCACAGACAGGCCCAATGAGATTGGGGCCGACTTGATGTGCAACGCCATGGCTGCCTACAGTCGCTATTCCTGCCCGGTGATTGTAGTAGATTTTGGGACTGCTTTGACCTTTACTATGGTCAATGAGCGGGGGCTTATCCTAGGAGTAAACATTGTTCCAGGTCTCCAGACGGCCATAAAAGCACTTTTTATGAATACGTCCAAGTTGCCCGAGGTAGAACTGAAGTTGCCAGAATCTGCCCTTGGAAAAAATACGATTCATGCCATCCAAGCGGGGGTCTTGTATGGGTATACCGGTTTAGTGAAAGGAATGCTGGAGGAGATTAGAAAAGAAACGGGCATCACGTTTAAGGTGATTGCCACTGGAGGGCTTTCTTCCATTCTTGATAATCTCTCCTCCGAATTCGATGAGGTAGACAAAAACCTTACCCTAGAAGGATTACGGTTGATTACAGAAGCAAACTCCTGAGGAAATACCTGTCTTCAGCATCATTACCTAAAGGCATATTTCTTCGATCAGGGATTATTTTTAACTAAAATGTCTTGAATGATGGACGCGGCATGGGAGATGCTATTTTCTATAAAAAACTCTCGGGTATTGAGTCCTCCACAGACTACCCCGGCCAGGTAGACCCCCTTCACATTGGATTCTTGATTGGCAGGGTCATAGCAGGGTTGACGTTTTTCGTCCAGGGCGAGAGATACGCCCAATTGATCCAGAAGGCTGAAATTGGGGCGATAACCCGTCATGGCCAATACCCAATCGTTGGCCAGGCGCTGGTCTCCTTCCGGGCTGCTAATCAGCACTTCGTCGGGGAAAATTTCCTTCACTCTTGACCGTGTATAAGCGCGAATGGAGCCTTCCCTTATGCGGTTCATGATATCGGGACGCACCCAGTATTTGACATTGTCATCTACCTCATCGCCGAGCAAGACCATGCTGACGGAAGCCCCTTTGCGCCAGCATTCCAAAGCTGCATCTACTGCAGAGTTGGCTCCGCCCACACGAGTACTTTTTGACCAATAAAAGGCCAAGGCTCCTTGTAATAATGCAGCACTTTGGGAAGTTCTTCCCCCGGCACTTCCAACAGGTTGGGGAGGTCATAAAAGCCGGTTGCCAGAACAATTTTTCGACTCAAATAAGTTCCTTTAGTAGTTTGTACTGAAAAAAGATCTCCCTCTTTTTGAAGGGTGTTGACGGTTTCGTAGAGGTTGACCTGAAGTTGAAAAAGTTGGTAAATCCTCCGGTAATAGTCCAAAGCCTCGGTTCGGGTAGGCTTGGGACCCACGGACATAAACGGGATGCCAGCGAGTTCCAAGCGCTCCGCCGTGGAAAAAAAGGTCATGTTGACCGGATAGTTGTAGATCGAATTGCAGAGGGCGCCTTTTTCTAAAATCAGGTAGTTCAAACCTGCCTTTTTGGCTTCGATTCCACAGGCAAGGCCAATAGGCCCTCCTCCTATGATAATCAGGTCGTAGGGGGAAGTTTTTTCTTCTATAGTCATAGGGAAAGCTGAGGAATAAGGTCTTAGGTCATGAGAGACAAAGGTAATGTTGGCATTTGGGAAAAAGTCCCTTGGCCTACAAACAAAAATACAAAATTTGAGGCCTGCGTTATTTTTAGTTTATTTAAGAAGACTATGTATTTAAAGCCCATGAAACCTACCTTAATCGTACTTACAGGTGCAGCTAGCGGCATTGGAAGAGCCCTTTTTTCTTCCTTTTCCCAAAGGCAAATCCCTATGATTTTACTCGATTTGGAAGAGGAAAAATTAAAAAAAATGGCCGAAGGATTGTCTTTTGTAGAATGGGTGGCAGGGTCAGTAGCGGAGCCTAGCACTTGGGGTATTGTTTTAGAAAAAGGGAGTAAGAGTGGATTCATGATTTCCCACTTGATCAATTGCGCGGGTGTAATTCGCCCTGGGTTTTTGGAGGACTTTGCCCTGGAGGACATTGACTTTCATCTGGACTGCAATACCAAAGGAAGTATCCTAGGCACCACTTTGGTGGGGAGGTTGATGAAGAAACAACGTGGTGGACATATCATCAATATTTCTTCCTTGGCAGGATTGGCCCCGGTTTCGGGCTTGAGTTTGTATGCTGCCTCCAAATTTGCCATACGGGGCTTTTCCTTATCCATAGCGGCGGAACTCAAAAAATATGGGGTTTGGGTGACAGTCATTTGTCCCGATTTGGTCAATACTCCCATGCTTGACCTGCAGCTTGACTATCCCGAAGAGGCCAAACTCACCTTCAGTGGGCCAAGGCAAGTCTTGCAGCCCGAAGATGTGGTAAAAGTCATTGATCAGGTTATGAATCGCCCTCGGGCTCAAGTTTGTATTCCGGAGACTAGAGGACTTCTTGCTAAAATCGCCGGAGCTTGGCCTGCGGTAGGAGAATGGTTTAGAAAATCTTTAGAGAAAAAAGGGGCAAAGGAACTTAAAAAAAGAACCACAACACCCCCTAACTAACTCCATTCCAATAGCAAGAAAAGATTTCTTCCTAGAGGAATTTATCCCCCATTTTTTTCCGCTGTCCTATCTCCAGATCATTTTTTTTCGAGTGCTCGGGTCTGTCCCCCTTCTGGGATATCCAGATGAATTGGTCTAGTTAGGTCAAAAAAATACGATTTCTATTCAAAAAAGCACTTTTTTCTGCCCTGACTAGGCTGTAAAAGCTTACATTTTAAGCCAAAAATTTCTTTAATTTTTTAGTAAAAAGTGTTGTCTACAACTATTCTTTTGGCTAGTTTTGAGATAAAGTGGGAAAAAGTGGGAAAAAGTGGTAAAAATTGAAGTTTCTTTTCCTACTTTTGTTAATTCACAATTCTGCCCAGTAGAAGTCAAAAAATGTTCAACAGCCAATACGATAGCAAGCTAGATCCCAAGGGTCGCTTGGCGTTGCCCGCCAAAATAAAGGCGGCAATTCCAGAGGCCAATGGCATGTCGCTCATGCTCCGCATGGCAGAGGACAAATGCTTGGCACTCTATCCCATGGTAGAATACAAGAAGCTTGAGCATCAAATTAAATCCCTTAACATCAACAATGCCGAGCAGCGCATGCTGCAACGCTCTTTTTTCAATTCCATCGTTGAGGTGGAATTGGATGGTGCGGGGAGATTGTTGATTCCCAAGCTTTACCAAACCTATGCCAGTTTAGAAAAAGATGTAGTAGTCGTGGGCATGGGTACCCGAATCGAACTCTGGAATCCTGAAAATTACCTTAAAAACATCATTGTAGATACGGCAGACTTGTCTAGCCTAATGGAAAAATACCTCTCCTAGAAAGCGATGGCTCCGTCTGAATACCATATCCCAGTGATGCTTACCCAATGCATTGAAGGGTTGGCTATACTCCCCGATGGAGTTTATGTCGATGTCACTTTTGGGGGAGGAGGTCATTCTAAGGCAATTATATCCCATCTGAAAGGGGGTCATCTCTATGGCTTTGATCAGGATGCGGATGCCTTGGCCAATGTGCCAGCAGATCCGCGATTTACCTTGATCCAGGCCAACTTCAGGGATCTCAAAAGGTACCTGAGACTGTATGATGTAAGCCAAGTGGATGGAATACTTGCTGATTTGGGAATTTCTTCTCATCAAATAGATGCTCCTGAGCGCGGGTTTTCTACTCGATTTCAGGGGAATCTTGACATGAGGATGAATCAGGCGGCAGGTCAAAGTGCAAAAGAAGTGCTCGCCACGTACCAAGAAGCTGCTTTGCATAAGATTCTTGGGCAGTATGGAGAAGTAAAAAATGCCAAAACGTTGGCGCAGGCCATCGTGGCAGAACGTAGCCTAAGGCCTTTGGATACGACAGAAAGTCTTATTGCTCTCCTGAAACGCTTTGCGCCGAGGGGAAAGGAATACAAGTACTACGCTCAAGTTTTTCAGGCCTTGCGTATGGAGGTCAATGATGAATTGAAAGCACTGGAGGAAATGTTGCTTAGTGCTGTAGAACTATTAAAACCCGAAGGACGATTGGTCGTGATGAGCTACCACAGTTTGGAGGACCGTTTGGTGAAAAATTTAATGACCAAGGGGAAGTTTCAGGGAGAAGTAGAAAAAGATTTCTACGGCAACCTGATTCGTCCGCTAGAGCCTGTTAGTAGGGGAGCAATCACTGCTACGGAGCAAGAGCTGGCGCAAAATCCCAGGTCTAGAAGTGCAAAATTGAGAATTGCGAAGAAACTAAAAATATGAGACAGAACACTTTCAAGAAAAAGCTTCAAGAGGGGAACAGCCCAAATGGCGGTTCTGGTAAAACCATTTTTTCTTGGATGGAAGAAAAATTGGATGTTACCAGAATCTTGGGGGAGGGGGTACCAGTACAGCTAGTACCGCCTGTAGGATTTTTAGTTATCCTGGCCTTGCTCTATATCTACAGCAACCATCGTGCTGAAATCATGGTCCGAAAGATAAATAGCGCACAACAGGAAGTACAAGACTTACGTGCCGATGTGACCACCTTGGAATCTGAATTTATGAAGAGCAGTATGCAGTCTGAAGTGGCCAAGCGTGCTGCAGCCCTCGAACTTTACGAATTGAACCAACCTCCTTACAAAATTGAAGTAGCCAAGTGAATATCAAACGCTCCATAGTGATCCGAGTAAGGGTAGTTTTTATCCTGGTAGCTTTGTGTGCATGCGCCATTCCCTACAAGGTGGCAGTAGTCCAGTTTATCGAAGGTGAAAAATGGAAGGAAAAGGCGGAGCAGGTCAACTTTCAATACCGTGAAGTAGCCGCTACTCGCGGCAATATCTATGCCGCTGACGGTAGCTTGTTGGCTACAAGCTTGCCTTTTTATCAAGTAGCCATAGACCCTACGGTAGTAGACGAGGATGACTTCACTTCAGGCATTGATTCTTTGGCTTACTATCTGTCTGCATTTTATCAGGATAAGCCTGCATCAGGCTACAAAAGAATGATCCTCGAGGCTCGGGCCAACAACAAGCAGTACCTTATGATCAATCGTAGGCAAATAGGCTATCAGGAAATGCAGCAGATGTCCAACTGGCCAATTTTTAACATGGGAAGAGTGAATGGGGGAATTATCTTTGAAAAAATCGAACGCAGATTTCAACCCTTCTCCTCCCTAGCCAGCAGGACCTTAGGCACCTTGAATGCCAATGGAGTTGGATCGGGCCTAGAATATAGCTTCAATACCTACCTCAAAGGCCAAGATGGAAAAGCGCTTTTTCAGCGGCTAGCTGGGGAAGTATGGAAGCCCCTCTACGATGTAGACGATATCAAGCCCCTGAATGGATTCGATATCACCACGACCTTAGACGTGACCATTCAGGATGTAGCTGAAGCAGCGCTTAGGAGGCAACTTGCTGATAGAGAAGCCGCCTTTGGCTCTGTGATTGTCATGGAGGTAAAAACCGGCCATATCAAGGCCATCTCCAACCTGGAGCGAAATGCCAGTGGCACAGGATACGTAGAAAGCTACAATTACGCAGTAGGGGACATGGGAAGTACCGAGCCAGGATCTACCTTCAAGTTGGTTTCCATGTTGGCCCTATTGGAAGAAAACAAGGTTAGCCTCAATGACATGATTGAAACGGGGAATGGGGTATACCGCTTCTACAGTCAGCCCATGTACGATGCCAAAAATGGAGGATATGGTACCATCACTGTCCGACAAGGATTTGAAAAATCTTCTAATGTGGCGATTTCCAAACTGGTAGATAGGCATTTTGGAGCTAATCCTTCCAAATTTTTAGCCTACTTGGACAAAATAGGATTGGCAGAACCTCTGGGGCTTCAGCTTTCTGGAGAAGGGAAACCCTTCTTCAAGAAGCCTGGAACAAACACATGGTATGGAACCTCCCTGCCTTGGATTTCAATAGGATACGAATCCAAACTCAATCCTATCCATACCCTTACCCTGTACAATGCAGTGGCTAACCAAGGGAAGATGGTAAAGCCCATTTTTGTAAAAGCAGTAAGTAATGGGGTCCAAACCATAGAGACTTTTGATACCCAAGTTATAAGAGAATCAATTGCCTCTCCGAAAACCATAGCACTGCTGCAGGAATTGCTCCTAGGAGTGGTCGAAAATGGTACGGCGAGAAACATTAAAAATCCCAACTATAAAATAGCCGGTAAGACTGGTACTGCCCAAAAGCTGATTGGTGGTACCTACCAGGAAGTTTATTATACCAGTTTTGCAGGCTACTTCCCAGCCGACAATCCAAAATATAGCATGATTGTGGTCATCGATAGTCCCAAAGGAATTGCTGCCTATGGAGGGGATGTGTCTGCTCCTGTCTTCAAGGAAATTGCCGATAAAATTTTTGCAACAGATCTGGAGTTGAACACCATCAATCAAAGCAAAATTCAACTTGCACAAAATCAAACTTCTTTGCTGCCCTCTGTGGCTGCGGGAAAAGGAGAGGAATTGAAAGAAATTTTTGACTACCTCAAACTTCCCTCTACCGCCATGGCTGGGGTAGATTGGGTAGCTCCAAGTACCATTTCCAATTCAATTACCATTCAAGTCATAGATACCGAAAAGCCTCTTGTGCCTGACGTCACGGGAATGTCCCTGCGTGATGCCCTATACCTTTTAGAAAATAAGGGCTTGAAAGTGAATTTTAATGGAAGAGGACGGGTAATTGGCCAGTCCCTTATTCCGGGTAGTCCATTGCTCCCCAACGCCACCATAGACTTAGTACTAGGATAAATGAACGTGCTGAAAGACATATTGTACAAAGTTTCCCTTACCTCTACCCTTGGTGACATGGAGAGAAAGGTGGAGGATTTGGTCTTTGATAGTCGCAAAGTGCGTCCCCACGTGGCTTTCGTTGCCGTGGTAGGAACGCAAGTCGATGGACATGACTTTATACCAGTAGCCCTAGAAAAAGGAGCTACTACCATTGTATGCCAACGGATGCCAGAACAAGTGAAAGATGGGGTGACCTACATTCAGGTTCTAGACTCCGCCAAGGCTTTGGGGATCATGGCGTCCAATTTTTATGGCAATCCTTCGGAGAAAATAAAGGTGGTGGCCGTAACCGGTACCAACGGGAAAACCACTACGGTAACGCTACTGCACCAGCTGTTTGTGCGTATGGGGTACAGTGTAGGGCTGCTTTCTACGGTAGAAAATAAAATCAACGAAGAGGTCATCCCTTCCACGCATACCACTCCTGACGCGGTAAGCGTACAAGATTTGCTCCGAAGGATGGTAGCTGCCGGATGTACGCACTGCTTTATGGAAGCCAGTTCCCATGCCATTGTTCAAGAAAGAATCGCTGGATTAAAGTTGGCCGGGGCAGTATTTACCAACATCACGCACGATCACTTGGATTACCATGGCACTTTCGATGCCTACATACAGGCCAAGAAAAAACTCTTTGATGACCTCCCTAAAGATGCGTTTGCCCTGGTAAATGCTGACGACAAAAGGGGGGCTGTCATGATACAAAATTGTAAGGGCACCCTGCAAACCTATGGCCTCAAGTCTGCCGCAGACTTCAAGGCTAAAATACTATCCAACACCATAGAAGGCTTGGAATTGGATATACAGGGTAGGCCAACTTGGTTTCGAATGATTGGGGCTTTCAACGCCTATAACGTCCTGGCCGTACTCGGAGCGGCTGTTTTATTGGGTGAGGATGAGGAGGAGGTACTTAGGGAGCTTTCTGCCATAAAAGGAGCAAAAGGAAGGTTTGATCGCATTTCCAAAGGAGGCATTACCGCCATTGTGGACTATGCGCATACTCCAGATGCCTTAGATAATGTGCTCAAAACGATCAATGCTTTCCGAACAGGAAACGATCAGCTGATCACTGTGGTAGGTTGTGGAGGAAATCGCGACAAAACCAAGCGCCCCAGCATGGCGAAAATTGCTGCAGCAGAAAGTACCAAAGTAATCTTTACCTCAGACAATCCACGCTTTGAAGACCCCTTGGAGATTCTTAAAGATATGCAAGCGGGTGTAGGACCTACTGAATCTCGAAAGATACTATCTATTGTAGATCGTCGAGAAGCTATCAAAACAGCCCTCATGCTTTCTCAAAAAGGAGATATCGTGCTCGTAGCTGGAAAGGGACATGAAGATTACCAAGAAATAAACGGGGTCAAGGTTCATTTTGACGATGCAGAGGTAGTAATGGAACTATTGGATCAACTTATCGGAAACTGACATGCTCTATTCTCTTTTTGATTATTTAGATCGCGTTTTTGATATACCAGGCACAGGGGTATTTCGATACATTTCCTTCAGAGCTGGGATAGCTGCTTTAGTATCCCTATTGATTACTATCACTTTTGGTCACCACATTATCCACTGGATTCGAAATCGCCAAATCGGAGAAACCGTGAGGGATCTAGGCTTGGATGGGCAGTCTCAAAAGAAAGGAACCCCTACCATGGGTGGCTTGATGATGATAGCCGCCATCTTGATTCCTACCCTACTCTTTGCCAATCTCAATAATATCTATATCATCCTGCTCTTAATTACCACCATTTGGCTGGGATTTATTGGATTCCTAGACGATTATATCAAGGTTTTCCGAAAAAATAAGGATGGCCTCAAAGGGCGCTTCAAAATTGTAGGACAAATAGGCATCGGCATCATTGTTGGCGCTACCTTATATTACCACGACGATGTGGTTATCCGAGAATTTTCCACTCCCGTATCTGTGGAAAGCGGGGTCATTGAAACACCAGCATTTCAAGATGTGAAAGCTCTCAAGACTACCATTCCTTTCTTTAAAAATAACGAGCTAGACTACGAAAACTTACTGGGTTTCTTAGGTGAGTCCATGACTCCTGTGCTGTACATCTTTGTTGCCATTTTTATCATTACGGCGGTATCCAATGGAGCCAATATTACCGATGGAATTGATGGGCTCGCAGCGGGTACTTCGGCCATTATTGGACTTACTATAGCCATTTTTGCATACCTAAGTGGTAACGCTATTTTTTCACAATACCTCAATATCATGTATATCCCTAATTCGGGGGAACTGGTAATTTTTGCCTCCGCATTTATTGGAGCCTGTGTAGGGTTCTTGTGGTACAATGCCTACCCCGCTCAGGTCTTTATGGGAGATACAGGTTCTTTGATGTTGGGAGGGGTTATTGCTGTTTTGGCATTGACCTTAAGAAAAGAATTACTTATCCCCATCATGTGTGGGATATTCTTGGTAGAAAACTTGAGCGTCATGATTCAGGTGGCTTACTTCAAGTACACCCGTAGAAAATACGGAGAGGGACGGAGGATTTTTCTCATGTCTCCCCTACACCACCACTACCAGAAAAAAGGAATTCATGAATCCAAAATTGTCACACGCTTTTGGATATCAGGTATACTCCTGGCAGTAATCACCTTAGCCACCCTCAAACTTAGGTAAGCTTTATGAAACGCATCGCCATACTAGGAGCCGGAGAAAGTGGATTGGGAGCAGCATTGCTTGCCAAGAAGCAGGGCTATGCGGTATGGGTTTCTGATTCGGGGACTATTGCTGACTCCCGCAAAGAGCAGCTTCAAGCTGCAGGAATCCCTTTCGAGGAGAGTACCCATGACGAAGAAAAATTGTTGGCCTGCGAACTTATCGTAAAAAGTCCAGGAATTCCCCCCACGGCAGAGGTAGTGAAAAAAGTAGCCACCCAAGGTATTCCGGTGATTGATGAACTGGAGTTTGCTTACCGGTACAGCTCGGGGAAGGTCATAGCCATCACAGGTACCAACGGCAAAACCACCACTACCTTGCTTACTTACCACCTTCTTTTACAGGCAGGCTGGGATGTAGGCTTGGCAGGCAATGTGGGAAAGAGCTGGGCTGCCCAACTCCTTGAAAAGGATCATGCCTGGTGGGTTATTGAGGTATCCAGTTTTCAAATTGATGGTTTCCAGACTTTTAAGCCTCACATAGCCATCTTGACCAATATCACGCCCGACCACTTGGACCGTTACGATTACGAAATGGACCGCTATATACAGTCTAAAATGGGATTGTTTCAACACATGGGGCCAAAGGGAAAAGCAATTTGCTATTTGGAAGATGCCTATACTTCCCGGGGTATGCTCTTGAAACCTATGCAGGCAGAATTGTATGGAATTTCGCTTAGTAAAAAACAGGCACGAGGAGGCTACAGTAATGGAGAAACCTTAGAAATCGCGGTAGGTGAACGACACCTGCATATTCCTGTAACCCAGCTTTCAATCCAAGGGAAACACAACATCTTGAATGCCTTGTGCGCGGGTGTAGCCGCTGCCTTGGCGGGATTGAGTGAACTACAGATTTCCTCAGGCTATTCCACCTTCATCAATGCGCCCCACCGTATGGAATTGATTCGCACTTCTGAAGGAGTTACTTATATCAACGATAGTAAAGGGACCAATGTAGAATCTACCTTTTATGCCCTTTCCAGCTTTAAGCAACCCATCCTTTGGATTGCAGGAGGAGTGGACAAGGGTAACGATTATTCCCAGCTTAGTTCCGTAGTAGCTGGGGGAAGGGTAAAAGTTTTGATTTGTTTGGGTAAGGATAATGAAAAATTAAAAAAAGCCTTTGGAGGGATTCTTCCAAAAATCCTAGAAACCCAAAGCATGGAAGAAGCCATCCATTGGTCTCAAGAGCTTGCTCAAAAAGGTGATGTGGTCTTGCTTTCGCCTGCATGTGCAAGTTTCGATCTATTTAAAAATTACGAGGACCGAGGACATCAATTTAAAGTGGCTGTAGAAAAATTAACTCAAAAGCAAGAGGCATGACGCAGTTTAAAGCATGGATAGACGAACAGTTCAAGGGAGACCCCATCATTTGGGCCATCGTGATCTTTTTGTCCCTGTTTAGCATCTTGGTGGTGTACTCGGCCACAGGGACCTTGGCCTATAAGTCTGCCAAAGAAATTACCGAAGTCAATACCGAATCCTATCTGCTCAGACATTCTTTTCTTGTCTTTTTATCTCTTTTTGTCATGTGGCTCGCCCACAAAATGCCCTACAGGAAGTACGCACTCTATGCGCGATTGTTTATGTACTTGTCCATTCCGCTACTGATAGTAACTTACCTTTTTGGGTCCAACATCAACGAGGCCAATCGCTGGCTGATGATCCCTGTCATCGATCAAGCATTTCAACCCTCTGACTTGGCCAAGATTTCTTTGATTGCGGCTTTGGCAGCCATGCTCGCCAAAAGGCAAAGTAATATTGAAGATTTCGCAGGGACCATATTTCCGGTAATTATTTCTATAGGGGTGATTTGTGCCCTGATTGGGATGGCCAACATGTCCACAGCTATTCTGCTGCTGATTACTTGCTTACTCATCATGTTTATTGGTAGGGTGCCCATCAAGCACCTAGCTTTGGTGGTTATGGTCGGATTAATTGGTTTATCCGCTGCGGTATTATTGGGACAAAGAAAAGAGACCTTCTATTCTCGAATAGAATCTTTTATGGCCTCTTCCGAAGACGATAGTAAAATTCCTTTTCAGGCAGAGCAATCCTACATCGCTATTGCTACGGGAGGTATATCGGGTAAAGGCCCGGGCAATAGCGAACAGCGCAATACCTTGCCTCACCCCTACTCTGATTTTATCTATGCTATCATCATTGAAGAATATGGATTGGTAGGGGGAGCTTCGGTGCTGTTTATGTACCTCGCGCTGCTCTACCGGGGCATGCGAATCGTTGCCAACTCCAACAAAGCCTTTGGTGGCCTATTGTCTGCAGGATTAAGCTTTGCTTTGGTCATACAAGCATTGGTCAATATGGCCGTAGCCGTAGGCTTAGGGCCAATTACCGGACTGCCTTTGCCTTTATTGAGTATGGGGGGTACTTCCTTGATCTTCACAGGTACTGCCTTGGGAATCATTTTAAGTGTAAGCCGGGGAGATCACCAAGATGAGGGGGGCTCTTCCATGGAGTCTAAGAAAACAGGAAATAGATTACGAACTGCCTAATTCAAATTAACCATCAAAAAGACAACTACATATCGATTACTCATTAGCGGTGGAGGCACCGGGGGGCATATTTATCCCGCTATCGCCATTGCCAATGCCTGGAGGGATAAACATCCCGATAGCGATATCCTTTTTGTTGGGGCTTTGGGAAAAATGGAAATGCAAAAAGTACCTGAAGCAGGATATGAAATTCAGGGATTACCGGTAGCTGGGCTACAGCGCAAGTTGACTTTAGCCAACCTCAGTTTCCCTTTCAAATTATGGAAAAGCTTACGCAGGGCCTCTCGAATAGTGAAAGAATTCCGACCCCAAGCTGTAGTAGGAGTGGGAGGGTATGCGAGTGGTCCTGTACTTTATGCAGCTCAATCCAAAGGAATTCCTACACTACTTCAAGAACAGAATTCTTATGCCGGTCTGACCAATAAGATTTTGGCCAAAAAGGCTGCATCCATTTGCGTTGCTTATCCGGGTATGGAAAAGTTTTTTCCTAAAGATAAACTCAAGTTTACAGGCAATCCGGTGAGAAAGGACCTGCTCGATTTGTCTGGAAAAAGGGAAGTAGGGATGCAACATTTTAGTTTGGATCCAAGCCGAAAAACCATTTTAGTCTTAGGAGGATCTTTGGGAGCTAAAACCTTAAATCTGGCGGTTCTCCATGACATGGAGAAGTTGGAGAATGCAGGCTACCAAGTCCTTTGGCAAAGTGGCAAATTCTATTTTAAAGAAATGCAAGCTGCCCTTAACCAATCGGTTTTGGCTCATGTGCATGTTCGAGAATTTATTCGGGAGATGGACCTAGCCTATGCGGTAGCAGATGTTATTGTTTCCCGTGCAGGTGCCCTTTCCGTTTCCGAGCTTAGTCTGGTGGGGAAACCTGTGGTGTTTATTCCTTCTCCGAATGTAGCTGAGGATCACCAAACCAAAAATGCTCAAGCCTGTGTACAGCACGGTGCCGCCTTGCTACTCAAAGACACGGAGGCCGTGGGGAAATTGAAAACCATCCTTGATGGCCTATTTCATGAAAGTCTGAAAGCCCAAAGATTGGGAGAAAATATAAAAAAAATGGCCATGCCTGATGCGGCAAATGCCATAGTGAAGGAAATAGAATTTTTAATCAAATGACATTTAAAGGGATACATAAGGTCTTTTTTCTTGGCATCGGCGGCATTGGCATGAGTGCCTTGGCCCGTTGGTTTCAACAAGAAGGCTTTGTGGTTGCCGGATACGATAAAACCCCTTCTCCTTTGACCGATTCATTGGAAGAAGAAGGAATGCATGTCATTTTTAAAGATAAAAAAGACGCGGTACCCCAAGAATTTTTAGAAAATCCAGGAGAAGTATTGGTGGTATGGACTCCCGCCATTCCTAAAGACAGCGAACTGCTTCTCTTTTTTCAATCCGGCTTTACCCTTAAAAAGCGTGCTGAGGTTCTGGGTATGATTACCCAAGACCAGTATACCATAGCTGTAGCCGGAACCCACGGCAAGACCAGTACTTCTTCTATGGTTGCCCATCTTTTGAAATCTGCCGGAAAACCAGTAACTGCATTTTTAGGGGGAATTACGCAGAATTACAACAGCAACTTGATCCTCTCGGGTAAGTCCAAAGAAGCGCTAGTGGTGGTAGAGGCGGATGAATTTGATCGTTCCTTCCACAAGCTTCATCCCAACGAGGCGGTGGTTACCAGTGCGGATCCGGATCATTTGGATATTTATGGAAACGAACAAACGATCCTGGAAGGCTTTCGAGAATTTATTCGGTTGCTGGATAAAAAAGGCAAACTCTACTTACAAAGTCATGCCCAATACCGATTGGGAGAATTAGGGATTGCTTCCTCCAACATACGAGAGTACGGACTACGCTCTTCTGGTATACATGCCGAAAATATTCTTGCCAAGCCCAATTCCTTCCAATTTGATTACATCGGAGGCAAAACAGAATTGAAGGCTTTGGAATTGCATATTCCAGGTTTTCATAACGTAGAAAATGCCTTGGCAGCCATTGCCATTGCTTTGGACCATGGTTTGACGGAAGAACAGGTTCGTACGGGAATCAAGTCCTTCCGCGGGGTCAAACGAAGGTTTGAAATCCATTCTTCTGTGCCCGGGAAAATTTACATTGATGATTACGCTCACCATCCTGAAGAAATTAAGGCCTGCCTAAGTTCGGTTAGGGCCATGTATCCTTCTCAGAAAATGACGGCAATCTTTCAGCCGCACTTATTTACGCGTACTAAAGATTTTGCCGAAGGCTTTTCTGAAAGTCTTTCTCTTGCCGATGAAGTAGTCTTACTTCCTATTTATCCAGCGCGGGAACTTCCCATAGAGGGAGTGACTGCCGAAATGTTGCTTCCAAAAATTGTGACAGAGAGCAAAATCTGTATTCAGAAAACCGAAGTGATGGACTACTTAGCTAAGTCCTTGCCTGAGGTATTGGTGACCCTAGGTGCTGGGGACATAGACAGGCTGGTGCCTGGTATTGCGAATTGGACGCATTCACGAAAACTTTTGGAAGCCTCATGAACAAGTCAAAACTTAAAAAGATACTTGTGACGCTGAGCCTTGTAGTGGTGGCTGGAGGATACATAGGTTTTGCTGAGAAGCAACAGCAACTCAAAACCTTTAAAGGGATTGAAATCCATCTTACTCCTGTAAACGGGATTTATTTTGTGGAAAAGAAGGAAATCCAAGACATCCTTGGAGCAGCATTTCCAGAATTGAAATCGGGACTTCCTTTTAATGAAATTCCGCTTCAAGACATAGAGAAAAGGTTGCTGGGTCATCCCTTTATCCGATCGGTGGAAGCCTTTGTAACCGAAGAAGGGATGGTACAATTACAAATGGAGCAGCACGAACCCATCGCTCGTATTGCCCGCCCCGATGGGCCTGACGCTTACATTACTAAAGAAGGCAAAATCATCGGAACCTCGCCTACCTATACCAGTCGTGTTTTGGTATTGCATGGTCTATACATTGGTATTTTGATGGATATGGGAAGGTTAGATGCCATGCCTGAATTACTTCCTTTGATTGAATTTATTACACAAAATAAATTTTGGAATTCTCAAATCACCGAATTAGAAATTCATTCAAAAAATGACATTCGCTTGTACCAGCAAGTAGGTAAGCAGGTCATTGAATTTGGTGATGCCAGAAATTATGAAAGTAAGTTTAAACGAATAGAAGTACTCTATAAAGAAATACTACCTAGAAAAGGCTGGAATGCTTACCAGCACATTAGTGTAAAGTTTGCAAATCAAATCGTATGTGAATAAAGCTTGGATATGGAAAATGACAAATTAATTGTAGGTCTTGACATCGGAACGACCAAAATCTGCGCCATCATCGGACGAAAAAATGAATTCGGAAAACTGGAAGTGCTTGGCATGGGCAAGTCCGTTTCAGACGGAGTGGAGCGTGGTATTGTGACCAATATTGAAAAAACAATTACCGCTATTGAAAAGGCAGTGGAGGAATGTTCCAACATGGCAGAAGTGGATATTGCCGAAGTCATTGTAGGCATTGCTGGCCAGCATATTCACAGCAAGATCATGCACGGTAGCATTATGAGGCCTCCTTCAGAAGATGAAATCACGGTAGAAGATGTACAGCGCCTCACATCTGATATGCACAACATCGTCGTGCCTCCAGGTAATAGCATAATCCACGTCATGCCGCAGGACTATACCGTAGACTATGAAGGAGGAATTAAAGATCCTGTGGGCATGTCAGGGACTCGGCTGGAGGCAGATTTCCATATCATTACTGCCCAAACTTCAGCCATCAACAACATCAATAAATGTGTCAAACGTGCCAAACTAACGTCCAAGCAATTGATTCTGGAGCCTTTGGCTAGCTCACTTTCTGTGCTGAGTGAAGAAGAAAAGGAAGCGGGAGTATGCTTGGTGGATATTGGAGGAGGCACTACAGACATTGCTATTTTTTACGAAAACATCATTCGCCATACGGCGGTCATTCCCTTGGGGGGCAATATCATTACTGCCGACATTAAGGAAGGATGTATGCTGATGCAGAGCCAAGCGGAGTTATTGAAAACGCGGTTTGGCAAGGCCATCACTGAAGAAGCCAACCCCAACGAAATCGTATCTATACCAGGATTGAGAAATCGCCCTCCCAAAGAGATTTCCATTCGAAACCTCGCTTCCATCATCCAAGCCAGAATGGAGGAGATTATCGAGATCGTACAGAACGAAATTATGCAGAGCGGCTATTACAAAAAATTGGCTGGAGGGATAGTATTGACCGGGGGAGGATCTCAGTTACAATGCATCTCTCAGCTATTTGAATACATGACTGGACTAGACACCCGAATTGGATTTCCTAACGAACACCTAGGAAAGTCCGTCATCGATGAAATCAAAAGTCCCATGTATGCCACTACCGTAGGTTTGGTCTTGGCTGGATTTAAATCCCTGGACACTCGAGAAGAACTTTATCAGAAAAGAAAAGCCAATTCGGGAGTGAAACCCAAGCAAATGGATAAGCGAGAAGTCATCTCTAAAGATTTCTTCAAAAGCATTGGAGACCGACTTAAAACGATCATTTCAGACGATATCGGAGACGATACCGCCTACTGAAAAGGATTAAGGTACAGTACCCAATTTTAGAATTCAAGTACCCAGTAGAAGAAAATTTTCACCAATTAATATATGTCAGATAACATGAAAGATTACCGATTTGATCTCCCAAAAAATCAAAAGTCCATCATCAAGGTCATTGGTGTTGGTGGCGGTGGTAGCAATGCCGTCAACCACATGTATGGCCAAGGAATCAAGGACGTAGAGTTTGTCGTGGTAAATACCGACGCACAAGCGCTTAAGTCAAGTCCCGTTCCTCTACGACTACAGTTGGGAGCCAACCTAACAGAAGGCCTTGGCGCAGGAGCGAATCCTGAACAAGGCAGAAATGCTGCCCTAGAATCTCATGAGGAAATCAGGGAGCTACTTGCCGACAATACCAAGATGGTATTCATTACCGCAGGTATGGGAGGAGGTACCGGTACAGGCGCAGCGCCTGTAGTTGCAAAAATTGCTAAGGAACTCAACATCCTTACCGTAGGTATAGTGACTGCCCCCTTTATGTTTGAAGGGAAAAAGAAAATGGCTGTGGCCCAGGCAGGGATAGAATCTCTACGCGAAAACTGCGATACGGTCCTGGTGATTCTCAATGACAAGTTGAGAGAAATCTACGGCAACTTGGCCATCCGTACTGCCTTCAGTAAAGCAGATGATATTCTCAGCACTGCAGCTAGATCAATCGCTGAAATCATCACCATCCACCAAGATGTCAACGTGGATTTTGAAGATGTAAAAACGGTGATGAAGGATGCTGGTGCTGCAGTGATGGGTTCGGCTACCGAAGAGGGAGAGGGTCGTGCTATTCGTGCGGCAGGATCTGCGATTTCTTCTCCATTGCTCAACAATGTGGATATCAAAGGGGCACAAAAAATACTCCTTTCCATCATGTCTGGAGAGGAAGAAGAACTTTCTATGGATGAACTCAGTGATATCACCGAGTTTATACAGGAAAAAGCTGGGGACAATGCCGAAGTTATTTTTGGTCAAGGAATTGACCCTGAGTTGGGCAGAGCCATTCGTGTAACGGTCATCGCCACTGGCTTCGAACCGGTTAACTTTTCTGAAAGAAATCACAGCACGAGTGATTCGACCCCTTCAACTCCTTTGGTAGCCCCTATACAAAATACCCCTGAGACTGCTCCAGAAATAATTAAAACAGTAATCGATCTGGACTCCGGAAAAACTGAACAGGTCAAAGAAGAACCTATCCTAGGAGGAAGCACCTTTACCTTTTCTTTTCCAAGAGTAGAAACTACCCAACTTTTTCCTGAAGAGGAAATTGAAAAGGAAGAAGTGAAGGAAGAAATCGAAGAAGAACTACACAGTGTAAGAGAAGAGGAGGAAGTTATCTACTCGGCTCCCATTTTCTCCGAAACTCCCGAAGTAGAAATTCCTCTAGATGAAGAAAAAATCGTTCACAACTTGTATAAGGAAGAGGAAATGCCAGAAAATCAGGCTTCTGACGTTCCCCCTGCACCTTTGGCTCCGGTCTTTTCCAACGATTACTACGAGCAAATGAAGTTGAAGGCTATACAACGAGCCCACGAGCGATTCGAGAAATTGAAAGGGGGACGTTTGATTACGGCTTCTTCAGAGGAGCTAAACGACCAGATGGTGGTGCCTGCTTATCAGAGAAAAAATGTGATTCTCAATGAGCCTGAGCATAGCTCAGAATCCAATATCAGCAAGTTTAATCTTTCTGAAGAAAACGAAATCTTGGGAAATAATAGGTTTCTACACGATAACGTAGACTAATTAAAATTCTAGCAGCATGTCTGCATGGGTGTGTAGTAGTTCTACATACAGCCTGTTGGTGAGCAGGTTATCTGACATGTGTTGCTCTATTTTTGCCAGTTTTGGCTTTAGAGCGAGAACATGCATACCCAAATAATGGAAGATGTCGGTGAGGTGGCTCAAAGCGATGCCACCCCCGCCTATTCCTGAAGACAAGCCAACCAAGGCACATTTTTTATTTGCAAAGGAATTGGGGTAGCTCATCCCATCGATGAATGATTTGAGGATACCTGGAAATGAACCGTTGTATTCGGGCACGATAAAAACAAACTTTTTACCCTCTTTAACCCGATCATGAAAGGCATTGAATTCCGGATTCTTCCCGTTGTTTTCGTACAAGGCAGCTGCTGTAAAATCGGCAGGTAAGTCGGATAAGTAAAGAATTTCAGAAGTAGCTCCTTTTTCTGCTAAAATCTGCTGGTAAAGCGTAGCGATGGTACTTGAAACTGCGTTTTTACGGTTGGTACTAACAATGATCTTAATCATGGGGTGAATTTTATCCCCTTTATACACAGAAGTACCTAGAAAAGTTCGAACAATTTTTCAAAATCCTATCTTTGAAGCAGCAACCACCAATTAAAAATGGACTACAAGCAGCAAGTGGAACAGGCCATGGCCTACATCCAAGGCATTCATGCCGATCCCGTAGCAATTGGGATTATTTTAGGAACGGGTCTTGGAAACTTGGCTTCCCAGATCCAAGTAGACCTGGAAATCCCCTATCAGGAGATCCCTCATTTTCCTGTTTCTACGGTAGAAAGCCATAGCGGCACCTTACTTTTTGGCCGATTGGGAGGAAAAAAAGTCCTGGCTATGAAAGGGCGCTTGCATTACTACGAAGGCTATTCCATGAAGGAAGTTACCTTTCCCATTCGAGTAATGCGTGGATTGGGAGTACAAACTCTCTTGATATCCAATGCCTCGGGAGGTTTGAACCCAGCACAAGCTGTTGGCGAGGTCATGGTGATTTCAGATCACATCAACCTCTTTCCAGAAAATCCCCTGCGTGGAAAAAATTACGAGACCTGGGGACCACGATTTCCGGACATGAGCGTGCCCTATTCCCCTCGGTTGATTGAATTGGCTTTACAGATTGCACAAGAAAAGGGTCTCAAGTTGCATACTGGGGTGTATTGTGGGGTAGAGGGCCCAAACTTGGAGACTCCTGCTGAATACAGCTACCTGCGGACTATCGGAGGAGATGCAGTGGGCATGAGCACAGTACCAGAAGTACTCGTGGCCTGTCACGCGGGAATGGAAGTATTTGGCTTGTCAGCGATCACAGACCTAGGGGTGCCGGGCAAAATTCATCAGGTGTCCCTAGAGGACGTGATTGCTGCTGCTACACTAGCCGAGCCCCTCATGAGTATAATCTTTCAAGAGCTTGTTACTAGACTTGACCTTAAAAAGTAAGGCCTTTGTGTAGGAGGCCTCATCTTGGTTTTTTAAGTGGATGTTACTCTTCAGGGAGCTGGGGAATGGTTTGTACCAATTTTTCCATAAATGGACGAATCTCTTCGGGCCACAATTCTGGGATTTTTCCCACTTGCCACCAGATGATTTCTGCTTCACGCTCAAAGGCCAAATAATAGCCGCCCTCTTCCACACAAAGCGGACAGGCAATCAAGGTAAGCCCTCGAGGCATCAGGTAGTCCTTGGGAAAGGATTGCTCCAAATCTTTAGCCAGTAAGGCGTACTTATCTTCTTTCGGCGTTTTGGAGTAGGTGATGATGGGGGCTTCTCGAAAACTATTCATGTTGTCCACATAAAGCTTTCCACCTACGTATTTGTATATTTGGATGCAGTTGCCAGTACAGCGAAAGTTCCATTGTCCAAAAATAAATGCCTCTTGTTCGGGCTTTTCTTCTTCCTTGCAAGTAGTTAGTGAAAAAAGGAGGAGTAGAAAAAAGACTGATTTCTTTCTCATCATTTTGATTTTTGCGAGTATACGGATAAATAAATCTTTGTTACCTGCCAATTATCGGAAATCTTTTGAAAAAAGATTCCCATCTAAGTAATTCCGTTATTTCCTTTCAATGATGGTGAAGCTTGACAACTGAATTCGAGTTTACTTTTTTAAATTCATGTAATCCACCACCAGGTAACTCAAGGCGCGGACGCCGAGGGTAAATCCGCTTTCATCCAGGTAAAAGTCTGGGGTGTGGTGGGAGGGAGTTTTGAGAGGATCAGCACCTGGCTTCATGCCCCCCAAGAAAACAAATACGCCTGGCTTTTCTTTTTGGAAGAAGCTGAAATCTTCCGAACCCGTCATCGGGTCCATCAAGATTAAATTTTCTTTTCCTGCAGCCGATTCTAGGCTAGGAAGCATTTTAGCCGTCAAGGCCTCGTCGTTGACGGTGGCAGGATAAAGCTTGAGAATATCTACTTCTGCCTTGGCTCCAGCGCTTTCGGCAATATTCGTGGCGATTTCATTGATTCTGCGGTGGACAAGCGCTTGTTGGTCATCGCCAAAGGTGCGGATGGTACCGATGAGTTCCACTTTTTCAGGGATGATGTTGTGGCGAATGCCCCCATGAATGGCACCTACGGTGACTACGGCGGGGTTCTGGGTCACATTTACGCTGCGGGACAGGATGGTTTGCAGACCGGTAATGAGTTGTGCAGAAGTGACGATGGGATCTACGCCTGACCAAGGGGAGGCTCCATGAGCTTGTGTCCCTTGGACATTGATGGTCAAGATATCTACTGCCGCCATGGTTGGCCCTGGTCGGTAACCGATTTTTCCAGCTTCGATTTGCGCCCAGATGTGCAGGCCAAAAATGGCGTCCACGTCTTTCATGACTCCTTCTTTCACCATCAATTCGGCGCCCGCCATGGGTACTTCTGTGACTCCTTCCTCTGCAGGTTGGAAGATAAACTTGACCGAACCTTCCAATTGATTCTTATGTGCTGCCAATATCTCGGCTACCCCCATCAAGATGGCCGTATGGGAATCGTGTCCACAGGCATGCATGACGCCGGTTTGCTGTCCATTATAGGTAGCCGTGACAGTAGACTTGAATGGCACATCTACCCGCTCCGTGACTGGAAGGGCATCCATATCGGCGCGTAGGGCCACCATGGGGCCGGGTTTGCCGCCACGAAGTACGCCGACTACCCCAGTCACCGCTACATTTTCGGTTACTTCCATGCCTAGGGAACGGAGGTGATCGGCGACAATCTTGGCGGTGCGCACTTCCTGATTTCCCAGTTCGGGATGCTGGTGAAAATCCCGTCTCCACTCGATGACTTTGGCTTCTACGGCCTGCGCTTTCTGGTCAATGCTAGGATGAAGTTTGGACTGACCTACCACAGTAGCGGAGATCAAGAGTAGGGGAAGGAGGATTTTTCTCATGGTCAAGACAAAGAAAGTTTCAATTCAAACAAATGTAGCTGATTTTAGGAAATGCAAAAGTTTTCCTTGGGTTTGAGAGGTCTAAAAAGCAAAAACCCCCATTCCTAAATTTGAGATGGGGGTTTGAAAAAATTTCGATCTACTTACTTTTTCATTCCCATAAAGTCTACCACAAAGTAGCTCATTACGCGAACGCCGAGTACGAAGCCACTTTCGTCCAAATAAAAGTCTGGAGTGTGGTGGGAAGGAGTTTTGGTGGGATCGCCTCCTTTTTTCATGCCTCCCAAACCGATAAATAAACCTGGCTTTTCGCGCTGGTAAAAGCTAAAATCTTCTGCTCCGGTTACGGGAGGGTTGACCTGTACATTTTCCTTGCCTGCAGCGGCTTCCAAGGTGGACACCATCTTGGCCGTAAGGTCGGGGTCATTGACGGTGGAAGGGTACAACTTGGTGATATTGACCTCTGCACGTGCACCTGCACTCTCTGCGATATGGGTGGCGATCTCGGTAATACGTCGATGCACCAGATCTTGCTGCTGCTCTCCAAAGGTGCGAATGGTACCGATCATTTCAACTTTTTCAGGAATAATGTTGTGGCGAATGCCTCCATGAATGGCACCTACGGTGACCACGGCAGGATTTTGAGTGACGTTGACGCTGCGAGACAAGATGGTCTGCAGGCCAGATACAATCTGCGAAGCGGTCACAATCGGGTCTACCCCGGACCAAGGCGAAGCGCCGTGTGCCTGGGTACCGTGCACGGTAATTTCCAAGTTGTCCACGGCAGCCTGAGCAGGTCCAGAGCGGTAGCCAATCTTACCTACCTCGGTTTGTGCGGAGATGTGCAAGCCAAAGATGGCGTCCACGTCTTTCATCACGCCTTCAGCCACCATTTGTTTGGCCCCCCAGGAAGTCACTCCCGGTTGGTAGATGCCTTCTTCTGCAGGTTGGAAAATAAATTTAACGGAGCCTTCCAGTTGAGCCTGCATGCCGGCAAGTACCTCCGCTACCCCCATCAAGATGGCCACGTGGCTATCGTGTCCACAGGCATGCATCACGCCGGTTTGCTGTCCATTGTAGGTGGCGGTGACGGTGGATTTGAAAGGCAAGTCTACCCGCTCAGTCACAGGCAAGGCATCCATATCGGCACGAAGGGCAACCATGGGTCCTGGCTTGCCCCCACGCAAAATACCCACTACACCAGTAGTGGCTACTCCCTCCTGCACTTCAATGCTCAAGGCACGCAAGTGCTCGGCTACCTTTTTGGCAGTGCGGGTTTCCTCATTGCCAAGTTCGGGGTGCTGGTGGATGTCGCGTCTCCAGTCGATGACCTTGGTTTCGATGGCTGCCGCCTTTTGGTCGATGCTGGGACGAAGTTTGCTCTGGGCAAAGGCGGTACTGCTTAAAAGCAGCAGGGGAAGGATTAATTTCTTCATAGCTAGGATTAGCGGTTGGTGGTAACTTGAAAGTTGAAAATTAAATCAACGGTTGGAATTTGCACGAAATTTTGGATAAAGCCTAGGTTTAAAGAACTTTTCGGCTAGAATTGACTTTACTAGGTAGAAAAATACTTCTCATGGAATTAAAAAATAAAGTTGCTGTAGTCACGGGAGTCAGCAAGGGGCTAGGACTTGAAATTGTCAAGCTCCTGCTTGAGAAAAGAGTAATCGTAGCGGGTTGGGGAAGAACCCAACCGGATTTTACCCACCCCCATTTTCACTTCTTCGCTTGCGATGTGGCAGACGAGGCTCAGGTGGACCAAGCTTATCGAGATACTGTCACTTCTTTGGGAAAAGACATCCGTATTTTAGTAAATAATGCTGGCTTTGGCGTGGCTGGCCCCCTAGAAAGCATGTCCACCACAGATTGGAAATCCATGTTTGACACCAACGTGCATGGAATTTTGTACACCACCAAGCGACTTATTCCAGACATGAAAGCTGCCGATGAAGGACATATCCTCAACGTGGCCTCTATTGCTGGGCTCAATGGCGTGGCCAACTTTTCGGGCTATGTGGGCACCAAACATGCGGTACGCGGCATCTCCCATTCTCTCTACATGGAGCTCCGAGACTTTGGCATCAAGGTGTCCACCATCTATCCAGGATCCATACAAACCCACTTCTTCGATGACATTCCAGGTATGGAGGCGCACGAACACATGATGCGGGCGGAGGATGTGGCACAAACTGTGGTGCAAACCCTGGAAACGCATCCCAATTATTTTGTGGTGGATGTGGAATGCCGCCCCCTTCGTCCAAAGGGTAAAAAATAGGAGGAAGTATACTTAATTGATCCTACTTGTCGTTCCAAGAGCAATCCGTATTTTTGTAGGTACCCGATTGGTATTGAATCGCCCAAGCTATGTCTCTCCAGGTTGTTTCCCTCAGTAAACAATACGGCACGCAGCAAGTGCTGGATGAGGTAAGTTTTTCGGCTTATCCAGGGAGAATTTTGGGCTTTTTAGGCCCCAATGGGGCCGGAAAATCCACCACTCTAAAAATCATCACAGGATACCTTTCCGCTGACTCTGGGGCGGTCACCCTCTTGGGTGAGGATGCCTTATCTCATCCGAAAAAGTTAGCCGCTCGCATTGGCTACCTTCCCGAAAACAACCCCCTCTACTTGGATACCTACGTACGTGAATTCTTGGCCTTTTCAGGGGGCATCTACGGCATGAAATCTACCGATATCCGCCGCCGTACAGAGGAGCTGATCCGAAAAACAGGCCTGCAAGCAGAGCAGCACAAGAAAATCGGGCAACTATCCAAAGGCTATCGGCAGCGCGTGGGTATAGCACGGGCCCTACTGCATGACCCCGATTTGGTGATTTTAGATGAGCCTACCACTGGCTTAGACCCCAACCAATTGGTGGAAATTCGAAGCTTGATTCAGGAAGTTGCCGAAAATAAGACCTTGATTTTTTCTACCCACATCATGCAAGAGGTGGAAGCCATATGCCAGGATGTGGTGATCATCAATAAGGGAAAAATCGTAAGCTCAGGGGATTTGGCCGAGCTAAGGGCTGGGGCAGCAGAGGCATCACTTGTTTTGGAAACGGAAGAAGAACTTGCACTGGAGTGGTTTGCCGACTTGGGAAAGGTCAGGTATGGGTCTAAAGGTAGTAGAGAAATAGTCTTGACCCCTAAAAACTCCTCCGAGGCACGCAAAGCTATTCTTCAGCTAGTCGCTCACCATCAGCTCACCTTGATTCGTTTGAATCAAGAAGAAAAAAAAATGGAATCCCTTTTCAGAGAAATCACCCAAAGCCCATGAAAAGTTTATTTTTTAAAGAGCTCACCTCGTTTTTTGGAAGTCTGATAGGCTACCTGGTGCTGTCTTTGTTTTTGCTTGCTTTGGGATTAATCGTCTGGGTCTTTCCTGAAAGTTCTGTTTTTGAGTATGGATTTGCTGATTTGGAATCCCTCTTTGTTTACACGCCCTACGTATTCACCTTTCTTATTCCTGCAGTTGCGATGAGGAGCCTTGCAGAAGAAAAGAGGTCAGGAACTTGGGAGCTTTTGATGACCTCACCCTTATCCGTGACGCAAATTATTTTGGCCAAGTACCTAGCTATCTTGGTGGTGGTTTTTCTTGCTTTGCTTCCTACCCTCGGATATGCCTTTACCTTGTCGGTCTTGGGAGATCCTCCTGGCAATTTGGATTTGGCTGGCTTTTTTGGAAGTTGGCTTGGGCTATTGATGATTGGAGCAACCTTCGCTTCTGTAGGCCTGTTTTCAAGTGCACTTACTTCCCAACAAGTAGTTGCTTTTGTTTTGGGGGTTTTCCTATGCTTTGCTTTGTATTTTGGATTTTCTGCCCTGGCAGATCTGGTCCCTTGGGACTGGTCTCGAGGGGTAGAGGAGCTGAGTTTGAGCTACCATTACACCAGTCTAGGAAGGGGAGTGATTGATAGCAGGGATGTGTTTTTTCTCTTGGGTATGGTTTGGGTTTTCCTTGGATCCGCTGTTTTGGTATTGAAAAAGAAATGAAAAGGTCTTTCCTACATCGCCTTATTCCTTTTGGGATACTTCTTCTGGGAGTGGGGATTCTTTTAATGTCCAGTGAATGGATTCGTTTTAGAATAGACCTGACCGAAGAAAAGCGCTTTTCCTTGCATCCTTCTACTCAAAAATTGTTGGAGGAACTGGATAGGCCTCTACACGTGGACATTCTATTGACAGGAGATCAGCTGCCAGGAGGTATGCGAAGGCTTCAAAAATCCATAGAAGAAACGGTCCGTACCTTCAATGCCTATGCGGCACAGCCCATCACGGTCTCCTACTTTGATCCCCTGCAGGTCAGTGATTCCTTGCAAAGTGAATTTATCTATTCCCTAAGCTCCTATGGCATCCATCCCACCAATTTGTTTGTGGACAAAGAAACGGGACAAGAATCCCAGCTGATTTTTCCAGGAATTCTTGTATCTGACGATACCTATGAGACGGGTGCTCTTATTTTGAAAGGAGAAAGGGGGATGACGCCTGATCAAATATTAAATACTTCCATAGAAAACCTTGAATTTGAATTGGCTACGGCAATTCAGAAATTACTTTCTCCCGAAAAAAACGCTATCGCAATGATCATTGGACACGGAGAGTTGAGCGAAGATGATGGCTTTGGCATGGTTGAAGCTTTGGGTGATCGATACGAATTATTTAAGGTCCCTATGGAACAAGCCAAGAAATTGGAGGACCTGAGTTCATTTGCTGCGATTTTTATTTTAGGCCCAGATAGTAGCTATTCTGATCGAGAACTATACCTTTTGGATCAATACGTGATGGGAGGTGGAAATTTGGTGGTAGCACTGGAAGGTGCACGTGTGGATATGACTCAGATGGGAGTGGAGGGAGCTTTGGCTTTGCCTAATGAAAATGAACTGGACCGATTGTTATTTCGCTACGGCATCCGAATCAATAAGAATTTAATGCAAGACCTCAATTATGGCTTGATTGCCGTAATGGGAGGTAATTTTGGAAATCAAGAACAAGCGATGCCCTTGGTGTGGCCCTACCACTTTCATGCAGGCAGGATGTATCCTCATCCCATGACCAAAGGAGTGGATCAAATCAGTTTTAGATTTGCGAGCAGCCTAGATACTGTCAAAGCGGATGGTGTAAAAAAAATCCCTCTGCTCTTCTCCTCAGACTATTCTCGACTCCTCTACTTACCTTATTTGGTGAATTTGGGTACCGAGCAGCAAGCACCTTTGGCTTCTGATTTTCCTTTGAAAAACTTGCCTTTAGCCTATCTCCTGGAAGGAAAGTTTACTTCTTTATTTAAAAATAGATTTGTACCTGAGGAATTTGCTACTGTTGCATCAAAGTCGGAAGGACAAGGGAAAGTAGTGGTTTTTGGGGATGCTTCGGTATTCCAAAGCCAGCCTAGCTTAGATAATAAGGAATTCCTTCCCTTGGGGGAAGATCCTTTTGGGGTAGATAACTTTGCCAACAAGCAACTTTTGCAAAATCTGGTCCAATACCTCAGTGATCCTGAAGGTATCATTGCTACCCGTACCAAAGTGCTGCAAATCCGGCCTTTGGATAAGGTAAAAGTGGCCGAACAAAAGAATTTCTGGCAACTTATTCATCTTCTTCTTCCTGTAGTGCTGCTTTGTGGCATAGGAGGATTGTGGTATGCAGGGAGAAAGCGTAGCTATGCTAGGACGTCTTGAGTTCTACAGCTCGCGTTTTTCCATAACTTTTTTAATACAAATGCTTGGCATCAACTCCATATTTGTATTTTATTTCTAAATTTACCTTTCTAGAAGTATACATATCCCACCCTACATAAGATGAAATTTATTGTTTCTTCCTCTGCCTTGCTTAAGCAGCTTTCTGCCATCAACGGTGTAGTGACCACCAATCCAGTAGTGCCTATTTTGGAAAACTTTCTTTTTGAAATCAAAGGAGCTGTCTTAACCATCACTGCTTCGGATCTGCAGACTTCCATGATGACCCAGCTTCAAGTAGAGGCCAAAGAAGATGGCAACATAGCCGTGCCAGCGCGCATTTTGATCGAGACCTTAAAAAATCTTCCCGAGCAGCCGGTAACTTTCAGCATCGATCACGACACCTACGCAGTAGAAATCAGCTCCGACAATGGACGCTACCGTCTTGCGGGGGAAAACGCCACAGACTTTCCAAAGATACCTTCGGTAAGCAATGCCACTACGGTGGACATGTCTACCGAGGTGCTTTCTTCAGCCATATCCAATACTATTTTTGCTACTTCATCCGATGAACTTCGCCCTGCGATGACTGGGGTATACATCAACCTTAGTCCAACCAACACCACTTTTGTGGCTACGGATGGACACAGATTGGTTAGGTACCGTAGAGTGGATATTGCTTCTGCCAATGGAGCCAGCTTGATCATTCCTAGAAAGGCTTTGAACCTGTTGAAGTCAACTTTACCGGCTGAAAACGTGCCGGTAGCAGTGGAATTCAACCAGTCCAATGCCTATTTCAAGTTCAACAACATCAAGATGATTTGTAGACTGATAGACGAGCGCTTCCCAGATTACGAAAATGTGATCCCTGTAGATAACCCCAATCGCATGACCATCGATAGGTTGGAATTTCTAGGATCTTTGAAGAGAATCGCCATCTATGCCAATAAGACCACGCACCAAGTTCGCCTGAAACTTACAGGAAGTGAATTGCTTATTTCTGCAGAAGATTTAGATTTTTCAAACGAAGCCAACGAACGCTTGTCTTGCGACCACGAGGGCGAAGATATTGAGATCGGATTCAACGCCAAGTTTTTGGTAGAAATGCTTTCTAACCTGGGCAGCAAAGAAGTGAGTCTTAAATTTTCGGCTCCCAATCGGGCAGGATTGATCTTGCCTGCAACTCAAGATGCCAACGAAGACATCTTGATGCTCGTGATGCCGGTGATGCTCAACAATTACGTTTAATTTATACCACCTACCTTATCTAAGGAACCCGTCCCGAAGCATTTCGGGACGGTTTTTTTTTCCTTTGCGGCCTTAAGACCGCGAAGGGTTTTTATTTGAATTCTCAATTCCCCAAGGGTCCACCTTCCTTTTTGGCATCTCTCAACATTTTGAGGTAGAGCCCTTCTACCCGTTCTCTTGCCCAGGGAGTTTTGCGGAGAAACTTCAGGCTGGAGGCAATGCTGGGGTCGTGCGTAAAGCAGCGAATGGTGATGCGCTCTCCCAGGTCTTCCCAGCCATAGAAGGACACCAGTTGTGCGACCATGTCCGCAAGGGTGACGCCGTGGAGGGGATTGTTTGCTTGTGAATCCATTGGAGTAATTTAGGAGGTCTTGGGTTGAATCAAATCCCAGAGATTTCCATAGAGGTCCGAAAATACGGAAACAATTCCATAGGATTCTTCTGCCGGTTCCCGGATAAAGACAACGCCTTTAGAGCGGTAGTTTTCGTAATCCCGCCAAAAATCGTCGGTATACAGAAACAAGAACACGCGTCCTCCCGCTTGACATCCTACCTGACTGAGTTGGGTTTCGTTGGCAGCCTTGGCCAAGAGCAACTGGCAACTGGAGCCTTTGGGTGCCACGCGCACCCAGCGCTTGGTGTCCGACATCGGAGTATCTTCCAATAGTTCGAAGCCCAGGATCTGGGTGTAGTACTGGATGGCCTCGTCGTAGTCTTTAACCAAAAGGGAAAGTTGTCCCAGTTGTTGGTTCATCGGGGGCATAAAATGAGCGTCACTTACTTTAGGGCATTCGGTTTTTGAAGTCCCTCGAGGATTTCACGAATGGCAACAATGCTTTCCCATTCACGATCCTTGTCTCCATGCTCAATGCCTACGTGGCCGCTATATCCATGGGAAAGGACCAATTTCATCATGCGCTTGTAATCCAAATCCGATTCATTTCCCGCATCGTCCCAGACCTTGGGTTTCAAACTCACTCCTGTGGCCAGGGGCATCAGCTCATCCACTCCTCGGTAGGAGTCGTAGGAAACAGGCTTGCCTTCTAGGGTGCTGATGCGGAAGTTGCCAAAATCAGGAAGTGTTCCTGCGAGGGGATGGTGGGCATTTCGGATAGTGTCAGCCAGCCATTTGCCATTGGAGGAGAATCCCCCATGATTTTCGATCACAATATGGATTCCTGTGGTTTCTGCATAAGTAGCGAGTTGGTGGATGCTGTCACTCACCAGTTTGGAGGCTTCCGCTGCATCTTCTGGGCGGGTAGACCAGGCAATGTCCGAGTAGCCATTCACACGCACGGTGTGGCAGCCTAGGAATTTGGCGGCATCGACCCACTTTTTGTGATTTTCTACCGCCTTGGCTCGAATGGCCGCATCACGAGCGCCAAGCATGCCCTCTCGGTCCACCATGATCAAGACTTGGGTGATGCCCTCGTTGGTGCATCGGGTATTCATTTCCTTCAAGTAGGCAAAGTCCTGTGCCTTGTCAAAAAAGAACTGGTTGACATATTCGACCGCATGGATGCCATGCTTTTTTGCGGTTAGCGCAAAGTCTAAGTGATCCAATTGCTTGGAAAAAAGTAGGCGATTGACAGACCATTCGGCTAAGGAGATCTTAAAGGGGAGGTCTGCACCAGGTCGGGCAAAATTCAAAGAGGGGAGTCCTAGTCCTAGGGCTGCGGTGGCAAGTCCTGTGGTTTTGAGAAAATTTCTTCTGCTAGTCATGGGTATTTTGGGTTTGAAACTGTTTTTGAAGTGGAGGATTGTGCGGAATCAAATCTCCCAGCCTGGGCGGTACGTTCTGCTCAGAAGGGCATTGGCTTGTGCATCGTTGGTAATTTCAACTTTTTCGGAATCAAAATCTATTTTTTTGCCTGTTCTCAGCGCAATGGCTCCCAAGTTGATGGTATCGGTGATGCATTGGGCACGGGTAAAACTTCCAAGGGTTTGCACTTTGTTGAGCATGGCATCCACCCAGCTGTCGGTTTTCCGATCTACGGTAGTCGAGTTGATGCGTTCTGCCTCGCGGCCTTGCATGGCTGCTCCTTCGGGGAGCAGCACGGGGTTTTCCCCACGGAAGCCTCCCAAGATCTTTCCCTTACTACCGACTAGCAGCAGCCCTTCTTCCGGAGTGTCTTTACCTTCGGACTCGAGTTCTTCGCAGGCAAAGGGTTTCATGCCCCCATCGTACCAGAAGAGGTCGAAGGCTGGGAGAGCCGCTTGCTGTGGAAATTTCCACTTGATCATGCAACTGGCAGGAAAGGCCACCTCATTTTTTACCCATTGGTAGACCTGATTGACTTCCTCCCGCGTGGTCGTGCCATAGGCTCGGACTGAAACGGGGCTCCGGTCAATGCCCAAGGTTTCAAATAAAGGGAAAAGGCTGTAATGTCCCATGTCGGCGATGGATCCGCCGCCAAACTCGTACCAGCCACGGAACACATTGTGCGTGTATTGCTTGTGGTAGGGCATGTCTGGAACGGGTCCAAGCCACAAATCCCAATTGAATCCTTCCGGTATTGCTTGCGCTTCGCTAGGACGCTTGGTCCATTGCTGCCAGACTGGGCGGTAAGACCAATTGTGGATTTCCTGTAAGTCACCGATCAAGCCAGCATCCATCCAGGCTTTGATCTGTCGGTATTCGGGTCTGTCAGACCAGGCAAGGAGGTGACTGACTACGCCGGTGTCGCTCGCTTTTTGAATGACTTTTCTCCCCTCCAGAAGCCGATTGGCAATGGGTTTGTGGGTGACTACCTGTATCTTTTTGCCCATGGCCGCCAGCGCAATCGGCGCGTGGGTATGGTCTGGGGTCATGATTTTGATGGCGTCGATGCCTTTTTCCTGATCTAGGAGTTCGCGGTAATCTTCGTAACTCGCACAGCCCTTGTATCGTCCGGAGGGTTTATTTATGGCGTAGTATTTTTCTACATATTCTTGACCGATGTCTCTGCCTCCAGGGATGCCGGGCTTTCCTTCCCACCAGGAGGTATCGCCCAGGGTTTTTCGGATGTCGTTTCGGATTCCGTAAGGGGACCAATCGATGTAGTTGTTGGAGAATTTATTCACATCGCATACGGCGACGAGACGGATTTTGGGGTTTTTCAATAATTCCCCCATTTCGCGCAGCCCTTGCGTACCGCAACCGATATTCGCAACGGGAAGTTGGTCGGAAGGAGGGATATGACCCGTACCCGCAATGACCGAAGAGGGGACGATGGAGATGGTGGCCGCAATCGTGGCCGCGGAACTAATAAATTCTCGGCGATTGAGTTTATCGGTTGGAGACATACCTGGTTCTGAAAAGTTGGAACTTTAAATTAAACAAAACCAGGGATTTAAGAAGGGATTAGTAGGTAATTTATACCAAAGGGGCAGTTATCCAAAAATCTCCACGATTCATCCATCTTCTTGGAGGGATAAAAAATGCGGAAAAACTAAGTGGGTTGAAGTAAAAAATTAGAAAACAGGGGAGGGTAATCCCCTTGCATTTGCAAGAGGATTACTTGTCTATTTCTTGTTTTCTTTTTCCTCTTAAAGGGAGAAATAGATTGAATGAGATCGTGGAGACTTTTCTATCTGAGTTTTTAAAGATTGAATTTAGGCCCCATTCATACCTAGTGCCTACACCAAATTTATTTCCAAACTGGTGCCTAAAATCAAAGTATAGGGAGGTAAAATTGTTATTTGTGTCAGCACTGATATCCTTGGTGCTTGTTTTGGTTTCAAGTTCTGAGTTAAACAAATAATTTTCCACTACCCCCAAACTTACATTCATCTCCTTTCCAATGTCAATCATGGGACCAACGTAGAAGGCTACCTTTCCTGTGGTAAATTCTCCACTTAATCCGGGCATGATGGCTTGATTTCCAAAATTAAGGGTGGAGCCTTCCAACTCGGAATAGAGAGAAAGCCTTTTGTTTAGTTGTATACTGTAATAAAAGCCCCCACCCACGTTGACATTACTTAAGTCATCATCCAATCCAAATAGATTGGTAGACAGGATAACTCCAAATTTATTTTTTGTTGGGGCTACTTCTTGTGCCACAAGGGTACCTACTGTTGCGAACACCAGGGCAAGAATTAAAACTGATTTTTTCATAGTTGAAAATTTGAATCGGTTAATTCCCGCTCCAAGCATCTAGGATTCCTGCTTTAATGTCTGAGTAACTGGTGAATAGGTAAATGGCTAATACTATAAAAAGGATAGTTTTCCAGTGAGTTTTCACTAAGGCTTTGAGGTCAGTTAAGAATTGATTCATATCTGTGATTTTAATGGTGAAATTAAATTCATAGGGTTTGGCGACAGATAATTTCTCAACTTCAGTTAAGTCCGTTTGCAATGCTTCTCCAAGTACTTTTAAGGAATACAGGCTTGGTTTTACCTCTTTGTTCTCAATCCGTTGAATGGTCCGAATGGTTAAGCCTGTTTTTTCAGAAATTTCTTTTTGGGAGTAATTCAAACGTGTTCGAAGTTCTTTCAATCGATCACCAAATTCCATGTGCAAATATGATTGAAGTAAATGAGTAGTTTATGGACAAGAAGGCGTCATCTGTGCGTCATCTTGCTCCACACAAACCGATACTACAAACGGACCCCAGAAAAAAAAGTTGGGGAGAGGGTTTTTTTGCTAGAGGGCTTTATTGACGCCTACTTTTTTACTTCACCTCAAACACCGCAGATTCCCAAGGGCCTAGGACCAGGTCGATCTGCGCACCTTGGGCATCCACGCGAAGTTGGGTCTTCTTCTTTCCAAAAAGAACCTCTAGAAGTTCCCGATTTCCAGGTTTCAGGTTCCAGGCTTTCAGGAGTTCAGGAGAAAGGTGGAGAACAGTATTTACAGACTGAGTTTCATCAAAATTGGTTACCACGATCAACTTTTGCACTTTATCCCATCGGGCGTAGGCGAAGGTTTTGTCCGTGTAGGCAGGGTTTTTTGTACGGTTGTAGCGGTGCAGGTCCTGATAGCCCCCCATCAGCGCGGAACTGCCACGCGTGAAGTTGAGTACCTCCGAATAGTAGTTGCGGAGCGCTTTTTCGTTATCGGAGAGTTGCCCTCCGTCAAACTTGCCCCCATTCATCCACTTCTGGTGCTGGGGAACGCCGATGTAATCAAAGATGGAAGTGCGGCTGGGCTGTCCAAAGCCGGCCATCTCTGCACCTGGCTCACCCACTTCCTGACCAAAGTAAATCATCGTCGGCGCCGTCGTGCTGGTGGCCGATACGACCATAGCCGGTAGCGCTTTCCAAGGGTTGCCCGCAAATTCGGGACTGGCAATGCGCTGCTCGTCGTGGTTTTCAAGGAAGTGTAGCATGTGGTGCTCCACATCGGATAGTCCTTCAAGGATAGGTACCAGATTGTCGGTAGATCCATGGCCTCGTAGGATGTGCTTGAGGGTGTCGTACAACTC
>Ga0194122_10000823_pt1 | contig 41977 bp, 39 predicted proteins | sample TA2MahCa10mmetaG_FD_155487 | JGI IMG/M metagenome (GOLD analysis project Ga0194122, IMG submission 155487) | Freshwater microbial communities from Lake Tanganyika, Tanzania - TA2015021 Mahale Deep Cast 10m | ecosystem: Environmental > Aquatic > Freshwater > Lake | place: Tanzania: Lake... | reverse complement strand
TCTTCACCTGCGTCTTGAAACCCGTCAGTTCCACCGTCACCGAATAGTCGCCGATTTCAATCAGCGGGAACGAATAGTTGCCGTTGCCGTCCGTCTTCGTTTGCCGCTTTTCTCCAGTGGATACCCGGAGCAGCGTCACGTCGGCGTTCGGCACCACCGCGCCGGTGGTATCGGTCACCGTGCCGAGAACCTCCGTTGAGGTGGTCTGCGCGCCCAAATACGCGGCATTCACGAGTGCAAGAGCCAAACTCACTGCAAGTCGCATGTTATGGCCTCCCTGAGGATGTAAGTATACATGCTGGGACCGTGGAATGCTCAGCGTGGGGCGGGGCGCGAAAAACTCTACGTGGCGCGCGGAAGAGCCCGCCAGTGAACAATGGCGGAGTAAAGGTAGTGGATGCCGCTCCAGGCCGTTGCTGCGGCGCAGGCACCCAGCGCCCACGGCTTCAGCCAATCGGGCCCGGCCAGAATGGCGGCAGCCGCGGCAATTTGCACATTGGTGCTGAGCTTGCCCCAGATCGAGGGCGGAAAGTCGCGAATGGGTGTGAACAGCAGGCCGATGACGGCAAGCGTCAGGATCATGATGTCGCGCCCAAGCACCAGCGCCATCAGCGAGCGCGGCACATCGCCGTTGATGCCGAAACAGATATAGAGAGTGGTGAGCAGGACTTTGTCCGACACCGCGTCGAGCCAGGCGCCTGTGCGCGACGTCCAGCCGTAGCGGCGCGCGAGGAACCCGTCAAAGAAATCGGTGGAGCCGGCGATCCAACAGAGGATGTAGGCGTACTCATAGCGGTGATCGAGAATGGCGGCGGCAATGGGCGGCGTGAAGAAAATGCGCGACACCGACAGCGCGCTGGGAAGATGGTGCAGCATCCGCGAGGCTACTTGCTACGACACCAGCGCCGTTTGCTGTTCGGCCGCGCGCGCGGGGAGTTGATCGAAGCCCACCACTTCATAGAGCGAGGCGTCTGACATGATCTTCGACACCAGCGCCACATGCATGGCATGCCCCGCGCGTTCGGCAATCACGTGGCCCAGCAACGGACGACCGATGAGCGCTAGATCGCCGATGAGGTCGAGCGCTTTGTGGCGGCAACACTCATCGGGGAAACGCAGGCCGCCGGGGTTCATCACACCATCGGGCGTGAAGCACACGGCCGATTCGAGCGTCGCGCCGCGAATGAGACCCATGTCGCGCATTTTGTCTAGCTCTTGTTCAAACCCGAAGGTGCGCGCGGGCGCGATACCGCTTGCATAGTCCGCCGGCGTGACTTCCATCTCCAGTTGCTGGCGGGCCACCAGCGGGTGCTGGAAGAAGACGTCGCAGGTGAGGAGAAAACGATCGGCCGGGAGAATCGTGATGCGCTTGCCCGTGTCGTCTTCCACCGACACCGTGCGGGTGACGCGGAGGTAGCGGCGCCGGCGGCGATACGTGCGCAGGCCCGCTTCGGCCAGCATCTCGACGAACCGCTTCGAACTCCCGTCCACGATCGGCACTTCGAGATTGTTGATCTCGACAAACACGTTGTCGATCCCCATCGAGTAGAGCGAACTCAGCAGATGCTCAGTGGTGGAGATCAGCACGCCCTGGCGCATGAGGCTGGTGGCGTAGCTGACCTTGGCTACGTGCTTGTAGCTGGCCGGGATAGGGAAATGCTGAAGATCGGTGCGGAGGAATACAACGCCGGTGGCTGGCGGGGCCGGTACGAGGCGGATGCGGACAGGGACGCCCGAATGGAGCCCGATGCCCGAAACCTCAACGGGCCGCTGGATGGTGGTTTCGTAACGCACGTGTTAGGGGAGCCGAATAGCAATCCGGCGTCCATTTTGTAAAGTATTGAAAAAATGGATTGATCGGTTCGCGCGGTGTGTCGTTTTTACGTCAGTCCGCCGGTTGGTACCGTGTCTATTTCACCAGCCGCAAAAGGGGGAGTCGCGGCGCGACGCGAGTGCATTGGCTTACCGTAACCACTATGATTGGAATGAGGCCGATGCGGATTCCATTTGGTTTGATCGCGCTGCTCGTCTGGGACTTGGCTGCTGCTGCTGCCGCCCAGCCGCCGCCGCCGTTGGGTGCCTGCCCGGGTGGCACGGCGCTGGCAACGTTCGACCTGAACGTTCAGGCGAGCGCCGAGGAAGGCGGGACCGTGGCCATGCGCGCGGTGACGCGGCTGGATGGGGGAGCGCGGCTGCGGTATGTGCCGCGCGAAGTGTACGCTGCGGCGGGGAATGGCGACGATGGCCAGGTGGCGCTGATTTCGATTCCGACCAGACCCACGGGCGTGCTGGGCGTGATGGAGTCGCAGAAGGCCTCCGAGCCGGCCGAGTGGGTGATCCCGTCGCGCGCGTCGGCCGTGGCTTTGGTTTACGGGCCGCAAGGGTTGAGCCTGGCGAAGGTGGCCGAGTTGATGCGGCGCGATCCGCAGTTGATCACGCAACTGGCGATGTACGCCGAAAAGTCGGCGCAGACGGAAGTGCTGATGGAGACCGTGGCGGCGTGGGAGCAGAACGGTTCGACGCAAACCCTGGAAGCTGCGCTCTCGGGCTTTTCGTCGCGTTACGGCGTGGCGATGCCGGTGTTGACGCGCGGCGCGACGACCGATCAGCAGGCGCTCACCTTGATGCGCGCGCTGCATCCGGCGCTCGCTTCGTTCGATCCGCTGGCGCCGAACCCATCCACGCGGCTGCAGCAGTCCGGGAGTTTGGCCGCGTCGGTGGCGGGGCTGTTTTTGGGAAACCCCGTGGGGCTCGCGACGGCGGGCGGCGCGATGTTTTTGAACATGCGTTCGCTGCTGTTTCCGGGCTCCGAGTTCCGGTCCGCGCTGGCGCAGCAGGTGGGCGATGCGTCGGTGCTGTGCGCAAAGCGCGAGGCCGTGAAGTCTCGCACCAAGCCGGTGTATTTGTGGGCGTGGAAGATTCAAGGTCCGCCGCCGCCGAGACTGGAAGGGCTGCCGTATCGCGCCAATCTCGGCGGGGAGCGTTTGCAGGTGCCGTTGCAGGGCGCGAATTTTGAGAACATCCGCGGCGTGACCACGCAGATGCAAGGCGTGGCCGCTGAGTTTGTGGCGGGACCCGCGCCGTGGCTCGCGTTGAAGTTGCCGCCCACGGCGCGCAAGGGCGACAAGCTGGATTTGCGGATTGAAGTGGAAGATTCACCCGCGCCGATGGTGTTTCCCGGCGCGATCGAGTTGCTGGATCCCCGGCCGGTGCTGGCGAGCGTGAAACCGTCACTGCCCGCGGATCTCCCGTTGCCGTTGGGCGCGGGCGAGTTGCCCGCGAATGCGTTCACGGCTGTATCAGTGTGGACAACGGGCGCGGGCGCGTTGCCCACATTGCATCTGGAATGTACGGACCCGGCGCTGACGCTGAAGAAGCTGTCGATCCGGCCTGGTGAGCAGCAGCCGGCGAATGTACGGTTGCGTGCGGTAAGCAAAGGCGAGTTGTTTCTTTCGTTCGAGCCGGGCGCGGTGGGTCAGCCGCCGTGCGAACTCGCCGCGCGGGTGGAGACGGGCGACGGCGTGTCGGACCCGGTGACCGTGGGCCGCGTGGTGCGGCTGCCGCGGATCGAGAAGTTTTCGCTCACGCCGGAGTTGGCGGCGCCGTCAGCATATCTCGGGTGGATTGAGGGTGAGGAGCTGGAGGCGATTGAGAAGACCGGGTGGAACGCCGAGCAGGGCATGGCGGTCTCGGACGCGCCGTTGCCGGTGGCCAACAGCGGCAGCAAGCAGCGGCTGAAGATCGCGATGCCCTGGCCGCCGCCCGCGCCTCGCGCGCCGCTCTATGTGTGGCTGCGCGGGGAGACGGCGGGGCGGCGGAGTGCAGTGGTGTACTGAGGGCGCTGGGAATCAACGCTTCCGCGCCACCTCCAGCAGCACCGGCCGTGCCACCGAATTCACGGCCGGATCGTAGTACTCATACGCCACGGATTTCGGCGTCCGGGCGCGGATGGGGAACTTCGCGCGCAGGCGGTATTTCACGGTTACCGTACCGTTGGCCGGGATCGAATCGAAGTACAGCATCGCCTGCGTGGCGGTCTGCGTGAACTTTTCAAGCCGCCCGCCGCCCTTCTGGCCCGCCGCCCGTTCCTGCATCGACTGCAGATCTTCGCTCAGCAGATCGAAGCCCGGCGGGATGCCGAGGTCGATCATCACCATGTTGGCCGTCTTCGGCAAGTTGTTCTTCACCACGGCCGTGGCCGTTGCCACGTCGTCGTGGGCGAGGCGCGTGCGGTCATACGTCACGTCGATCGTCATGGGCTCACCCGCCGGGCGCTGATCCCACGCGAGGAACGAACGGCCCACCACTTGATAGGCCAGTATCCCCGCGCCGCCGGTGAAGCGCAGCCCCACGCGGTTCGCGCCCGCCGCGGCCACGTTGTTCTTGAGCACAAACTGGTGGAACAGATCGTTGTTGTCCGCCGTCAGCGTCAAGCGCTCCACGGGCGCACCGTTCAACGTGATCTCAACCGTGCCGCGCACGTCCGCCGCACCCTTTTCAAACGACGCGAGAATTGCCTTCAGCGCCATGATCGCGGCCTGCGTGGTGCCCCAGGTTCCCGAGGCATCTTTCTTGGACGCCACGTACGCCAGCGCCTTACGCGCCACTTCCGCGTGCTGCCCGGAGGCGAGCAGCGCCTGCACGGCGAGACCGGCGGTCTCCACCGCAGCGCTTGCGCCCGTGGCATAAACCGCCGTCTCTTCGGCGTTCCACCAGGCGTGTTCGCCCTTCTCTTCGCGCGCGGCCACGAGCAACTCCACGGCGCGCTGGGCAAATGCGCGGTCCCGCGACGCCACGCCGAAGTTCGCCAGCACGGCCAGCGTGTAGTTGTCGTGCTTGTCATTCATGTGCGCTTCCACGTATTGGCGCGCTTTATCGACCGCCGGGCCGCGATAGCCCGTCACGCCCAGCGCTCACGCCACGTAGGCTGTGATGCGGGTCACGTTGGTGTTGTAGCGGTTCGTTGCACCCTCGTTGATGAACTGCTTATCCGGCGCCCAGCTTCCATCGGGCTTCTGCTGGGCGGCGAGCCATGCCTGCGTGCGCTCGATCAACCGCGGGTCTACGTCATGAACCTTCGCCATGTCGAAGAACTCCATGAGTCCATACGAGGTGAGAATCTTGTTGGCCGGTGGGTTGCCGAACCACGAGAAGCCGCCGCCCGGCACTTCGTACGTCAGTAGCCGCTGGTAGCCGTTCACGATGAAGCCTTCGGCCTTGGCGCGCACTTGAGGCGTGAGTTTCTTGGAGCGCTTCAGATATTCGAGCGCGAGCACGTTGGGATACGTGGCGGACGAGGTCTGTTCAAAGCACCCGTACGGCATGCGCAGAATCGCATCCATGCCATCCACCACCTGGCTCAGCGGACCCGGATACAGGCGCACGTAGATCTTGCTTGCTTCGGGGATGGAGTGCGCGGGGAACGTAACGTCATGGATCGCGGGCGCGGCGGGCTCCAGCCGCCCATTCACCACCAGGTTCTGCTCGCGCCCGTTCTGCACCACTTCGATTTCACGCACCACGATGTCAGAAAACTTCGTGCCGACGAGCTTCGCGGCGAGCTTCAATTGAAACTTGCCGATGCGGCGGGCCTCGAGGGTGAACTGTGCGCCGCCCACGCAGCCGTTCTCCACGGCCACGTGCTTATCCGCCGTGTCGCCATCGGCGAGCGAGAACCAATCGGCTGGTTCCAGACGCAGTGCCACGTCATCGGCGGCGCCCGCGTAGTTGTAGGCTGCGACGGGAATGGAAACCCGGTCGCCTTGCGTCAGCGTCACGGGCAGGTCGAGATCGGCGAAGAATTCCTGGAAGACCTTCAGGCTGGACGAGCCGCTGCCGAGCGCGCCGCGCGTGGTGGACGCCATCATCGCCATGCGCCAGGTGGTGATCGAGTCCGCAATGGGAATCACCACGCTCGCTTCGCCGTTGCCGGCGGTGACGATTTCGGGGTTGATGTAGAGCGCTTCGGGGAAGTAGGAACGTACGCGCGCGCCGGGTTCAGACGCGGACGGGGAAGAGGCGGAGGACTTCGCCTTCTCTTCCTTGAGAGGAGCCTGCCTGTCCATGGCCAAGGCTTCGGGTGCCAGCATCGCAAGTCTTGGAGCGGGAGCGGCGACGGCTATTGCGCCCATGATCCCGCCTACCACGCCGCCGGCATAACTCGCCGGCACGTACACTTCGTTGTCCATCCCCGGCGCCATGCGCCCGCCTTCGGGCACGGCGGTGATCAGGAGCGGCGATTCGCTGACCGTGACCGGCATCCCGCGCGTTTCACCGTGCGACGCCGAGTCTTTCACCGTGGCTTCAATCAGCACGCGCGCCGCGCCGCCGCTCAGCGGCTTGCCGGCAAAGTAAGTGGGGAGCTTCAAGGCAAAGCGATAGTCACCCTGCGGACCGGTCTTGACCTGCACGGTGGCTGCTTCAAACCGCGCGACGTCGAGGCGCGACGCCTTGACGGTCACACTGCCGTCCACCGGTTGGCCGAAGAAGTAGTGTGCGCGCACGATGCCCGTCACGGTGTCTCCCGGGCGATAGCTGTGCTGATGTTTGCCCGTGAACTCAACGGCCACTTTGAACTTGGGCAGCACGTAGCGCTCGACGTTCAGCGTGCGTTCAGCCGCCGCGCCGTCCATTGCCGCGCGCAAGCAGTACGCGCCGAGATTCACTTCGTCCGCCAGCGTGAACTCCGCCGAAGCGACGCCGAAGCTGCTCGTCTGCGCCGCTTTGCGGAACACTTTGTTGCCGCGCGGGTCTTCCAGCTCAAACGTGATCGGGCGGGTGGCCGCGGCATGGCGCGAAGCGCGATCGAGCACCAGGGCGCGCACATGGATTGTCTGGCCTGGCTGATAGAGCGGCTTTTCGGTGGTGAGCAGGATCGAGGCCTTCGCTTCGAGCCGTACGGGCTGCGCCACTTTTGTTTCTCCGAGCGGCGAGTCAATCACATAGCGCAGGGTGTGCGCGCCGGTGACGCCTGCGGGAAAGCGCAGCGGCACCGATGCCGTGCCGCGCTCGTTTAGCTTGCCGGCAAACAGCAATTGCCGGCGCTCGCCAAATTCCGCACGCGCGTGGACGGGCCCGGTGAGCGGCGCGCCGCTGCGCGAGTCCACCGCGATCAACCGTACGGAAGCCGTTGAGCCCGCCGCGTAGCTTTGCTGCGCCAGCACATGCAGCACGGGCGAGTGCAGCATATTCGAGATGGACTCGATGCCCGGGATCTCCGGCGCCGCCGCGCCGTCGAACGTGAAGCGGTGCCGCAGCCGGTGCCATACGAGTTCATCCACGGGCAGCGGCTTCGTCAGGCGCACCTGCCGGTCACTCCAGACACCGTCGCCGGGAGCGGCGACGCGGGCGGCGGCCTGTGCGCGGCCCAGCACCGCGTCTTCCGGGTCCAAAAGTTCCAGCGTCAACGTGCCCGCGCCGGCGTGCGACGCGGTATACGGCACGCTGAGGCTCAGTACGCCGCGCGAGTAGGTTGCGGTGGGTTTGGGTCCGCTGGTGGCGGCGCCGGCGGGAATGGCGCGGAACAAAATACCGGTACCCAGCGTAGCCAGCAATACGCCGGAGAGGACCAGGGCGGCCCGCTTTCGAAAAGACAGCGTGGAAAGGCGAAACATCGGCGGCTCCTTCGACAGAACTCCCCGAGAACTTGGACAACGCAGCGTGTGCGTTTGTTCCCGGGTGACTCGTCGAGGGAATACCGTGAGCCGGAGGATCCTTTCAGGAAACTCCCGCTCGTCAGAAGATTTTCAGACCCCCCCCCTACAAATGCCGGGCGAGGAACGCCATCACTTCCGCGCGCATGCTGGCCGTTTCTTCATGCGCCACGTCCTCACGCACCAGCTTCCAGTGGCCGGGCTGCCCGGCGGCGGCGTAGGCGTGCTTGAGGTCTGCGTCGATTCGGTCCAGCCCAGCGGGCGGTGTGAGCGCGTCGCGATCGCCCGCAAGACCGAGGTGCGGGCGCGGCACGATCAATTCGTTGATCTGTGAAGCGGTGAAGTGCTTCAGCAGGCGCGGCACGTAGTAGTACACGCCGTGGCCGCGCAGGTTGTTCGCCGCGATCAGCGCCTGGTAGTCCGTGAGGCAGCAGATATCGACGGTGACCTTGATGCGTTCGTCCAGCGCCGCCGTCCACCAGGCCATGGTGCTACCCATCGACATGCCGAGCGTGGCGATGCGCGAGGCGTCCACATCGGGCCGCTGCTGCAGATAGTCCACTGCCCTGAGCGAATCGTAGACCATCATGCCCCACATCACCTGCCCTTTCCAGAGCATGTCTTTGAAGATGTCGAGCTCAGTGCGCCGCGCGCGTTCACCAAAGGCCCAGGTGTCAAAACAGAGCGATGCGTAGCCCGCGGCGGCCAGATCTTCACCGTAGGAAGCAAGACCCGCTTTGCGCTTGGGCGTCAACAATTCGTCTTTGCCCAGCTTGTACTGGCCGCCGTGAAAGTGGTTGTAAAGGACCACAGGAAGGCGCCCGGCGCCGCCGCGCGGTCTGATGAAGTAGGCCGGGGCGTCTTCGATGCCGTTAAGGTCAAGGATGAGCGTCTCGACGGTGTAGGCGCCACGATCTTCGATGCCTTTGGAAACCGCGGCGACGGGGCGGGCGCGCGGCGGCAGATCGCCGAGCAGTCCGTATAGTTCAGCGCGGCGGGCGTTGTCTTTGGCCGGTGTGCGTTTGTGGCGGGGAGCGGCGGCGGCAGCGGTGGTGGCGGCAGCCAGCAATTGACGGCGCATTATGGTCATGGTCGCATCATCCTTGTGGTTCCTGGTTGCCGGCGGCTCCGGGCTCATTCGGCAGGCGGATCGTGAAGGTGGAGCCTTCGCCGTAGCGGCTTTACACCGCGATATCGCCGTGCATCATCTCAAAAAGGCGCCGCGTGATGGACAACCCCAGGCCCGTGCCGCCGAAACGCACGCCCACCCTGGAGTCTGCCTGAACGAATGCTTCGAAGAGGTGGGCGAGGTTTTCTTCCTTGATCCCAATGCCCGTATCGGTGACGGCCACCTCTGTACATGGCTTGCCGCTACCGTCTCGGCCCTGCCGCAGATGCACGGTGATTTCGCCCGCTTCGGTGAACTTACAGGCGTTGCCGATGAGGTTCAGCAGGCTTTGGCGAAACTTCAAGGCGTTGCCCAGCGTAGGGGGCAGGTCTTCGGCCAGCACTCCGGCCAGACGGTTGTGGCTCGCCCGCGCGAGCGGTTGCGCGGACTCGATCACTTCAGCCACGAGCGGCCGCGCCTCGAGGGGCTTAAGCGTCACCTTGACGCGGCCGCTTTGGATGCGCTCAAAATCCAACACCTGATTCACCAGATCGAGCAGGTGGGTACCCGAAGACTCGATCTTGCCCAGATCACCGCGGATCTCCTCCACACTTGCTTCGCCGGCCTCTTCGGCAATCAACTGGCTGTAGCCGATGATGGCGTTGAGCGGTGTGCGCAATTCATGGCTCATGTTGGCGAGGAACTCGCTCTTGGCACGGCTGGCAGCGACGGCCTGATCGCGCGCCTGCACCAGGTCCTTGCGCGTGGAATCGATGCGCCGCTTCAATCGCTTGGCGGCCATGGCGGCGACGCTCAGATAGGTGTTGATCATTACGAGCGTGGCGAGTTTGGTCGCCTCGAGACCAGCGGGCAGGACACGATGCTCGCCCCAGGCCAGCCAGCCAAGCAGAGCTGCGTAGCAGAGAATGGACAGCAGGCCAAACGTGAGTACGCGCTGCAGGCCGGTGGTGACATGGTCTGCCGGGCGGAGGGAAAAGAGCACAAAGAGCCCGCTTTGGTGCCCCCCCTGTGAGGTAAACAAACCCGGTTCCACAGCACAATGTCGAATTCGGCGAGTCTGTCGTTTACTATTCGCCGCACGCGAGCGCTGGCAACGCGGGGCGAGACCGCTGTGAAGGTCAGCGCATAAACGAGGCAGAAGGCAGAGAGAGCCAGCCACGGCACCCAGGAAGCTCCGCCCGCATGGATGTAGGCTGCGGAAATCTCAATCAACCCCGCAAAGCCGAACAGGCGCAAGGCGGGAATCAGCCGGCCCGATATTTGGCTTCGTGCAGTTGGCGGTTTGGAGTCCAATCAGCCTGATCCCCCCAAGGGGTGATGGGCTGATCAGGATAATCCCCTCAATATTAATCGGGGGCTACAGCAGCCGGAAATTCACTTCGATCGTCGCGGCCACTGGTACGGCCTTGCCGTTCAGTTGGCCAGGGCGGAACTTCCACTTTTGCACGGCTTCAAGCGCCTTTTCGTCGAGGCCCAAACCCAGCGGACGAACCACTCGGAGATCACGGGCGCGGCCGTTTTCGTCGACGACGACAGCCAACACCACGGTGCCCTGATACTTGGCCTTGCGGGCTTCTTCAGAGTATTCCGGCTCGACCTTGAGCAGCAACTGGGGAGCACTCACGCCGCCGCCGATGCGATACGCGCCGCCGCCCATGCCGCCGCCGGTGCCAGGACCGAGGCCGCCGCCCTTGCCTGAACCGATGCCGCCGCCCGAACCAGAACCAATGCCGCCGCCCGAGCCCGAGCCGTTCGAAGGCGGGCCGATTTTGGCCAGCGGGTCTCCCCACTGTGGCAACTTGTTGCCCGGCAGCGTCGAATCCGCAGGAAGGTCGATGGTAGGCGTCAACTCCAGCTTCGGTTCCGGGTTGTTGATCACCTGGGCGGGAGGCACAAACTGCTTGGGGGCGGGCTTGGGCAACTGGCCCTTGGCCGCAGGCATCGGGGAGCGGTCTCCGCCGCCGCCGCCGCCGGACTGCTGCAGTTTCGGTTTCTCGGGGATAAACGGTTTGAGGTCATCAGGCAGGAAGATTTGCGTGGTGTCCTTCACAGTCTGCTGTACTTTTTCGTTGGTGCCGACCAGCAAGGCTAGGACGACCACGGCGATGTGAGAGCCCAGCGAGATCAAGCGCGAACGGCCCGAATTAGCGCTGTAGAGACCCCATATGTCCTTTACCGGGATGGGTTTAGAGGTTAAGCCTTCGATCTCAGGTAGCGGCGTGGGGAAGAGGAACTCTTTGATGTCGGCGAAGATGGTCTGATAGAACGGCTGTTCGTCCCTATCTGTCAGCAAGCGCTGCAGGTGAACGTCCGCGTCGTTCTCCAACGGCCGAGGTGTTTCAGGCGCCATGGTCATACTCACCCGACTTCATCCGCAGTACCGGAATCCTCCCACTCAGAAAGACGCTCACCGCGGTGCAAGGGTTGCAGAAAGAGGAATGATTCCTGGAGGCCCTTACTACCGAAAAGTGTAGCATACACAGCCTGAACGAGATACGCCTATGGTTTCCGGGAAAAGTTAACAGTTTGGGCATTCTTCACGAACCGGTAGCCACCCTCCAGGGCCTCTTCCTGCTTGTCTACGGAACGGCGCCAGCCGTCGCCATTTTTCGCGCCCGCCACACGGCCTTTGAGGATCACCACCTGTGTCACACCGGGTGGTACCGTGGCGCTGTCCGATAGATCGGCAGAGTGGCCCGGAACGGTTAGCGTGACCACGGCATTCACGGTGTTGTGGAGCGAATTCCGCACCCATACCCGGGCTTCCACCCGGGCTGTTGCCGCGTCGTACGCAATCTCCTCGCGGGGGATGAACACCCGCGGCGTGACGATGAGGCGTACCTCAGAGGGCCACCCGGCGAAGGCGGCGCGGCTTGGGCGATTGGGGTGCAGATAGGGGAGCTCAAAGAAGCCGGGGTCGGCCGTTGAAGCGTTTAGCCGGACGCCATCCAGCCAGACAGCCGTCGCGCCTGGCGCAGCCAGTCGGTACAGCGCATGTTCGGGGGCGCGTTGCGGGGGCGGGATTTCGACGATGGTCCAGGGCTGCCAGGCAGCGTCCGGCACCCGCAGCACGGTGGCCGGAGCAGTGGCCTCTTCGATGAGACGGGGCGGCTCGGGGGCGGCTACCGCGCCGAGGGCGAGGAACAACGGGGCGGTGAGCCTCACGAGGGTTGCTCCTCTTCGTTTTCCACTTTGGCCATCGCCTGCTGTACGGCCGATTCGATGCGCGTGAGTTCGGCGTCGGTGACCTCGGCAAACGAGCTACGTTTGCCACTAGCGAGCGTGCCTTTGTTCTGCAAAATGAGGCGCGCCAGGAGCGAGGCCCGGCGATCCGGCATGTCCACCACGGCGACGGTCTGGCGGACGGCCTCGTCAAACTGATTGAGAAATGCGATCTCTTCGCGCAGATCCTTGCGAATGGCTGTGGCCACCTGCGCATAGAGGTACTCGGCAAACGGCGTCGCGTCCCAATAACGGTAGAGGTCAGCGGTTTCGCCGGCCACTTCAAGGCGCCCCGCTTCGTCAAACGCCGAGACGATGTGCGGCGCAATGGAGCGAGAGTAACCCGCCAGGACGCGGTCATAGGCGCGGCGGTCGCGCGCAATCACGGCCGAAACTGGCAGGAGCGCTTCGCGCGGCGTGAAGCCGGCGCGGGCCAGCATGTGATGGATCAGGAAGCGGTGGATGCGCCCGTTGCCGTCCTCAAGCGGGTGGAGAAACACAAAGCCAAAGGCGGCGGCCGCGGCGGCGCACACCGGGTCGATGCCGGGGGTGGCCAGTTGGGCCACCAGCGTCATCCAGCCGCGCATGAGTTCGGGGACATCCGCGGGCTGCGGGCACACATAGTGGACGTGCTCGGTGAAGTCGCTGCGCGTTTCGCCCACGAAGTTCTGCACGGTGCGCCACCCGCGTTCGGCGTAGCGCGGGTCAACAATCGCGTTTTGCAGGCGCACGAAGGCGGCGGGGTCCTGCGGATTGAACTCTTCGGCGCGCGTCAAAGCGGCCACGAAGCGCTCGGCGCGGTCCGGCGCGGGAGACTCGCCTTCGATCGCAAACGACGACTTGGTCTCCTTCGTGTAGAGGTAGTTCACCGCGCGCACCAGCACGCTCGGGTCCGCGCCTTCGATCAGTGTTCGGGCTTCCCGGTCGAGGCCAAATCGCGACCATGCCGCCAGTTCCTCCGTGCGACGGATCACCGGTGAGTAGGCCGCGCTGCCCAACAGATTGTCGTTGATCCGCTGGCGGCGAATGCGCGTGGCCACCGGCGCGGTGACCTGGAGTTCCGGGTCGACTAGATCGACGTAACCCGTTGGCGGTACGTCCGGCAGATCGAGCGTTTCGCCCAGCAGGATTTCATAGAGGTACCAGGCGCGGCGGGCGTAAGCCCCGGTTGGTTCGTCGCGGAGCCATGCGAGAATCGGCTCACGGCCCAGCGCTTTGAGCACGGCTTTCAGAATGCCGGGATGGCAGGGCTCGTAGCGCAGCGCAAATTTGAGGTGGCCGATGATGTCCCGAGGGCCGTAGCTACGCGGGTATTGCTCCCAGACGATGCCGTCGGCTTCTTTGGTGCGACGGCCGGTGGGGACGATGTAGGAGCGAACGGCCGGTTCGGGAATGCGGAGACCGAGGGCGTGGATGAGGCCGTCGAATCCGGTGGCGCCGAGATAGCCATCAGAATCTTTATCGGCCATACGAAATTAGTATAGCATTGCACGGCACTTGGAAATTTAGTATCGTATCTTCGGTAAATTCGTTATCTTATCGGTTGAAATGATATTTAATCTGCCTTGCGTGTGAGAAACGTTATCGTCCGCTACAGCAGCGTCGTGTCTATGTCCGCATCGGTCGGCTCGTCCACCGGGGGCGGGGGAGCCGGCGGAAGGGAGGCGCCCGGCCGGTCCAGGTACCGCCGCAACTCATCCACGGACCCGTCGAAATACGTCTCCGCCAGCTCCTTCACGGCCAGCCGCCGCGCCTGCTCGCGCCCCATCACCGGTTTATAAAGAAAGGCCCGGCCGCGCTTGCAGCGTTCCACCGCCCCGCGCCGCGCCAGGCGCTCAAGCACGGTCATGATGGTGGTGTATGCCAGGTTGCGGCTGCTGGTAACGAGGATCCGCACATCCTTGACGCTGCCTTCGCCCAATTGCCATAGCGCGCGCAGGCAGGCGAGCTCCAGCGGAGGGGGGATGTCGCTGGACCGGCCGGGGCGTCGCATCGGGCTATTCCTTCTTGCCGCCGGGCCCGAGCGCTCCGAGGAGTTTGGAGGCGAAGTCGGATTTGGCGGGCGCGGACTTGGGCGGGGCCGCTGGCGGAGCGCCGTTGGTGGCGGGCGGAGTGACCGCGGCCAGCGGCGCGGCATTGAGGAACCGCTCCTGCTTCAACAGCGTGCGCTCCAGCGATGGCACGTAGACCGTCCAACTGCCCTCGGTGAGTTTATCCTTCTCCACCGACACGCGCACGGTTTCCATCTTCGAGTCGAGATTGTCCAGGTGATGCAGCAGCATCGCCTCGGCCGTCATGGGTACCTTGGGCGAACCGAACTCAAGCGTGCCGTGGTGGCTGGCGATGAGGTGCTCTACCAGCATGCGCAGGCGCGGCGGGAAGTCCGGCAGCAGCGCCATCTTCTCGTTCACCACGCGCAGGCCGATCAGAATGTGGCCGAGGAGCTGGCCCTCGTCGCTGTAGCCGAAGCCGCGGTCGTAGGTGAGTTCGTCGATCTTGCCGATGTCATGCAGGATCGCGCCGGTGAGCAGCAGATCCAGATTCACGTGCGGATAGTGCGGGCCCACCCGCTTGCAGAGCGAGCACATCGACAGCACGTGTTCAATCAGCCCGCCCAGCCACGCATGGTGGATGGACTTGGCCGCGGGCGCGCGCTGGTATCGCCGTGCAATGCCGGCATCGTCAAAGATGGCGTTCAGCAGCCCGCGCAGATGCGCGTTCGCCATGCCGTTGATATGCCCGCGAAGTTCGGCGAACATCTCGGCGGGGTCGCGCTTGGAGGCCGGGAAGAAGTCGCCGAGATCCACTTCCGATTCCGGCACGACCTGCAGCGTGTGGATGGTGAACTGCAGCTTGTTCAGGTGGACCTGGGGCACGCCTTTGACGCGCACGAATCCGTCGCGTTCGAACGTGTCCATCACTTTGTCCACGTTGTCCCACATCTTCGCGTCGATTTCGCCGGAGCGGTCCGTAAGGGTGAGCGAAAGAAAGAAGTCGCCACCCTTCTTCTGGCGCACGTCCTTATGCGCGACGAGGAACACCCCTGTAGTGTTCTGTCCGACTTCGAGATCGGCGATGACCGGTGACTTCATACTGCGGCCTGCGGGAACCGTGCGCTCGCGGCGCTGGCTCCCGCCTCACTTTCAAAAACGGAAATCTACTTGGACGTGCTCTTGGGCTGCGTCTTGGTGCCGGGAATCGGCATTACCCACAGCAGGCGTTTGCGGCGGGCCTTGTTGGTCACCTCGTCCTTGGTGACGGTTTCCGGCCGCAACTGCGCGGGGTCGGTCCAGGTGGTGTTTTTGCCGGGCGCGGCCGACGCATCGACAAAGCCCTCCTTGATTTCAAGGAACGCGTCCGCGCGCAACTGCGTGAGGTACTCGCGGATCTTCGGCTGGAAGCGCTCCATATAGAGCCGCTCGTTGATCATGCCCTGCACTTCTTCCAGGTCGGCCTGGCCGGGCTTGTGGTGTTCGTCCACGCGCAGAATCAGGAAGCCGCCGTCGAGCTTCAGCGGCGGGTCCGTCACGTAGCCTTTGGCCTGCTCCCACGTGGCGTCGATGCTCAGCTTGCTCAAGTCGCCCTTTTCCTGGCCGCCGATTTCGCCGCCGTTGCGCGCCGTTTCCGGGTTGTCGGAGTTGTCGCGCGCGAGTTCGCCGAACTTCTCGCCCTTCTTGGCGCGAGCCACTAGGTCCTTCGCCTTCTTCTCGGCCGCGGCCTTGCCGGCGTCGTCTTTGCCTTGCGTGGAAATGAAAATTTCGCTCAGGAAGATCTGATCCTTGCGCACGTACTCGGTCTTGTGGTCGTTGTAGTATTTCTCCACCTCGGCGCGTGGGATGTTGATGAGGCGTCCCACTTCCTGACGCACCACGCGCTGGGTGAGCATGGAGTTGCGCATTTCCGATTTGTAGTCCTCATACGACATGCCCGTCTGTTCCCTGACGAACGCCTGGAACTTATCCGGGTCCACACAACGCGGGTCGGTCTTGGCGCACTGCTGCTGGATGTCGGCGAGGTTCTTGCTGATCTCGGCATCCACGGTGATGCTGAGTTCCTTGCCCTTCTGCACCAGCAGCAACTGGTCAATCCGGTCGCGCAGAATGTCTTTCTCACGCTCCTTCATCAACTGGTCCAGTTGCAACGGCTTGGCGCCACGCTGCTGGAGGTCGGCCAGCATGTTGGCGCGCGACTTCTCCAGTTCCGAGCGCGTGATGATGTCGCCGTTGACCTTGGCGACAATCTCTTCGAGCACGCGCAAATCGGCCGGAGCGGCCAACGATACAACGGCGGCGCCTCCCACCAGGAGAAGCATCTTACTGAACTGCATACGTTCCATTATCCGACACCTCGACGTTCGGGGCCAACTGCCCCAGGCTGAGCTCGAGTGCGTCCAGGAGCGGCCCCGGCGCCAGATTGGCGGCGGCGGGCAGCTTCAGGATTCCGGCCGGAGTGAACTGCGCGCCGGCAGTTGACCCGACTAGTTCCATCAGCTTCACCGGGTCCACTCGCGAACCCGGATGGAACTTAAACGAGAGCGCACCCTGCTTGCGCTCCACCGATTCAATGCCGATCGTCTCGGCATAACTCTTCAAGACCGAGAACTTGGCCAGCAGTTTGACGGGTTCAGGCGCCGGCCCGTAGCGATCCGTCAATTCCTCCAGGATACCCGCGGCCTGCTCCGGCGTGCCCGTGTCGGCAATGCGCTTGTAGGCGCGCAGGCGCTGGTGCTCGTCACTAATGTACGACGCTGGGATCCGCAGATCGAGGCCCAGCGAGAACGACGTGTGAATTTCGGGCGCCACCTGCTCGCCGCGCAGTTCCTTCACCGTGTTGTCGAGCAGCGACATGTACATGTCGTAGCCCACCGAGTTGATGTGACCGTGCTGTTCGCCACCCAGCAGGTTCCCGGCGCCGCGGAGTTCAAGGTCAAGCGCGGCGATCTTGAAGCCCGCGCCCAGGTCAGAGAACTCACGCAGCGCGGCGAGGCGTTTGCGGGCCACCTCGGTGAGTTCGGTATCCTCGGGCACCAGCAGGTAGGCATAGGCGCGGCGGTTGGAACGGCCCACGCGCCCGCGCAACTGGTACAGCTCGCTCAAGCCGTAACGCTCGGCGTTTTCAATGATCATCGTGTTGGCAAGCGGGATGTCGATGCCGTTTTCAACGATCGTTGTGCAGACGAAGACGTCGAACTCGTGATGCATGAAACCGAGAATCACCTTCTCGAGCGCCGTCTCGTCCATCTGCCCGTGACCCACGCCAATGCGCGCCTCGGGCACCAGTTCCTGCAGGAACGCCGCGCGCATAAAGATAGAGTCCACGCGGTTGTGCAGATAGTAAACCTGGCCGCCGCGCGCGAGTTCCTGTTCTAGCGCGTTCTTGATGAGGTCAACGTTGTAGCGCGCCACCACGGTCTGAATCGCCAGCCGATCCTTGGGCGGCGTTTCGATGACCGACAAATCGCGCAGCCCGAGCATGGACAGATGCAGCGTGCGCGGAATGGGCGTCGCACTCATGGCGAGCGAATCCACGTTGGCGCGGAGCTGCTTGAGCTTTTCCTTCTGTTTCACGCCGAAGCGCTGCTCTTCGTCCACCACCACCAGGCCCAGGTCTTTGAACACCACGTCCTGTGAGAGCAGCCGGTGCGTGCCGATCGCGATATCGATCTTGCCTTCGTTCAGTTCTTCGGTGAGTGTCTTCAGCTCTTTGCTGGAGCGGAAGCGGCTGAAGTGTTCAATGCGCGCGGGGAAGGCGGCAAAGCGGCGCTTGAATGATTCCGAGTGCTGGAGCGCCAGTATGGTGGTGGGGCACAGCACGGCCACCTGCTTGCCGTCACCCAGTGCTTTGAAGGCTGCCCGCACGGCCACTTCTGTTTTGCCGAATCCTACGTCGCCACACAAGAGCCGGTCCATCGGACGCACCCGTTCCATGTCGCGCTTGATGTCTTGGACGGCGGCAAGCTGGTCTTTGGTTTCGGTGTACGGGAAGGCGTCTTCAAATTCGCGCTGCCAGTTCGAGTCCGGGGAGTAGGCAAAGCCCTTGGCCAGTTGGCGCTGCGCGTAGAGCTTTAAGAGCTCTTCGGCCATGTCGCGCATCTTGGCCTTGACGCGCGACTTAGTTTTTTCCCACGTGACGCCGCCCAGCTTGTCGAGGCCCGGTTTGTTGTCGCCCGCGCCGCGGTAGCGTTGGATCAGATCCATACGCGACAGGGGCACGTAGAGCCGCGCGCCGCCTGCATATTCAAGCAACATGAAGTCGCCCTTCTGGTCGCTCTGCGCAATCTCGCGGATGCCCAGAAACTGGCCGATGCCGTGCGTGGCGTGGACGACGTAATCGCCTTCTTTGAGATCGCCGATGTCCGCCGTGAAGGCGCCCATTTGGCCCGCGCGCACGTTGCGCGTGTCGCCCACGGCGTCGGCCTCGGCGCGGTCAAACAGATCCTGCGAGCCGAAGATGCCCAGGCCCGACTCTTGCAGCAGCACGCCGCGCCGGATGGCTCCCCGCGCCAGGAGAATGCCCGCATCGGCGGCGGCGTAAGGGCGCTGCGCGAGGTACGGCGAGGCTTGGTCGGCCGAGTCGAGCGCGAGTTGGAACGGCACGGCGTACTCGTGGAAGATGTCGGCGAGGCGCTCCACTTCGCCGACAGACGCGCCGAAGAACACCACCCGGTTGCCCTGTTCCACGAGCGTGCGCGCCTCGGCCACCGCGATGGACATGTTGCCGTGAAACGCCACGGTGGGGCGGCAGGCGATGCGGGGGGTGAGGGGATGTGCAAGGTCAAGCTCGGTGAGTTCGAGGCGTGGTGCGTGGCTGGCGCCTGCGCGCGCCAGGAGTTCTTCCCACGTCAAATAGAGGTCCGCGGCGGCCACGGGGCCTTCGCGCCCGGGCTCATCAAGGCGCTCCCACAAACGCTCGGCGACGGCCTTGGTCGCCTCCGGCTCGTCAATCACAACGAACGTGCCCGGCGCCTGCTCCAGCACGGAAGACGTGCGCGGACGCACGCGCGGAATCGCAAACTCCCAGCCCGCCGGCGGCGTGTCTCCGAAGCCGAGTTCAGTGAGCAGGTCGCGCGAACGGGGATATTCGGTGAGCGGCAAGAGCGTGAACTCGCTGATCTTCAGCACCGAGCGCTGCGTCTCGACGTCGAAGGTGCGCATCGATTCCACGGTGTCGCCGAAGAATTCCACCCGCACTGGGCGCGTACCCTCGGCGGGAAAGACGTCGAGGATCCCGCCGCGAATCGAGAACTCGCCTTCGCTCTCCACCGGCTCGCGCCGCAAGTAGCCCACGCTCACCAGGTGCTGCGCCAGTTCCTGCATGTCGAGTTCGCCGTCCACTTCGAGGCGGATCGACAAGCGCCGGTGAAAGTCCGGCGACTCGACGCGCAGCAGTGCCGAGCCGACCGGTACCACGGTGACGGGCGCCGCGCCGCGCGCCAGGCGATCGAGCGCCACGGCGCGCCGCGCCGTAATGTCCGAGTGCGGCGAAAGGTCTTGCGCGGGCAGCACGTCCAGCGCGGGCAGCAGTTGCGGACGCACTGCTTCCTGCGAACGCGCCATCAGCGCAAAGTAGGCTTCAAGGAGCTCGGTGAGCGACTCGGCCTGCCGCGCGCCGTCCACCATTACCACCATCGGCCGCTGAACTGCCTGCCACAGGAGCGCCAGATACAGCGCCTTGGCCGTGAGCGTGAGCCCGGTCAGCCGCCAAGGTTCGGCCGACGGCGCGCCAGCCGCCGCCAGACGCAGCAACTCCTGATAGGCCGCCGGACGCGCCGCCGTTCCGAGAAGTTCGCGCAGCGCCGGATGCGTCATGCCGGTGGCGTGTTCCGCCTCAGAATTTCCTTTTCGACGTTCGTGGTGGAGTAGCCGGGCTCAAGGGGAATCAGCTTCACCTCGCCGCCAGCTGCTTCCACTTCCTCGCGGCCGGCCACGAAGTGCGACCAGTCCGCGCCTTTCACCAGTACATCGGGCAGCACGTCGGCAATGAGTTCGCGTGGTGTGTCTTCGTCAAAGTACGTCACGGCGTCCACGGCGGCGAGCGAGGCGGCCATCGCGCCGCGCTCGGCTTCGGCGATCAGCGGCCGCGCGGGACCTTTGTAGCGCCGCACGCTCGCGTCGGTGTTGAGCGCGAGGATGAGAACGTCGCCCAGCGAACGCGCGCTTTCCAGCAGCCGGATGTGGCCCGGATGCAGCAGGTCATAACAGCCGTTGGTAAACACCACGCACTGGCCCGCGCGCTTCCACTCGGCGCGCTGCGCAATCAATTCGGACCGGGAGTAGATCTTGCCCATGGTGATTTCGGCTGGATGCGGAGTCATCTTCGATGGTAGCGAAAAACTCTTGCGCAATGCGCGGTTTCAGGCCATTCTGTCGAGGGTTCGCTTCAGCGAGTCGTCCCATGATGTTCCGCCGTCACCTCAGCTAGTTTCGTCGCCCCCGGCTTCGGTCGACACAACCATTTGCTCGCTCTTCGTCTGTCCACCCGTGTGACTTCGTTTCGTTCACGAAGGAGCCACTCATCATGGGCGCACCTGCGGCCTACTATGCTTTTTCCGCGTCGCTCGATCCGGCGCGGCGGTATCGATTTCTGCCCTACTTTTTTGCGTTGCGGCTTTCAGGCGCCCGCGCGCTGCGGCAACGCGTTCTCCATTGGATTGCTACGACGGACCCCGACGCCGCGGCGGCATGGCTGGACCTGCTTGCCGAACTGCCGGAGAACTGCCGCGTGAGCGTAGCGCTGTGGGTGGAGCAATGCGGCTGTAACACCGCCGCGCCGTCCAGCGAACTATCCGCCGCCTTCCGGCTGGGACTGGCTCTCGGCGCCGAGCGCATGGCCGACGTGTGTGAGCACATCGGCGCGGCCATGCGTGCGGGCACGAGCCTCGCGTTCATCGAAGGCTGGCTGCGGCTTCGCCTCGAGAGCGGCCGGTTGCTCTGGCTGGGCACTCCGGCAAAGGGCACTGAGTTGCCGCTCGGCCGCATTCGCTCCCTCAACGCAGGCGCTGCGCTGCCTTCCGTCTTTGGCCTGTGCCGCGAAGGCGGCGCGGTGTTTCTCGATGAGCCCGGCCTGGAGCAGTTGAGCCCGGCGGCGCTGGAGTTTGTCTGCGACACGGCCGGCCGGAATCGTCCGCTGGCACGCACGTTCGTGCGAGCCATGCTGGCCATGCCGCCGGAACGGCAGGAGCAATTGAAGAAGTCCGACGGGCCCGCTTTGAGCTGGTCTAACCTGACGCCGGAGCACGCCGCTACGGTGGCCGCGCGATGGCAAGCGGGTCTATCGAATGCCGCCGTCTCGGAGTGGGTGTTGTGGATCGATGAGTTGCCGCCGCGCTGGCGCGATGCTGCGGTGGCGCTTCCAAACGAAGCGCTTACCGCGCTTGCGAAAGCCGTGGAGCGCGCACCCGACCAGACTCTGTGGGGGTTGCGCGGGCCGCTGTGTGCCCACGCACCGGACCTCGCCCTCGAATTTCTCTGCGCCGGCCCGCGCCATCTGGCCGACCTCGGCGCGTGGTTCGGCGCCTGTGGCCGGGTGCGCGCGCGGCGGCTACTCGAACGCGCGCGGCGGCATCCGCTCTTCGCCGCGCCGCCGGACGCCGGTGCGCTCGTTGCGCTCGACAACTTCCTCCTCGCGCACCGTGCACTGGCGCGGCGGCTCCTGGAGTTTGTCACCTGGGACAAGCACTTCTCCGGGACGAAGCCGCTCAAAGTCGCGGCCATCGCCGACGTGGCCGCGCGCATCCGCGCCAAACTGCCGGTCTTGCAGATGTGGTGGCTGCAAGAGGAGGTGCGCGCTGAGCTCCTGCGCGTGCACCCCGATGAAAACGCCGCGCGCCTGTATGCAGCGCTCGAATCCAATCGCCGCCCGCTCCGCCGCTTTCTCCGCCGCCACGCCGCCGCCGAGGTGGACCAACGGCTCGATCACGCGGTGAACCGCCGCTGGCTCCAGCGCATGAGCGCACGGCTCCACCTCGATGCCTGGCTTCACGCGCCCGCACTCGTGTTCACCGTGGAAGGCTACGGCCGCGTCACCATCGCGCCCGAAACCGATCCGCTCGAAATCCTCCGCATGGGCACTTATGTCGACTCGTGCTTTGCCGCCGGCGGCCACAACGCCCACGCCGTGGTGGCCGTGCTGCTGGATGCCAACAAGCGCGTGTTGTTCGCCCGCGACGCGCAGGGCAGGTTCCTCGCGCGCCAGGTGGCCGCCGTTGACGAGGAGGCGCGGCTAGTCTGCTATGACGTCTATCCCACGAGCCGGCCCGCGCCGCTGGAAGACGCCTTTGCCGCCTACGTCACCGAGTGGGCCGCGCGGATGCAGGTGACGTTCGCCGACACCGACGACAACGTGAAACCCCTCGCCGTGGACCGCTGGTACGATGACGGCGTGTGGGAACGCTTCAGCAAGAAAGCAGAGGAGGCTGCGGTAGCCGCGTAATGCTGAAGATCGAAATCGAACAGCGTGCCGGCGGTGCGGGTCTGCTGCGCTGCATGCGGCCCGGTAACGGCAGCGTCACCTGGCAGAAGCAACCGGAGCGCCACGCCGTCTATTTCGTCCACCACGACCTCACGCACTACGCCGTGGAGACCGTGCTCGGTTGCCGCCGCGGCTTCTTCGGCCTGATCGCCGAGGGCTGGAGTATTGAAGACACCACCGGGAAAGGCGCTCGCGGGCCGCTGCCGCCGGAGGCCAGTGAGGTGGAATCGGCCGGAGGGCTGTTCGACACCGAGCGCGCCGCCGGCACGTTGTGGACACCGGAAGAGTTCGTCGCCTTCGCGCCGCCTACCCTGGGCCGCCAACTCAACGCGGAGACCATCTGCGCCATTCGCGCTGTCCGCGCCGGTTTGTTCAAGCAGTGGCACGCCATACCGGTGGGCAGCAAGTTGGAACTGACTTTCGGCGGTTAGCTGTAGGCCGCTCCTCTTTGAGAAACCGGACGAACGACTCCTATTATTTCAAATGTTTGCACACGGGCGGAAGGCGGGACTAAAGTCCCGCGCGGGCTGAAGACCACCCTACACGGACGGCTCCGACATCCACCGCTCCAAGGCCGCACCGAGGCTTTCGAGCGCGGCCGGTTTGGCCAGAAAATCGTCCATCCCCGCTGCCAGACATCGGCTGCGATCCTCCTCGCGCACGCTGGCCGTGAAAGCAATGATCGGTGTCCGCCGCCCTCGCTCCAGACGGCGGATTTCGCGCGAGGCTTCGAGACCGTCCATCTCCGGCATCCAGCCATCCATCAATACAGCGCAGTAGGGCCGTGTCAAGCACGCCGTCACCGCTTCCCGCCCGTTCGCACATGCTTCCGAGCCCTAGCCCAATCGCGCGAGCATCGCCGAAGCCACCTATCGATTCACTCGATTGTCGTCCTCCACCAGCACGCACTTGGTACCGTTGCCGTTGCCCAATTTGCTCTCGCCCATTGGTTGGCTCATCGGTTCGCGATCTTCCATCTCCACGATAGATGCGCTTAGAAGCACGAGCGCGGGGCCCCCCAAGGTCTTTACTGAGACGAATCGTCCCTGTGAGAATACTGTGATAAATCTGTGGATAAAACAAAAGCGCAAAGGTTGTTCTCCTCCGCTGCGTTATCCTGCCAGCATGGCTCGCTTGGCTGCCCACGGGCTTCCGTTTTTCCTTTTCGCCGCTTCTATGACGTTGCCTCCACCTCCCCCTACACGCCGCGCGCCCGTCACTGACACGCTGCACGGCACCAGGCTGACTGACCCCTACCGCTGGCTCGAAGAGTCCACCGGCGAGACCCTTGCCTGGGCCAAAGCGCAGAACGCCTATACGCGCGGCATCCTCACCGGACTGCCCGGACGCGCGGCGGTAGAAAAGCGAGTGACTAAGTTACTGAAGACCGACGCTGCCACGCTGCCGTCCCAGCACGGCGGCCGGCTGTTCTTCCGCCGCCGTGCCGCCGACGCCGAGCAGCACCGCATCGTGGTTCGCGAGGCCGGTGACGCCGAGCGCGTGCTGATGGACCCGGCGCAGATCGACGCGAACCCCAACACGTCCGTCGCCATCGCCGCCGTCTCGCACGACGGCAAGCTCCTCGCCTACGGCGTGCAGCGCGGCGGCAAGGACGAACAGGAGATTCGCTTTATCGACGTGGACACGGGCCGCGCCATTGCCGACACGATTCCTGAAGGGCGCTGGCTGAGCTACGCGTTCTCGCACGACAAGCGCCGGTTCTTCTACTCCACCTCCGGGTCAGCCGAGCCGCGTGTGCGGGTCCACGCGCTCGGCACGCCGTCCTCGTCCGACACCGATGTGTTCGGCGCGGGCTATGGCCAGCAGCATCTGCTTGCCGCCGAAGTCTCGCACCATGGCCGCTGGCTGGTGATCACGGTGTTTCACGGCTCCTCGGCCGACGTCACCGAAATCCATGTGCAGAGCCTCGAAGGCGCGGCGGGCCAGCCCGTGCGCGCCATCGCCAAGGCCGATCTGAAATCTTCGTTCTCCGGCGACGTGATCGGCGGCCGGCTGATCGCCATGACCAACCTGGGTGCGCCGAAGTGGCGCGTCGTCTCGATTGACCTCAACCAGCCCGGCCAAGCGCACTGGCGTGAACTGGTGCCCGAAGGCAAGCTTTCGATCGACAGCTTCAAACTTGCCGGCGGCCGCATTGTGCTGGTGTATCTGAACAACGTGCGGTCAGAGCTCAAGGTCTATGACGCGGCCACTGGGCGGCATGAGCGCGACATTCCGCTGCCTGGCCCGGGTAGCGTCACTGGCGTAAGCGGCGAGTGGGGAAGCCGCGCGGTGTTCTATCAATTCACGTCGCTCCACACGCCCTCGGCCATCTACCGGTTCGATCTGGTGAAGAACTCGCAGGACACGTAGTATCGCCCCTTGTTGCCCGTGGCGCCGGAGAACTACGATGTGTGGCAGGAGTGGTGTACGTCGAAAGACAGCACCAAAGTGCCGATGTTCCTGATGAGCAAAAAGGGCGCGCGGCGTAGCGTGGTGCGGCCCACCGTCCTGACTGCCTACGGCGCCTTCAACTCCAGCATGCTGGCGAGTTTTCTGCCCACCGCGATGGCGTGGGTGGATCAGGGCGGATTGTGGGTACTGGCGAATCTGCGCGGCGGCGCCGAGTTCGGCGAAGAGTGGCATCGCGCGGGGATGCTGGCGAACAAGCAGAACGTGTTTGACGACGTCCTCGCCGCCGCCGAGCATCTGATGGCGGCGAGGTACACGACGCCGCAAAAGCTGGCGATTCGCGGCGGCTCGAACGGCGGCCTGCTGGTGGGTGCGGCCATGACGCAGCGGCCCGAGTTGTTCGCCGCCGTTTGGTGCGAGGTGCCACTGCTCGATATGATTGGCTATCACCAGTTTCTGGTGGCGCGCTTCTGGATTCCCGAGTATGGGTCGAGCGAAGACCCCGCGCAGTTCCACTATCTGCTGAAGTACTCGCCGTATCACAACGTGAAGGCGGGCACGAAGTATCCGGCGATGCTGCTGGTCACCGGCGAGTCCGACACGCGCGTGGCGCCGCTCCATGCGCGCAAGATGGCCGCGCTCATGCAGTCTGCCACTCGCGGCGGGCCGGTGTTGCTGCACTACGACAGTGAAGCGGGCCACTCGGTGGGCCTCGGCGTGAGCAAGATGGCGCGCGATGCGGCCGATAAGCTCATGTTCGCGTTGTGGCAGACAGGCGCGCTGCCGCAGGCAAAATAAGCTAGAAGATCTTCCGCGACGCGTCCAGGCGCGCAAACAACACAGCGCCCAAAGCGCATAGCGTTGCGGCCACGAGGAACGGCACGTTCCAACCGTAGTCGCGCACAAGATAGCCGAGTGCCAGGGTGGAGATGGCGCCGCCGATGTTGCCGGAGGTGTTCATCACCGATGAGACCGAGCCGGCCCAGTCGCCGCCAATGTCGAGCGGCACGGCCCACGACACGCCCACCGTCACTTCGAGGCCGAAGAACGCCAGGCACGTGAACGCCACGCAGGTCTCAGCAGACTGCGCGAGCGTAGCGGGAATGATGCCCGCGGCGGCCAGCGCAAAGCCGGCAACCGCCACGCCGCTGCGCGCGAGCTTCAGCTTCTTGGTCGTATGGGCAATGCGGTCAGAGATCCAGCCGCCGAGAAAATCACCGAGCACGCCCGCCAGCAACGGCAGGCTTGCATAGATGCCCATTGCCTTGAGCGTCAACCCGCGATGCTCTTTGAGATAGGTGGGGAACCAATCGAGATACACGGCGAGGCACCAGCCGTAGCAGAAGTACATCGCGGCCAGCATCCACAGCGTGGGGCTGGCGAGAATCTCGCTCCATGGTACTTTGCCGGAAGTGCGGGCCTTCGGCTTGCCGACACCGCCGTGAATCAGTTTGAGTTCGGCCTGATTCACCGAAGGATGTTCGTCCGGCGTGTCGCGGTAATACCAGAACCACACCAGGGCCCACACCACGCCCAGCGCGCCGAAAACGAAGAACGGCATGCGCCACCCGTAGGCGCCGATCATCGCCACCACCAGCGTGGGCGTCAGCGCCGCGCCCAAACGCGAGCCCGCGTGCGTAATGCCTTGCGCGTAACCGCGCTCGGTGGGGAGAATCCAGCGGGAGAGCGAACGCGTGGCGATGGGGAACGCGCCCGCTTCGCCGACGCCGAACAGAAAACGCGCCGCGGCCATGGAGGTGGCGCTCCACATAAATGACGTGAGCGAAGTGAACGCGCTCCACCAGATGACGATCAGGGTGAGAGCGCGGCGCGGACCCATCAGGTCACCCAGCCAGCCGCCTGGGATCTGAAACAATGCGTAGCCCCAACGGAACGAGCTGAGGATCCAGCTCATTGTCTCGTTGTTGAAGTGAAATTCTTCTTTGATCGAGGGTACGGCCGACGAGATCACCACGCGATCCATGTAGGTGATCATGTAGGCGGCGACGGTCAGCCAGAGAACGACGTGGCGAGTGCGAGTGGGCCGCATGGCAAGGTACGGCTCACCAGCGTATCAGACTCTAGTTGACCTCAATCACGTTGCGCGTCCGGTCATCCTCGCCCATGTCGGCCTCGGTGATGCCGTCCGAGCACACCGTCAGCCGGCTACCGGGGCCGAGCCCGACGCGGCGTTCCTCGCAGCGGGCGGCGGCAAACAAGCCGGCCGGCAACGCCGTGGCGCCGCACTCTTCCGGCGCTGCGCCGCCACGTTCCAGCACAGCGGGTGGATGGCCGAAGTTCACATACGTCACTTCGTGCGACTCGCCGCGATAGACGCCATAAAACAGCGTGGCGTAGTGTTCCGGCGCGGTGGAGCGATAGAGCAACTCGTTGACGCGATCCACCAGCAGCGCCGGCGAACGCAGCAGCGCTCGGTCCTGGGCGTGGAACAGCGCCTGGAGGTTGGCCATAAGGAGCGCGGCGGGCACGCCTTTGCCGCTCACGTCGGCCAGCAGGAACGCGAACTCGTGGGTGTTGAGTTCGAAAAGATCGTATTAGTCGCCGCCCACTTCGCCCGCTGGCTCAAACGAAGCGGTGAAGCGCGCGCGGCCCAACAAATAATCGCGGCGTGGCAAGAGGCGCTCCTGCACGAGGGGGGCCGCTTCCATTTCGCTGCGGCCGCCGCGCTTGGCGTTCATCGCCTTTTGCAGCGAAGCGAGGAGCCGCGCGTTATCCCAAGGTTTGCGCACGAAGTCCACCGCGCCGCGGTGCACGGCTTCCACGGCGAGGTCGATATCGGCCCACGCGGTCATCGCGACGACGGCGGATTACCGGGGCGGCCTCAGATCATATCGACGAGCGCGAGCCCTTCGCCGCCAGAGGTGGTGTCGCGCGCGAAGTTCATGTCAGTCAGCGCGACGTCTGCGCGCACCGTGTGCAGCGCGTCCAGCAGTTCAGAGGGTGTGGACGTGAGCTTCGCGCGATAGCCAGCGTCTTTCAATAGAAGCTCCAGCGCCACCAGCACATCGGGCTGGTCATCACACACCAGAATTACCTTCGGCGAATCCACGTCTTTTGATGGTAGCCGAGGTTCGATAGAATCACGCCCATGCGATTGTTGTTGGCCCTGTCCCTATCCGCTGCCGTGCTCTTGGCCCAGGAAGGCGCACGCGAGTACGGGCGCTCCATGACAAACTCGCGGCAGGGCATTGCCGCTACGTCGCAGATTCTCGCTTCGCAGGCCGGCGCGGACATGCTGGCGGCGGGTGGCACGGCGGCGGACGCGGCCATCGCGGCCAACGCATTGCTGGGCGTGGTGGAGCCGATGATGGACGGCATCGGTGGCGACCTGTTCTCCCTTTACTGGGATCAGCGCGAAGGCAAATTGTATGGTCTGAACGCGAGCGGCTGGTCAGCGAAAAAAATGACGCTGGAGTACTTCCTGGTGAAAAGCGCGAAGACCGTGCCTTCCACGGGGATCGACTCGGTGACGGTGCCCGGCTGCGTGGCGGGCTGGGCGGCAATTCACAAGCGTTTCGGTAAGCTCCCGTGGGAGCGGCTGTTCGCGCCTGCCATTTACTACGCGCGCGAGGGCTTCCCTGTCTCCGAACGGATTGCGGGCTACTGGGGCCGCTCCGTGAAGGCGCTCTCGGCCGATGCGGCCGGGCCCGCGGTTTTCCTGCCGGGCGGGAAGGCGCCCAAGGAAGGTGAGATGTTCCGCAATCCGGAGCTGGCGCGCGCGTATGAGCTCATCGCCACGCAGGGCGCCGCCGCGTTCTATCGCGGCGAGATCGCCGGCGCGATCGTGGCGGTTGAGCGCAAGCTGGGCGGCGCGATGGAAGCGGCCGATCTCGCCGAGTGGGAGCCAGAGTGGGTGGAGCCGATCTCCACCACCTATCGCGGCTGGCGCGTGTTTGAGCTGCCGCCGAACGGCCAGGGCATGGGCGCGCTGGAGATGTTGAACCTGATGGAACAGACCGGTCTTTCTCAGCACGCGCCGTTGTCGAGTGCGGCGATGCACTGGAAGATCGAGTCCATGCGGCTGGCCTATGCGGACATGCGGAAGTACATCACGGATCCGCGCTTTGTAAAAGTGCCGGTGACCGAGTTGCTGTCAAAGCCCTACGCGCAACGCCGCGCCGCTGCGATTCAGAAAGACCGTGCGGGCTGCGCGCCGGAAGCGGGCGATCCGTTGGGTGTGAGCGGCAACACCACCTACCTTGCCACGGTGGACGCAAGCGGCAACATTGCTTCCTGGATTCAAAGCGTGTCGGGCGGCTGGGGCTCGTACGTGGCTGTGCCGGGCTTTGGTTTTCACCTCCAGAATCGCGGCGCTTCGTTTAAGCTGGACCGCGCGCATGCCAACGTAATCGCGCCGCGCAAGCGGCCGTTCCATACGATCATTCCGGGCTTTGCGCAAAAGGGTGGCCTGCGGATCGGCTTTGGCATCATGGGTGGCCCAGTGCAGCCGCTGTCGCACGCGCAGTTCATTTCCAACCTCGCCGACCACGGCATGAACCTGCAAGGCGCAATCGAGTCGCCCCGGTTTGTCGAAGGCCCGTCGGGCAAAGATGCGCCGGCTTGCGCTGTGCGGATGGAGACTCGTGTACCGTCCGACACGCGGCGCGAACTCGAAGCCAAGGGGCACAAGGTGGTGACGGTGGGAACCTACAGTACGTCGGGCGTGGGCGTGGGGCAAGCGGTGATGCACAACGCTGCGACGGGCGTGAACTCCGCCTCATCGGACCCGCGCGGCGACGGCGCGGCGATCCCGCAAGGCGCGCCGCGCTAGATCCCTTAATAGCGATGTTCGCGGATTTCGACGATGCGGGAAGTGACGACGGTCTGGAACGAAGGATGCCGGAACTCAAGCCGCATGCCGCGCCCGATGAATGCAGCCCTCAGCATCGATCCGCCCCAGGTAGAGCCCTGGATGCACACCAGCACCGGTTGGGGGCAGAACTGCGGATGGCCCGAAAGCATGGCGCGTCCGCGTCCGCGATATTCCAGCCAATAGCAGCGATTTTCGGTGATAATCTCCAAAATCGTGCCATTCGGTAGCCGCGATAAGTGCACGCCGCCTTCGATCTCGGACTGCGCGAGATCGCGATTCACGCCGTCCCCGAGGTTGGGGTGCGGCGCGAATAAGGGTAAGTTGGGTTGAGTGAAGTCCTCAGTCCGATTCACACTGACCAGAGTACACCTTACCATCTTGCTGGTTGCTTCGCCTCGGCAATGGAGGCTGCCGGACAGGACCACACTGTGCCGCAACCCATGCCCTTCCGCCATCGTGTGCATTCAGGCGGCGCGCCGGCGCGGTTGGCCTGCGCCACCTGTCACCGCGAGACGGGCACGGGCGGACACAGCATGAGTTTGCCGCCGGCGCAGGTGTGTATGGGCTGCCACCGTACCGTGGCACGCGAAAAGCCGGCGATTGCCACGCTCGCTGCCGCGGCGCGGAACCGCCGCCGCATTGCGTGGGAGCCCGTGTGGTTTCGACCGGAATTCGTTCGATTTAGCCACCATACCCACCGCGCCTCGGCGTGTGCGGTCTGTCACGGGCCGGTGGCCGAGCGCGACGCGCTGTGGCGGGAAGTGGAGACAAATATGAAATTTTGCCGTGTCTGCCACGAGCAGAACGGAGCGCGCATCGAAGGTGGAACCTGCCATGCCGAGCGATGACGATCGCCATTCACGCGGCGGCGGCTTCACGACTTTAGTCGATGTGGTCGTAGGCCACCAGCGTGAGGAACTCGGTGAACTCGCCGCCGGTCATCATCTCGGCGAAGAGCTTCGCGGCGAGCGGCTTGTTGGGCGTGCCGGGCTTTTCGGCCAGTTCCTTGTAGATCGTCTCGCGCACCAATTCCGGCGTCACCGTGCGGCCATCGGCCAACTTCACACCGTGACGCACCCATTGCCACACCTGCGACCGTGAGATCTCCGCCGTGGCGGCGTCTTCCATGAGGTTGTAGATCGGCACGCAGCCGTTCCCGTTCAGCCAGGCTTCGAGATATTGGATGCCCACGTCGACGTTCACGCGCAGGCCATCGAAGGTCATCTCGCCCTGGTGCGCCTTGAGCAGATCTATCTGGCTGACGCTCACTTCCTCGCGCTTCACGTGGATTTGGTTCGGCGTGGGCATATGCGCGTCGAAGATCTCTTTGGCCACGGGCACCAGGCCGGGATGCGCCACCCACGTGCCATCGTGCCCGGCTTTTACTTCGCGCAGCTTGTCGGCGCGCACTTTAGCGAGCGCAGCTTCGTTGGCCGCCGGATCGTTCTTGATCGGAATCTGCGCCGCCATGCCGCCCATGGCGTGGATTTCACGCGCGTGGCAGGTTTGGATCAGCAACTGCACGTAAGCGTTCAGGAAGTCTTTGTCCATGGTGACCTGCGCACGGTTGGGCAGAATGAACCGCGCATCGTGGCCGAGCTTCTTGATGTAGCTAAAGATGTAGTCCCAGCGGCCGCAGTTCAGGCCCGCCGAGTGATCCTTGAGCTCCCACAGAATCTCGTGCATCTCAAACGACGCGAGGATGGTCTCCACCAGCACCGTGGCGCGCACCGAGCCCTGCGGCACATCGCAGTAGTTCTGCGCGAACACGAATACGTCGTTCCAGAGGCGCGCTTCGAGATGGCTTTCCATCTTCGGCAGGTAGTAGTAGGGACCCTGGCCGTTCGCAAGTTGCTGCTTGGCGTTGTGGAAGAAAGCGAGGCCGAAGTCGAACAGACCGCCCGACATGGGTTGGCCGTCAACCAGCGCGTGCTTTTCGACGAGGTGCCAGCCGCGCGGCCGGACCAGGAGCGTGGCGATCTTGTCGTTCAGCTTGTACTGCTTGCCGTCCGGATTCTGGAAGGAGATGGTGCGCCGCACGGCGTCGCGCAGGTTCACTTGGCCGTCCACCGAGTTAGACCACGTCGGCGAGTTCGCGTCTTCCAGATCTGCCATGAACACGCTCGCACCGCAGTTGAGCGCGTTGATGATCATCTTGCGGTCCACGGGGCCGGTGATTTCGACGCGCCGGTCCGCGAGCGCGGCCGGGATGGGGGCCACGCGCCACTTGCTCTCGCGGATATCGCGGGTGGAATCGAGAAAGTTGGGGAGCTTTCCGGCTTGCCGATCCGCGGTGCGTGCACGGCGCGCGGCGAGCAACTCGAGGCGGCGAGCGTTGAACTTCTGGTGCAGTTCTACGAGAAATGCCTGCGCCGCGGAAGTGAGAATCTCGTTCTGTTCGCCCGTGAGGGCGCGAGTCATCCGAAGTGCGGACATAAACTGGGTTGACCGTTCCTTTGCAATCAGCGGTGGCTGAGGTGTTTCTTGATGGGGCGCAGTTCCACGCGGCGAAAAAGAATCTCAGCGCCTTCGGACTGCAGTTGAATTTTTCCGGCGGTGTGCGAAGAGTTATAGCCGTAGTTCACCACCACGCCGTTCACGATGTTGGTAATGGTGTCGCCATCGCAAATCACTTCCTGGCGGTTCCATTCACCGGCGGACTTTTCCACATCTTTCGCGCCGCGGAAGCCGAGCGTGTCGGTCCACTTCGCATCGCGCCCCCACCAGTTGAAGCGGCCGCTTTCTTTCGTCATGGGCGTGCCGCCCTTCTGCCAGATGGCCTGATTGCCTTCGGTGCGGACGTCGGCGGTCATGCGTGGCTTGTTGCGGCCACCCACCATGATGAAGTCGCCCGCGCCGCCTTCGATGATCTGCGACTCGATCGATTCAAGCCACGTCTTGCTGTACGCGCCATCCTCGCCCAAACCGTGGACGAGAATGCCCGAGTCGCGCGAGGCCTTTTCTCGCGAGCCCCAGGTCTTGGCGCCCCACTTCCACTCGACGATGAGATGGTAGTCGCGATAAGCTTTGCGGGTGGCGATGCCGCCCCACTGTTCGCCGGAGATGCGCAGCATGCCGTTCTGCACGGAGTAGACACGCGCCGGGTCGTCGTAGCGGGCCTCGCGAAGCCACGTGTACCAACCGTCGAGGTTCTTGCCGTTGAAGAGCTTGATCTTGCGTGTGACCTTTTCGGCGGGCGGATCGACGGCGGCCGGCTGGGCCGAAGCGGTCCACACCAGCAAGGTCAGGGCGAAGGCGGCTGGTCCGAGCATAGAATGACCAAAGTATCAGATTTTGGGGTGCGTGCCGCGGGCGAAGCTTCGTCAAAGCTGATGTTACGATGCGCAGACGTTCGCGAGTGGGAATCAGCTTGATTGAAGTGGCGATTGTGCTGACGATCATCGGGATTTTGCTGGCGGTGGTGGGACCGAAGCTCACCGAGATCCTGAGCGGCGCGAAGCACTCAGCGGTTCTCCAGCATATTCGCGCGATACACATGGCGCAAGCCACGTACTATTCGAAGTTCGGCCGGTTCGCTGAGAGTCTGGCGCAGTTGGGGCCGCCTCCGGCGGCCTCGGAAAGGGGTCCGCAAGCAGCGGGACTCTTGCCGCCCGACCTGGCGGCGGGCGAGCGGACCGGTTACCGCTATGCGCTGGCGCCATCCGGGGAAGGCCATGCGTTGACCGCTACGCCTTCTCCAGCGCGCGGCGAGCGCAGCTACTATTCGGACGGCACGATGATTGTGCGCCACGCGCCTTGCACCCAAATGGCCACGGTGGAAAGCCCGATGGTGAATTGATCCAGGGCGTCACCAGAGCCGAAGCACTTCCCGCAGGACATGTAGGACGAAACGGTCGAGGCCCTCGTCGGGATTGTACCGGTCGAGGTCCACGCGGTACCCTCGTAGACCGATGTTGATTTGCAGGCTGAAGGGCGCACCAGCACGGGTCATCGAACGAAAGTCAGCAACCGGAAACCCGACGTGACGAATGTGAGTGAACCCCAGCGGGCCGCGCCGGAAGTCGCGCCGCCGAAGCAGTTCCTGGCGCAGGTTCACACCTGGACGCACCCGAAAGGAAAATCCACGGCAATCGGTCTCGGCAAGGAACGAATGCGGCTCTATGAACCGTTCGAGTTCGAGGAGCCGAAAATAGGTTTGGACATCCTCCAGCGAGTCCATCGTTATCTCGTGCCAGATACCGCCACGGCCGGATGCCGGAGCAGCAGGCAAAGCCGCTACACTAAACTCATGATTCGTGCAGAGTACGTGCGCACTCGCGCCAATGATCCGGTTCGCACGCAGATGGCGTATGCGCGTCGTGGAACGATCACCCCGGAAATGGAGTTCGTTGCCCGCCGCGAGCAACTCACCGTGGAGACCGTGCGCGACGAAGTGGCGCGCGGCCGGCTGATCATCCCGGCCAACTGGAATCACACATCGCTGGAGCCGATGGCCATCGGCGTGGCGTCCAAGTGCAAGATCAATGCGAACATTGGCAACTCGGCGACGACGTCCAATATCGACGGCGAACTGGAGAAGCTCAACTACGCCGTGAAGTACGGCGCCGACACGGTGATGGACCTGTCCACGGGCGGCGACATTCCCACCATCCGGCGCGCGATCATCAATGCCTCGCCGGTGCCCATCGGCACGGTGCCGATTTATGAAGCTCTGTCGCGCGTACGGCGCGTCGAAGATCTCAACATCAACGTGATGCTGGAGGTGATCGAAGAGCAGGCTGAGCAAGGCGTGGACTACATGACAATCCACGCAGGCGTGCTCATTCAATACGTGCCGTTGACCACCAAGCGTGTCACTGGCATCGTCTCGCGCGGCGGTTCCATCCTCGCCAAATGGATGGTTCAGAACCACCGGCAGAATTTCCTGTACGAACATTTCGACGAGATCTGCAAGATCTTCCAGAAGCACGACGTGAGCTTTTCGCTGGGCGACGGGCTCCGCCCGGGAAGCCTCGCCGATGCCAGCGACGAAGCGCAGTTTGCCGAACTAAAGACGCTGGGTGAGTTGACGCGGCGCGCTTGGAACTACGACGTGCAGGTGATGATCGAAGGTCCAGGCCATATTCCGATGGACCAGATCCAAATGCAGGTGGCGAAGGAAAAAGAGCTGTGCCACGAGGCGCCGTTCTACACGCTGGGTCCACTGGTGACCGATTTTGCGCCGGGCTACGACCACATCACGTCAGCCATCGGCGCGGCGATGATCGGCTGGTACGGCGCGTCGATGCTGTGCTACGTGACGCCGAAAGAACACCTGGGGTTGCCGAATAAAGAAGACGTGAAGCAGGGCATCATGGCGTACAAGATCGCCGCGCATGCCGCCGACATTGCTCGCCACCGCCCCGGCGCGCGCGACCGTGACGACGAGCTATCGCGGGCGCGCTACAAGTTTGACTGGAAGCAGCAGTTTGCCCTGGCGCTCGATCCTGAAACCGCGCAGGCGTATCACGACGAGACGCTGCCGCAGGAAGGCTTCAAGGACGCGCATTTCTGCTCAATGTGCGGTCCGAAGTTCTGCTCGATGAATATCTCTTCGAAGATCGAGGAGTTCACGATGGAGCAGGCCGAGGCCGCGCTGGTTCAGTTGAAGTAGGCGACGCCTCTACTGGGCGCGGCGCAACCCCGCGCTTCGCAGCAGGCCCGCGAGATTCGTGTAGGAGCGCCGGGCCGCGGCCACCGGATCGTAGCCCGGCTGCGTTTGCAACTGACGGCTGATCTCTACCAGCATCCAACCGCGGAAGCGCTTCTCGGCAAGGATCGAGAAGTACTCGCGGTAGTCGATATTCCCATCGCCGGGCAGCAGGAACTGTGCCGCGCCGTTCACCATACGGCCATCTTTCACGGTGAGGAATGAACTGCGCGGCATCAGCGTTTCGAGCGTTCCGCGCAGCGGCAGGTTCAACAACTGAAAGTGGCCGTAGTCGTAGATGCCCGACAGCGCGGGGTTCTTCACATGATCGAGCAGCCAGATGAGTTTTTCGGGCGTGTTCGATGCGCTGCCGATGTGTGACTTCACGGCAAGCCGGATCTTGGTCTCCGCAGCGATGCGTGCCCACTCGGCCAAGCGCGAAGCCATGTGCTGTTTCACCTGTTCCCACTCGGCCGGCTTGCCGCCCAGCACGGTCTGCAGAATCGGCGGCGACTTCGGTGCGATGTCGTGCGCAAGCGCGGCAGCCGCGCGAATCCGGTCGAGCGTGCGCGCGTGATCGGCTTCGGAAACCAGCGTATTGAAGTTCTCAATCATCGTCGGCACCGGAAGCTTCGCCGCGCGGATACGGCGGCGCGCGGCCGCGTCCAGTTTGGCCGGTTCGCTGGGCCAGCCCGCCATCAGACACAACTCAACCCCGTCGTAGCCGATGTCGCGAATCGTGGCAATGGCGCGGTTCACATCCAGCGGCTGCATACCGTAGGTGCCAATGTGCAGTTTCACGGGCCCCTTGGATGCGCCCGTCAGCGGGCGCGCCGCCGCGGCCGCGCCGAACAGCAAATCGCGGCGCCGCATCAGGCCGCTGCGCCGCGAAGCATCCTCATGAATTCGCGCATGAACCAGGGATTGTCGTGCCATGTCCGTCCGCTGACCATATTGCCATCGCGCACGCAGCCTTCGTTGACGAACGGCCGCCGCACACTTCCACGTCGAACCGGCACTTGGGCACGGTCGCCATTCTGCGGCCGCGAATCACATCGGCCGTCGCCACGATCTCGGCCCCATGGCACACCACGGCTACGGGCTTGTTCTGCTCAAAGAAGTGCCGCGTGATGCGGATCAGGTCCTGGTCATACCGCAAGTATTCGGGAGCGCGCCCGCCGCTGAGGAAGAGTCCGGCGTACTCTTCGGGCTTCACGTCGCGGAACGCGATGTGCGAGGCCAGATGGTAGCTGGGCGACTCCTTCGTCACATCCCAGCCAGGAGGGATTTCGTGCATCACGAGGTGATAGACACGCTTTTCCGGCCCGGCCACGACAGCGTCGTAGTCATCCTCCTGAACCCGCCACATCGGATAAAACGTGTCGAGCGCTTCGGCCGCGTCACCAATTACGATCAAGACTTTCTTGTTCATTTCCATTTCCGTTGTCAGGGTTTCCAGCGGCTCAGCGCCTGGCGCAAGGCTTCTTCGGGGACCTGATACGTGGTCATGCCTTTGCCGCCCTGGTAACCAACATCACGATACCCGGCGGGCGACGTATAGTAGCCGTCGAGCGTCATTTTGCGCACCCAATCGAAGAAGACCGCGCCGGCTTGCCATTCCGGTGGCGTCTTCTCGGGGTAGGCAATCTTTTCCAGAATTGCGATGCGCTGCCCTTCGGCTGCTTCCCGAAACGGCACGCCGTGCAGCTTGGCGCACGTTGCGTCAAGCCAGACCAGCCCGCCGTCGTAGGTTCGCGCGATTCTCACGCTGCCGCGGCACAACCGGTCGATATACTCGGACGCGCCTGTTGCCGACGCCGCCGGTGATGTGTCGTCAGCGGGCAGGATCAGATCGCAGAGAATGCGGAGTGTGGCGAATTCATGCGGGGCCAGATACGCCTGGTGTTTCGCCGCCGGAGCCGGGGCCGCCACGCCATGACCGTGGTGCTGCCGCGCTGCCAGCGGGGCCGCCGCCACCGCCGTGCCGATTGCCATGCGCCGGGAGATTGGTTTAGACAGTGCCCTTCCTCATTTCCTCGGCCAGGTATTCCGACATACGCCAAGCCAGCGCGATGGTCGTCAGCGTGGGATTCTAGTCCGGGTTACTTGCGAACGATCCGCCGTCAGCCACGAACAGATTCTTCAATTCATGAGCCTGCCAAAATGCGTTCAACGCAGAGTCGCGCGGGTCTTTGCCCATGCGGATCGTTCCCACTTCGTGGATCACTTCTCCGCCGGTGGTGATGCCGCCCGCCGCGATCGATTTCGCGCCGAGCGTCTCCAGCAAACTGGTGAACGTTTACCGCATATGCGCGGACTGTTTGAGTTCGTGCTCGCTCCACGCAAAGTGGAAGCGCAGAGCCGGGATCCCCCACTCGTCCACCACGCTCGGGTCGATCTCGCAATATGACTTCACGTTCGGAATCATCTCGCCACGCCCGGTGCAACTCACTCTAACGCCGTAGTCGTTGCGGATGTGCTTTTTCAGGTCTTTCCCAAAGCCCTGGTACTTCGCGGCAATACCGTGGAACTAGCCCACCTGCGGCGCGGCGAAGCCCGTTCCGCCGAGCTTAATGTAATAGCCGCGCGGGAACTCGTTCTTGCGATCGTAGAGCCACCATGGCACGTACACGTGCGATCCGCGAATCCCGTCAGTGTCGTATCGCATCAGCCCTTCGAGAGCAGGAACATGGCCGCTCACCGTGAGCCCAACCGTATCGGTGAGGTTGCGTCCCACGACGCCTGACGAGTTGGCGAGGCCGTTGGAGTTGAGCAGAATGCGCGCCGACTCGCACGCACTCGCCGCCAGCACCACCGCGCGGCATCGCACGCGTTTTTCCTGCCGCGTGGTCTTGTCCACGTAGGATATTTCGGCGACGCGCCCGTCCGTACCCCGGATCAACTCGCGGACCATCGCATGCTGCACAATCTTCAATCGCCCCGTCTTGAGCGCTGGAAAGATCTGCAACTGGCTGGACGAATAGGCCGAAGCGGTCAGACGCCCGCGCCCGCAATGACCGCAGTAGTGGCAAGCCGCGCGGCCGTTGTGCGCTTTGGTGATCATCGCCTTGCGCGCGGCCACCACCGGCAGGCCGAGCTTCGCTCCCGCGCGTTGAATTAGCGTTTCATGCACGCGGAAAGCGGGTGGGGGCTGGTAGATTCCGTCCGGGGCGGAACGGATCCCTTCGCGCGTGCCGTGCACGCCGATGAACGCTTCGGCCTTGTCGTACCACGGGGCGAGATCTTCGTAAGAAATCGGCCAGTCCGTGCCGAGCCCGTCCGTTGAGTAGGGCTTGAAGTCGTAGTCCGCAAAGCGCAGCGAGATGCGCCCGTAGTGGTTGGTGCGCCCGCCGAGAATGCGCGAACGGAACCAATCAAATTTGTTTCCGGGGGCCACGGTGTATGGTTCGCCGGCAATCTCCCAGTAACCGTTCGGCGCCGCTGAAAAGCCGTCCTTCATGCCGCCGAAGTAGAACCGGCCGTCTTCGCCCGCGCCGCGATGCGGAACCTGCCACGGCATGAGATGTTCCTTGAAATCCTTGGCAGGATTCAAAGGCCCGCCGGCTTCGAGCAGCAGAACGTTCACGCCCAGCTTGGTGAGCGTGTGGACGGCGGTTCCGCCGCCCGCTCCCGAACCGATTACAACCACATTGTGGAAGGGGGCGCTTTTCAAAATCTGGGCCATCGTCCTACCACTGTACTTTGAGCGAAAACTGAAATTGCCGCTCGTTGCGCGCGGCCGAGATCACTCCGAAATCAGGATTGCCCAGGGCCTGGCCAGGATTACAGAACGGCTTATTGGCACCGCCGAAGAACGGTGTATTGGTGAGATTGAACGCCGCCGCGCGGAACAGGATGGACACCGGTTCGCGCATCAGGAAACGCTTGGAGAGCGCAATGTCATAAGCCCCCATTCCAGGCCCGCGCACATTGAGCGTTCGGCCGAGGTTGCCGAACGTGAATGCGGCCGGAATCGAGAACTGCGAGGTATCGAAGAAGCGATTCGGGCGTTGTTGGATCGGGCCGGTCAACTCGGTGGAGCTCCCAGTGGTATTGGGCCGGAGACGGCCGCTGAAGACACCGCTGTTGCCAGTGGACGCGAGCGCCAGCGGGAATCCGGAAACCAGCGTCAACTGGCCGCTTGCGGACCAGCCGCCCACTAGCAGGTCCAGCGCCCGCGGCGCATTGGCGCCGATCTTCTTACCGCGCCCGAAGGGCAGATCCACGGTGTGATTCAACACGAAGCGGTTCCGCACGTCGCCTTCCGAAAGGGCGCGTTCCGCGCGCAGGTTGTAGTTGTTCTGCGGCGTCACCGCGAGATTCACGCCGAAGATGCGCGCGGTTGCTTCGTCGATCACCTTGCCGCGCGTGTAGGCTGCCACGAAGTCGATGCCGTACGTGAAGCGCTTCTCGGCGCGCACGGTCATGGAATGGTAGATCGCGTTGGCCGCGTTCTGCCAGCGGGACGGGTTGTTGTTGGTCACGCTGAGATATTGCGGATACGGACGCAGTAGTTGCCCACGCGCCACGGTTGCAACCGAGAGCGTACCAGTCGGCACCAGACCGAAGAACGGATTCGTCACCCGCGTGTTGAGATCCTGCCCGAGCGACTGGTAGCGCGGATCGAGTTGGTTGAAGTCAAATGCCGCCGGAAGCCTCGTGCCCTTGTGGGCTGCGTAGGCAACCTCCACCACCATGTTGCCGGGAATCTCGCGCTGAATGCCGAAGTTCCACTGCTGCGTATAGGCGTTTGACTTGTTGCCGCGGTCGATGATGTTCAGGTTCTGCCCGAGTTAGACTCGGAAGGCTTCCGTTGTCAGAGGCCGCAGAAAGCCGGTGGGGAACGGATTGCTCAACAGATTCACCGGCGTGACGCCATCGATCGACGACAGCCAGTCCGTGGTGATCTCTTCGCCCGTTACGCCGAATCCGCCTGCCGACGTGGTTCCCCAGAGCGGCGAATAAAAGATGCCATAGCCCGCGCGAATCACGGTTTTGGGATTCATCGCGTAGGCCAAGCCCACTCGTGGCCCCCATTTTGCATAGGCCGTCTCGGTCTGTGCCCGAGAGAGCCCATCGCGGCCGGGGCGCGTCAGCACGCCACGCAAGTTCGCCACACCGGGCACGCCAATCGGGAAGGCGCGATTGAAATCGAACGACGCGAACCGGTTGTAGCGCTCCGTGCGCGGATTCTCGATTTCGTAACGCAAGCCAACATTCACGGTGAGCTTGCCCAGCTTGATTTCGTCGTTGACGAACGCGGCCCAATACAGATTGCGGATCGCCAGCGCCGGGGTGTTGCGGATGGAGCCTGTGCCGAAGCCGGTGAGCAGCGAAGCGAATCCATCGCCGGTGGTCAAGCTCTGTTGCAGCGGGTCCGGACCTTGGGTTTGCCCGCGTCCGAATGTGTAGCTGTGCCCCACAGGCCAACCCCGTAGCGGAGTCTGGTCATAGAGCCGAAAGTCGGCGCCCAGCTTGAGCGTGTGCCGGCCACGGATTTCCGAAGCATCCGCCACCAGCGTGTAGATGGTGTTGCCGCGGCGGATCGGGTCGCCGCCATCCATCCCGAACGTGGCATAACCGGTGGAAATCGTCGGGAACATGGCAAACTTCGTGTCGAACGCGCTCGCCATCGAAGCCGGGAATCCCAACGCGGCGATTTCCACTTTGCCCTCATTGATTGGCTGGCGGTCCTCGTAGCGCCGTGTGATGCCGGCGCGATAGTTGAGAATGCGCGTCGGCGCCAGCAGATACGTGCCATTCACCACGCCGTTGACCACGCGGTTCTTGATGTTGCCGAGCGTGTTGTCGGCGATGGTGCCGAACTCACCGGTGTTCTTGCTTTCCCCCATGTTCCGCGTCACACGCCCAAAGAGGCTGTGTTTGTCCGAAATGCGCTGATCGATGCGAATCGAGTATTGATCGTCATCCGTCGCGTTCGACGGCGCAAACGCCCAATTGTTCACGCGCGCCGGGCCGTCGCCCGGCAAGTTCTGATTCGGCAGGAAGCTCGCCATCCGTGCCGCGGCGCGGTCAATGCGGTTCTGCGGAATGACGTTGCCCGCGAACGGTTGCCGCCGGAAGCAGCCGCCCGCCTGGGCTTGCGTCGAGAACGGATCGTAGATCACAATCGGCTGGCCATTGGTGAAGCGGACGTCGCTGAAGTCACCCGCGTTCTGCGCTGCGGTGGGGATCGTCAGAACGCGCCCGCCGAACGAGGTGTCTTCGCGGTGCCCCTGGTATTCGGCGAAGAAGAAGGTACGGTCTTTCTTGATGGCGCCGCCCGCAGCCACGCCGAACTGGTTGCAGTGGAAGATGCCGCGCTTCTGGTTGCGCGCATTGGCAAAGTAGTTGTTGGCGCGCAAGCGGTCATTGCGGAAGAATTTGTACACCGTGCCATGGAAGGTGTTGCCGCCGCCGCGCGTGAGCACCTTCACCACGCCGCCCCCGCTGCGACCGAACTCCGGACCATAGGCGTTCGTTTGCATTGGTAGATGTTAGCGCGGTACCGGCTTACGCCAGCCCGTTTCTAAGCTCCCCTTTCAAACCGTGCGTGCCGTTTTCCGGCACACGGCTTACCGATGATCTTCTTGGTGTGGCTTGCGCCG
>Ga0194122_10000806_pt1 | contig 42408 bp, 51 predicted proteins | sample TA2MahCa10mmetaG_FD_155487 | JGI IMG/M metagenome (GOLD analysis project Ga0194122, IMG submission 155487) | Freshwater microbial communities from Lake Tanganyika, Tanzania - TA2015021 Mahale Deep Cast 10m | ecosystem: Environmental > Aquatic > Freshwater > Lake | place: Tanzania: Lake... | reverse complement strand
GGAATCCACCTTGACTATAAGCAATATCAATGTTTCCTGCTAACATAGCGTCAGTCATTTCAACTCCAGTGTTAAAATTTGACCATTTAACTGGAACTCCTAAAGCTTTTTCATAAGCTCCTTTTACTTTATCCTCTAGGTTTGGCGTTGGCCACTCTAAAAAAAATGCAACTCTAACTTCTTTAGCAGCAGCGTTTGCAATTGAAACAGATAGGTTCAAAGCAATAATGCTTCCAAGAATAAAACTAATTATTTTTTTCATATATTATATTTCCTTTTGATTGACTTTATTTAAACTTAGATATTTAAAACCAATTTTTTAGATAAGTAAAATAAATAAATATTCAATTAATAGTTGTATTAGCTATTTTTTCATAAATTTGCTTCAAAATATCACTAGCCAATAGGCTATTTTAATCCTAAAGTTCTAGTCTAAACTTAACTAAAAATTATGAGCTCAGAAAATAGAACAAATATACCCAATTCACTGAATGAACATTGGATGCCATTTACATCCAATAGAGAATTTAAAAATAATCCAAGATTAATAACTGAGGCAAAAGGAGTTTACTTAAAAACTCATCATGGCAAAACTCAAATTGACGCAAGTTCAGGTTTATTTTGTAATCCACTAGGTCACGGTAGAAGAGAAATCACTGAAGCGGTTACTAAACAGTTAGACACTTTAGACTATGCTCAGCCCTTCCAACAGGGTTTTGGAGGTTCATTTGAACTTGCAACTAAAATTTCAAAACATACTCCTGCAGATTTAAATAAAATATTTTTTACTATTTGTGGATCTACCGCGATTGAGACAGCAATCAAAATTGCAGTTGCTTATCATAGAGCAAAAGGACATGCAGAGAGATTTAGATTTGTCGGCAGAGAGCGTGGCTACCACGGAATGAATATTGGGTGTATATCGGTTGGAGGAATGGTCAATAACGTTAAAACTTTTGCCAGTGTTTTAATGCCGGGTGTTAAACATATAAGACACACACATTTACCAGAGCATAAATTTGTGAGTGGTCAGCCGGAAACAGGAGATTATTTAGCAAATGATTTAGAAACAATTTGTATAAACTTTGGTGGAGAAAATATTGCTGCTTGCATTGTTGAACCAATTGCAGGTTCAACAGGAACTCTAGTTCCCCCAAAAGGATATTTGCAAAAACTCAGACAAATTTGCGATAAACATGGAATTCTTTTAGTTTTTGATGAAGTTATAACAGGATGGGGAAGAACAGGCTCAACTTTTGCAGCTCATGAATTTGGTGTTACACCAGATATTATGACCATGGCTAAAGCGACTACAAATGGAGTTGTTCCAATGGGTGTTGTTGCTTGTAAAGATGAAATTTACGACGCTGTGATGGACGCTTCACCAACAGGTTCAATTGAATTATTTCATGGATACACTTACTCTGGAATTCCTGTAGCTGTTGCCGCAGCATTAGCAGTTCAGGATATTTTTGAAAAAGACGATATATTTAATAGAGCTAAAAATTTAGCACCCTATTTTCAAAAAGGGTTATTTTCTCTTAAAGATATAGAGTCAATAGACAATATTAGAGGTTATGGGTTAATGGGTGGAATTGATATGAAGCTTAATACTAAACCTGGTAAAGCTGGATTTGAGGCATTTAAATCCTGCTATGAAGCTGGCGTTAATTTTAAAGCTACTGGAGATTGTTTAATTATTGCCCCACAATTTATTTGTGAAAAGAAACATATTGATGAAATTATTGATAAGTTAAGAATAGGGATTACCAATTATCAAAAGAATCAAAAAAACTAGTTTATAGTTTTTTAATCTATCGACACTATTATGAAGCTAGGAGTTCCCAAAGAAATAAAAGCACAAGAATATCGAATTGGATTAACGCCAGATAGTGTTAAAGCTTTAATTGGGGAGGGTCATCAAGTTTTAGTTGAAAACAATGGCGGTTTTGAAGCAGGTTTTGATAATGATCAATATCAAAAAGCTGGCGCAACTATCGTTAATAAAGCAGAAGACATTTTTAATGATGCAGACATTATAGTTAAAGTCAAAGAGCCTCAGAAAGTTGAGGTTGACATGATAAGAGAAAATCAAATTATCTACACTTATCTTCATTTAGCAGCCGCTAAAGAATTAACCGATGGTTTAATAAAATCCAAAAGTGTTTGTATAGCTTATGAAACTGTTACTGATAATCACGGACGATTACCATTATTAGCTCCGATGAGTGCTGTTGCAGGTCGCATGTCAATTCAAGCAGGAGCTCACTGTTTAGAAAAAAATCAAAAGGGTAGAGGACTTTTATTAGGTGGCGCACCTGGGGTGGTTGGTGGAACGGTAGTTATTTTAGGTGGTGGGGTGGTCGGTGAAAATGCAGCAGTAATTGCAACTGGCATGCAAGCTAAAGTTCATATTGTTGATAAATCAGAAGCAAGATTAAAACAGTTAGTTCAAATGTTTGGTAGTAAAATTATTCCAGAAATAATTGATAAAATAGATTTAAAAAAATTAATAGCAGAGGCAGATTTATTAATTGGAGGAGTATTAATTCCAGGCTCTGAAGCACCAAAACTTGTTACCAGAGATATGTTAAAATTTATGAAAAGAGGATCAGTAATTGTTGATGTTGCAATCGATCAAGGTGGCTGTGTTGAAACAAGTAAACCAACTACTCATAGCAATCCAACTTTTATTGTTGATGATATAGTGCATTATTGTGTTGCAAATATGCCTGGAGCTGTTCCAAGAACCTCAACACTTGCTCTAAATAAAGCAACACTTCCTTTATTAATCAAACTCGCTAATAAAGGTTATCAAAAAGCCTTAACTGAAGATAAAAATTTTTTAGCTGGATTAAATGTTTATAAAGGTCAAGTAACTTACAAAGCGGTTGCTAATGCTATTGGGCAAAAGTTTATTTCACCAGATGAAGCGATAAAAAATTAATTTAATGGAAAAACTATTACCAAAGAGTGCTAAAGTTATTGTAATTGGTGGTGGTATTTCTGGTTGTTCAGTTGCCTATCATCTAGCAAAATTTGGTTGGAAAGATACAATTTTACTTGAACGTGATCAACTAACATCTGGAACAACTTGGCATGCCGCAGGCTTAGTTGGTCAGCTAGGTGCAACAGCAACAATCACTAAGCTAAGAAAATATTCTCTTAATTTATATAAAGAATTAGAAACTTATACTGGTCTTTCAACAGGCTTAAAACAAAATGGATCAATTACTGTTGCAAGCACTAAAGAACGACTTCAAGAACTTCTACGCCAAGCGACTGCTGCTAATTTATTTGCTATAAACGTTGAAGTTATAGATAAAAAAAAAATAAAAGATTTATATCCAGTAATTAATAATGACGATATTTATGGTGGAATTCATATTCCAAATGATGGCCAAGCAGATCCAGTAGGTGTAACCAATGTGCTTGCAAAAGCTGCTAAGATGAATGGAGCGAAAATTTTTGAAAAAACTCCTGTGACAAAAATTTTAGTTAAAAATAATAAAATCAATGGTGTTGAAACTGCAAAAGGTAAAATTGATTGTGAGTATGTGGTGCTTGCAACGGGTATGTGGTCAAGACAAATTGGAGAAGAAATAGGAGTAAGCGTTCCGCTTTATCCCAACGAACATTTTTATATCATCACCGAACCGATGAAAGATCTACCAAAAAATTTACCTGTTTTAAGAGATTATAATGCTTGTCTGTATTTAAAAGAAGACGCTGGAAAAATGTTAGTTGGAATATTTGAGCCTAATTCTAAAAATGCCTTTAAAGATAAAGGCATCGTTCCTAATGACTTTTCATTCGGGGAATTTCCAGATGATTTTGATCATTTTGAACCTTATTTGGAGAAATCATTTCATCGATTGCCTATTTTAGAAACTGCTGGAATTAGAAAATTTTTTGCAGGTCCAGAGTCTTTTACGCCAGATACTCAATATCTTTTAGGAGAAACAGCTGAGGTTAAAAATCTGTTCACCTGTTGTGGTTTTAATTCGATAGGTATAGTTAGCGCAGGAGGAGCTGGAAGAGTAACTGCAGAATGGATTATGAATGGCCATATGACTGAAGACTTGTATTCTTTAGATATCAAAAGATTTCAAAAATTTCATTCATCTAAAAAATTTATTATGGAAAGGGTTACAGAAACATTAGGCGATTTATATGGTATGCATTGGCCTTATAAACAGCATTATACATCAAGAAACCAAAAGCTACTTCCTTACCATGATGAATTAAAAAATGCTGGTGCTTGTTTTGGTCAGTCAGGTGAATATGAAAGACCTATGTGGTTTGCATTAAATGGAGAAAAACCTGAGTATCAATATAGTTTTAATTATCAAAATTGGTATCCAGCTGTTGAATTTGAAACCAAAAATACCATGACCAATGTATGTCTTTATGAGTTATCACCTTTTTCAAAATATGAAATCAAAGGAGAGCTAGCTCATAATGAATTACAAAAACTTTGTACGGCAAATATTAAAAATGAAATTGGTAAGTCAACCTATACACATATGCTTAACCAGGCCGGTGGCATAGAAACTGATCTAACAGTAATTTGCATTGATAAGAATTATTTTAGAGTAGTGAGTTCAGCAGCAGTTAGAACTCACGATAAAGCGCATATTTTAAAACACTTGTCAAAGGAAGTTGAATTTAAAGATGTTACAGATGATTTAATTTGTTTAGGTATATTTGGTCCAAAAAGCAGAGCATTAATTTCATCTATTTCACATGATGATTTGAGTAATGAAAATTTTAAATTTGGTACTGGAAAATATATAAAAATAAATTCAAAAAAGGTTTGGGCACAAAGATTATCTTATGTAGGAGAGCTTGGATATGAACTTTATATAAATCATGGGGATGGAAAATCAATTTACAATTTAATAATAGAAAAAGGTAAAGAATTTAATCTCAGTCATGCGGGAATGCATGCTTTAGATACCATGAGAATGGAAAGTGGATTTTTACATTGGGGGCACGACATTTCACCTGAGGAAAATCAATACCAAGCAGGATTAGATTTTGCCATTAGTTATAAGAAAAATGTTGATTTTATAGGCAAACAGGCACTTCAAAAAATTAAAGAACAAAAAATATCAAGAAGATTTGTTATGCTTTGTTTAAAAGACAATGAACCTGGTAAGCCATTATTACTTCACGAAGAACCTATTTTTTTAGATGACAAAATTATCGGTAAAACTACTTCAGGAAACTATTCTTTTAATTTTAATAAAAATTTATCCTTTGGTTATATTACAACTCAATTTTCAAATGAAGAATTGTCTCATAAAAATTTATTTATTGAAGTCGAAAAAAAGCTTTATCAAGCTGAGCTATTGTTTAAACCATTAAAAGGAACTCAATATAAAAATATTTAAATTAAGGATAATTTTTTTGCATGTTCTAAAAATAGAATAGCACCTTTTTTACAATTTTGAGTCCAATCTGATTTAGCATTTTTGTTTGCTTCATCCGATATGAATTTAAAACATCTAAATTTTATGTTTTCTTTTTTACATATTTTAGCGATTGCATAGGCTTCCATATCAACTACATCCACATTCATCTCAATATTGGATGTAACAAAACTATCTCCAGAACCACAGGAGTATCCATTTTCTGATAGAATAATTTCATTTATTTCATCAAAAGGTGTTTCTCCAAGCTCAAAGTTTAATCCTCTAGCATCCATGTCCCTTTGATAAAATTTGGTGCATTCTATTAGTCCATTTAAACCTTTTTTTAATGAACCAGCAGTACCGAAATTTATAACTTCCAATGGCTTGTGTTGAAAAATTAATTTTGCAACATGATATGTGGCATTAATTTTTCCAGCTCCGGTATGATTAAAAAAATTTAAACCTGCTGTTTCTTCTTTTAGTGCTGCTACAAATAATCTGTTCATATTTTTAATAAAATATATTTTACAAATTATAATGAATTTAAAAAAATTTGTAATATCTTTCACTTATTCTATCTAAAAAAAAATTTTTAAGAGACTTTACTTTATTAATTATTTAACAAAATACTTATGATTAAGTTCAAAAAGATATTTTGAATTTTTATGAAAAGTTAAAGATAATTTATGAGGATTTTTGCAATCATAAAGTGGTAAGAAAAAATGATATGCTGGCACATATCGAGTCTATTTTAACTGATAGAAATTTATCTTAAGTCTTAAAAATAATAAATTAATCTTTAAATTTGGCGGGTTATACAATTTGGACATAGAATTAAACAATAAATGATAAAAGTTTTTTGCATATTATTGTAAAAATAGATAGTAAACTTGCTGGACGAAATGTTTATTGGTAAAAGATCATTTATGGCGGGGTAGCTCAGTTGGTTAGAGCGCAGGACTCATAAGCCTGAGGTCGGTGGTTCGATCCCACTTCCCGCTACCAAAAATCAATGCTCATTTTCGGTAGTAGTATTTTTTCTTTGAAATGATCACAATTTGACAGCAGAGAAATTTTAATTATTTTTTATAAATAAAAAGCAAATCTGTTTCTGCAAATTTATTTTTTTGAAGAGTTTTGTATAAATTATCAATTGATTCATTATTTAAAGCTATTTTTTCTAGTGGTAAATTTAAATTGTAAAAATAGTTATATCCATTTTTTATAAACATTTTCTTAAATAAATCGTAATTTTTTTTTTCTAAAAATGTAGGAGAAAATTCTGTACAAACAGGTACTTTTTTATTCAATAACTTTTTTGCTCCTGACAGAACTTGAGTTTCGTAACCCTGTACATCAATCCACAAAAGCGTCGATAGTGAATTAATATTTTTTATAAAAGAATCTAATTTATAGGAATTTATAACAATATTTTTTTTTATTTTAATTTTTGAGTTTATAATTATCCTATGATTGCCTTTATTGTGGTCATCTAGTTGTAAATTTAATTTTTCTCTATTTTTACTTCCTAACGCTATATTGTGTGTACTAATTCTATTATAACATCCGTTGATAATTATATTAGATAGTAAAAGTGAATAATTTAATGGCTCCGGCTCAAATACAATTGCTTTGTTAAATAAATTCCTTTTTATAGCTGGAATACAAATTGTTCCTATATTAGCTCCTACGTCAATTAATAATCCATTTTTTTTTAAATTTAATATTTTTAAGACTATTGTTAATTTGTGAAAATCAAATGGTTTTTTTGTTGCATAAACAGTCCTTCCTATAACTTGGTCATTAGACTGTAAAATAAAATTTTCATTTACACCTCTGCTAAACAAAATTGTATTTGGTTCTGAAGTGTCAAATATAGCTTTCCGGATTTTTTTATTTTCAAAAAAAAAAAAGATTATTTTGATTATTTTTAAAAATAATTTTAACATTTTCATCTTTATAACCAAAAAAAAAAGTGATCACAATCTGATTACAGTGAGCATAGTAAAATAGATATTTGACAAGATTCTTAGAATATGTTTTTGTTGATAAAAAAAGAAAGGGCAAGCTACAGGGGTCATGGCGCAAGACTTATAAGACTGAGGTCAGTGGTTCGATCCCACTTCCCGCTACCAAAAAAAAAGGGTTATTTCACTATTTATAATTCTTTAAACTGGCCTTAGCACTTTAACTATTATCAATATATTGTTTTAATAAATCATCAATTTGCTGATTAAAAATAAATAACTTAAAAGTTATTTAAACAAGCCCTTTCAAAGGTCTAATCATACCTGTTACTAGATTTTATAATTATTTTTCAATAAAATTTATTTTTAAATTTTTTAAAAATAATTACATAAATAACTAAATTTATAATAATAAGCAAAACGCCCAAGGTGGTTTGTAATTCTTTAGTTAAATTAACTGGGTAAATGACAGGGATCAGATAGTTTTGAATAAAACTTGTAGAATACGTTTCAATCTTTGCTTTAGATAAAAAAAAATTTTCTAAATAAGTTAAGGGACAAATACTTTGAGTAAACTCAACATAAACTCCGTAGAGAAATGCAGGAATGTGAAAGTATAATGTCCCGGGTTTTATTAAGAATAATAGACCTCCTAAAATTACATAAAGAATAAATAAAAAGTGAATTATGAGGGTAAGAGTTGCTAAAAATTCATACATTTTGATAAATTAAATTTTAAATTTATTAAATTAAATATTAACGTAAACTTTATTTTTTTTAATCATAATACATTTCAAGAACTACTTACTTAGGCATTTTAGATGAATGATGACTACTAATTAGCCACTTGTTTCCATCAAAACAATAAGTGAATGTATATCGAGCCTTCACAATTGCTTTGGTTTTAGCAAAAATAAAAGTATAAATTCCTGTATCAAATGCAATATCAAACCCAACCTCAATTTTACGAGTATTAATTTTTGCTGATGGTTTGTTTTTTAAAAAAGATTTAAAATAATTTTTTTTATCAGCAAACGTTAGTCTTGGTTTATTTGAAAGAGTTGGAAGTAGCATAGAATTTTTTGCATAATTTGCAATTATCTTATCTGGATCCCCAGTCTTTAATGACTTGTTCCATCGATCAAAAAGTGAAGCTATCTTTTTTTTAGATGCTCTTTTAAGACTTTTTATCGTCATTGTGTGGTAAGTAGTTGGTTATTTATGCATTTACAATTTTTGAGTTATTTTTATCAATCATTATTACTTTATAATTTTATTTAATCCAAATACTTAACAAAGATCAATATATCTTTAAAAACTTTTAGATATTATTCTTTCAATTAAAAATAGTTTTATTAATGTCCAGGAAAATTTACTAAACTTTCAACTTTATAACCTTTTTGAATTAACTTATCTGATCCACCTAGATCAAACAAATTAATTACAAATAAAAATGCAGCAACTTTTCCTTTTGATATTTCAACAAGCTTTGCAGCAGCTTCAGCAGTACCACCCGTTGCAATTAAATCATCAATAATTAGCACTGACTCGTTTTCATTAATTGAGTCTTTATGAACTTCGATAGTTGCAGTGCCATACTCTAGTTCAAAATCAACAGAGTGAACCTCGGCAGGCAATTTATTTTTTTTTCTAAGCATTATAAATGGTTTTTTTAAAACATAAGAAACAGCGGATGCAAATACAAAGCCTCTAGATTCTACGGCAGTAATTTTATCAAAACTAAATTTTTTTGATCTTGCAACAAATTGATCAATTGTTTCAGCAAAAGCTTTTTCATTTTTAATTAAGGTACTAATATCTCTAAATAAAATACCTTTTTTTGGATAATTGGGAATTGATCTTATATAATCTTTTAAATTCATGATGTTTGAATTATTTAATCTTAAATAAATTGTTTTTAAAACATAACAATCAATTAATCAGTAATTATTCTTTTATTTCTTAAACCAAAAAGTGTAATTAGTTAACAATTAGAAAGTAATAACAAAAAATCACAACTAATTGTTTCATTTATAATGAAATAATAATTAATTTTCTTTTAAATTACTTAAATTATGAAATAATTATTATTATTGAAGGAGATAATAATGAATACATTTAAAAAAACAATAATGACTGTTCTAGCTTCTTTATTGATCGCAGGGAATATTAATGCGGATCAAATAAAAATTGGAACAGAGGGCGCTTACCCTCCGTGGAACTCAAAAGATGCTGCGGGTAATTTAATTGGCTTTGAAGTGGATTTAGCAAATGAATTATGTGCAATCATGAAGCGTGAGTGTACTATTGTTGAACAAGACTGGGATGGAATGATCCCTGCATTAGTGGGTAGAAAATTTGATGCAATCATGGCTGGTATGTCAATTACTGACGAAAGAAAACAAACAATTACTTTTTCACAAGGTTATGCTGATGAAGTGGCTTCTTTTGCAGTAGTCAAAGGCTCATCACTTGAGGGCATGGATACACCTGAAGGAATAAATTTGTCTTTAGGAGGTTCTGCTGTAACTAAAAGTCTTAAAACTTTAACAAAAGCACTTGAAGGAAAAACAGTTTGCACTCAAACTGGAACAATTCACCAAAATTTTTTAGATTCGGGTGATGTAGGTAAAATTAATCTTCAAACATATAAAACTCAAGATGAAGTTAACTTAGATTTAACAGCTGGAAGATGTGATGTGGCTTTAGCTGCTGCAGTTGCTTTTACTGATTATGCTGCAAAATCTGGTACGTCTGTTGTTTTAGTTGGACCAACATTATCTGGTGGAGCATTTGGTAATGGTGTTGGAGTTGGTATTAGACAGGCAGGAGACGATGAGGTTGGTAAAAGAGACGCTCAACTTCTAAAAGACTTTAATAAGGCAATTGATAAAGCTAGAAAACAAGGCATTATTAGAGAGCTAGCTATAAAACACTTTGGTTTCGACGCCTCCATGTAATTAATTTAAGATTTGGCGACTATAGATTATAGTCGCCAATCTATATGGAACTATTAGCATTTGGTAAAACGGGTTGGGGAGATGAGTTGTTTTATGCAACTTTAATGACCATAGCCGTGTCCATTACCTCTATGTTAATTGGTTTTCTATTTGCATTAATTTTTACCCCATTAAAGTTATCTAAATATAAATTCTTAAACATTTTTGGCAACTTTTATACTACTCTCATAAGAGGGGTCCCCGAACTTTTGGTAATTTATCTTTTATTTTTTGGAGGTAGTGGTGCCATTATGTATGTTGCTTCAATTTTTGGTTATTTTGAATATATAGAAATTAATGCTTTTTTGATAGGCTCATTTGCTATTGGAATTATATCTGGAGCTTATTCAACTGAAGTATTTAGAGGTGCAATACAATCAATTGATAAGGGTCAGTTTGAAGCTGCTAAGGTTTTAGGATTTAGTAAATTTACAAGTTTTTATAAAATTATCTTTCCACAAATGTTAAGATTAGCTATTCCAAATTTAAGCAATGTTTGGCAAATAACTCTAAAAGACACTTCTTTAATCTCTGTTACAGGTTTAGTTGAAATTATGAGACAATCGCGTATTGCCTCAGCTTTTACTAGAGACCCACTATTTTTCTACTCTATTGCTGGACTAATTTTCTTAATACTTACTTTTTTAAGCATGAAGTTAATAAATAAATTTGAAGCAAAATTCATGAATAAAGGTTAATGGACATTGATTTAATAATAAATAGTTTTCCTAAATTACTAACTGCTAGTCTAATTACGCTTAAGCTTTTATTAGTTTCGTTAATAATCGGTGTTTTTTTAGGATTATTTTTTGCAATTTTAAGAATGAGTAAAAATATTTTTGTTAAACAGTTTGCCTATGGGTATTCGTATATTTTTAGAGGAACTCCCCTTTTGGTTCAAATATTTATAATCTATTTTGGATTAGCACAATTAGAATGGCTTAAAAAAAGTGTTTTGTGGGTTATTTTAAAAGATCCTTATTGGTGTGCGATAATTGCTTTTTCATTGAACAGCGGAGCCTATACGTCAGAAATTTTAAGATCTGCATTTCAAACAATCCATACAAGTATGATCGAGGCTGGAAAAAGTTTAGGAATATCTAATAAAATAATTTTTTACAAAATTCAAATTCCAATTGCGATTAGACAATCTCTGCCTGCATATGGCAATGAAATGATATTGATGATGAAAGGCACTTCACTCGCAAGCACAGTAACTCTAATGGATATAACTGGGGTTGCTCAAAAGATAATCTCAACAACATTTAAACCTATAGAAGTTTTTATAATTGCAGGTAGTATTTATTTATTTATGACTTTTTGTATTAATAAATTCATTAAGTTATTAGAGAAGAAATATAATTTTTAGCATGAAAATTGCTTGTATTCAGTTGTCAACAGGAGAGAACTATAAAAAAAATATCATAGATATTTTAAAATTTGTCAACCAAGCAATCAAGCAAAAATCAGATTTAATAATAACTCCAGAAACATCCTCTATAATAACTGCAAATAAAACTAAATTGCTAAAATATTCTTTTGAGATGCAAACAGACCCCTTAGTAAATTCGCTAAAAAAAATTTCAAAAATAAAAAAAAAATGGATCTTGATAGGTTCTTTATCTATTAGAGTAAAAAATAAATTAAGAAATCGCTCAATTTTGATTAACCCGAATGGGAAAATAGCTGGTTACTACGATAAAATTAATATGTTTGATGTTAAAGTTTCAAAAAAAGAACATTATCAAGAAAGTAAAACCTATCAAGCAGGGAAAAAATTAGTTACAGTTAAATTACCATGGGGCAGATTAGGATTAACTATCTGTTATGATTTAAGATTTCCTGAAATATATAGAAATCTGTCAAAGAAAAAATTAAATTTTATTGCTGTACCTTCGGCATTTACCAAAGTGACTGGAAAAAGACACTGGTTAGAACTTCTCAAAGCTAGAGCAATAGAAAATTTTTGTTTTATTTTTGCACCAAATCAAACTGGAAAAAATACATCCAAAAGACAAACATTTGGTCATTCAGTTATTATATCGCCCGATGGAAAAATTCTTCAATTGAAAAAAAATGGAAAAGGTGTGATTTATTCAAAAATTAATCCTGAAGAGTCAATGAAACTAAGAAAAATTATTCCTAGTTTAGTTTAAAATTATATCTTTAAAATTATTTTAATAATTTGTGTATTTTTTAATTTCTTTTATTTTCGATCCCGTAATATTATTTATTCTTAATTTTATTGTAGATCTATTGTCGTTTAAAAAATGAACATCTCTTGAAAGTTTAATAAATTCTTTGCCAAAATTTTTATCTTTTTCACATTGTCTTTTATTATCTTCAATTATCCATAGTTTATTGTTTATTTTTTTTAAAGCATTAAACAATTTTCTAATTTTATTATTTGACTTTATGTTTTGATTAACTTGTTTTTTTAAAAGTAAATGTTCATTTTTTATAAACTTTAGTTTTTTAGGGTCTTTAATTTTTTTCTTTTTAATTTCTAAAATAGAAATTTTATCAAAAAGTTCTCCAACAGATACTTCAACTAATATCTTATTCATAAAACAAAATAGTATGATAAGTTGTTAAAAATATGTCTAATATTTTGATCATCAAGCACGGTTCATTGGGAGATATAGCTCAAGCTAGTGGCGCTATTCAAGATATTTATGAAAATCATCCAAACGATCAAATACATATTTTGACAACACAGCCATATGTACAATTGTTTAAAAAAAACCCAATGATTTGTAATGTTATTTTAGATAAACGATTATCAAGATTAAATTTAATTTATCTATATTATTTAATAAAAAATATCAAAAAATTTAATTTTATAAAAGTTTTTGATCTACAAAATTCATCAAGATCAATGTTTTATAAAAATATTTTTTTTCCAATGGCAAATTATCAAGTTTGGTCAAGTTCAAGCACAACACTACCAAAAAATATTGATAAAAACGACTTTGATAAAAAACCAGTTTTAGATCGGTTTGATCATCAATTGAAAACCTCAGGGTTAAAAACTTTAAATACTTTAAAACCAGATTTCAATTGGGCTTGTGAAGATATCGCTGCGATCAAAAAAAAATTCGATTTAAAAAAATATATTATTCTTTTTCCTTTTTGTTCAGAACATTTGACAATTAAGAAATGGCCTTTTTTTAACAACTTAATTAAATTAATTTCTGACAAATTTTATAATCAATATCAAATTGTCACTGCCCCAGGACCAAGCGAGATTAAAGAAGCAAATAGCTTTAACGCAAAACCAATATTAATTGATAACAAATCGATAAATATTTCTCAATTGGCAACACTCATTAAAGATAGCTCCTTTATTGTGGCTAACGATACAGGACCTGCTCATATGGCAGCTCATTTAGGCGCAAAAGGACTCTCTTTATTTGGAAAGCATACAAGTGCTTATAAAGTAAGTATAGAAAGAGATAATTTTAAAGCTATTCAAGTAGCAGATTTAAATAATTTAACAGCTGAAAAAGTATTTGAACAATTAATCCTAAATATTAATTAATTAAAACTTTTTTATATTCCTCAATAATATTGGACCAGAGAAATTTAATCGCATAGTCTTTGGCATTTTTTCCATATTCAATATATTTTTTATTTATCAGCATCGAATTAATGGATGAATAGATATCATCTAGACTATTGCCATCGCAAATTAATCCTGTTTGATTGTGTTTAATTGCGTCAGCCGCACCACCATCCTTGCCCCCAAGAGAAGGAACTCCATATTGAGCAGCTTCGATATAAGCTATGCCAAATCCTTCTACAGATTGTTGATACATAATAGAGGGCATTACAAATATGTTGGATTTGGCTACTAAAGCATTTTTTAAATTAGTGCTGATATCTCTAAAAAACATAACCTGTTTTTCTAAATTTAATTCTTCAACTAGTTTTTTTATATTTTTTTCTTCATCACCATAACCTATACAGATGTAAACAATATCAGGATATAATTGTTTAAGATTTCTTAGAGCCATAATTATTTTTTCGTGATTTTTTCTTTTTTCAAATCTTGAAACAGTTATTAATCTAGGAGTTTTAATTTTGAGCAAACTTTCAACTTTATCTAATAATTTAAGGTCAAGTTTTTCTACCGGATCAATTCCAGGATTAATGACAATAATTTTACTTTTATTAACCCCGTTAGTGATCGCTAAATTTTTAGTAAATTCGGAGTTTGCAATGACTTTTTCAGTGGTGTTTAATACACTTATTAATCGCTTGTTCTGATCTGAGCCTTTTAAATGATTAATTTCTTTGCTATGAATGAGACAATATTTTTTTTTATTTGTTTTTAGTAATTCTAAACTTTTCCAATGATCTGCAATTATTCCTTGAACTTTATTATCTTTAATAAATTCATTTATTAATTGGGCTTTACGATATTTTCTTAATAATTTTATTCCGGCGACTCTTTCAATTGAAAACGAGGCCTGCTCGTCAAATTTTTTATGATCATCGTGATAATCAGCAAAAACTTTTATCATAAAATTTTTTGCTAATTCTTTTGAAAGTCCCCACATTAGATTTTGCATGCCACCTAACTCAGGTGGAAAATTTCGGCTCACAATTAAAAACATTAATTATTTTTCCATTTAATACTGCAGCCAGCACTAGGAATTTGGTTTTTAGGACCTTTTCCAGTTTTTGCAATCTCCTGCATTGCTTCTAGCAAATCACTATTACCATTTCGTACTGGAATTAAATTTTTAATTTCTCTAAGTCTGCCTCGATATTGTAATTCGAGGTTTTTATTATAGCCAAAAAAATCAGGTGTACATACAGCACCATAATTTTTGGCAATTTCCTGAGTTTCATCAATTAAGTAGGGAAAATTAAATTGATTATCTTTTGCATATTTGATCATATTTTCAAATGAGTCCTCGGGATAATTCTTTACATCATTAGCGGATATGGCTACAGAGTTAATCCCAATTTTTTTCAATTCATTACAATCTTCAACCATGTCTTTGGTAATAGCCTTTACGTAAGGACAATGATTACAAATAAACATTATTAACGTTCCATTTACACCTTTGATATCTTCTAGAGATAAAATTTTATTTTCAGTAGATTTTAATTTGAATGGCAAAGCTTTTTTACCAAAATCACATATTGGAGTTTGAATGGGCATGTTATAAGAATATATAAATTATGTTTTATGATTTAAAAGATAAAAAACCGCAAAACTCTGGAGATAATTGGGTTGCACCTAATGCCATTGTTATTGGTAATGTAACTTTAGAAAAAGACTCAAGTATTTGGTTTAATGTTGTACTAAGAGGTGATATTGAAAATATTTATATTGGCGAAGGTTCCAATATACAAGATGGCTCTGTTCTTCACACAGATCCAGGCTGTCCTTTAAAAATTGGAAAAAATGTAACCGTTGGACACTTGGTTATGCTCCATGGGTGTACTGTTGATGATAATAGTCTAATTGGTATTGGTGCGGTTATTCTTAACAATGCTAAAATTGGAAAAAATTGCATTATAGGAGCTAAAGCTTTAATAACAGAAAATAAAGAAATTCCAGATAATTCATTAGTTGTTGGAACTCCTGGAAAAATAATAAGAAAAGTTACGGACATAGAAATCAAGCATATAAGTGAAAACGCAAAGCATTACCAAGATAATTGGAAAAAATACTCTAAATCTATCTTTTAAATTCAAGGCGTGAGCCAAGTTTCCTGGTTAAGTACTAAATCAAACCTAGCCCTTCGGTGTCCTTTTGCTGCTAAATAAAGCCATTCCATGCTTTTTATATTGCATTGAATTACAGTAAAGTTTTTATAACCTTGTTCACTTTGCTCCATGGTAAATTCAAAATTATCTAATTCAGGTTTTAATCCAGAGGTTGGCACATCAGATTTTGTTCCAGGCCCTTGATCAACTAAATAACATTTTCTACTGATGTGTTGGGTTTTTAACCAAGATTCTTTGGTGATTTTATTATTATGATTAATGACACACTCAACTTTTAATCTCACTTGAATTTTTTCCTCCTTGTCATAAAAAATCATTACAGCATTTTTATTTAATTTTAATTGTGCTATTTTATCTGATCGAATATCAGTGTGGTATTGTAAAAGATTATTTTTTTGATCTGATTTTCTAAGAACGACAATTCTTCCATCAAAATCAGATTGATTACCGCAAATAAAAACTGGTATTCTAAATGGTGAACTTCTATTTGTTACCGCGTCATCTAACATCATCCAAATTTTTTTTTTTATTTCATCTAAATTTTCGTAGTAGGTTGGTTGCATAGAGTTAATTTCTCAATCTTTTTATTAAACTAGAAGTATCCCAACGGTTGCCACCCATTGATTGTAATTCAGCATAAAACTTATCAACTATTTCAGTTATAGGTAAAATTGAACCGTTATTTTTCGCTTCATCAATAGCAATTTTTAGATCTTTTCTCATCCAATCAACCGCAAATCCAAATTCAAAATTATTATCAATCATGGTTTTGTATCTATTTTCCATTTGCCATGATTGGGCAGCTCCTTTTGAAATAACTTCAATAACATCTTCCATTTTGAGACCAGCTTTAATTCCAAAGTTAATTCCCTCAGATAAACCTTGAATTAGTCCAGCTATACAAATTTGATTTACCATTTTAGCGAGCTGTCCGTTGCCAGCTGGACCAAGAAGCTTCATTTTTTTGCTATAACATTTAATGATATCTTTTGCTTTTTCGTAATTTTCTGGGTCTCCACCGATCATTACTGTTAATGTTCCGTTTTCAGCGCCTGATTGACCACCAGAAACTGGAGCATCTAAAAATCCAAAACCATTTTTTTTTGAAAATTGATATATTTCTCGGGCAATAGTTGCTGAAGCAGTTGTATTGTCTATGTAGATCGCATTTTTTTTAATTTTCTTAAAAATTCCATTATTGCCGAAGGTTACTTCTCGAAGATCATTATCATTTCCAACACACGTAAATATAAAATCAGCTCCCTCAGCAGCTTTTTCAGGTGTATCAGCTTTAGAACCTTTAAATTCACTGAGCCATTTGTCAGCTTTGATTGTGGTTCGGTTATAAATAGTTACATTGTGACCAGCTTTTGATATATAGCCTGCCATTGGATAACCCATGACACCTAAACCTATAAAGCTTACAGTACTCATATTTTCTTTTTTATGATTTTTAAAAGTTTGAATTTTAAATTAATTTTATTTGGATTTATCTTTACATTTTTTTCAAGTTTTGGACAGAGTTTTTTTCTTGGACTATTTAATTCAAACATAAGAAATACTCTCTCTATTAGTCAGGGAGAATTTGGAACAATTTATGCGTCTGCAACATTATTAAGTAGCTTCATTCTTATATGGGTTGGAAAAAAAATTGATGATGTTAATATTTTAAAGTTTTCACTCTTTGTTATCATTTTGTTAGCGGCATCAAGTTTTATTTTTTCTAAAATTTCCTCATTAATTTTTTTATTTTTTTCAATTTTCTTAATGAGACTTTCTGGTCAAGGATTAATGTCTCACACAGCTGCTACAACAATTTCAAGATATTTCGATAAAAGTCGGGGTAAAGCACTTAGCGTATCATGGTTAGGCTTATCATTGGCAGAATTTACTTTACCATTGGTTATAGTTTTTTTGTTAAATATATTTGAATGGCAAAATATTTGGATTTCTATTTCAATTTTAATAGTTTTGACTTTACCTTTAGCTTCATTTTTTTTAGTAAGAGATATTAAATTTGAGTCTAGAGAGATTTCAAATAAAGAGAATTTAATTGAAAAAAAAATTAAGCAGTGGCAAAGAATTGAAGTTATTAAAGATTATAGATTTTATATCATTTGTTTAAATTTGATAGCAATGCCGTGGATAGCAACTGGTACTTTTGTTTATCAATCATTTATCTCTGCTTCAAAAGATTGGGGACCTTATATAATTGCTCAATCATTTATGTTCTATTCAGTATTTTCTGTTATCAGCTTATTTTTTTCTGGTTTTTTAGTAGACAAATTTAGCAGTAGAAAATTATTGATCTATACGAATGTTCCTTTGTTCTTTTCAACAATAGTAATTTTTTATTTTGATAATCCTATCTCATCATTTTTCTTCTTTGGTTTACTAGGTATATCCAATGGCTTAGCAAATGTTTTAGGCTCTTCGACCTGGGCTGAAATATACGGTGTTAAATATATCGGATCAATAAAAGCCCTAACAACTTCATTGATGGTGTTTTCTACCGCCTTTGGTACAGCACTTTTTGGTGTTTTTATTGACAAAGGCCTAACTATTGAACAAGTTTCTATAGTTTCAGGAATTTATGTTTTAAGCACAATAGCACTATTGTTTTTGATCAAGAGTAAACTTGATCCTCAATATTTATAAATTCTCCTTGATTTTTGAAAGCACGCTGTGTAAATACTGCGCATGGCAAGAGTAACCGTAGAAGACTGCATCGATAAAGTAGAAAGTCCATATGAGTTGGTGTTGGTTGCTAAAGAAAGAGCAGTTCAACTGAACTCGGGTATTGAACCAAATTTGGATAGAGATAATGATAAAAATACAGTTATCTCTCTTAGAGAAATAGCTGAAGATAAAATTAAAGTATCTGACCTAAGAGAAAATGCAATTTATAAACTTAGAAAACATGTTGAACAAATAGATGATGGCTTACTGGATGATGAAGAGGTGGGTGATGATTTTGAAAACATGTATAAAGGTGAAATTTCAAAAAGCGGAACACCAATTTTGCCATCTAAAAGAGCTAGAAAAACTCCAGAAAAATTTCAGATATTTAAAGACGATATAGCTGAGTTGTCAAAAAAAGCTGAACTAGAAAACAATATTCAGGATAATGATGAAATTATCGAAGACGAGGAAGAAATTTCTTTAGACGAAATAGCAGAAAAAGAAAATAATTCAGAAGATTAATTAATTCACATAATTTTTGCTTTATTCTTTGACAATAGCCCTTTATTAATTAAAAATTACAAATTATTAAAATTTTTAAGAATAGAATAGCTTATTTAATTTAATATGAGACACCCTCACTACTTTAAAATTGCAATAGCATTAACTCTTTCCGCAGGTGCATGGGGCCTTTATTGGTTACCTCAAAGAGTATTTGAGGACGGAGGTTTAACAGGAGGTTGGGGCTCAATTTCTCAAACGTTAATCGCATTTATATTATTACTGCCAATAACAGTTTGGAGATTAATTAAAGGTAAAAGTAGCGGTCTAGAATTGCCACTTACTGGTTTATTACTAGGAGGTGGTTATTATTTTTATGCGATCTGTTTTCTCTTGACTGATGTAGTTCGGGCATTGTTATTATTTTATATGGTGCCTGTTTGGGCAACTGTCTTTGAGATCTTATTTTTAAAAAGAAAACATGGATGGCAAAGAGCAATAAGTTTAATTTTAGCAATTGGTGGTTTGTGGGTTGTTTTTGCTGAGAATAAAATTATACCATTGCCTCAAAGCTTGGGGGATTGGGTTGCTTTAGCGGGAGGTGTTATATTTGCAGGTGGAATGACCCGACTTGAACTTATCAAAACGGATGGTATTTTTCCAATAGTCATGTCATTTTTTTTCTACGGAACTTTGTTTGGAATTGTTTCAGGATTAGCACTTTCAGAAGGTTTAGGTCCAATTCCATCCATTGACTCATTTATTTCTATGTCAATTTATATAACTGCTTTTAGTTTATTTTTTTATATTCCAACAATAATAATCATACTTTGGGCACCCACACAAATAGGTTCAGGAATATGTTCTATTCTTTTTCTAAGCGAGGTACTGGTAGGTGCGATCTCGTCCAGTATCCTTACAGATGAACCATTTGGTTGGCGTCAAATCACAGGGTGTTCCTTAGTTATTATTGGAGCTATTCTTGCGGTAGTTCTCACCCCTAAAGAAAAAAAAATTTAAAATAAATATTTTTTTTTAATATTTAAATGCAAAAAATTAATCGAAAAATTTCAGTCGCACCAATGATGGATTGCACAGATCGGCACGAACGTTATTTTCTAAGACTAATGAGTAAAAATGTAATGCTTTATTCAGAAATGGTTGCAACCAAATCAGCTATTCACGGAGATAAAAAAAAGATACTTTATTTTAGCCCTGAGGAAAAGCCATTAGCTCTTCAAGTTGGAGGATCTAATAAATTAGAGTTAGCAGAAGTTTCTAAAATAGCCGAAGATTTCGGATATGACGAAATTAATATTAATCTTGGATGTCCAAGTAAAAAAGTTCAAAAGAATATGTTTGGTGCTTGTTTAATGAAAGAACCAAACCTTGTGGCTGAATGTATTAATGCAATGGTCAATGCTTGCAATATTCCTGTTACCGCTAAAACTAGAATAGGTTTTGATAATATTGAAGATTTTGAATATTTGAATAATTTTATTCATAAAATGAATAGCGCAGGGTGTAAAACTTTTATTTTACACGCAAGGAAAGCAATCCTAACTGGTCTTTCGCCAAAACAAAATTTAAATATTCCTAAATTAAATTATAATATGGTTTACAAAATAAAAGAGCAAAATCCTGATTTAGAAATTATTATTAATGGTGGAATTTCTAGGATTAATGAAATAAATAACCACTTAAATTTTTGTGATGGAGTTATGATTGGTAGATCAATCTATCAAAATCCCTATTCACTAGTAGAGATTGAAAAAGAGATTTTCGGTACTAAAGAAAATCCAACACGAGAAGAGGTGGCTGCAAAACTTCTAGAGTATTTAGAAAAAGAAGTAAAGTTAGGAACAAAAGTTAATCATATTATGAGACATACAGTTGGTTTATATCATGGCCAGGTAGGTTCAAAAGATTGGAAGAGGTATTTAAGTGATAATATGATGGCACGAGACTCAGACTTTCAAAAAGCAAAACATATCATGACGATCGTCCAAAATAATGAAAAAGCGATCTTAACTCATGTTTGATGGATATTATAAATTCTAGTGAAATATTTAATTTATTGTTAGTTTTAATTTTATCTGCATCAGTAGCAGGTTTTATGGCAGGATTGTTAGGTGTTGGAGGTGGAATTATTATGGTGCCAGCACTGTATTACGCATTTAGCGTTTTGGATTTTGATATTGCAACTCGAATGCACTTATCAGTTGGAACATCTCTAGCTATTATTATTCCAACCTCAATTATCTCAACCAAGACCCACATGGAACATGACGAAGTTGAATTTAAAATGGTCAAGCAATTTGCAGTTTTTATTCTTATCGGCGTTTTCACTGGTGGCTTTTTAGCAGTAAATTTAAAAACTTCAGAATTAGTTTTGTTTTTTTCATTCTTTACTTTTTTAGTTGGATTGTTTTTTATTTTTATTAGAGAAAAATTATTAGAAAATCCAAAAAAAATATCAGACTTATTTAAAAGTATCTCAGGAATTATAATTGGTTTTATTTCTATTCCCTTAGGAATTGGTGGTGGATCCTTAATGGTACCTTTGATGAGAATTTTTGGATATGATATTAGAAAATCGATTGGCACTGCTGCTGCAATTGGTTTTTTGATTGCAGTTTTTGGCACGATTACCATGGTAGTTGGTGGTGAAATTATTGACAATATTAATAGCCCATTTAGTCTGGGCTATATTAACTTATTAGGTTTTATTGTATTTTTTCCTATGACCATGCTTATGGCAAGACTAGGCGCTAAAGCTGTTTATAAAATTAATAAAAGTTTATTAAGTAAAATATTTGGATTATTTTTAATAGTTGTTTCAATTAGATCCTTTATTGAGTATTTATCCTTCAATTAAAATTATGGTTTAAAATTTTTTCAAAAAAACTTTTAATTAACTAATGTAAACATTTGAATAAATTAAATAAAAATTTCTTAATATCATCTCATTATATTGGGGATTTGAAGCTGTGTACGGTAAGACTTATGGATAATGAAAAATTTCCTTGGATTATACTAATTCCTAAAAGAAAAGAGGTCACTGATATCACCGACTTAAACTCAAAAGATCAAACACTACTAATGAAAGAAATAGTTCATGTAAGTAAAATAATGAAAAAAGTTTTTAAAACAACAAAGCTTAATTTGGAAAAAATTGGCAATATTGTACCGCAACTGCATATTCATATTATTGCAAGATATCAAAATGATTATACTTGGCCACTTTCAGTATGGGTCAAAAAAGGCAAAATTTATTCTAAGGATAAATTAAATCATGTATTAAATAAATTACGTAGGTTTTTTTAAGATAGAGGTGGTTTCAGTCTCCCTTAACCACCTCAATGAAAATATTTAAACGATTCGAGGTTATTTTAAAAACACTAAATAGTAGAAATTTTAATGTATTACTCGATATTATTAAATTATTATAAAAAATAGAATTTTCAGATTTGCTTAAACTTAATTAAAATTTATTAAAATTTCGCTTAATAGTTGTTTCAAAAGCTAAAATTAAGGTTTTGAGGTGATTCCACCATCAACAATAATTTCAGTGCCAGTTATGTAATTTGCTTGATCACTCAATAAAAACATTGATGTATTTGCAATATCTTCTGGTTTTCCAACCCTTTGAAGAGGTATAAATTTTTCTAAATTTTTCTTTGCTGCTGGATTTTTTTTCCATCTTTTTTGCATACCAGTATCAATTGGTCCTGGTAAAATAATATTGGATCTAATATTTTTTGATGCAAATTGTATTGCTAGAGATTTTGATAACCTTATCATAGCAGCTTTTGATGAACCATAAGCATCTTGGGGTTTATCATCACCCGATAAAGCATCTATCGAAGAAATATGAACCATCGAGCCAAAATTATTTATTGCCATCTTGGGAATTATAATTTTTGATAGATACATCATAGATTTTAGGTTTATTTTAAAAACCTGGTCCCATACTTTAGACTCTATATCTACTGAAGATACATCCTTATTAAACCATAATACACCAGTAGTATTGACTAAATAATCAATTTTTTTAGTTTTTGTATAAAATGCCCCAATTATTGACTTTAATTTTGTGTAATTAGTAACGTCTACTTTATGAAACGAACAATTAATATTATTGGTTAAAAAATCTTTTGAGGGTTTTTTAAGATCTAACATTAAAACTTGGATATTGTTTTGAGAAAGCTTTGATGAAATCTCTAAACCCATTCCACCTGCAGCACCAGTGACAATTGCAGATTTACCATTAAAAGTGAGTTTCATATTATTGTTGCCTTCTAAGATGAAAACTTTTTGGAGCCGTAAGAGTTTCATAAGCCATTTCTGACAAAGAACATCCTTTTCCAGTTTCTTTAACTCCGGTCCAAGCTAATGCTGGATCCAGGTAATCGCAACGGTTCATAAAAAAAGTTCCAGTTTGAACTTGATCGCCAACTTTTTTTGCAATTTCTATATCACTGGTCCATATTGATGCAGTCAAGCCATAAGGACTGTCATTCATTAATTTTATTGCCTCAAGTTCGTCTTTGACCTTCATTATTCCTACACAAGGTCCAAAAGTTTCTTCCATCATAAATTCCATATCATGATTTACATTAGTTAAAACTTGTGGCACTAAATAGTTTTTGTGTTGTTTTGGAAAACTAAATTTATTTTCATCAATCATTTTTTTTGCACCTTTTTTTACTGCAGCATCCATTTGATTTTGAATAAATTCAGCAGCTGATATTTTTACTACAGGGCCAAGGTTAGTAATGGGATCTAAAGGGTTGCCAAGTTTATAATTATATGTATTGGCTATGAATAATTCTAAAAAATTATTATAAATTTTTTCATCAACATATATTCTTTCAATTCCACAACACGATTGTCCAGAATTATAAAAAGAGCCATCGACTAAATTTGCAACAGTTTTTTCTAAATCGCAGTCGTATCTTGCATAAGCTGGATCTTTGCCACCCAATTCTAGGGTTGCATTGATGAATTTAGTATGTGTTGCTTTTTGTACCTCGTAACCTGCTTTCACAGAGCCAGTAAATGAAATAAAGCCAATTCTTTTATCGGCAACAATTTTTAAACTGTCTTGATGAGTGAGGTGAAGATAACTAAACACATCTTTAGGCAAAGTATTTTTAGCTGATTGAAATAGTTGTTCAGCGCATAAAGGAGTTTGTGCCGAATGTTTTAAAATTACCGAGTTTCCAGCAGCAAGAGCTGGAATTAGAGAATTTACCGCTGTTAAAAGAGGGTAATTCCAAGGAGCAATAATAAAAACTAATCCTAAAGGTCGTCTTTTAATATAATTAGCAAAATTACTATCTTTTGAGACATTAACATCAGCTAGCTTTTTTTCAGCTATTGCAAGCATGTATTCCGCACGCTCTTTAAAACCTCTAAGTTCTCCAGCAGCTTGCGAAATTGGTCGACCGATTTGTCTAGTGAGTTCCTCTATGATAATTTTATCACGCTTTAAAAAATCACTAACAAAATTTAAAATTAAAAATACTCTTTCTTTAGTACTTAAAGAAGCCCAGGCTTTTTGGGCTTTTATCGAGTTGTTTATAGTATTTTCAATTTTGGCTGTGTCATACTCTCTTTCAAGATAAACAGTGTTATCAACTGGCGTGATAGTCTTAAACATTATATTGTAAAATTTAATTGATAAGTTGATATATTATAATAATTTTTATAAAAAATCAAAATTATAATATGCAAAAATATAATTGGAATTATCCAACCACAATTTGGGCTGGAGAAAATCGAATTAAAGATTTAAGCTTAGCTTGTAAAAAATTAAATATCAAAAAACCATTACTTGTAACTGATAGTGGTTTAGCAAAAACGGAAATTATTTTAGAAAGTTTGCATAGATTAAAAAACGAAAATATTCCAGTTCAAATTTACTCTAATGTTGTTGGTAATCCCACTGGCACCAATGTCAGTGAAGGTGTTGATTTTTATAAAAAAAATAAATGTGATGGTGTAATTGCTTTTGGTGGTGGCAGTGGTTTGGATGTCGGCAAGGCAATAGCTTTTATGTCAGGACAATCATTGCCAATATGGGATTTTGAAGACGTCGGTGATAATTGGACTAAGGCTAACTCAGATAAAATTGCGCCAATTATTGCAGTACCAACAACAGCAGGAACTGGTTCAGAAGCCGGGAGAGCTTCGGTTATTTTAAATGAAGCAACAGGTGTAAAGAATATTATTTTTCATCCAAAATTTTTACCATCAGTCGTAATCCTTGATCCAATTCTTACAATCAGTCTCCCAGCTAAAATAACTGCTGCAACAGGCATGGATGCTCTTGCACATAATTTAGAAGCTTATTGTGCACCAGGATTTCATCCGATGGCTGATGGAATTGCTTTAGAGGGAATGCGATTAATAAATCAATGGTTGCTGATAGCCGTAAGAGATGGCTCTAATATTGAGGCAAGAATGAACATGTTAGCAGCGGCAAGTATGGGCTCAACTGCATTTCAAAAAGGACTTGGTGCCATTCATTCCTTAAGTCATCCAGTTAATGCGGTGAATAATATTCATCATGGATTATCGAATGCAATATTTATGCCTTATGTTTTGACTTTTAATAAAGATGTCATTGAGCAAAAAATTATAAAAATCTCTCATTATCTAGAGTTGAAAGATCGTTCATTTAATGGCTTTATTAAATGGGTTTTAGATTTAAGAAAACAACTACAAATGCCCCATAAATTATCTGAAGTGATTAAGGAAAAAGATTTTGATATAGATCGACTATCAAAAATGGCACTTGAAGACCCATCAACTGGGGGCAATCCGAAGAAATTAGTTTTAGCAGACATGAAAACTATGTACGAACATAGCATGTCAGGAACTTTATTCTAAAAATTGATTAGCAATTTAAATATTTTAATTGTTGAGGGAAACATCACCAAGGATAGTAAAATTTTTATTAAAGCAGCAGGTTTAACTGCTTCAGAAAATTTAAAAAAACTAATAATAAAATTAGCTCCAGGTGCCAATATTGAAATTATTAATCCTGGTAACGATACCATGACCAATCAGGCATTAAATAATATAAATAAATTTCATGGGGTAGCTTTTACAGGTGGTGCTATGAGAATTAACGATATGACTGATGAAATTAAAAAACATATTAATTTTGCTTCAAATTGTTTTAACAAAAACAAAAAAATTTTAGCAATTTGTTGGGGTTTACAAGTTTGTTCAACAGCTGCAGGTGGTAAAGTTGCTAGGGGAGTTAATGGCGCTCATATTGGGATTGCATTTAATGTGAAGATTAACCAAAAAGGGAAAAATAATTTAATTTATAAAAATAAAAAAAACATTTTTAATACACCAGCATTCAATTATGATGAAGTTTGTGAAATTCCAAAAAATGCCGAAATTTTATCAAGTAATGATATCAATAAAGTTATGGGATTATATTTTAAATCAGGTAAATCTGAAATATGGGGTTTTCAATATCATCCGGACTATGAATATTATCAAATGATAAATCTTTCAAATGCGAGAAAAGAGAGAATTCTTCAAAATAAATATTTTGAAAGTGAAAAAGATTTTCAAAAACATATTTCTTATATAAAAGCTGAAGATAAAAAATTGGATTTTGACAATCGAACTTGTGAAATCAAAAATTGGTTAGATATTATTAAAAATTAATTTTTTGAAATGTGAAAATATATATTTATGTGTGGAAGATACGTCATAACTAACCCAGTATCAAAAACTAAAAAACTTGTTAAGTCAGCCATTCAAGTGGAAGATAAAGAAAATTATAATGCTCACCCATACCAAAAACTTCCTGTTATTAAAAAATACAAAAATGGTAATACTTTAGAAAATTTAACATGGGGCTTAGTCCCAAGTTGGGCCAAAAAAAAAGATTATAAAGCGTTAATCAATGCGAGATTAGAAACTATTGATGATAAAATTTCTTTTAAAAAATTAATTAAACTTCATCGATGTATTGCAGTCGCTGATGGTTTTTATGAGTGGAAAAGGTCCGAGCAAGAAAAAACTCCTTACTATTTTTTTAGAAAAGATAAAAAACTTCTTTATATTGCAGGTATTTATGAAGAAGATCAATTTTGTTTAATTACCGAAGCTGCTAGAGAGAACATAAAAGATATTCATGACCGACAACCAGTTATTCTCAATCAAGCGGATATTAATCGATATTTAAATTTAGAATTGCAAGGCTCTAGTTTTTTAAAAGAATGTAAAAAACCAAATCTTATTTTTTATCAAGTCTCAAAAGACGTAAATAAACCAACCAATAACAGTGCATCTCTTATTCAGGGTTTATCAAATTAGTTCTATATTGAATATATTTTATCAAAGTAAAATGATTTAAATATTTAATTCCAAAAATTTTTTCAATAATATAAAAATAAATTTTACTCTAATAATTTTTTAATACTTGTTGATAGCGATGGAAATTTAATAAATCATAATTCCAGTATAAGCATACAGAATTTGCTTCCTGACAGTTTGATAATTGTCAGTATATAAATGATTTAAGATAATAAGATTAAGACAACAGGAATCTTGTAACTGGTCAATATCAGTAATTAAGAAATAGGTTTAATTTTTTGGTTGATGACCAAAATTGCTCCAATCAATAAAAAAGGCAATCCAATTATTAAATCTAATTGCCACTCTAAATTTTCAAAATAAGTGGAAATTAATAGAGCGATTGGTGGCATAACCACAGAAACATAGGCTGATCTTCCAGAGCCAACTTTGTCAATTAATTTCAAAAAAAAGATAAATGCAAATATGGTGCTGAATATTGATAAATAAATCAAAGAGACAATATATCTGAAGCTATATTCAAACAATATAGGTGTGTGATTTATTTTAGAAAATAATAAGGTAATTATAGCGCCATAAAATGAAGCATATGCAATTGATTGAATAAGAGGAAAGTTATTATTAGTATTTCTTTGATGAATTACATTGCCAGCAGATGCAGCCAAAGTTCCAACAAAAGCAAAAAATAAACCAAGGTGAGCTCTATTATCTAGAGTGAAATAAAAAATTTCATCATTAAATATTATAATAATACCAAGCATACCAATGCTAGCGCCAATTAAAGTTTTATGGGTTGGTTTTCTTTTAAAAATTAACCATTCCCCTATGATAGTCATGATAATAGAAGCTGAATATATAACTGCTGGAAAAGCACTGATCACATAAATATTTGCAATATAAAAAAAAACATAATTAATTGAGTAAATACACGTTCCAAAAATAAAAAACCAAATATGATGATTTACTGAAAATTTTAAATTTTTTTTTTTAAATATCAAATAGCTAAAAATAAGTAAGGATGCTAGCAAAAACCGATAAAACACTGAAATCAAGGGATCCACATAACCTAACTGAAATTTTATGATATACCAAGCGGGTGCCCAGCATAAAATTGTTAAAAAAAATAAAGCTAAATTATTCATTCGATAGTAATATCCAATTACCTGTAAATTAGAGTAAAATCAAAAAAAAGTTATTATTAAAATGAAAAAATTATTTCTTAAAGGCAGTTGCTTGTGTGGCAGTATTAAATTTAGAACTGAAGGTAATCATAGAGATATAATAAATTGTCATTGCCGTTATTGTATGAAAACACATGGGCATTATGGGGCTTATACAAATATTGACCAACAAAATATTAAGTTTATAAAAAAAAAAAATCTTAAATGGTTTAGATCCTCCAAAAAGGCTAAAAGAGGTTTTTGTGGAAAATGTGGTGCAAGTATTTTTTTTAAATTTTTAAAAACCAAAAAAATTTCTATTGCTGCAGGGATGTTTGATAAACCATTAAAACTCAAAACGATAATGAACATATTTACTAAAAATAAGTTAGATTATTATTCCATACCGAATAACGGTTTAAAGTTAAATCGTCTTCCTCAAACCCATAAAAAATATTAAACATTCAAAATTATGTTTAGTAAAAGCATATTAAAATAAAAAAATGAAAAATCTTTATCATTCTGACATGTATCAATTTAATTACCCAGTTAAGAGTTATTGGGAAGATACAACAAAAGTAAATTTAAATTTAGAAAAATTAACTAAAGATATTAATTGTGAAATTGTAATTATTGGAGGTGGTTACACAGGTCTATCTTGTGCAATTAACTTAATTAAAAATTATCAACTAGATGTTATTTTAGTTGAAGCTGGAAAATTAGGCTGGGGCGCATCATCAAGAAATGCTGGTTTTTGTAGTTTTCCACCAAGTAAATTACCATTTGATCAAATGGTAAAAAAATACGGTAAAGAAGAAACAAAAAATTTTTACTTTAACTCAATTGAGTCTGCAAAATACACTAGAACTATAATATCAGAGTATAATATTGATTGTGATATCACTGGAGATGCTAATTTAGTAGTAGCCCACCATCCTAAAAAATTTAATGACCTAAAAGAGCAAGCAGAACTCTATAAAAATGAATTTGGTCTTGAAACCGAAATTTATTCCAAAGATGAATTTGAGGATATTGGCCACGGTGGTACTGAGCAGTTTGGCGCATTCTCCTATAAACCTGGTTTTGCTTTGAATCCTATAAAATTTTTAAATGGTATGGCACAATTTGCTTTATCTCAAAAATTAAAAATATTTCAAAATACTTTTGTCAATAAAATTGAAAAAAATTTGAAAAATTATATTTTAAGAACCAAAGAAGGATCAATTAATGCTAAAAAAATTGTTATTGCAACTAACGGATTTTATCAAGAAGGTTTAATTCCTCAATTAAATTCAAGAGTTTTGCCAGTGATTTCAAATATTATTCTAACTAGAAAATTAACAGATCAAGAACTTAAACAGCATAATTTTAAAACATTTAATCCAATTGTTAATACAAAAAATCTTTTAGCTTATTATCGAAAACTTAAGGATAATCGAATTCTTTTTGGAATGCGAGGTGATTTAAAAGGTAGTGACCAGTCAAGTAAGGAAAAATCAAAAAATATGGAAAAGCAATTTAAACTAATTTTTCCTAAATGGGTCAACGTTTCAATTGAATACAGTTGGCGAGGATTTATTGCTTTATCCCAAAAACTCGCACCTTCTATTGGTAAGATTGACCAAGAGGAAATCTATTTTAGTTTTGGTTATAATGGTGTAGGAGTTGGCTCCGCACCTTGGTCTGGTAAGCAATTATCTAAACTTGTTTTTTCATCAAATAGTAAAGTACTTGAAATATCTAAAATTTATCAAGGTTTGCCTAAGAAATTTATTTTTCCAAGTTTACGATTATTGTACTTAAAATTTATAATTTTATATTATGCTCTTCGTGATAAATTAAATATGTAATATAATTTATTTGGGTTTAAATAAATCCGAAATGTTTAGAAATTTCTAAATTATAAACTGTGTAGCTTTCTATAGTTTCATCCATAATAGGCCTTGTTATTTTATTGCCTCTAAAAAAACTATGTAGAGCTTCTTGGTCATGAATAAACATTTTAAAAAAAGCATATCTTTTATCAGATGCCGCACCAGAAATACTTTTTTCAACTGTTGCAAATCGTCTTCTTTCCTCTAAGCCATCATCTGAATTTATAAAATTAATAAATTTGTTATACATATTGTTTTTAAATTTTACGACTACTAGCATTTCTTTTTCCATTTAAAGTCCTTTAATTTTGCAAGTTATAATTTACCATGAAAACTGTCTATTACAAAAATTTGTATTTTAAAATATTATTAAATTAAATTAATATAATAACATTGATTATTAATAAAAGATTGGAATTTTACATAATTGTAATTTTTAACCTTATAAATTACTAGCATTTAATTCTAGTTTTTTGTAATATTTTACGTCACATTAAAATAAAAATAATTATGATCAAAAAAACTGGTGCACTCAAAAATATTGAAAAAAAAATAGAGACCTCTATGTTTGCTAGTCGTTGGTTTATGGCACCTGTCTACATAGTGCTATCGATTTCATTAGCGATCATTATGCTTAAAGTTGTTCAAGAATTTGTTCACAATATTCCGATATTCGTTTCAATGGATATGCGAAACTTGTTATTATTTGTTTTACACATAATTGATATGGCTTTAATTGGTAATTTAGTTTTAATGATTTTATTTTCAGGTTATGAAAATTTTGTATCAAAAATGGAATCTGCTAAAGATAATGCAGATAAGCCGTCGTGGATGGGCAAGATTGATTTTAGCGGATTAAAATTGAAATTAATTGCTTCAATAGTTGCAATTTCGGGAATTAATTTATTAGAGTCTTTTATGGATTTAGGGACCCAATCTGATCGAGATTTAAGATGGCAAATAATTATTCACTTAGTTTTTTTAGTTTCTGGTGTTTTATTGGCGTTAATGGACTATATTTCTGGTAAAACCCCAAATAGTTATTAAAAATTTCATTAAAAAAAACCTAAAAAAATTTAAGTAATTGTGTCCTTTGCGATTTTCATAAATTCACTCATTTTGGATCTGATTTCGTCATCGATATTATTAATCCCAACAAGTGCTAAATCTTTTTTAACTTTTCTAAAAACATCTTCATCACCAGGTTCGGCCATATCTGATTTTATTACTTGTAAAACATAATCTTCTTTAGCTTGATTAGTTTTGTTTAATTTATCAGCAACCCATTGACCTAAAAGTTTATTACGTCTTGCATTAATTTTAAATAACTTTTCTTCATCCAAAGCAAACTTGCTTTCAAAACCTTTTTTTCTATCATCAAATGTATTCATAATTTTTATTTAATTTTAATATAAAATTATTTAATTTAAAGAATTAATTTATCATAATCTTTTAATTATTTTAATTTAATATTTAATTAAATAAGATAAAGTAAAGTTATGAAATTAGAAAAATTTTTTAAAAAAATAATTCTTTGGTATTTTTTTCTTTTATTTTTATACTTTATTTCAACATTTTATTACCAGTCAAGTGCAGTCCAAGAATTTAATAATATCAATTTTCCTCAGTGGTGGAATAATGACTCAAATTTAATTCTTATTTCAATTTTTATGTTGATTGTTTCACTCGTTAATTTGTTCAGTCTTTATTTATTGTATAATTTTAAAAATAATGGAAAAAAAATTTATATTATTTCTTTTATTATTTTAATTTTAATGGGTTTTTTAACTGGACCATTAGCAGCAGATCCGTTGACTTATGTCATTGAAGGCTTGTCCGCTACTTTAAATGGTGCGTTAATTGTTTTCTTGTATTTTACTCCTATAAGTAAAAAATTTGATTAATTATAATATTGCTAAAATAAAACAATTAAATGTTACTGAAAATTTTCAAAATATTAATCAATTCATTAAAATATTATGGATCAGATATTATCAGTAATTTTTACAATAGGAGTTCTTTTGTTAGTTCTTCCTGCTTTCTTAGACACAAACTCAAAGGCAAAACAATTTTTTACCAACCTTACGATTTGGATAATTATCGTTTTAATAATTTTAACAATTATGTATTTTTTTATTTCTGAATAAATTTGACTTTTTAAAAAGTAATATTTAGAGTTATATCAATGAATATGAGTCAATCAATCTCTGCTTGTTTTGCAAATTACTTCAACTTTAAGGGCAGAGCCTCAAGGTCAGAATATTGGTGGTTTTACTTGTTTTGTCTTTTGTTGAGTGCTTTGGGCAGTCTTGTAGATGCAGCAACTGGATATGCCGGTGGTTACGGAACTATGTATTGGTTAATTGTTGCTGCAACTTTTTTTCCATCTCTTACTGCAGCTGTAAGACGTCTTCATGATGTCGGAAAATCCGGTTGGTGGTTATTAATTGCATTTACTATAATTGGTTTAATACCCTTGATTATTTGGATGGCAAGTCAAGGAATTAAACAGAATAATTTATATGGAAAACCAATTAAATTTAAAAATAATTAAATTTGAAATTTTTTGTATACCTTCAAAATAAAATAAAAAATAAAAAACGTGTCACTATTGACGATAATCCATGTTGAGATTGATTTCAAACTCCTATAAAAATTCATCATGCTGACTTATATTATTTCATTTATCACTTTAATCTTGGTAGTAGTATTTATTCACGAGTACGGACATTATTATTTTGCAAGAAAATATGGGGTAGGAATTACTGATTTTTCAATTGGTTTTGGTAAAGAAATCTTTGGCTGGAATGATAAATTTGGCACTCGCTGGAAGATATGTTGGATCCCACTTGGTGGTTACGTTAAATTTTTTGGCGATCGAAACGTATTTTCGCAAGCTGATCAAGTAAAAATTTTAAAACAATATAATAAGGAAGATCAAGAAAAGTTATTTGTTTTAAAGCCCTTATATCAAAGAGCGTTAATTGTTTTTGGCGGTCCGCTAGCTAATTTTTTATTAGCAATTTTGATTTTTTTTTTAATTTATAGCTTCGTTGGAAAAGATTTTACACCTGCAGTAATTAATGAAATAGAAAAAGATAGTCCAGCAATGGTTGGTGGACTTAAGCAGAATGATATTATTTTAGAAATTGATGGTAATAAAGTTAAATCCATAATGGATGTTTCAAAATTTATTACATTATCTACAAGTGATTTTATTGATTTTAAAGTTAAACGGACTGATGGTGAATATATATTAAAAATTAAACCTAAAGTTATCTTAGGTGATGACGAGTTAGGTAATAAAATTAATAAAAGAATGGTTGGGATTAAACTTGGCGCATATAATAATGAGATAAACCATGTAAAATTAGGTCCAGCTCAAGCTTTAATTCATTCTATTAAAGAAGTTTATTTCGTTTGTGTTTCCTCTCTCAAGTATATTTTGTCAATGGTTAAAGGTACTGGCGATACATCTCAATTAGGAGGACCAATTAGAATTGCAAAGATTACAGGACAAGTTGCGGAAATTGGAATTTTACCTTTTATCTCGATAATGGCCTATATTTCAATAAGTTTAGGTTTAGTAAATTTATTTCCTATTCCAATGTTAGATGGTGGACATTTAATGTTTTATGGAATTGAAAAAATTTTAGGTCGTCCTTTATCGCAAAAAACTCAAGAAGGATTTTTTCGAATCGGTGTATTTTTATTGGTATCATTAATGTTTTTTACGACATTTAACGATCTTAAGGATCTTGGGTTGTTGAATTAATTAAAGTTTTTCCATCATAAAAAAACAAGCAAAATCAACATTAATTTAATAAATATCAATATATTGTGTGTTTTATATTTAAGAACACTAAAAAAAAGCTTGATATTTCAATATTAATGTCAAATAAGATGGATTATCAACAATCGGAGCTAAAATGAATAAAAAACAACTAATTGCAAAGCTTTCCGGCAAATTAAATATGAGTAAAGCTGATGCAGAGCGTACTTTTGATACCATCACTAATACAATATTAGACGCTCTTAAAGGCGATGATAATGTGAAAATTGCTGGCTTTGGCACATATAAAGTCGCAAAAAGAAAAGCGCGTGTTGGTAGAAATCCTCGAACAGGTGAGCAAATTCAGATTGGCGCATCACAAAAAGTAAAATTCTTGCCTGCTAAAGCACTAAAAGAAGTATTCAACAAGTAAATAATTTTTTAACAACCTTAATGTAAAATTGCATTAAGGTTGTTACCATGCAAATACTGCATAGCAATTTTTCTATAACAACATTAGTTATTTCATATTTAAAAAATTAAAGGTCATTCATTAACAGGGGGTCAAATGACTAAAATATTTAAATATCTTTCGACAACATTACTTTCATTAATTTTTTTATTGAGTTTGATTAAGGTAGCAAATGCAGAAACTACGGTCTCGACAGAAATAGGTTTTATTTTTAATACTCTATTGCTTTTAATCTGTGGGGTAATGGTTATGTTAATGTCAGCAGGTTTTGCGATGTTAGAAGCGGGCATGGTAACTTCAAAAAGTGTTTCGGTAATTTGTGCAAAAAATATTGGTCTGTATGCAATTTCTGGAATTATGTTTTTACTTGTTGGCTATAATCTAGCTTATGGAATTCCTGAGGGTGGATATATAGGAAGTTTTAAACTTTGGTCAGATGCAAGCTTAATTGAAACTGGTTACTCAGATGCTTCAGATTGGTTTTTTCAAATGGTATTTTGTGCTACAGCAGTTTCAATTTGTTCAGGAGCAATGGCTGAGAGGGTAAAGTTATGGCCTTTCTTTTTATTTGCTAGTATTTTAAGTGGAATTATTTATCCAATCGTGATGGGATGGCAGTGGGGTGGTGGTTGGTTATCAAGTATAGGATTTGCTGATTTTGCAGGATCAACTTTAGTGCATGCAACGGGTGGAGCGGCTGCGCTTGCTGGAATTATTGTTTTGGGTCCGAGAAATGGAAGATTTGGCATTAGAGGTGAAATAAAACCTTTAAAACTATTTGCTGCTTCTTCGGTGCCATTAGTTACAATTGGAGTATTTATTCTATGGTTTGGCTGGTTCGGATTTAATGGTGGCTCAAGATTAGCGTTAGGAACTTTTGAAGATGCTGTTGCGATTTCAAAAATATTTGTAAATACCAATCTTGCTGCATGTGGTGGTGTAGTAGTTTCAGCAATTATTACAAGATTTTTTTTCAAAAGAACAGATGTAATCCAAATGTTAAATGGTGCACTAGGTGGGCTAGTCGCAATCACTGCTGAACCTTTGGTACCATCTCCACTTACGTCAATTTTAATTGGAGCTGTAGGTGGACTAATAGTTGTTTTTGGAACTAAATTATTATTAAGTTTGAAACTTGATGATGTCGTGGGTGCGGTTCCTGTTCACTTATTTTCTGGGATTTGGGGAACACTAGCGGTGCCATTTACTAATACTGATACAACTTTTACCGCTCAAATAATTGGAGTTCTTGCTGTTACAATTACAGCTTTTATAGCGTCTTTTGTTGTTTTTTTTATAATGAAGGTATTATTTGGCCTCAGACTTAGCAAAGAGGCTGAGTTGATAGGTACAGATGTTGCAGAAGCTGGTGTAGTTGCATATGCAATAAGAGATTAAAAATAACTTTGAATTCTTTTTTTTGGTGAGTTTAAGAAGACCCCTTAGCGATAAGGGGTTTTTTTATTTATTAATAATGTTTTCGAGAGTTTCTAGAACTTCTTTTGCGTGATCTTTTACTTTGACGTTTTCCCAGATTTTTATGATTTTTCCTTTTTGATCAATTAGAAAAGTAGTTCTTAAAATACCTAAAAATTCTCTTCCCATAAATTTTTTCATGGCCCAAACTTTATATAACTTAAGAACTTTTATCTCTTCGTCTGATAATAAATTAAATTTTATTTTATATTTATCTTTAAATTTATTATGAGAATGTAAAGTATCTTTGGAAATTCCATAGATTTCACAATTTAGTTTTTGAAACTTTGGGAGTAATTTATTAAAATCAACAGCTTCAATTGTACAACCAGGTGTATCATCTTTTGGATAAAAATATAACACAACATATTTACCAATCTTATCTTTTAGAGTGAAATTATGTTTTTCTGTTGAAGATAACGAAAAGTCAGGTGCTTTTGTATTTATTTTAAACATTAAAATTTATTTTCATCCCATAATTTTTTGTAATTTATAAATGGTGAAAGCCCATAGACTGAATTAATATTTGTAAAATGAACTGCTAAAGATGGAATAGGACTTAAACATAATTCTTTTTTATATATATCATGGAAAGGTTTTTCAAATGGATAATGTTCAAATTTGCTTACGCTTACAAATTTATTCCAATACTGATTTATAATTTTTTTACTTGTTAAAAAAGAACACAAAGACTCCCCTACGACTCTCCAGTGATATTTATTTCCAAGTAGAACTTTCGTATTTTTTAAATTATTATAAAGGTATGGATAGTCAGTAGGACAAAGTATCAGTTCTCTTCCAAGTTGAGTTGAGATTTTTTCATAAGCATAAATCATTTCCTCTATTGCTTCTGTTTTATGAATATAGTCATCTTCGACAAGATAAATTAAATCATCACATTTTTTTGCTAAAGTTAGAGACTGATGAATGTTTGACATATTAGATATTTGATTTTGAGATACTTGTTTGCCTTGTTGATTAACTGCTTTTATTTTTTTTCTATAAAAGTCTATATCTAAATTTAATATTTCACTTTCAAAAAATTCATTTTTTAATACTCGCTTAAATTCTTTAAGGATTTGATCTCCTGAATTATAATCAATAATTGTTAATTTTAATTTAATTTTATTAAAAAGATTTTTGTTATAATTTATTGATTTAATCAAAGATTTTAATGTCATTAAAGAATATTCAGCTTTGGATTTTTGAAAAATTCGATTTTTAGACTGAGAAAGCATATTAATAGAAGCACACGATCTTAAAATAATATCTAAAGATTTTACTGGTCTTTGAATTTTAATTCTACCCATTGGTATAACTAAAGACTCTTTACCTATTTCTGAAAGATTTTTATCTGCTGACTTTTTGCTCACTGGCAAATATAAATTGCTTTGGTCAATAATTTCGTAATTAAAAATTCTACAAATTTTTATGAAAATTTTTTTAAAAAAATTTGATTTAATTGTTTTCTTTTGTTTATTCATAGGTTAGAAATAATCACTTATGTCAATATTATCATCTAAACAACTTGTTGATAATGCTTTAAAGGAAATAAAGACAATATCAATAGAAGAAGCTTACGAGCTTTCTATTAAAAACAAATCAAATTTAATTGATATCAGAGATGTTCAAGAATTAGAAAATGAAGGACGTGTTGAAAACTCACACCATATTCCACGTGGTATGCTTGAGTTTTGGTTGGATCCTAGCAGTCCATATTTTAAAGATGGTAAATTGGACATAAATAAAGAAATGGTTTTATTTTGTGCTGGAGGTTTAAGGTCAGCTTTAGCAGCTAAATCATTAAAAGAGATGGGCTTTAAAAAAGTATCTCATATAGAGGGTGGTTTTAGTGCTATGAAACACAGTAAATTTAAAATTATTTAATATCTTAATCTCTCTATTTAGAGATAAAAATATCTTTTATTCTAAATTTTTAAAAACTCATTAAGAGTTTAAAACTTTGATTTGGAACAAATTTATTTAATCATATAAATTTATTCTTCTTGCGTAGAATATTCTTATAAACCAATAAAAAAATAAACCAACAGGTCCAATTAAATAAGTTATCACAAGAGGTATAATTAAATGAATTTTATTGATTTGAAATTTTTGAGCATCTGATACGATCCAGCTACCAACAAATAAATTAATGGCTAGAAAATGGATCCAAAACATAATTAAAAATGAACTATTTGAAAATAAATTAGTTAAATTATTAAAGCTTAGATAAAGACTAAAATTGTTACTAAAATCATACATACTAGTATAAGATTTATAGAACATTAAAATGTAACAAGCCGCCAAAAGAAAAATAGGAAATATTGAAGTTACAAAGTACTTACATAGATATGATTGTGGAAAAAAAATTAACAAAAACCAAAAAGGTAACACCCCAAGATTTACCCAATAATAGAGGCTTTCAATTGTTAAAAAATTATAAATTTGTTCGATCATATGAATATATTATATAAAATTCGCCAATGATTCCTATAAGAAATAGAAAAAAAACATTAAATGCGACTGTTGAGGAAATGCGTAATTTTGCATTCACTTATACTGAAAAATATGCGCCGTCCAAACAACAACTTAAAACTTACTTATTAAAAAAATATCTTAAAACATCAATTAACAATGTTAAAAAACAGGACATCATTGGTCTTATAGATGTAGTTTTATCTGATTTAGAAAAAAACAAATTTATTAATGATAAATTTTATTCAGAAAGCAAAGCAAAAAGTATGATTAAAAGAGGTGCTTCGATTAACAAAATTAGAAATTATTTGTTAGGAAAAGGTATTCAAAATGAATTTGTTAAAGATACAGTAAATAAAATTAAAGAAGAAAATTTAGATCAAGATTTTTTTTCAGCAATAAAACTTTGTAAAAAGAAAAAAATTGGACCAGCGCGAATTGAGAATAATAGACTTTTGTTTTATAAAAAAGATATATCGTTACTTGCTAGAAATGGTTTTGACTTTGAAACATCTAAAAAAATAATGGATATTAAAAAAGATGAATATCTTAAAATAATTAATTTACTCTAAATTTTTATTTTTTTTTTCTTTAATCAACTTATCAATTTTATTTTTGATGAAATTTTTAACAAAAACAAACACTAATAAACCTAAAATTGTTACAGACACAATAATAATTAATATTATTCTAAGTTGTTCGTTCACTATAAAATATTCTTACTTTTTAAAATTAAGCTTGGATTTTTAAAATCTTTTTTGCCGTACAAAATTTCATTTCCATCAAAATCTGTAACCTGGCCCCCAGAATGTTCTAATATTGCGTGACCTGCAGCAATATCCCACTCAGATGCTCTTGGCTCAGCAGCATATAAATCAAATTCTCCTGCTGCTACAACACAAAATTTATAAGAGCTTGTCATTTTCTGATAGTAGGTAACATTATTATTTTTATGGATTTCCAAAATATCATTCCTCAATTTATTTGAGTAACTTACAGCTTTAATCTCAGTTAATATCTTTTTTTTTTTATTACTTAAATTAATTTCATTATCATTTACAAGTTCATAACTATTTGATTTACTATACGCATAAAAAATTCTTTTTTTGCCAGGTGCCGTGACAATACCTATTAAAGGTCGGTTGTTAATAATTAAACTAGCATTTAAAGTAAATTCATCTCTGTTACCAATATAGTCTTTTGTTCCATCTATTGGATCAATTAACCAGAAATTTTTAAGTTCTTTTATATTTTTGTTCTTAGAATTTTCCTCAGAAATTATCGGTATATTGGGAGTTAACAGTGAAATTTTTTCACTTAAAATTTTGTTAACTTTAATATCTGCGTCGGTTACAGGTGTTTTGTCAGCTTTAATTTGAATTTTAAGTCCATTTTTTCTTAATTTTAAAGCAGCATTCCCAGCTATTTTAAATGTTTCAATTAAATTTAGAGTTATATTTTTTGACTCATTAATATTCATTTATAAAATTTCTCAATTTTAACCTCATTGATATTAATGACTTTTTTTCCAACATTTTCAAAATTTATTGTCGCTTTGTTGTTTATTATTGATTGAACTTGTCCAATACCCCAATCTTTATGAGCTGGATTAATCACTCTGTCGCCTGGATCAAAATCTAAAATCATTTAATTTAACTTATATTGTATTGTAAATACGTATAAATACCATCAAATGAATAAAGTTTTAAACACAATCGGATTAGATAAAAAGCCCTCAGAGACAAAAGTAGTGGTCGCCATGTCTGGCGGAGTAGACTCATCCACAGTTGCAGCACTCATGAAGAAAGAAGGATATGATGTCATAGGAATAACTTTAAAGCTTTATGATGATGGTAAAGAAGTAGCAAAATCCAAACAATGTTGCTCGGGTCAAGATATTATGGACGCTAAAAGAGTTTCAAATAAATTAAATATTGAACATAAAATTTTGTATTATCAAAATAAATTTAAGCAAGGGGTAATAAATAATTTTGTAGAAAGCTATTTAAAAGGAGAAACACCAATTCCTTGTGTACAATGTAATCAAACCGTAAAATTCAGAGATCTTTTCGAGGTATCTAAAGATCTTAAAGCAGACGCTTTAGTGACTGGTCATTATGTAAAAACTATAACCTCGAATAATAGAACTGTCATGTACCGAGCAATCGATAAAAATAGAGATCAAAGTTATTTTTTATTTAATACTACCAGAGAACAATTAAATTATTTACGATTTCCATTAGGTGGAATGTTAAAGAATGAAACTAGAGAAATTGCAAAAAAATTAGAATTAAATGTTGCAGATAAACCTGATAGTCAAGACATTTGTTTTGTTCCTAATGGAGATTATGCATCTGTTATTCAAAAACTTAGACCAGATTCTTTTCAAAAAGGAAATATTAAAAATTTAAATGGGGAAGTGGTTGGTGTGCATGATGGAATAATCAATTTCACCATAGGTCAAAGAAAAGGAATTAAAGTTTCAGATAAAGAAGCTTTATATGTTCTTAAAATAAATTCTGATAAAAATGAAATTGTTGTTGGTCCAAAAGTAAAATTAGCTAAAAAAAAAATATTCCTAAAACAATTAAATTTATTATCCGATATAGAGGAATTTGATCAAAATATTTTTGTTAAAGTTAGGTCAACAGGCGATTTATTAAAAGCTAAAATCACATTGAGGAAAAATAACACAGCAGAGGTAAATTTAGCAAATTCAGAGGATGGTATTTCACCAGGACAGGCTTGTGTTTTTTATGCAATTGACCAATTGGGTCATAAGGTTTTAGGGGGTGGCTGGATTGAAGAATAAAAATTCTACTTCTTTTTATTTTTTTTTTTAGCTCTTCTTTTTTTAGAACCTTGTTTTCTTCGGCCTCTGTGTTTTTTTGGATAACTCATTTAATCCTATTTTTTAATTGATTGACGTCTTAAAGGAGGTATAGCATTGTCTTAAACACTTTTCAAATTTTTTATGTCAAAATCTTTTAAAACATTTTTAAAACATACCGCTAAAGATTTTCACAACCATTCTGTCAACCCCCCTGTAGTAAGAGCATCGACTATAATCTTTAAGTCAATGCAAGAAATAAGAAAAACACAAAGGAGAGCGATAAAGGATCCAACTGGTGGCCATTTTGATTACGCAAGGGCTGGAACATCTACTACGTATGTTTTGCAAAAAATACTAACAGAACTTGAGGAATGTTATCACGTTTTTGTTGCTCCATCGGGAATGGCCTCAATTTTTTTAGCTATTATTAGTGTTGTTCGACCTGGTGATGAAATTATTATTTCAGATCCAGTTTATAGTCCAACACGAATTTTGACCCAAAATTTTTTAAAGGAATTTAATATAAAAACAAATATTTATAATCCTTACGATTTAAATACTTTAGAAGAAAACATTAATAATAGAACAAAATTAATTTATGTTGAAAATCCAGGTAGTAATTCATTTGAATTTCAAGATTTAGAAAAAATTATTTCAATAGCAAAAAAAAATAAAATTTTAACAGT
>Ga0194122_10000802_pt1 | contig 42541 bp, 37 predicted proteins | sample TA2MahCa10mmetaG_FD_155487 | JGI IMG/M metagenome (GOLD analysis project Ga0194122, IMG submission 155487) | Freshwater microbial communities from Lake Tanganyika, Tanzania - TA2015021 Mahale Deep Cast 10m | ecosystem: Environmental > Aquatic > Freshwater > Lake | place: Tanzania: Lake... | reverse complement strand
GGGCTGTATCGCCACGGCCCTTCGCTGTTTCTGCGACCAGGTCACGAATCTGGTCGTTTTACGCTCAAGGACCCGGGAAAACATACCCATTAGTTTTCGACCAAACGGCTTCAATGGTAGGAATAGAAACATGGCACTGAAACAGTGCGGAAAGAGAGCAAGTATGTATTATCAGAAAGGGAAAGTGACGCGCGACGTCACCCCCCAAGAATGCCATTGGCTAAACGCTACCGTCAAAACCGGCACAGTCGTCTACAAAGAAGACGACCTGTGGAAATGTTGCAGCCCGCAGGGCGTATACGTCACCGATGGTGGCGCAGCATTCGAGCTGCCCGCCGACGCAGTAGCCTTCGAATAGAACGACACCCCGCCAAGCCCAAAAGCCTGGCGGGGGGTTCTTTTTTGTAGGGACTAACTAGTACGGGGCCGGTATCGGCGACGGCTGGCCGAACCACGTGGAGTTCCGCCTATCCTCCGCGATCCAGTCAGCGGAACAACTCATCGTAGACGACGGTTTCTGGGGAAACATACGCTAGATACCCTGGCACGACTAGGGACCGACCGGGCGGATAACGGCGCAGTGGGACACTCTGATGACAGTAATCGGGGTGAACTTGCGCACATTCCACGGTAAAATGCTCGCCGCCTGCGTCGCGGTCTTCGCAGCCCAAACACTGGTAGTCCCCGGACCCGACTTCGTCTCCATCGGGGCGCTCTACGGCCCGGATGTGGTGGCGGGGCAATGGTGGCGGATCTTCTCCGCCGGATTCTTGCACGCGGGCAGTATGCACCTGGTATTGAACATGCTGTCGCTGTATATTCTGGGAAGATCCCTGGAGATGCTGGTCGACCGTGCGGGAAGATGGGCGTTCCCCACGCTCTACCTGGGGTCCCTGGTGGGAGGTTCGCTGGGCGCCATGATACTGGAGTACGACGTCCGTGTGGTCGGTGCCTCAGGCGCCATCTTCGGTCTCCTCGGTGCCGCCATCGTGATACCCCAGCGACTCGGCATGGGCTGGAACGGTTTCGGGGTCGCCCCGTGGCTGGCTGTGAACCTGGTGTTCACGTTCATACAACCAGGCATCAGTCGCGGCGCGCACCTCGGCGGCCTTGTCGCCGGACTCGGTATCGGTGCGGTACTTGCATCGCTACTACGCAACCGTGGAGACCACCCGTCGCCGTAAGGCGCGTTACCCGCGTACGAAAAGCAGGAGGATCCCCGGGGGTTGACGGTCTGGTGCAGGAATCAATTACCGGGGGGAACCACGCACCGGCGTCGCGCAGCAACCCTCGCATACAACGCCCCGGCAAGCGGGCGGACCGGGGGCAGCGCTATGAACGATCCGGCCAACGACCACGGAAATCTGGCATTGCGCAAGGCCGCAGCCACCGCGAAATGGGCGGACATACTACCGCCGTCGCCCACCCACTGCACGGCGGCGGCACACTGATCGTGAGTCAAGCCGAGCGCCGCGAGATCCGCGGACTGGTAGGCGACGGTCTCAAGCGGCCTTGTCGTACGCCTGGTGAGAAAACGGACGCACGCCGTGCAGAACCGGCACTCCCCATCGTAGACCAGGGTGGGTGTCATGGCGAAGGCGCATCGTTCGCCTGGGAACTACCCGGGGCGAGACCGGTCTCCTGACTGGACCTGCCTTCCACGTCGATCCTGGGTAGAAGTCGACCAAGCCAACGCGGTAACCACCAGTTGCGCTCGCCCAGCAACTCCATGGTGGCGGGTACCAGCAGCATGCGCACGATCGTCGCGTCAAGTAGTACGGCGACGGCCAGACCGAATCCGAACATCTTGATGCTGCGGGTGGAATCGAGCACAAAACTGCCGAAGACGAACACCATGATCGCGGCAGCCGCGGTGATGACGCGCGCGGTCTTGGCCAGGCCGTCGGCGACGGCCAGTTCGTTGTCGCCGGTGCGGTCGTACTCTTCTTTCACGCGCGACAGCAGGAAGACCTCGTAGTCCATCGACAACCCGAAGACGATGGCGAACATCATCACCGGCAGCCACGGGTCTATTGGCGCGCTGCCTCCCAGACCGATGAGCGAGGCACCCCAACCCCACTGGAAGACGGCGACCACGGCGCCGTAGGCCGAGCCGATGGAGAGTAGGTTCATGAGCACGGCCTTCAGAGGTACCAGGAGCGACCGGAACACGGCCATCAGCAGCAAGAAGGACAACGCCAACACCACCGCAAAGAACACCGGTAGGCGGTCGGCGAGATAGCGACTGAAGTCGACGTTCACCGCGACGCTGCCGGTGACTTGCACTGCGAGGTCCGCGTCGCCGACTGCGTTCGGCAGCACCTCTTTGCGCAGGCGCTGCACCAGGTCGCCTGCGGCCTGTGATTGCGGGGCATCGGTCGGGTACAGCGTCCACAGCACGGCCGTGGGGGCGGTCGGGCTGTTGAAAATGGCCGGTGAGACGCTCACCACGCCGGGGGTGACGGCGAGCGATTCGGTGACGCGTTGCGCGGCGGCGAGTTGTGACGCATCGTCGAGCGCGGCGACGAGCGTGAACGGGCCGTTGAAGCCGGGCCCGAACCCCTCGGCGAGCAGGTCGTAGGCGCGCTTGGTGGTGGTGTCGGTCGGATAGTTGCCTTCGTCGGCGAACCCCAGACGCAAACTCAGTACGGGAATCGTCAGCGCGGCGAGAACACCGACGCCGGCAAACAGTGAAAACCAGGGACGGCGCTGCACCCAGCGACTCCACCTGTAAGGCAGGGTCTGTTGCGCCGGTTTGACGCGTCGCGCCGGCAAGGGGCGGCGGAGCGCCGGGACCAAACCCCCGACCAGCAACACCAGACCGGCGGCGGGGGCGGCGTAAAGAAGCACCTGCTGCTTGGTGCCGTAGCCCACCAGGGCGAGGGCAACGAGACCCGTGGCCAGCACCCCTCGCCAACGGGTGACTTCGACGCGTTCACCGACGAAGCCGAGCAAAGCCGGCAGCAGCGTCACCGAGGCCAGCATCGTGAACGCCACGGTGATCGAGGCGCCGATAGCCATACCGTTCATGAATCCCACGCCCATGATCAACATGCCCAGCAGGGAGATCACGACGGTGGTCCCGGCGAACAAGACGGCACGACCGGCGGTGTCCACCGACTCCGCGGTGGCCTGGTCGCACGGAAGACCTCGTTGACGCGCCTCGCGGTAGCGGGTCACGATGAACAGGGCATAGTCGATGCCCACGCCAAGCCCGATCATCACCCCCAGGGTGGTGGCGAAATCCGGCATGGTGACGAGATTCGACGCCAGTGTGACTACCGTCACGCCTGACGCGATGCCCCCGAAAGCGGTGCCCACCGGCAAACCCATGGCGAGCACGGAACCGAAAGCGAAGACGAGGATAATGATAGCGAACGCGAGGCCGAGGACCTCCGACGTCGGGGTCTCGAAGGCGGCGAACACCTCGCCGCCGTACTCGATCTGCGCGCCAGGAACGTCGGGTTGAAGGGATTTCATCTCCGAGAACACCTCCTCGAACTGTTCGGCGGAGTTCAAATCGGCTGCAAGACCGACGGTGGCGAACGCGATATCCCCTCGGGGCGAAACCTGTCGTGCGCCCTCGGGGGTGAAGGGGCTGACCACCCGCATGTCGTCGCGCGCATCCAGGACCGCGAAGAAATCGTTGAGTTGGGTGCGTTGATCCTCCGCGAACCCGTCAGTCGAGCGTACCACGATGGTGCCGCTGCGACCGCTTTCTTCTCCGCCGAAGCGCTCTTTCAATAGGGCAAAACCCTGCGCGCTCTCCACATCCGGGAGACCGAACTGGGTGGAGAAACTGTTGCCTATGGTGCCCACGCCTGCCCCAAGGAGGAGGATGGTCAACAGCCACAAGCCGAGAACCACGCGACGGTGTGCGTGCGAGAACCTTCCGAGGCCTAGTAGCACGGGAATACCGTGGACGCGTGGATCCGGCGATAGTGGGTGGTTGCAGTCGGGCACATGGCCTAATATCGTGCCGGGAACGGGGGCTTTAACATCAGTCCCCGTAAAATAGCCCGGTCGCGGACCGCGAAATTGGAAGTCGAACTTACGCGTATACACCGTTTTCACGTCCGCGACCGGGGATGAAACCGGTAGAATGCCAGCAAACCCGGACTAAGGCACTATACTATCCATGAAAAAAGCCAAAAATCCCCCGATGCCTAAAGACCCGGAAAACCTCAAAATATGGCTAGAGCGCCTAAGAGCCCAGGTGGAGGCCGCCAAGTACGACACGGACATGAAGCGTATCCTGGTTGAAGCGGAAAAAATAGAGACGGAGAGACTGGCGGCGCTGGCCGAACGGCACAAGATCGCGAGCATAGAGGAGAAGAACAGACTGGAGATGGAGAGACTCCGCATGGAACTGGGCTCCTTGAAACACGAACAAAAACTGAAGGACGCCCTGGCGTCGAACGCCCTGGTGTACTCGTTTTACAGTCGGGTGGATAGTGACAAGGTGTCCGACGCCATGAAGACCATGGACGAATGGTCGCGCGTGCACCCTGGTAAGGACATAGAGGTGCAACTGACCTCCGCGGGCGGCAGCGTGCTCGACGGGCTGGCCCTGTACGATTTTCTCAGGATCCTGTCGGCAAGAGGCCACAAAGTCGGCGTCACGGCATACGGAATGTGTGCGTCGATGGGGTCCATCCTGCTGCAGGCCGGCGACGAACGCAAACTGGGGGAAAACTCCTACGTAATGCTCCATGAGATTAGCTTCGGGGCGTGGGGAACCCCCAGCGCGGTGTCCGAGGACCTGGACTTCGCCAAAATACTGGAGGGTAGACTGGTGGACATCCTGTGTGCGCGCAGCAAACTAACCCCCAAAACCCTGGCGAAAATGTGGCACAAAAAGGACATCTGGCTCGACTCCGGCAAGTCCTTGAAACTCGGCCTGATCGACTCCATAGTGAAGTAGAACAGGGTACGGTAACCGGGGAGAAATCGCGATGCGGCACCACGAAAAAAGCGGAGAATCGCAGTCATGACCCGCGACCCTGGTGTTCACCCTGAGAAAAGAGGGTACTGGATCACCTTCGAGGGTACGGACGGGTGCGGGAAAAGCACCCAGGCCGCCAAACTCGCGGATAAACTGGACGCTTTCCTGACATGGGAGCCCGGCAACACCCTGATCGGGGAGATGATCCGTCATATCCTGCTGAACCGGGGGGACAGCATGGCGTTTACCTGCGAAGCTCTCCTGTTCGCGGCGGACAGGGCCGAACATATGGCGTCGGTCGTGCGACCGCGACTGGACAAGGGCGTCACCGTCGTGTCCGACCGGTCCCTTTGGAGTTCGGTGGTCTACCAGGGCATCGGCAGGGACCTGGGGGTCGACAAGATACTGGAGATCAGCACGTGGGCGTGCGGAGGGGTGCTGCCGGACATAGTGATATACCTGCGCAACGATACCCGGAAATCCTTGGAAAGCATCAGCAACCCCGACCGCATAGAGAGCGAGGGGGCCGATTTTATGGCCAGGGTGGAAGAAGGTTTCGAGAGCATGGCCGCAAAACACAACTGGATCGTCGTGGACACGGGCACCATCCTCGAGGTGGAGAAGCGCATCGAAAAAGCGGTGATCTCCCGGATCAAGGAGATGGCCTACGGGCAACGCCCGGCGTAAAAGAGGGCCCGGATCGGCGTTCTAGCGGATAGAGTACAGGTGGAGCAGGGCGGCCCATCCCGAAGGGAGGGTGCTCGGGGCCTCTTTCAAGGTTCTGCCGTATTTGACGGCCATGGACAGCATGTACCTTGCGTGGAAGAACGCGTCCACTATGGGTCGGGTCTCGTTGAACCAGTCGTCGTTGACCGACAAGTCGAACTTTTTCCCGGTGCCCGTCTGTATGATGGTGGCAAAATCCGGGTCGACCGCCCCGTTCGAGGGGGTCAACTTCGTCAAAACGGTATGGATGTCGGTGGTGGCGTTTTGCAGAGCGTAAACTTTCATGCTCCCGTGCCAGAAACGATACACCAGGTCCTCCGCCACCCACTCCGACTCGGCGAAATTCAAGATCTTTTCAAGGTCGTCAAGGTTGGCGTGGATGTTCGCCAAGAGTTCGGCGTGCTGAGCGAAGCGATCCATGGTCCAACTATGCCGCCTTGCCGGAGTGCCGCATACGGGCCGAGGCGGGGGTGTGTACCGGTTTTTACCGGCCGGTGAGGGATTGCTCGGTGGTGCGCGCGTCCCTGTTATCGTCGTGTACGGAGTATTATCGCCGCCGTTCTTGCGCTGTCCGCGGATATTTCGATAGAGGCGAACGCGCTACAGTCGTCCACCCGCCCCGGCGACTTTCGGCACGAGACAGGAGTTCCCTCCGCGACCGGGGGTCTTGTGTCGGCGGGACCGGTATATCGTACGTCAACGTGTTTCTTCTTGCTCGTTTTCGTTCATGAGTTTGATACGACGGGCGTGTCGCTGTCCCGGGCGGCCATGTTGTTTACCGCGCGGAATACCGACTCACTCCAGCCGGATACCACCGCGTGCTTGGGTGACGAACTGACGGATGCGGAGTGACCAGCGAAATTCACGGTAAGCACCGGGACGTTATGGAGGAGGGAGTCGGGCCGGAGGGTGTCGCTAGACTGCTCATCGGTCAAAATTACCACAAAGTCGTGGTCTTTGTAGTAGTGCTCTAGCACCTCCCAGGTAGCGGTACCGCCACCAGTTATGCCGGATACTATTCTGCGGGTCCCGCTTAACGCGTTCAAGCCTGCGACCGGTACACGGGCGGAAGACTCCAGGGTGGAGTAGACTACCACCTCGCTGGCCGCACCGCCTTGGGAGGCGATGACGGAGGCCGCAAACGAAGCCACTTCCGCATTGGAGAGACTGGAGTAGTCGCTCTGTCTATTGTCGCCCGTGCGCCCGCTCACCTCGGTAAGCATGGAGCCCGAGCCGTCAACCAGCACCAGGGCTTTCTTACCGTGGAGATTTGGAAGCATCTGGGAAGCTTTGGAATCTATGATCCTGACAAAACTATCCTCCCATCTGGAAGATGTTGCCTCGATCCATGGTCGCAGAATGGGGCTCTGTGCAGCGTAACCCCCGCCCATGCCCGGCGTGTCGTCGGCGGAGTCTGGCCGGGAAACCGGGGGATTCGAACGTAAACTATTCACACTCAAACCACGGACGCTACGAAGAACATCCGGTAGGCGTATCGACGGGTTATTTTCCAGTGCCCACTCTATGTACTTATACACCTCTTCGTCCACTCCCGCGCGCTCGACGACCCCGAGATTGAGCAAAAGTTGGGAAACGGACATGGATGGCACGGCGACCTCGAAAACTTCCTTCGGTATGCGCCCGGGCATCATATCGGCACGAGCCTTCTCACGTTTGGCCAGGTTGAGATTAGCGACAAGTTTCAAACGAGTCTCGCGGTACTCTGCGTACTCGGAGGACCCCCTGTACAGCCGCAGTTCCTTTTCGGCGAGGATCTCGGCCTCGCAGTCGTAGAGGTCGTCTTTGTCAACTTTGATGCGAGCGTCGCGAAGCCTGGTGCGTAAACGGCGGTCCTTTTTCCGTGCACCGCTGTTTGCGTCTAAAAATCTCAAGTCCTCCTCGGCTTTGCGAACGTTGCTGCGAGCCTCACGAAGCCGGTCGTTGTCGACGGGGAAGAGCGAGACAAGGAAGTCCAAGGAAAGGTCGCCCATGCCGCGCATCTGTAGGTCCGTCATATTTGGCCTCCGATACTCCGGTGTCGGGCCTTTGGCGGTGGCGCAAGAGGAAAGACTTCTCGCCTCGGCGAGGGACTTAACCGACTTTCGTGCCTCTTCTTTGAGCATCTCTTCCCTCTCCGCCGGACTTCGATCCAGGAGATCCTTACGCAGTCTCCTCAGGGGGGTGGTATAGGTGCCGTTGCGCAGATCGTCAAACAGCCTGGACTGCTCGGATCCGGGTGCGGCTTTTGCGCCGGTCAGGGCCAGCACGTCGGCAAAAGAGACCGGCTTCACCTTGACAGAACGATCATTGGCGGCTATGGTCCTGGTCTTGTCGAACTTGGCGGCGGACTGGTCGGTGTACAGTTTAACGGCGGCGGTAGCCAAGGCTTTCTTTAGGGCGCTGGGCAGACTTTTACCCGATTTCCCGGCGGCGGGGGGATACGTGGACAAATAATAACTGAGAGCCAGGGCGGGATCGTCCGGGCGCAGCAGCGCCTTCTCAAGAAGGGTTCGACCCTTGGGATGGCCGCAAACCAGTGCGTCAACCGCCAAGGTTATAGCCGAAGTGCGCCGACCGTCCTTGTGACGAAGCGCGTATACTAGTTCCATTATATCGTTGGGGGAACTCTTGGTCAATTTTCTCAGTAGCGCGCGCCGCTTCGCGTCGTCCTTGTTCGGTCCGGAGTAGTGTGATCTCGATGCGGTGGAGCTTTGGACAAGCAACCTCAAACTCTCCAGGTCGCTGCGTTCTCTGGCCAAACCGCCTTCCGCGGTGACCGTGGCATGTGCAAAGAATTCGGATACCTTGGCTCTGCGAGCGTCACGCGTAGAGCCCACCTTGCCCAGCGGTGGTGGCGGAAGTGTCTTGGCTTGGTTACCGGGACTATGTCGCAAGTCGGGAACCCCGAGATCGGCCGCGAGTTCGATGTCGATGTCTTCCTCTAGAAGCGACACGAAGTGCTTATGGTCGTCGTCGGCCCCTATATAATCCGCGTAGTCGCGAGACAGGATACGGGCGACCTCCTCTTTGAGGTCGTCGCGCGCTACCAGCGGCACCAGGACAGCGGCAAACGCAGCGAAAAGCGACGCCGGAGATTCGTACCGCGCCGCGTCCTCCTTGGAAATAACCAGCACACGCGTCTCATGAGGGTCCAAGACGGGATCGGAGAGCGGGAAATTGCGCGGAAACGGAACGGCTGCCCTATCCCCGATGCGCCTGCCCGACCGGCCCGACGCGCCGGTTTTAATCAGATCACTGTAGTGTCTGATGCGTACGACCCGCCCGTCTGCCGACACGGCGTAGAACATGTACTTTGAATAATCGTAAAGAACGCCATCAACCGTCAGGCACTCGGCGCATATTTTCCTGTTTCCCATGTACTCCTCCCGTGATGCTGCGCGCATCGGCACGTATCACGATTACCATTAGCGCAAAAAGACCGCATACGGTTTAAGCCTACAAAAACGGCGGCCGGGGGCATGTATAGCACCCCCGGCCGCAGCGTTTTGATTGACAGCATACGTCTTACTTATTTCCGCAGTTAAGCCGGGGTAGGCCCCGTCTATCGTCCAGGACTTTTGTCCTGGACCTACCTATGTTTATGTAGCTGCGGAAATGCACGACGCTAAGTCTGCCTAATCCTGTAATCCGGGGATACAACCTTGCGGTATAATCACCGTGCAAAACGTGGGCAAGACACGGGGTCTCGCTCGAGATGCGGGTTTACAGCCCTGCACCCTCTCGACGACTTTATGTCGTCTCGACGTTTAACCCTTAACACTGTGGGCGCGGAAACTCGCCAGTACAGACCCTTGCGGGACGCCGCCCTGTAAACTTTCCTCAGACCGGGTTTTCTGCGCGTGCGAGAAGTTCGTGGGCGGCTTCGAGTCTGACCGCCTCCGTCCGGTCTTCCCGGCTCACGTATTCGAGGATCTCCGGTCTCCGGAGGTACTCCAGGGTGTCCATGCGCACGCACCAGTCCTCCGAGTGCATGACCATGTCTTCGAGTATTTCCTGGTTGTCGGCCCGTATGGCCGCATACAGCCTCACCCATGCGTCCGTGTCCGAGGCCGCCGCCTTGTTCAGTGCGTCCGTGTCGTCGATGCTGTCCAGCATTTCCAAGCGTATCTCCCATTCCGGCTCGGTTTCCATCAGCCGGGCAAACAGGGCCGGGTCGTCCAGTAACCGTATCGCCTCCCATCTGACTACCGCGTCAGGGTGTTTTGCCGCCAAGTTTTCCAGGATTTTTTTGTTTTTGATCCTCCTTGCCGCCATCTCCCGCAGGTCGGTGTCTTTGCTGTGCATGACCACCTCCAGCAGGGCCTCCTGGTTGTTTAGCGTGTCGATGTTGTCCCAGACGTCTTTGTCGCCTCCGCGCGCAGACCCGCGCACGTCGGTCGTCTTGTACTTTCTGCTGGTCGTCTTTTTCAAATGTTTCCCCCGGCGCGAGTTTTCGTCCCGCACGGTCTTTCACTATTGCGGCTACCGTCCGCGAACCGAGACGGGGCTGTTACGGGGCTATTCTCTCGTTGATGGCCGGGATTCCTTTCAGGGTGTATGTGCGTTTGCCGTGCACGACGGTGATGTTGACAAGACCGGTCCCTGCGGGGGAGATCCGCAGCAACCAGTTCCGCGTTCTCATCGCGGCTTCTATCTGTTTCCCGGTTTTCGCGTCGCTCACCGCGAACGTGAACATCCCCGCATCCCCCAGACACAGGGACAGTGATCCCCGCTCCGCGTCTAATCTCGCGGTTCCCTCCTTGAGCAGGATGTGGTATATGCGCTCCAGGCCGATACTGGCGCCGCCGGCTTCTTTCAGGTAGTCGCGTGTCACGGCCTTGTCTGAGTCGGCGAACCATGACAGGTCTACCTCTTCCGCCGGTGTCCTTCTGGGTTTTTTCAGGCGCAAAAGTGCCCTGATTTTGGCTATCGACAAACGCATGGTGGACGAACCTGTGCCTCTAGGTCCCGTCGCTGTCAAGTAGCCGCATCCGGTCGCCGCAAATACTTGCAGTCGGTCTTAGGACTTATACGGTATTATGAGTGACTTCAAAAATCCAAGTATGGTCTCGGGCATGACTGCGCCCGGCGAGCGGAGGAGAGTTGGTTTTCTGCAAGTATTCCCCTGCGTCGTTCTGTTCGTATCTCTGCTTTCGTCCTGCACCGGCGCCTCCGGGCAGTCCGGTCGTGTCGACGTGACCTCCACGACCCTGTCTCCGGAGGAGTCCCTGGCCTTGCTGGCGCCCATAGACGTCCCGGACAGGGCGCCCAATCCGCCGCGTTTGAACAAAGCCAATGACATGCCTCCCGCCCCAGCTCCCGGGGTTTTCGAGGAGTTCGATAAGATACGGGCAGAGTACGTGATACCCTCCGATCCCGGTCTGGCGGCGACCAATACCCGTAATGCGGCTCTGGCGTTCGGCGGTTCTTTGCGCTCGGCGTTGGAGAACCCGGAACCGTCGGCGTCCAACATGCGTGTCCCGGGCTACGACGGTGTCGTTTCTTTTCCTGCGTCGATCAACTCTCTGGGCCGGGCGGCCATGTACCAGCGTTTGGGTGTGACCGGGGTGGATGTCGGCCCGTCGAAACCGGATGTAAACGGTATGGTGTGGGTGGCCATATTCCAGGGCGCCTCCGGGCCGATCGGCGGCGTGGTCTCGTCGTGTCAGGCTGTGGTGGTTTTCGCCCGGTACGATTCCGTGCATTTGAAGGTCGTGGAGGTTCCCTCCAGCCTCGACAAGCAGCCGGCGTCCGTGACCGACTGGCCGTTGGTGTTGTGCGACCTCGACCTTCTCAATCCGCCCAGCGAGGATTACATCTACAAGCATTGATGTGTCCCCGGTCACATAAGAACCGCCTGGCTTCGTGTGCCCGCCAACCCTGTTGACGCACAGTATACCGGGTGATGCCTAGACGTACTTGCCGCCCGATCGGAGGGATTGTTCCCTATGTTCGCTAAGTTGTTCCTGTGCCTGGCCGTGTTTCTCGGCGCCGGCAACCGCGCCGAAAGCTCTCCGCCTCATCCTTTCCGTACCGAGGATCTCTTGTCCGCGCTCAAGGTTGCCCCGGAGGTTTCTGGTGGCTACAATCGCAAACTTTTCCCTCACTGGTCCCGCACCGGTGGCTGCACCACCAGGGAGAGCGTCCTGCGCAGGGACGCGGTGTCGAAGTTTCCTGACCGGGCCCCGTCGGAGTCGTGCAAGGTGGTATCGGGTGTCTGGTTGTCGGTTTACGATAATCAGACCGTCTACGCCGCCGCCGATCTGGACGTGGACCATGTGGTTTCGTTGAGCGAGGCCTGGAGGAGCGGGGCTAGGCTCTGGTCGCCGGCTAGGCGGAAGAAGTTCGCCAACGATCTGTCGGATTCCAGGACCCTGAGGGTCGTGACCGATGACGCCAATTCGGCGAAAGGGGACAAGGATCCCGCCAAGTGGCTTCCGTCGCATCCCGAGGCGGTATGCGTGTACGTCAGTGACTGGGTGTCGATAAAGGCGCGCTGGGGTCTTTCCGTGGACGTCCGGGAACTCGCCGCCCTTCAAAGTCTCCTGGATGGTGCGTGCGCCGGTCAAACCACCGGCCGTTGGTCCTTCCCGTGACTACTATGAGCGTGGACGATCTAGTGGCTCTCAACGACTCCGGGGGGTCCGTGGCCGTGGTTATTTTGCCTGAGAGGGTTCTTCTCGATAGGTGCTTGGAAAGCCTACGTTTGCAGCAGGATGCCCTAGTGGCGGAAAAAACCCTTGTGGCCGAGCAGTCGGGCGACAACTGGCACGATGGGGCCTTCAATGCCACCGATGCCGCCGCCAGGATGGTTTCCTCGCAGGCCGACGGGGTCCGGAAGATGTCCGGGCTTCCAGTGGTCGCGTCACCCGACGACGACGAGAAGAGGGTTACGGCCGGGAGTCTGGTGACCTTCGTTCAAGGTTCCGAGACGTTTGAAATTTTGTTGGTCGGTAATGTGGGTCTTTACAGGGACGACACCGGTTTGAGTCTGTGTTCGGTGGGTTCGCCGCTAAGCAGGGTTTTGTTGGGGTTGAGGGTGGGGGATGTTTCGTCTTTCCGCGGGCAGTCCGTTCGTGTTACTGGTTTAAAACAGTCTAGACTAGGGGCCCTCGTGGAGGCGAATCTGGCGCTTTACGCCTGATCGCGCTTGGGCATAAAAAAATCGGGTACCTTCGTACCCGACTTCTTTAGAGGATCTCTATGGTCTTTAGAAATTCCTCGAACGTACCCTTCCATCCGGGGCTGATGCCCGCGGCGTTCTCTTTGGCGTAATTGGTGACGTTCTCCATGCCGGCTGCCCGGTATGCAAAGCAGTCGTCGAATACCGCGGTCGGTTCGTTGTGGTGCTCGCACCAGCAACTGCCGCCTCTTTCCAGCATTTCCCGGTGGCTGTTGGGTATGTCGTACTCCGTCTGTTCGACGACTTTTCCGCCGAGGATTTTCAGCGTTCCGCCCCATCCCTGTTCCTCCTCGTATGAGTAGTCTATGGAGAGGTGCTTGAACTCGTCGATGAGTTTGTCGATGACGCCGACCGGAGGGGACCAGGCGGTGTCGAAGGTGTACACTAGTGTACCTAGTCCGTCGGTGGTACTCGGCGGGGTCATTTGGATTTCTGCGTGGCAGGCGTCCCATTTTGAGCCCCAGTTGGCGATGTTCCAGTCGTACCAGTTCTCGTTTTCTTCGTTTGGCCTGGGTATCAGGCTATCGAAAGAGATGGGTCCTGCCTGGTCTTTCGGGTCTCGTGGTTTGAGTCTCTCGCTTACTGCGTGGAGATCTTTTTCGCATCCTTGTAGGGTTATTTTGTTGTAAACCCAGTTAGGCATGTTTTCTCCTTTTTTTGGGTAGTGTACACAGTTGCCGCTGCGTTGCGCCATACTATTGTGCCTTTGGGACTTTTCCGGGCATTCGGGTGCACGTACTCGCGCCCCTGCATCTATGTTTATCGCTAGCCGGGCAGTTTTAGGGAGGCAAACAGCAGGCCCGTCGTGCCGATGCTGACGATATGATAGCCTGCATCGTCCTGGTATTTGTACTGACTTGGGGTGTCTCGACCGCCCTGGTCGGCGTAGTCTCCGCCGGCTCCGCTCCGCTCTGGTTCCTTGTTGCCGCCCCCCTGCTCGTGTCGTTGTTTGTAGCGGTTCTTGCGCATCGATCCGTCACCCCGGAGTCGGGGGAAAGCGACCCCGGACGCCGCCGGGTTCTCATAGGACTGGATTACCTCGGCGATCGTTTCGTCGACGTCGTCGCCTTCATGGTCCCACTGGCCGCAACCGGTCTGTTGTTCGTGATGGCGCTGCCGACACCTAACGCGCCGATGGGCATCGCAGGCTGGGCGATTCTGGTGTGTTCGGCCGGTGGCGGGTTCGCGCTAATGCGACGTTCACGGCTGTAGTTGGGGCTTACAGGTAGATGGACAAGGCCGATCTCGTAGTGATCGGAGCAGGTCCGGCAGGGTCCGCCGCGGCCATCCGCTACCTGCAACTGCGGCCCTCTGCTCGGGTCGTCGTCTTGGACAAGGCGCAGTTTCCCCGTGACAAACCCTGCGGAGACGGTCTCGGACCGGATGCGGTCGACGAACTGGTAACCCTGGGAGCCGTCGAGGTTCTGCGTGGACGGGTGCCCATCACGTCGGTGGTGCTGCAGAGCCCGTCGGGGCGGCGGGTCACCGGTTTGCCGCCCCGCCCCGGGTTCGTCGTTCCACGGTTCGAACTCGACGCCGGTCTTGTGGCGGTCGCCCTGTCGATGGGTGCCGAAATCGTGCACGAGCGCATCGAGTCCCTCGAGCGCACTGGCGCCGGCGTGGTAGTCAACGACAGATACGGCGCCGCGGTAGTGGTGGCCGCTGACGGAGCGAACTCGCGGTGCCGCGCCCTTCTCGGTCTCGATCGCGCGCCCGATGACCATGCGGCGTTTGCCGTACGCGGTTACGCCGTGTCCGACGCGGCGGCGTTGGAAATCCGCTGGGAGCGGCATCTCTTCCCGGCGTACTCGTGGGTCTTTCCGATCGGCGACGGTAGGGTCAACATCGGCTTCGGCTGCCTCCACTCCCGCCTCACCGGGGATAAACCCAAGGAGAGACTCTGGAACGCGCTGACTGAAACCGTCGACTTGGTGCCTCTCGACGGGACGCTGCGGGCCCATCGTCTGCCGTTCACCTCGTCTAAACTGGCAATAGCCGCCGGTCCGGTACTTTTCGTCGGCGATGCTGCCGGCATGGTCAACCCTCTCTCCGGGGAAGGCATCTACTATGCTCTCGCCACCGGACGGATGGCTGCCGCGGCGGCGGCCGCGCACGGTTGCAGTGCAGCCCGGGCGTATGAGTCGGCCGTGGAAAAGTCGTTCCGCCGTCATTTCCGGTCCACAGCGATCGCTCATCGTCTGCAGCGTCTGTCTCGCAACGTCGACGCCGCAATCGCCGCCGCCCAGGATTCTCCGCTGGTGTTCGAGGCCCTGACGGATTTAGCTCTCGGTCAAGGCCGTCTAACGGTGACCATGGCGACTGGGGTTGCCAGACGGTGGCTGCTGCCGTAATCCTCCGGTTAGGCCGGGCCCGAGGAGTGCTATGCCGCCGCCTCCGATCAAGGCACAGTTATCAATGTATGGGAATGTTTGACACTGTTTTTTTGCGGCGCCCTCTCCCCGCCCCGGAACCCCGTCTGTCGCCGCCGCTGCTGGAGGAGATGCGCGCCATGGTTGAACTCTCGGGTCTTCAAACAAAGGACATGGAGTGCCTGTTGGATAAGTACGTCATACATGCCGACGGGAGCCTGGAACGCGAGACCAGGGAGTGGTTCGATACCCCGTTGTTCGCCCCTGCGGAAATGATCGATTTTCACGGCCGGCTTCGCTGCTACACCGTGTTCGTTCCCCGGACCCACCCGGCCGTCAGTTTGTACGTAGAGTACACTTTCAAGTTCACTGACGGAGTACTGGTCGAAGTGGAGAACGCCCGTTTGCAGTGTCTGGATCCGTCCGCGGATTTGCGGGAGATTCTCGACTCAGGCCTGGCCGCCAACGACGGTGACTTCGACCGGGCGGACCATACCTGACGTGTTAGGTAGTATGTTTTTGTTTGCTATGGTTATTTCCGGTGGTCTTGCCGCCATCCCGCCGGTGCGCTCGGAAAGTTTTTATCGTGAGTAGCAACAATCTAGAGGTGGTTTTCCTGGGCGGCCTGGGAAGTATCGGCAGGAACTGCATGGCCCTCAAACTCGATCGCGAGATTCTGGTTATAGACTGCGGGATCATGTTCCCCAGGGATCCGACCGACAAGGAGAAGGGTGTGATCATTCCGGACTTCTCGTGGTTTGACGGGGATTCCAAGATAGTCGGCGCGGTCGTCACCCACGGCCACGAGGACCATATCGGCGCATTTCCGGCGCTTCTCAGCCGGCACTCTTTCCCTGTTTACGGTTCCCCTTTCAGTCTGGGAATGCTCGGCAACAAGATCAGAAAGGGCAACCGCGGGGTCAAGATGGTTCCGGTTCATGATTTTTCCAGGGTGAGGATAGGCGGTTTCGATGTGGAGTTCGTGCCGGTCACCCATTCGGTTCCTTCAGCCCACGCCATCGTGGTGCACACCCCCAAAGGGGCGATAGTTCACTCCGGCGACTTCAAACTGGACCTGACCCCCGTGGACGGCAGGCGTACCGGTTTGAGTCGTCTGGGAGAAATATCCCGCAAAAGCGGGGTCCTCATGTTGATGCTGGATTCCACCAACGCGGGGGAGAGGGGCCACTGCGCCTCGGAAAGTTCGGTGGGGGAGGTTTTGCGTAACATCTTCAACAAGAATTCGGACAAGCGGATCATAACCGCGACTTTCGCCAGTCACATCCACAGGATCCAGCAGGTGATCGACGCCGCCTTGGCGCAGGACCGCGTGGTGGTGCCTCTGGGCAGGGCCATGGTGAACAACATAGATCTCGCCCGGGGTCTGGGTCTTCTCCATGTAAGTGACCGGAGTTTGGCGAAGATGTCCCAGGTGGACGATTATCCGCCGAACAAGGTGTGCATAATAGCCACGGGATCCCAGGGTGAACCGACCGCCGCCCTGACTGCGATGGCCAAAGGCGAGCACCCGGACGTAGACCTGGGGCCCAAGGACGCTGTGATCCTCTCGAGCAACACCATCCCTGGAAACGAGTTGGGGGTGGCCAACACCATCGAAGCCCTTTTGCGCAGGGGTGTCACGGTCGTTCATTCCGGTCTGGCCGACGTGCACGCCTCGGGCCACGCCCAGAGCGAGGATCTCAAGATGTATTTGAGTATAGTCAACCCACGCTGGTTCGTGCCGATCCACGGGGAGTACATCCACATGCACGCCAACCGTTCCCTGGGTGTGGTGATGGGGGTGCCCGAGGAGAGGGCCCTGCTGTGCCAGGACGGGGACGTTCTTCTGGTCAAAGGTCGGGAAGTTTCCCGCGGTAAAAAAGTTTCCGGCAAGTACGTTTTCCATAACGACAGGTCCCGTTCTTCCGGCCGCCCGCGTCACGCCAGGTAGGTTTACCCGGGCTTTCAGCCGAGGTTTTTCATGTACTCCAACACCCTGCTCTGGGTGGGTTGGTGTAGTTCTCCTGCAAGTTTGCCGTCGCGCATGAACACCACCCTGTCGGCGTAACTCGCCGCCCCCGCGTCGTGGGTCACCATGACTATGGTCTGTTTGAACTCGTCTACTGCGTGCCGCATGAAGCGTAGTATGTCTCCGCCGGACTTGGAGTCGAGGTTGCCGGTGGGTTCGTCGGCGAATATTATTTCCGGCTTGCTGACCAGCGCCCTTGCTACCGCAACCCTCTGCTGCTGCCCTCCCGACAGTTCACTGGGGCGGTGTTTGACCCTGTCCGCCAGCGACACCATTTCCACCACCGTCTTCAGCCATCCGGCTTCCGCCGACCGGCCGCCGAGCGCCAGGGGCAGGGTTATGTTTTCCTTGACGTCCAGGGTGGGTATCAGGTTGAAGCCCTGGAAGATGAACCCTACTTTGTTTCTCCTGAGTTCCGTGAGACGTTTGTCGCTCAACCCGGAGAGGTCGGTCTCCCCGATGTAGGTTTTACCTGACGTAAGGGAGTCCAGTCCGGCCAGGCAGTGCATCAGGGTGGACTTACCGGATCCGCTCGGGCCCATTATGGCGTTGAATTTCCCCTGTTCGAAGTCCACGGTCACCCCGTCCAGGGCTTTCACGGAGTCTTCCCCTTTTCCGTAGGTTTTGCGGGCGTTTTCGGCGCGCGTGGCTGCCACAGGCATGGGTCGTCGTGTCACCGGTTCGTTTCGGTCAGCTGAAGGATTGTCCGCATCCGCAGGTTCGCGAATTGTTGGGGTTGGTTATTTTGAAACCTTTTCCGTTCAGTCCGTCGCTGTAGTCCAGGGTGGCGCCGTTGAGAAGTTTTCCAGAGTCGCTGTCTATGGTCACGGTAATTCCTTCCTGTTGCAGTACGGAATCCGTATCGTTCCTGTCCCCGTCGAAGAACATCTCGTAGGAGTATCCGGAGCATCCCCCCGGACGCACCGCTATGCGCAGGGCCATGCCTGCTTCCCCCTCTGCCTCCAGTAGCTCTTTTACCTTGGTTGCCGCGGAACTTGTTACCGTAATCATACTATTGATTGTGCCCGCACCCCCACTTTTTGCAGTTAGGTTCGTCTTTCCTCGATGGTGGCCGTTCGTCTCCGCCGCCCCACGGTGACAGGTGCGATGAAAACACCCAAACCGGTCGTCCTCCTGTTGTCAGCCGCGCTGCTCGCCCTCTCCGCCGGCTGTACGGAGGCCGCCCGCACGGCACCGCCCGGAAAGTGCGTGCCCGCGCCCAACGAGGATTTGCGGGGTTGCGATTTCAGCAAAGCCCGCCTGTCCGGCGCCGATTTGTCGAACGCCGACCTTTCGGGCGCGAACCTGTCCGGCGCGAACCTGTCGGGCGCCAGTCTCGTCAACGCGAACCTGTCCGGCGCCAATATGTACTACGCCAGTTTGCTCGGCGCGAACCTGTCCGGCGCGAACTTGTCTAACTCCGATCTGTCCAAGGCTTACTTCTTTGGCGCCAACCTGGTAAAAGCCTCCCTGGTGGCTGCGAACCTCTACGAAGCCAATCTCACCGACGCCGATCTTTCCTACGCGAACCTGTCCGGCGCCAACCTGATCCACGCCAAACCGGTCAATGCCGTGTTTGTCTACGCCGACCTTTCCTACGCCGACCTGGAGGGATCTTTTCTGGCTAAAGCCGATTTCTCTTTCGCCGACCTTTCCCACGCCGACCTGTCCAAGAGCGCCATGATCGGGTCGAATTTCTCGGATGCCACGTTGGTTAGCGCTGATCTGTCGGACACCGTGCTCACTGGTGCCAAACTCGTCAACGCCGACCTTTCGGGGGCTATTCTCTCCGCAGGTAATTTCTCTTTCGCCGACCTGTCCGGCGCGAACCTGTCAGGGACAAAACTTACCGTATCCAAGGCCACCAACGCCGACTTGTCCGGCGCGAACCTGTCGGGCGCGGTCCTGATCAAGACCGATCTCACCGACGCCAAACTTGTCGGCGCGAACCTGTCCGGCACCAATCTCACCGACGCCAAACTTGTCGGCGCGAACCTGTCCGATGCCGACTTTTCGGGCGCCCAACTGCTATGGACCAAGTTGACCAAGTCCGTTCTCCGCGGCGCCAATTTCTCTAACGCTAACCTGTTTGGCGTGGATCTCACCGAAGCCGACCTGAGTGGTGCGGTCATGCCCGACGCTTCGCGCAACTAGGGTCCTTGCGGCCGGTTCAACCGAAGCGACTCCCCGCGGGTCTCCTAGAGGACGGAGAGCCTGGCTTGTATCAACGCGGTTAACCGGGCGACTTCCTCCACGGGAAACTCCACGCCCCATCCGGCGGCCGTCATAGTGGTGACTACGCGCGGGGAGTACACCGTCACCTCGTACGCCGTGTAGACCAGGGTGTCACCGTTTGAGCCGAGCATGTCTGCGCGCACCTTGTAAACGTGCACGTTTTTGTCCACGCTGAGATCCGCGAGTTCGTAGGTGAGACTGGCTACGGAGACCCCTATTATAGCCATCCGGGTCGACAACTCCTCGCGCACGGCGTCCCTGCGGAATGTTTCGTCGCCGAGATTTTTTTCCATGTTTTCTTCCATGCTACCGCACGTGCGCCGGGCCCGGCTACTGACTGTCATCATCAGGTCGACGTTTGAGAACTGGAGTCCGGCGGCGTCTTCCGGGTCGCAAACGTTTCCGCCCTCGGCCTCCACGCTTTTTCCGTGGTTCTCCGCTATCCGGGTTTCGACGCCGTCATCCGCCACGGTTTCCTGATTCCAGCCCGGGAGATCCGCGGGCTGGATCAAGGATTCCCCGAGTTCCTCCGTGACCACGCCGCTTGTCGCGGGTGTCCTGCCGGTCTCCGTACAGCCGGCGGAAAAGGTGAGCAGCGCGGCCGACAACAGGAGGACGACCGGTTTTAGTGTTTTCATCGCACCTGTCACCGTGGGGTGTCGCGGATGAAAAGCCTCTATTCCCGCAAGGTCGGCCTGGTCGCGGGAACAACCTGCCTAGAGCAGCAGGGTGTGGGAGCATGTTGTCTCGCTGGGGTTTCGGCACAATTATGTAGGCATGCCCCGCGTAGCAAAAATTACGATTTTTTCCCTACTCTGTCTTCTCGTCGGACTTGCCGAGATCCTGTGAGCGGCACGGCGACAGGGCGCAAACTGGTGCACGCACGGACGGTGGCAAGCACTGTAGAAGTCATGGAGGTTGCGTCGTGAACGGAAAGAACGAGAGGGATCGTTTCGTCGACTTCGTCCGCTCGTTCAGTCTCGTCGTAGTGGTGGTATGGCACTGGGCGTTCACCATCCTCGTCTGGAAGGACGACGGTCCCCACGCGACGAACCCGATCGGCTTCACCGACGGCATGTGGGTAGTCACCTGGGTCCTGCAGGTGATGCCGCTGTTCTTCTTCGTCGGCGGGTGGGCCAACCTCCAGGCATGGGAGCGGGCGAAAACACTGGGGCTGACCGCAGGTCAGTTCGTCGCATCGCGACTGCGAGACCTTCTCCTGCCCGCTTTCCTGCTCATCGGCGTGTGGTGGGGGATCCTCCTCGGTATCGGCATGGTGGTCGAGCTTTCCTGGCTGCGCGGCACCGTCGTACTCATCCTCTCCCCGCTTTGGTTCGCGTTCACGTACGCGATCGTCATCGCCGCGTTCCCCCTCTTCCTGCGCGCCCACCGGAAATTCTCCTACCTGGTACCGGTGTGGCTCGCGGGCGCCGCCGCGCTCGTCGACATCGCCCGGTTCGCGCACGACGTCCCTTACGTTGGATGGCTCAACATGCTGATCGTCTGGGGTCTCGCCCACCAGATGGGATTTTTCTACCGAGACCTGCGGGACGCCCCCCGGCGGGTCCACCAGGCGCTCACCTACGGAGGGGCATTCTTCCTCCTCGCGTTGGTGTGGAGCAAGATCTACCCGGGGTCGATGGTCGGCGTGCCCGGCGACAAGTTCTCCAACATGGCACCACCGTCGCTGGCCATCGTCGCCCTCGTCGTACTTCAGGTCGGCATACTTCTCCAGATACGCGGATGGGTGGAGGCACGGCTCGAGCGGCCTTCGTGGGCGCGCCTGTTCAAAACGGTGCAGATCTACGCGATGCCTTTGTACCTCCTGCACACCTCCGGTCTCGCGGTGTTCCTCGTCGGCGCATACCTGATCAATGGGCGGGCACCGTTGTCGGGGGAGATCTCTTTGTCGTGGTGGCTGTGGCGGCCGGCGGCGATCGTCCTGCCGTTGACGACCACGGTGCCACTCCTGTGGCTGGTCGGGCGCGTGGTGAAAGGGTCCCGGACCGCGGCGAAAGTGGCCACCGAAGCGATCGCCGACATCGCCGAGTCTGTCGCCGATGCCGCACGCTCGACCTCGGAGAAACTCTAATCCCGCCAGCGCGGTGGGAGCGTGGTTGTCGCCATGGCGGCCCGGGGCACGATAGACTAGGACCGTGACCAACCAACCCACCCTGCACTTCCCCGGCCGGAGCGAGCCTCGGCGAGGCCTGGAGAACACCGCTTCCCTGCACCGTCTCCTTTTGCTGCCCGGCATCGGGCACGTCGCGGCTGTCAAGATCGCGGCACGGTATGACACCTGGGAGGAGTTCCTCGCGAGCGACCCCGGGGACGTCCCCGACCGCAGCAGTATGAAAGCGACGCAGCTCTTGCGCGCCGCCGCCGATACTCCCGAGCCCGTCCTTCCGACAGGAGTGCGGGCGATCTCCCGTTTCGACGACGATTGGCCCGCGTGGCTTGACTTCCCGGGTGCTCCCGTCGTGGTCTTCTACCGCGGCTCTCTCCCGCCCGGTGGCGGTATCGCCATCGTTGGCACCCGCAACCCGACCGGGTTTGGTGCTCGCGCCGTACGCGCGTGCACCGAGACGATCGTCGACCTCGTCCCTGGTACCTTCACCGGGGTGGTCTCCGGTCTCGCTCGCGGTGTCGACACCCTGGCGCACAACGCCGCACTCGCAGCGGGGATCCCCACCTGGGCGATCCTCGGCTCCGGCGTAGACGTCCCCACCCCGAGCGTCAACATCGGGCTGGCCGAACGCATCATGGAGGCGGGAGGCGGCCTGCTATCCGAGCAGGTGCCGGGAACCGAGCCGAACAAGGGGACGCTCATAGCCCGTAACCGCCTTCAGGTCGCCTCGTCGTCGCGGGTCTTCATCGCCGAGTGCGGCCTGCCGTCGGGGACGCTCCATACCGCCAGGTACGCGATCGAGCAAAGCCGCAAGATGATCGTCGCGAGACCGACCTCGGCGAGGGACAACGCCAGCACGACCACGGAAGGAAACCGGCGGCTCCTCGATCCGCAAGGGTGCGACCCTTCGGACCTGGGCGCCAGCGGGGAGACCGCCGAGCGCATCCGGTCCCGCCGCCCCGTCGCCGACGCCTCCATGCCGGTGTGACCTTTCCGGTCGCGGCGGGTCGCATGCAATCTCGACCCGGCAACCAGGCGCCCGGTAGGGGTAGCAAACCACGTAGACATATTCGGTGTGGGCTTCTGTTGTTTAGCCGGGGTTTCGGCACAATTATGTAGGCATGCCCCGCGTAGCAAAAATTACGATTTTTTCCCTACTCTGTCTTCTCGTCGGCTGTTCGTCGAGTTCCGACCCCGTCGCTCCTTCCGCCTCGTCTCTGCCCGTCGCCTCGCTGCCCACCTCCACCGATGTGGCCTCGTACTGCAAGGGAGCCTATTCGTTGAACGCCTCCGAGTCTTTCACCGAAGGTTCCCCGGCGGTAACCAGTGACGGTTCCGGTTTAAACGTGAGGCTGACCGTGGTCGAACCCGTCGGTTGTGCTCCCGTAAAGGACGTTGAGGTGGACCTGTGGCACAACGGGCCGGAGGGCGTCTATTCCGAGTCGTGGCGTTCCAAGCAGCGTTCGAACGCTACCGGTCAGGTGTCCTACCGGACAGCGGTCCCAGTTGAGGGTGAGGGACCCAGGCACGTGCATGTCAGGGCGGTTTACCGGGGATTCGCCTACTGGTGGGTGCTCATGGTGGACGAACCCTCGGGTTCCGAGCCTCTCGTGATCGACGTGACTTTGGTGCTGGCCTCCATACGGGTTTCCGCCCCCACCACCGTTCCGCCGGCGTTGAACTACTGAGCCTCGACCGCTTCCTCGGGTGTTCGGCACCGGGTTGGCACGGCGCCAACGGCGCGTGTCGCTCAGGGCTTGCCGATCTGTTTGGCCTGTTGTGTGCGCCTTGTTCCCGGTCGTCACTCTCCCTGCCACGCCGCGCATGATCCTTCTAGGTCGCGGATCGTTATTTTGTCCCTGTTGGCGTGCGTTATCCGGTTTTCCGGGTCTTTGCGCAGGTTGAAGGTGTTGAACGTCATCGCCGTGGTGTCTATCGACAGGATGCGGCCTATCAGCGGGTCGCCCAGGTTTAGCAGCAATTTGATGGTCTCAAGGGCCTGTATCGACCCGACGATGCCCGGCAACACGCCGAGCACGCCCGCTTCCGCGCAACTCGGCGCCATCTCGGCGGGTGGCGGTTCGGGCACCATGTCGCGGTACGTCGGGCCGCGCAGCGGGTGGAACACGCTGACCATTCCCTCAAAGCGGAAGATCGAACCGTGGACCACCGGGATGCCGAGTTTCACGCTCGCGTCGTTCAATAGGTAGCGCGAGGGGAAGTTGTCGGCCCCGTCGACGATCACGTCGTAGCCTGAGATGATGTCGACGATGTTGCTCGCCTCTAGGCGCGTGTCGTAGGTGACGACGTTGACGTCGGGGTTCAACAGCGTGAGGGTTTTTTTGGCGGAGTCCACCTTGCGTTCGCCGACGCGGTCGCTGTTGTGCAGAATCTGGCGTTGCAGGTTGCTCGCGTCGACCTCGTCCATGTCGACGATGCCTAGCGTGCCCACCCCGGCGGCGGCGAGGTACAACGCTGCCGGCGAACCCAGGCCGCCTGCGCCCAGCAATAAGACCTTGCTTTGCAGCAGTTTCGCCTGGCCGTCCACGCCGATTTCCGGCAGCAGGATGTGCCGCTGGTAGCGTTTTTTCTGTTCCGGTCCCAGGACTGCGGGTTTGCTCCAGGGGCGGTTCTCGTTCTTCCATTGGTTGAATCCTCCGAGCATGCTCACCACCTTCGTGTACCCCAGGTCCTTGAGGGTTTTTGCCGCCAGGGCGCTGCGTACTCCGCCGGCGCAGTATACCGCGATTCCTGCCTGTTTGTCGACTATCCTGGTTTCCACCTGGGCTTCCAGGTGCCCGCGCGGGATGTGTACCACGTTTCGCAGGCTTCCTTGTTCGTATTCTTCGGCTTCGCGCACGTCCAGCAAGGTCACGGTCCCGTCGGCTATCATCGCGGATACGGTCCCGGTGTCTACTTCCTCTATTTCTCGTCGCGCGGATTCTAGGATGTGTTTGAAGGTGGTCATGGTTTGGTGTGTCCTGTTCTCCTGTGTTGAGGTGGCGTCCTACCCACTGTGCCCGGGGTCGGGGATTGGGCACAGTGGGTAGTATGCATCTCGATATACTCACCCTCGGTAGCCCGGCCCTGGGACGCAGGGCGCAAGAGGTTTCCAACGTGGATGGACGGTACCAGGAACTGGTCTCCTCCATGTTCGAGGTCCTCTACCGTTCCGGGGGGTTGGGGTTGGCCGCAACCCAGGTGGGCGTGATGGAGAGGGTGTTCGTTTACGATCTCGGGGGCGCCCCGCGGGTCTTGTTCAATCCCGTGATAGTTGAGACTTCCGGGGAATGGTCTTTCGTGGAGGGCTGCCTGTCCATGCCGGGTCTTTTCGTGGATCTTGTGCGTCCGCGGAGCGTTCTGCTTTCCGCGGTTTCCGCGGACGGCGAAAATGTTAACGTCGAGGCGACCGACCTGTTGGCCAGGTTGTACCAGCACGAGGTGGATCATCTCGACGGGGTGTTGCTGATAGACAGGCTTTCGAGTTCGGAGAAGTCCAGGGTGCTGGACGAGTATGCCCGCACCCCGCATTGGGTGTAGTGTCCTCTTGTTTTACGGGCATCATAACTCGGTGGCATAACTAGCGAATCGGGCTCGCCCTGCCGCACTTGTTGTCCCGGGCACCCTGACGCAGGATTCCGGCCGCCGAACAATGACCTACCATGGCCTATCGCCTGAAACTCGCCCAAAAGATAACCGTCGTCAAGAACGTCTGGGATCTCTCGCGTGTGGACGGCCCGGCACCCGTTCCTGTTGGGAGGATCAGTCAGGCGCGCATGAAACTCAAGGAGCGCGTCATCTGCACCACCCCGGACGGCACGGCAACCCTCTTCACCGTCCAGGGCCGCAACATACTCGAGATCCGCGGCACCTACGAAGTCGCGGACGCTGCCGGCAACGTCCTGGCCGTGATCACCAAGGATTTCCGTGCGTCGCTGGGCCGGTCCACGTACGTCGTCGAGTCTTCCGCCGGCACGTGGAAGGTCACGGAGACCAACCCGACGCTCGCCGTCCTTCGGCGCATCGTCAACGTCGTCGTCGACATCCCCTGGCTGCTGCCCATTCAGTTCAGCATCCTCGACGCGGGCGGCAATAGTGTCGGATGTATCAACCGTGTCGTCCTGCGCATCAGGGATACCTACGACATCGCCGTCACCGACGACCGGCTGGACCAGCGCGTCGCCGCTGCCGTCGGTGTCGCCGTTGACGCCTTCATGAACCGCTAGGTTCGTCGCCCCGCCGCGCCGTTCTCGTCGCCCATAGATGCGACTTGCGCCATTGGATTTAGAGAGTTTCGCACCGACAGTTAATGGTGTAAAATCGCGCCGCAACTAACAGGAGGCTTTATTAAAACAGCAAAAGGCAAACCGTCGAAAGGTTGCATGGCCGCCGGGTTCACCTGGTTGGACGGTGACGGGAACTTCATTCAGGTGTCCTGGGCGTCCCTCAACGAGAAGGATGAGCGCCTGTACGTCCACGACGGTACCCGCTGGAAACGCCTGCGAAAGGTGGATCAGGCCGTAAGGTACGGTTCGCATGTTCGCGTGGCCATTGCCGGTAAGGACGCCGACGAGGGGACGCTGGAGTCCGAGAGCAAGATGGTGCCGGCTTCTATGCTGACCGGTCGCGGTTCGGAGAAGGTGGCTCGTCTGAGGAAACTTGGCGCGTTGTCGCCGACCGTGGTAACGATGAGCAGACTGTGGGATAGTTTGGATGACGAGTCACAGAAGGCTGTAAAGAACCTCTGGGAAAAACGGTCTCATGAGGTGATCTCGGATATTAGTTTGCTCGACCGACGACCTACTTCGCGAGGGCCTAGTCCGGAAGTTGCCTTCTTGCGGTCATCGCTGCTGAAAGCAGGGTTTGCCGGCGGCATAGGCGCGGGAAAAGAGGATCTAATAGGGGCCCTCGCTCTTCCCCCCAACGTAAGTAGGTTGGATTTCACCAGGTTTCTTCTCTCAAGCGGGATCCACGACGACCCGCCGCTTTCCTATTACTCGCATGGTTATCAATTCCAATGGGACCCGAGCCGTCTGGATAGTTACGCCCCGCAGGACGCAACCAGTGTGAACAGTGAGGCCGCTTACATTGCGCGTTTCGCCGAGAGCGACGATCCTCTGCGTGACGCCTTGAATCATCGCTACGAGATGCATAGCACCGACAAGGAGGAGGCTCTTGCGGCTTCCGCCCTGATTTCTTCTTGTGCGCTGACGGCGGCAGAGGCCCTTGTTCTGGTTCGCGAACACGGTCTGGCGGGCGCCGCCGGGGACAAACTCGCTCTCATGGCCGCCGGGATAGCCCGCCACGGCGGTGCCGGGGCGGGCGAGATTATCGTCGACGTCAAAGAACTTTTCGATGCCGATCCTAGAGCCGCCGAAGAAAAGTATGGTACGGTGAAGATGGTACTTGCCAGGATGTTCCCTGCTTTCAGTATCGATGAGCGCCGCCTGCTACTCAGTCAACTGCACCTCGCCCCGAGTCTACCTTATGAAGGGCGCGCCAAAACGATCATCGAGGAGACGAATCTTGGAAATTTGCAGAACATACTCAGTCTCATGGAAGCGCCGGGGCATGGCGCGGCCCCGACGCAAAACTTAGAATTGGCGCTGCGCGCCGTTGCGACCTTCGGGGACAAGGCCTCGGACTGGCTGAAGAATACCGCTACGTCCCCTGCTTTGGATGCGGTCAGAAGCCGCGACCTTCTGCCCAAGATGCCGGAAGTCAGTGGCAGGATAAACGCACTGACCAGGAGCCTGGAAAAGCCACCGCCTTCCGATGAGGAGGTTTTGTCGTCAGCCAGGTTGGCCGGTTTCTACGAAGGCCTGCTCAATGCCGGTGAAAAGTCATCGCTGACCGCGGTGATGCGCAGTCTGACAGACGCGGACTTGCGCGCCGTTCTGCCGAATTCCAAGGAGATGAGTAACCGCGTTAAAAATGTCGCCGACCGTTTGAAGTCCGGTGACATCACCGGGGAGGAGCGCGAACGGCTCGAACCTATCCAAGCATGGTTGGAAAAGTACTCCCGCGCCCTGAAACAGGTCGCCAACGACCCCTCGTTCCAGGACGAACTTGACCGTTTGCTGTCGCAAGCCCGGGATGACGAGAACCTCCTGTCTTTTCTGGCCCCGGACGTAGGCAATCCCAGGGAACTGAAGAACATCCAGAAAAAGCGCAATGATCATGTGAGTGTAGTAGCGGGTGCCGGCCAGAAGTTCTTGACGGCCGCTTCCGAGAGCGAGCATGCCCTGTGGGGCACCAATTTTTTCGGCGACGCGATCGACAAGGGGGACGTCGTACCGCAGGATTTAGAAATGAAGCGCGCCGCCCAACGAAAGGAACTCGAGCACTTGAATGCCTACAGGGACGCTCTCACCGAAAACGACGAGGAGAGTATCGCGAGTATCGGACGGATTCTCCGCGGGGGAGAGCCCGACGAACGCGCCCGGGTGAGCATTCACGATGCGCTTTTCTGGCTGCCGACAAACGTTTCCTCCGCCACCGCCGCGGACGGTACCCGTTTCGGCGACTGGCTGCTCGCCGATAACCGCGGCGCGGGCGCGATGGAAGGGGAGCAAGGCCGCATCTCTCTCCAACTGGTGGCGGACTCCTGGGCACTTTTCGGCGGGAAGAATGCCAACATGCGGGATATCGTAAAAGCGCGCATGAGTATGGACTACGGCGGCCACACCGACCCGGCCAGTTCGTTCTTTGCCGCTTCGAAAGTCGCCGCCTCTAATGCCGACATAAGTCTCGTCCATCTCCACTACTCGCAGAACATACCGAGCGTGTTGCCGGTGGGCAAGGTGTTCACCCCCCGCGAGGAGTCGGGTGACGCTCCCGCGTCGGGGTATCGCGGCTATTTCCTGGGCCGAGACGACCCGCGGGGCATGCAGCTGGGCCTGCTTACTGACTGTTGTCAGCACACGGGCTCGGCCGGGCGGTCTTGCGCCGAGGCGGGACAGTCCCACCCGGCCAGCGGGTTTTTCGTCGTGGAGGATGCCGCCGGTACGGTGATAGCGCAGTCCTGGGTTTGGGCGGCCAAAGACGGGAGTGACCCTCAGGGGGCTTCGACGGGTGTGATTTTCGACAACATCGAGGCGCGTCTGGGCGGTTCGCACGAACGCACACGCATGGTTCGCTCTATCTACGACAGCGCCGCCGCCGAACTATCCACGCGGTTCGACCGGGTACTGGTGGGCTCCCATGGCAACGACGTCAGCGTACAGGACCTGCCCATCACGAACCACAATTTGAGTCAGGCGGACATAGGCTACCATGCCTACGTGGGTGACTCGGCTACGCAGAGGGTGTGGCATGACCGACGCTCGGCACACGACACCAGGGTGAGCGTGAACCCTAAAGGGTTCACCGTCAATCGCGTCGACGGTGACGGCGTCGAGTCTTCGTTCTCGTATACTGCCGCCAGCATTCCCGCGGAACTCAGGAGCCTGCGCAGGACTATCGACGCGCGATCGCGCGAGGCGGGTATCCCCGCTGGTGTTAATACTATGGACGCCATATACGATTTGCTGGAGAAAGATCCTTCCGTGTTTCCTGTGGTGCGCCGCCTGCGTGCTCTTGAGAGCATGATGCAATCGAGCCCCGGGTGGGGCATGGGGTTGTTTGAGGACGGCGAGGATTGCAACCTGGTGGAGATCCGCGGCCCGGCCGGACGCGCGTTGGCGATCGAGGAACTATCCAAGACCGGCTTCGGTACCTACAAATTTCGCGACAAGTCCGGCAACGAAGAGTTAGTGGAGATAGAACAACAGAAGAGCGAACATGGCATGCACGCGGATTACCAGACTCTCCCCGCGAACTATCGTGACATGTCCAAACTCGTCGACTCTCTCCGTACGGCGGGCATGAGCGAAAAAGAAGCCATTGAGTATATGGAGTTTTTCCCAGGTGACATGGGTTCCGCCCACAAGGCATGGAGTAACGGGTGGCCGGCGTCTGCGGCATACGTCGCCGCCTACGGTGACGCGAACCCTGCTGCAGGTCGCAACGCGCCGGCGCGTCTCAGCGAAATGTTGTGGCTAGGTCTCCTGCCTTGCCCGCAGGCGATCACGGACATAGAAAACAAGGAGGCCAGAGAGAAAGCCGCCTACCAGTATGCAAAGATAGCATCATCTTCCCGGGAACCCCACGCTGCTGCTGCCGCGTTGGCAAGTCCGAAAGTACGGGAGCGTGTCGATTTCATCAGCGCACTGTCCGACGTTGCTCGCGCGTCGGATGAGCGACTGGTAGCCCGGTTTGCCGCCACCCCCGGTCTCGGTAAGTGGGCGGACGTCCCCGCGGCGGACAGATGGGAGAGCCTCTCCTCCGAACTCAAGGAATCGGCAAAAAGTATCGAACTGACACCCGCACACCAGGCTCTAGTACAAAAAGGCATCGCGGCCCTGGGTCTGCATGAACCCTCCCCGTGGACCGGTGCAGACGAAACTCTGACCGCCGCCATGCAACTGGCCGCCGAAAGAATGCTGAATCCTTCGTCAGGCGAGGTCGCCGCCCGCAGCGGTGTGTCCGCCTTTCCCATTCACGACTCTGCTTTGGCCGCGCGCGACAGGGTCCCCGTGGAGCTGCTTCTAACCCGAGAGATGACGCAAGTCGACCCGTCTGCCAGGTGGCCCGTGGGCAACATCGCGTGGCCGTCCGCGAACCACCAACGTCTGGCTTTCTCCGCGGAACTCGCCACCCGGGGCCTGTCCCCCGAAGAAACCGCTCTTCTGGTGTCTACCGCCGTATCCTCCACCTGCACTTCCCGCGACTTTTCTCTTGCCGCGTCCTCCGATGCCTTGGTGGAGTACACCAAGGAAATCCGCCTCGCGCATAGGGAGGTACAGAAGGGACTGCACCGTGAACTCAAGAGAACCGATATAGGGCGGGCACTACATATGCCCTCTACATATGTTCCGAGCGGCGATGATGTGGTTAGACTATCCTCACTGTCGGAACCTGAGTACGATGACGCACTGAAGGTGGATAAGCATTCCGCAGCCCGCGGCCGGGAGTTCCTGGAAAAACAGTTACGCGACGCGCCCCGATACGACGAAAGCCCCGAAGCCTACGAAGCCCACCAAACCAAGGTCGCGCAAGAACGGGCCGATTACAGGAAGATCATGCATCACGTACTCGTACCCGCGAGCGTGCCACTCTCCGTAGCGGAGTCTCTCGTCGACGAGGTAAACAGGGCCAGGGAGGTGTGCGAGGCGGCGGGGGAAGATCCGCAAGGCGGCCACAACATGCCCGACTATTATTTCTCCGATATCGAGGACATGCTCGCAGTGGCCTCCTACACGGGCAGCATGGACGACTTCAGGGACAAAATCAACCCCAATGCCCTATCTACGCGAAATAGTATCGAGGTGGCCGCGCCGCTGTTGAACGAACTCGTCCCGCTTCTGCCTCCCCTCGACGAGGAGGCCGCGGACCGCAAGGACCAGTTTTCCGTCACGGAGATAGCCCGCGCCCACCTTTCCGGGTGCACCGCCGCCGATATAGCCGATATAGCCCGTATAGCCCCGGTGGCAACGTCTTACTCCGCAGACGTTGCCGCGGGCACTGACAAGAGCGGGGAGCAGGACGACCATAGTGATGATTGGACCCCGGAGAAATCCGCAAGGCGTCTACGCCGGGCTCTTCAGGTGTCCGCAACCCTCAGGGCGGCCCGCGCCAAGGGGGTAGATCGGGTGGCGCTGGAAACCGTCGCCGGTATCGTGTCGGAAAGATCGATGAGCAGTATGGCGGATTATCCGCTTGACGCCGGCGGCGAGGCGGAGGTCGCCTGGTGGCTTGACTTCGTCGCCAATCACCCCGAGGCCATCGAAAGTATCCGCGAGAAGTTTGACGAAATTTCCATCATCGAGGATCGATCCCCGGACAGGTCCGATAATTTTTGGTATCGTAGATCAGTACGCGGTCTTGTCGCAGAGTTTGGCGGGATGCCGGATTCCCTGGGGGGTCCGGGCGCCGCCTTTGCGGAGACCGTGTCGCCGTCGCGGATGTAGGTTCCTTTGGGGTTTTCCGGATACTTGTCGCGGCATTGCGTGCCGTAACAGTCGTAGGTAATCGTATGAGACTACTGCCATAAAGGTAGTAGTCGATTAGTCCCCTAGACGCTAGAAAGGGGCTAAGAAAGGAGCAAGTCCCCTGACTGGGACCCTCTTTAACGAGAAGTAGAAATTCTGGGCGGTGCCAACCAGAAGGGTTGGCAATATTATACGGGGCGTCTGGACGTTTTTTGTCCGGCTCTTGTGTAGTATGACAGGAAGTTGTGTCTTTGTGGCTGCTTCCCGTTCCAGAGGGTCATCCCCCTCACCAGAGCCGTCTCAACAGAGACGGCCTTGGTTTTTTTAGGCCCTTCTACGGTTCTCCGGGTTTCAGGTATGCGTGCGTCCGGCGTCTATGATGGCACCGTAGGGTTGGGGGATTCATGGCTAAGCGTATGGTGGATGATGCGAACAGGGGTGTGGTTGGTGTGCTGGTTTTTGTTTTGGTTGTGGTGCTTGCCGCGTGCACCGGGAGTTCACAGGATGCGTCGGATGCGACGCCGGGCCGGGTTTATGAGTACGCTGTGGGCGACGCGGGTCCGGGTGGGGGTACGGTGTTCTATGTGGCCGACCAGCCGTTTGCCTGTGGTTTCGAGTTGAGCGAGTCCTGCTATTACCTGGAAGTCGCCCCTTCCGGATGGTTTGATGGGGGTAAGGATCCCGCTGCTTCCGCGTCGACCGTACCCTACGAGTACTCCCCGTTGACCGAAAACCATCAGGGTACGGAACCGGTGGGGTTGGGTATGCACAACACCCGCAACAGTGTTCTCGCCGGGAAACCCGCGTCCCCCGGTTCGGCGTCGGCCCTGGCTACGGGATACAAGGGTGGGGGGTTGACCGACTGGTACCTGCCGTCTTTGGAGGAATCCGTGTTGCTGCAAAAGAATCAGGTCGTTTCCTCGGGTTTGCTGGAGGACTGGTACTGGACTTCCTCGGAGTACGATTCTTACGGTAACCATTGCTGGGGTGTGCACATGTTCAATCCCGCATCCCAGATGAACACCCCGGAGGGGTTCGTGTCCCCTAGGCCCTTAGAAAAAATTGGGCGGGCGTACGTGCGGCCTGTACGGGCCTTCTAGCGGCTTATTTCCCCTACAAAAGCCTGCGCCCCACGGGTTACTTTACGTAACACGCGGGGCGCAGATCCTGTCAAAGGTTTCTTGCTGCGTCGAGAAGTTCGGCGAAGCTTCCGCCCCACCCTTCAGTCAGCAAAGTCCTTAGTATTATCTCGTTTTCGTCGTTGGTGTTCCCGACTACGTAGTCGGCCACGTCGTTGACGACGCTGGGAGAGGCTTGGCAGGTCCTCTCATCGAGAATGAACCCTACGGGTAGCCGCACGGCGACGGAACGAAGGTTCACGCCGCCTTTGGCGGCTTGTGCCAGGTGTCTGGCTCCCTGGCTGTTCCAGTCTCGCCATCTTCCCGTGCCGGCTTCTTCGCGTAGTTCGGTCAGGGCGTACAGTAGGCCTTGGGGGGCCTCCAGTCCTTCGGCTGGCCGGATGGTCTTTTCGATCTGACCGGCCGCGGCCAGGTACTCCAGCGACGTCCGGCTGGCTAGAAGACCGAGGGCCACGTTTTCCGGTGTGCATGCTTTTCGCAAGGTTCCCACCAGTATGGCTCCGGTCCACAAACCTGTTAGTTTGTCGCCCGCTGCCGCTACCGCCGTCCACGAGAACCAGCGGTACGGGTCGTCGTTAGTTCTGAGATAGCTGCGTATAAGTGCGACCCTATCTTGGAAGTCTTTGACCTTCACTTCGCGTACCCTGTGCATGTCGTAGGCCCTCAAAAGATCGAGTCCGAAGGACCCGGGTAGGAGGACGCCCGTCGGCATCATCTGCCCGTAGGTGGAAAGTTCCGCCGCGGGCATCAGTAGGTGTCCCGGGGTCCTCTCGGGCCAGGAGGTCATCTCCAGATACGTGCGTTTGAAACGTTCGATCTGGTCCTCGAGCCGGTCGTACTCCTCGTGACAAACGGCCGCGATTTGTTGTAACTCTTCGCAGCGCTCTATCATGTCGGCGTAGACGTGCATCAGTTCCATTGCCGCCGCTCCGCGTACGCGGGCAGGCTGGGACGGGTTGGCGATGACTTTCAGGTGCGTCAGCATGTTTCCGCTGATTTCGTGCACCCTCGGGTACGTTTTCGCCGGTTCTTCCTTCTTCTTCGCGAAAAAGTTCATGACTTTTCTCACGATGGTTTCACGGACCTTCACGGGCCCGCTTTTCCTGTGGAAGGTCGCCGCGAACATTCGCAACTCCGCCAGGCACCTCTCGCGCATCATGTCGTGCTCGGTTATGTCGTACCCGTAGTTCGTAACCTGGCTGTTTTTCTTGTCCGGGCCCAGGTAGTCCAGGAGTTTCCGGGAATTCTCGTTCAGAGCGTCCATGACGCATCCTCTCTTTCTAATTGTGTTAGATCTCGAGTATTACTGTGGGCGCCTGTATAATCACGGCAAACCGGGCACTTATGTGGGATGTTTACGCCACTACGGTTTGCGTGTATGACGGATCGCGCAAAAACTGGCAATGTGCGGCCGCCCAAAGCGGCCCTGACTTTCGTGTTAACGGCCCTTGTTTTGTCGGTGTGTGCTTTCTCGCCCGCCTCCGCCCAGTCCCCGACCAGCCTGGTGATCGGCAGATCCGTGCAAGGTAGGCCTATCGTCGCGTCCCGTTACGGGAGCGGCGAGACGGTAGTAATGGTGGTCGGCGCCATCCACGGTAACGAGGCGTCCAGCGCCGCCTTGGCAAGGTACCTGTCTGAGTCCGGTGTTCCTTCCGCGTTTTCGCTGTGGGTCGTGGAGGTGGCGAACCCGGACGGTTTCTCGGCCTCCAAGCGTACGCGCGGCAACGCCAGGGGGGTGGACTTGAATCGCAACTTTCCCAATTCCTGGGCCTCTCTCAAGTGTCCTGGCCGGTACTGCTCCGGGGCGACCCCGGCGTCGGAACCGGAGACGGCGGCTTTGATGGAGTTTTTCAAGCGGGTGTCTCCGTCCATGGTGGTGTTCTACCATTCCAGTATGTCTCCTTCGGTGCTGGACGCGTCCCGCAAGGACGTCCACGATTACGGTAAGGTCACCAAGTACGCCAGTACGGCCGGCATATCCGTCAAGACGGTATCGTGTGGTTCGCCTTGTACGGGTAACGCCACGGAGTACGTGAACAAGGAGATCGCCGGAGCCACCGCTTTCGTGGTGGAGTTGACCTGCGACGGCTACAAGTGCCTGAAGTCCTCCGTGGCTGCCCGGCACGTTCGGGCCTTCTGGGCTGCTGCTGCCGCCTAGTCCCCGCCAGGGCACTATTCCCGCCGCGCCGTCCGGCTTACTTTAGGGCCTTGTCGCGCTCGCACGACTTCTCTCGGGTTTTTCCCTTTTCGTAGCAGTGCACGTCCGTGTCCCTGAGTTTATAGAATTCCAGCAGTCTTGTGCCCGGGGCTATCGCACTGATAGCGTCGCATCGTGTGGTTGTCGACGCGCACAAATCTTCGCTGTGTTGACGGATGTTCAGGCTCAGGAAACGGTTCAATTCGAGCGTCCCGTTCAGGGTGGTGTGCAGGTCGTCGGGGATGAACCAGTGGGGGAAGGGTTTAGAATAGGAGTTCCAGTCCAGGACGGTGACCGTGTCGATGTTTTCTTGTGCGATGGTTTCGTTGACCGCGGCGTTGATGGTGGAGTATGCCGATTTGGTGCCGTTGCTGCCCGTCAGGGGGAATTTCAGGGACTCGCGGTAGTTTACCCACAGTATTTTCCTAAAGCCGCTGTTCTCGGCCGCGGAGATCACCGATTTGAATTCGTTCTTGATGTCCTTGACGGTGGTGTGGTATCCGGCCATTATGACCAGGATGTCGTAGTTTTGTCCATCGTAGCCCCGTAGTGCCTCTTTGACCGTGGACGGTACCCGGCCTTCTCGACCCTTGCACGATTTCTTGCTTAGTCGTCGGCATGACTCCGCGTCCAGGGTGTAGGTGAACCCTTCCAGCGCGACCTGCGATTGCGGATACCAGCGCGAGCTCGCCAGGACCGAATCGCCGAGCAGGAGGACCCTGGGGTTTTTGATCAGGCTCCTCGCCTTCTGGTGGTTCTCGTGCCGCTTCGTACGTTCCAGGTCGCCGCCCGGCCCCGCGGTTTTGGTGGAACCCTCACCGTGGACGGGTTCCGCGGTCCGCGTTTTGGCGTCGTTGTGACTCGTCACGTCCGCGGCTTTTTCCGGGCCGAACGATAGTGTTTCGGCTTTCATTATTCCTCTGCTCGCCCCCAGTCCGACGGTCAGGCTCACGGCTACGAGGACGCCGCCTAGGGCTATGCTTTTCCGGTGGCTTGCCACGAGTTTGCCGTTGAATCTAACCGGGTTCTCCAGGATTCGATAACTTAAGGCGGCCAGCGCGACGGACGAGGCGACGATGATCAGGTTGCTGGACAAGTTTTGTTCGCCGTACTTGCCTTCCCATAGTTTGAGCATCGGCCAGTGCAGAAGGTAGGTGGCGTAACTGATCGCGCCTAGTCGCACCAGGGGTTTGCAGGAGAGCATCCTGTTCACCGAAAACGGGTGGTCTTTGCCGTTCAATAGCAGCACGGTGCCTGCCACCGGGATCAGGGCCAGGTAGGACGGGAACAGGGTGTCCGTGTCGAAGGTTATTGCCGACCACAGCAGCATGCCCAGTCCCAGCCATGCCCCGGTTGCCCGCAGGGGCAGTCTCGCCGCCCCCGCCCCGCAGGCCGCCAGGGCGCAGCCGGCCAGGAGTTCCCACAGGCGGGTTGGTAACATGTAGTAGGCCGCACCTTTGTTGATGGGGGTGATCAGGATGGAGGCCACCAGGGACAAGATTGCGACCGGCACCGCGAATCTGACTATCCCCTTGCGCACGTCTCCGCCTTTTTTGACCAGGTACGCGAACAATAGTGGCCAGAATATGTAGAACTGTTCCTCCACCGCCAGGGACCAGAAGTGTAGCAGGGGCGACTCGGGGGCGAGCCCGGTCAGGTAGCCTCCTCCGCGCCAGGCGAACAGGATGTTCGCCGAGAACAAAGACGCGAATATGGAGTCGTTTATCAGGGAGGGGACGCGCGCATCGTCCAGTAGCCGCATGCCCAGCAGCAGGGTTGCCACTACCACGATGCTGGACAGGGGCAGTATCCTCCGCGCGCGCCGCGCCCAGAAGTTTGCCAGTGAGAGTTTCCCGTTTTCGTCCTGCTCGCGTAGCATCATGGACGTTATGATGTAGCCGGACACCACAAAAAACATGTCAACCCCTATGTAGCCGCCGCCGACCATCGGTACTCCGGCATGGAACAGCAGCACCAGTCCGACGGCCAGCGCCCTCATGCCCTCTATGTCTTTTCTCGTCTTTGTGGCGCTACTCATTGTTTTCCAGCATTTCCGCGAGCTGGTCGGGACTGATGATGGTCACGCCGAGTTGTGTGGCTTTGTCGTACTTGCTTCCGGCTTTGTCCCCGGACACCAGGTAACTGGTTTTCGCGCTTACCGATCCGGAGGTCTTGCCTCCCGCCGCCTCGATCAGTGCGTGGACCTCCTGGCGGCTTTTGTCCTGCAGCCGGCCGGTCATGCTTCCTGTTACGCAGAACGTCTTGCCGGAAAGCGCGCTTGTCTGCACATCCTGGGCGTACTGCATGGCGACCCCGTTCGCCCGCAGTTTTTTGATCGTGTCAGACAGCTCTTGTAGTTCTTCGTGGATTCCCGAGGATTTCTCGGGCCCTATTCCGTCGACTTTCTCCAGGTCCTCGACGGAGGCGTCGAGTATCGCCTGGATGGATTTGAAGTGTCTGGCTAGTCGGCGGCTCATGCTGCGTCCCGTGCCGGCGATCCCCAGGGAGCAGAACACCTTGTCTAGTTCCTTCGTTTTGGCTTTCTCGATCTGGGCCAGTATGTTGGCCGTGCGGAGGTCCCCCATGCGTTCGCAGGCGTTCATCTGCTCGGCCGTCAGTGTGAAGAGGTCCGCGACGCTGTTGACGTGTCCGGCCTTGATTAGTTCGGCGACCAGTTTCGGTCCCAGGCCCTCTATGTCCAGGCAGTCGCGTCCGACCGCGTACTCGATCGATTCCGGTAGGGCGCATTTGCGGCCCTTTACGCATTTCCAGATGGCGTCCTGTTTGTCGATCGGTCCCCCGCAACGCGGGCACACTGTGGGCACCTTGATCGGGCTCTGGGTGCCGTCGCGTAGCGCCGGCAGACTGGCTTCGATGCGGGGTATTACTTCCCCGGCCCGCTTTACTAGCACTTTGTCCAGTAGTCGGATGTCTTTTCGTTTTATGTCGTCGGCGTTGTGCAGGGTCGCGTAGGTCACGGTCGTTCCGTTGATGCTCACCGGGGTTATGGTCGCCCTGGGGGTTATGCGCCCCGTCCGTCCGACCGTCCACTCGACTTTTTCCAGGGTGGAGGTGACTTCCATGGCCGGGTACTTGTACGCTATGCCCCACCGCGGGGCCTTGCTGGAGTTGCCCAGCGTCTTTTGTTCTTTGTGGCCGTCTACTTTCACCACTATCCCGTCGACCTCCACGTCCATGGTGAGTCTGCTCTGCTGGAATAGTTTGACCGCGTTCTTCACGCTCGCTAGGTCGGTGTGTAGTTGGAGTCCGTGCTTGCCCGTGTTGACGTTTATCCCCATGCCCCCGATGGCCAGCATGGTCTGGTGGTGCGACCCGGTCTCGTCGAGTCCGGCCTGCCCGTGCGCGTAGAACGAGAGAATCACGGGGTACTCCAAGTTTTCGCTCCGCAAGGTTCCCGCCGCCGCGTTACGCATGTTGGCGAACGGGGTTTTCCCCAGGGCGACCCGCGCGGCGTTTGCCTGCTCGTAGTTTTTTTCTTTGAATACTATCTCCCCGCGGATCTCGAAGTCTCCGGTGTTTTCCACCGTAGTGGCCAGTCCCTCGATGCGGCTCAAGGCGAAGGTCACGTCCTCGCCACGGGTGCCGTCACCGCGTGTCGCGAGACGGACCAGTTTTCCCCCGCTGTATCTGGCTGCCAGCGATAGTCCGTCGTATTTGGGTTCGGTTGTGAACTCTTTACAGTTTCGTGAGGTCAGCCATTTTTCTAGGTCCTCCTCGTTGTAGCAGTTGTCTAGGGAGAGCATGCCGGTCATGTGTGTCACGTCGGTTTTTTTGGCCGTCCCTCCGGCTACTTCGTCCGTGAGGTGGTGTTCGATTTTCCAGGAGGGGTGCTTTTTTTCGGCGTCGGTGATTCCCCGGAGCATGGTGTCGTACTCGTCGTCGCTCGCAAGGAGTGTGTCGGAGTTGTAGTATTTTTCCGCCGCGGCCTTGGCGCGCTCCACTAGGGCGATGTATTCTTTTTTGCTTCGTATTTCCGGGGTTTTTGTCATGTTTTTACTGTGCCTCGCGGTCATGTCCCGTCATTCGCCCCGCCCTTCGTGCGCATGGGGCGTGACCGGTGTCACTGGGGTTCGTTTGGCGTTTTCCGGGTCGGATTACAGGAGGCTCAGGGTCTTGGTCACCGCAGGTATGTCTTTGAATACGCTGGAGGCGTTTTTGGGGTCCCATAGGGCGAGGATGTCATCCGTTGGTACCGCCCCGGGTTCTGCCGGTTCTCCCACCCATGCCCGTCGCGGGTCTCCTTCGAGTGGTCGATGGCGGAGGTAGTGGTCGTGTACGGCCTCGTTGCCTGGCCGGGGTACTGACGGGTTCATGGTCATGGCGTCTGCGACGTCCCACGTCCACAGCGGTGCTTGCACCGCGGTTACGCTTCTGCCCAGGTTTCGATAGTCGTACAGGAAGAAACCATTGCGTTCCAACCGGTGGGCTTCCACGAACCCCAGGAAGTTGTCCGACCAGGCGTTTCGGCTCACGGCGTACACTACGCGTACGCGGCGGTCGTCGGCTATCGGGCCGAGGAATCTTTCGTGGATGCCCCGGATGGCGCGCAGGGAACTTTCGCGTACGCGCGGGTTCTCCCATTTGCGCGCCATCACCGACCGGATGTCGCGGTATCGCAGGCTCAGGGCGTCGATGGCTACCATCTCCGCGGGTGTCGGCGTAGGGTCGATGCCCGTGCTCATGTTGTATTCGTCGAGTTCGCGCAAGAGCATCTCTATGTCGGAGTCGAGGGCGAGCATGCGTAGGTGGTTTGGGTGGTCCCCGAAGATGACCGTGTCGAGCCATGCCGTGGCGTGCTCCCAAACTTCCTGTAGTTCTCTCGAAGTTGCTAAAGCGTTTGTGCGTTTAACCACCGGTGTTGCCATGCTTTTATTGTGCCCCGTTCGGCTTTTCCGTCATTCGCCCCACCGTCTGTTGGGGCAATCGTGACCGAAGTCACGGCGATTGGCCGCCGACGGATTTCAGTCGGTTGACTGGGACTCGTCTGGGTGTTGTCAGCCTACGGATATCGCGGTAACGAGGTTTTTCTTGACGGTCACGTTCACGCGATTGGAGCGGTAGTCCGCCGTCAGGGGGAAGACTTCGTTGTCGCGTTCGGCCACCCGGAAACCCCATCCCAGTGTTTCGGCGCAGCGTTGCGCGTCTTCTTCGCTGTAACCCAGCAGTAGTTCGGCGCGTTCAGCGGGTATCTCGAAGGCGTCTCCTTCTTTTGCCGCCGGGCATGCGAGATCAAGGGGTGCTTCTACCGTTTCTTTTCCGCAGCCGGTCGCCCCGATCGCGGCCAGGGTCAGCGCAATCCATGCGATATAGCGGCTGCGATACATGTCACAACTGGTTCCCGAATCCGGGTTTTAGTCAAGTAATACCTGTGTTTGCGCGGCCGGCGAGGGTCCGGGGGTTGCTGTGCCGCGGGTGCTTTTGGCGGAACAATGATCGGGTAGGTATTTGTCATGTTTCTCTCATCTTGGGCCCTCTACGGGTCGCTGCTCGCCTCCCTGGAGTTCGTCCCTGCTCTCACCCAGTTTCGTCATACGCGTCGTACACGGTCCCTGGCGGGGGTTTCGGCCTACACCCAGCTGGCCTGGACGGCGTCATGGCTGGTGTGGTTGCTCTACTCTGTACAAAAGGGGCTGTATCCCATGACTGCGCTCTGTGTGCTGGCTTTGGCTCCTAGCGTCCTTATGAGCACTTATCTGCTGAGGTCCGGCACCGTTGGGGTGTCGGTCGTCCGTCTCACGGCGTGCGCCGGCGGGTTGCTCTTGTTTGTCACTGCGATGCATCCCACCCTGGGTGTGACGCTGCTCGTTGTCTACGATCTCGTGATGACCATTCCCCAGGTTGTGCGGGCCTGCCGGGAAAAGGACCTGTCGGGGTTGAGCGTCCGCTCGTATCTGGTGTCTCTCGTTACTGACGCGGCCTGGATAGTCTACGCGCTCGGTGTGGCCGATCCTCTGGCCGGGTCGTCTTCCGCGATATCGCTTCTGGCGACTGCGGCGATAGTTGCCAGGGTTTGCTGCTTGAGGGTGTTTCTCCGCGGTGAACTTTCCTTATCCGGGGATCCTCTCGCCTCGGTCGCGCCGCCCCTTTCCCTGTCCTGTGTCGAGCACCCCGGTGGCCACGAGGGAGGGGTTCGCCCGCGGTATTCCGGTTCCCCGGCCTCTTTGGCGGGTTTCCGGGAGTAGACGGTCTGCGGATAGTCTTCCCGGGCATCTGGTCCCGGTTATTTCTGGTTTTTTTTGGGGTTTTCGGGGTTTTACAAAATTTTAACCCCACCTACTTGCGTTTCTCGTTCCGCCCGTTATAGTGTACTATATGTCGTGGCCTTACACGAAGTGTAAGGTCTCCGTCTTCCCCGGTGTCACAGCCGAGGAGGAGCAGTACTAGAGTACTGTCAGGAGGCAGAATGTGCCAGGAATAATTGGGGCATATTCAAGCAAGCGGGGAAACCCGCCACCTCAAAGAGGCTTAGGAAGATAAAAACAAGATACTGATGGGCAGGGCCCGTCAGCCAGTCTTCCCGGTTGGGGAACTTGCGTTTTTTCGTTTCGCCTTTGGAGCGTTTGCGCTCTGTTGTGCGGCGGAAGCCGAGTTTACCAATTGTACAAAAAGGTCCAGTAGTCGCTGTTCTTTTTAGTTGATTGTGTGTGAAAACATACATAAGACTATTAAAGACGGCGGCTGCTGTGTTTATGGGCAGTGTTTCCGGGAAATGTTTTCAGCCCGTCGTCCCGGTGCCGACGATCCCTCGGCCGCTCCCCCCACGGCTGCCTAGCGGCTGTGGCTTGTGTCCACCTTGCGGGAGGAAACCATGTGCAGGGTCCCGCCTTCGACCACGTAGGATTTTACGCCTACCAGTTTGTGTACGCTGTTGACCGTCTTGGACTCCACTAGGTCCACTGCGGCACCTTCGGCTACCGCCACCAGGGATACCGACTGCATGCGGCTTCTGGGTCCGGGCAGGTAGCGGATCTCGTCGGCGATCAGGTCTGCGTGTTCCCAACTCCAGGAACCGTCGACTTTAACGAAGGCGCAGGCATGGCTCATGATCGATCTGTCGAGTTTCGCCCCCATGCACACCAGCACATGGTCCAGCAGCACGGGATCCGTGGGCATCTCTTTGGAATTGAAACCTTCCTTGAAGAACTTGTCGGTTATCGCTCGCGGCTCGCAGTTGGCCAAAGCCCTGCTTTTTATCTCCGCGGCCACGATCAGGGCCGCCCGCGCAAGGTCCTTGTCGCTGCAATTGCGGAGGTTGGCGAGATCTATTGTTTCGGACATAACGCCCTTACACTATGCCCAGGTTGCGGGCAGGCGGCACTCCGTCGCGGCTGTCTGCTCGAGCCCCTTAGTTCTGTCCAGGCAGCATGGACGCCAGCTCGTACAGATCCAGCGCACTGAGGTATTTCCTGCCCAGTTCGGTTTGGTCGAGGTTCACGCTTGTGATTTTACCGTTGACCGCTACGCACAGGCCGGATCTCCCCTGGTGGGTTAGTTCTACTGCCTGTCGGGCCAGGCGCGTTGCGAGAACCCTGTCCGTG
>Ga0194122_10000770_pt1 | contig 43846 bp, 37 predicted proteins | sample TA2MahCa10mmetaG_FD_155487 | JGI IMG/M metagenome (GOLD analysis project Ga0194122, IMG submission 155487) | Freshwater microbial communities from Lake Tanganyika, Tanzania - TA2015021 Mahale Deep Cast 10m | ecosystem: Environmental > Aquatic > Freshwater > Lake | place: Tanzania: Lake... | reverse complement strand
AGGGCCAGACTTCCAACGAAGTCTGGCCCTTTTGGTTTTGAACCCCAAGGGTTTTCGCTGCCCAACGGCCCACCCCTCGCCAACAACCCGAAGCCGTCCCCACGTTCCCACGTTCACGGAATCCGGGAACGAGAGCCGAGGCAATAACCACAGGACCCATGTTCCCGGGTCCGAGCAGGTCCCCGGATCCCTTTGCGTCCAGATCCACGCTCTACGTCCCGGTCCACGGGTCCAGTAACGCTCATGGCAACTCACGGCGGGCCTACAGCGGCCTCATTTTTTGGCAGGCTTCGGGGATTCAATCGGGCGACCGAGGGAATCGATCTCGATGTCCACCGGAACCTGGATGACCCGGCCGTCGCGGGTGGTTTCCTGTCTCCAGGTGCGGATCACGCGGCGGGTGTTGTTGAACGGGGCCCGGGCCGCAGCCGTTGCGCCTTCGCCGATGCCGACCACCGCCCCGGCGACGTTGCCGCCCACCGCGCCGACCGTGCCGCCAACCGCCTGACCGATGGCTGGTCCTGGTTGTCGGGGGTTGGTGAGTCCGGGACGATTGGGGTCGCCCAAGCATCCGCCGAGACCACTGGCCAAGACTGCGCTGAGGGCGATTCGGACAGGGAACTGGGAATTCATGGCTCGGTCGTTGGGTGGGATCATAGGGCGACATCCTCGGCGTGCAATCGAGGAGCATGCCAAGGTGGCCATCGACGACGGCACGCGATCATCGGCGCACGCTTGCCCGCGATGCAGGAAGCGTCGTCCCGGCGGGGCATCCAAGGAGAGGAAGGCGTTGCATTCGGGGCGGTTTTGCGCATGATTTCAAGGTGATGTCCGACCCCAAACCATCGGCCGCCCACGATCGACGTGGCGGCGGATTCCCTCGGGGATCCCATCTGACCAACGGTATGTTTCGCCGGATGGGGGCCCGCCTCTGGATGTTCGTCTGGATTCTCTGGTCCCACGCTTCATTCTCCCAGGAAACCGCGCCCTCGCCGTCAACCCGCAAGGCGGCGCTCATCGTGGAGAACCGCGCGGGAGAGGAATTCAAGCGGTTGGCCTCCCAGTTGGAGGATCAGTTGACGAGTCGCCTGTCCGGTCAGGGGCTGAGCCTCCTCAGTCGTCAGGTGGTCACCGATGCGGTCGCCAAGGAAGGGGATGGTGCCCGGTTGGATGGCCTGCTTTCCGAGCGATCTTCGGCGCTGCGATTGGCTCAGGCTCTGGGAGCCGACTTCGTCGTGCTCGCGTCGCTGTCCTCCGTGACCCGCGAACAGAGGACGTTCAACGACGGTGGGCTGCAGATCTCCAGTGCCAACCATGTGCTGCGGGTGGCCTACCGGATCGCCGAGGCGGGCGAGGGCGGTACGCTGGCCGGCGATTCCCTGCGTGTCTCGCGGAATCTGCGTGGCACCCAGACCGGCGGTATCGAGTCCACCGAGATCTACTCGCAACTGGTCGACGATGCCGTGGACGGCATTCTCAAGGCGTTTCCCGCGAAGGTGCTGCAGGTGGCCCGGACCAATGTCTCCAAGGCCGCCTCCATCGAGGTGACCATCGCGGCCGTGCCCGTAGATATCACCCAGAATCCCCTCCAAGTTCCCGACCTTCGTGTTGGGGCCGACGGTTCCGTGGCCAAGGCCGGGGCCGCTCCCTTGGAGGTGACCCTTAGTGACGTGAGCGTCGAGATCGATGGCGTTCTGGTTGGCACCACGCCGGCGAGCCTCCGACTGGGCCCGGGTTTCCACAAGATGCGGTTGTCGCGTCCGGGATTCCGGGATCTTGAGCAGACCATCAACCCCGTCGCGGGCCTTCGGCTGCGGCCCGCCCTTCAGATGAGCGAGGCGGGATATGCACGGTGGAAGGACAACATCGCCTTTCTTCAGGCGCTCGAGGTCAACCGGAAGCTCACCGACGCGCAGGTCAAGGCCGTCGAGGGCTTCGCCAAGATGCTCGAGCAGAGCGGGTATCGGGTGGACCTCCGGGAGGACACCAGGAACCAGTTCAACGGAAAATCGCTGTATGACGGTGCAACCCTGCAGATCTTCAACCGCAACCGATAGTTCCCGAGCCGGAAGCTGTTCCCGTCCATGAAGCCCACGATTCCCCCCTTCCTCCTGCGCTGGATCCTCCCTTGCATGACCGTGTGCGCCCTTCTTTTGGCCGCCTGCCAGGTACACGCCCAACGCGACACCCTGGGGGTTTTGCCGGTGAAGGTGATCCCCGCCGTGGCGACCAAGCTCTCCCATGCGCGGAAGACACTGTCGGCCGAGCAGATGTCCCAATCGCTTCTGGAGCAGTTCGTCCCGAGCATCAACGCCACGCGCAAGTTCCAGGTGGTGGTCCGCAGCGATCTCAAGGAGTTGGTCGCCGACGACGACAAGGCTCGTGTACTCAATCCGGACAAGGACAAGGGCTTCAACCTCGCCGACACCAAGTACCTGACGGTGCTCACGATCGACGACTACGACGACCAGACCCAGCGCCTCGAGCAGAAGATCTCCAACACCACCCTGACCAAGCGCACCATCCGGCTGTCGTTGATCGCCAAGATCTACGAATCAGCCACGGGCAAGCTCCTGGAGTCGACCTCAAAGTCGATCAGTTCGACCGATGCGCAGCAGACGCTCAACGAGGCGACCAACGACGCCGAGGTCACCGATTCGCTGATCCGCACCGTGGTCAAGGAGTCCGCCGACTGGGCCGCCACCCAGGTCGTGGATGTGATCTTCCCGGTCAAGGTCCTCGCCAAGACCGACAAGATCGTGACGGTCAACCGTGGCGAGGGCTCCGGCGTGGCCGCCGATCAGGTCTGGCGCGTGTTCGCCGTGGGCAAGGAACTCGTCGATCCCGACACCAAGGAGGTCCTAGGCAAGGAGGAGGTCGAGATCGGCAAGGTCCGGATCACCGATGTCCTTCCGAAGTTCTCGCGGGCCGTCATCCTGGACGATCGTGGGATCGCCGAGGGGGCGATCCTGAGGAAGTGACGATCCGCCGACACCGCAGGGCCCGGGCCTTGGCCTGAACCTCGATCTAAACGGATCTGAATCTGAACCCCGACCTGAAGCTGAACTGGCCCGCCTCGGTGCCCTCCGGCCGCGACCTCCAGCACCGTCCCGAACTCCACCTGAACCCTCACCCACGATCGCCCATGCCTACCCTTCTCCCGGCCCGGTTGGCCCTCCTGTCCGCCTTGCTGGCCCTCCTGGTGTCCGGTTGCCAGACCTACGAGCAGAAGACGGCCGAGACCAAGGGCTTCTGGAGCGGTGGCAATCTGGAGGCGGCCGCCGCCGATTTCACCCGGAAGGCCGAGAAGGCGCAGGGCGGCAAGGATGCGCTGGTGTACCGCCTGGAGCAGGCCATGGCGCTGCGGGCCAGCGGCAAGATCGCCGAGAGCCAGGCCGCCTTTGAGCAGGCCGACGAACTCATCCAGCGCTTCGATGACCGGGCCAAGACCAGCGTGTCGCGCGAGACGGGGGCCTTGTTGTCGAACCAGGCCAATCTTCCCTACACCGGCCGCGATTATGACCGGATCCTGGTCAGCACCTACAAGGCGCTCAACCACCTCCAATCCGGGCAGTTCGACAAGGCCCGGCCCGAATTGATCCGCGCCTACCAGCGGCAGCAGGATGCCGTGGAGAACAACCGCCGCCGGATCGAGCGCGAGCGGAAGGAGATCGAGGAGGCCGCCGCCAGCAAGGCCGATGAGCATCAGAGCGTGCTCAAGGCCCAAGCGGATCCGCAGGTGGATGGCCTGATGAAGAAGAACTACGGGCCGCTCGATTCGCTCAAGGCCTACGCCGACTACGCCAACCCGTTCACGGTCTACCTCGACGGCGTGTATTTCCTGTCGTTTTCCACCGGGGCCAGCGACCTCGAGCGCGCCCGCAAGTCCTTCGAGCGGGTCCAGGCGATGTCGGGTGCCAACCGGCACATCGCCGCCGACCTGGCCGTGGCCGAGAAGGCGGCCAATGGCGAGCGGCCTCCGCCGCGCACCTACGTGATCTTCGAGACGGGCCTCGCCCCCTATCGCGGTCAATTCCGTCTCGACCTTCCGCTCTTCATCGTCGGCGCCAACCGGGTTCCCTATGTCGGCGCCGCGCTGCCCACCCTGGAGGTGAACCCGGACAGGCTCGCCCCGCTCACGCTGACGACCTCGGCCGGAAGCGAGACCACCGTGACGCTGGCCAGCATGGACGGCATCGTCGGTCAGGCCTTCCGGGATGAACTGCCCGGCATCGTCACCAAGACCCTGATGTCCACGACCATCAAGGCCACCGCCGCCTACTTCGTGAACAAGACCGCCGAGGAGCAGGGCGGCTCGGTGGCCGGTCTCGTGTCGATGCTGGCCACGGCGGCGACCCAGGCGGCCGTCAACATCGCCGACACCCGCACCTGGACGACGCTGCCCAAGGAGTACCAGTTCTGCTCGATGCCCACCCCGGCGGACGGGAAGCTCAAGGTGTCGGCTCCCAACGGCCAACAGGCCGAAGTTGCCCTCGCTCCCGGATCGACTAGTCTCATGCTGGTGCGTTCGGTGAGCCCTCTGTCGCCTCTCGTGGTCACCACGATCCGTTTTCCATGAATTCCTCCCTGATCCGAGTTCTCGCCTCCGCAACTTTGCTGGCCGCGATCGGCACGGGATGCGAGACCGTCAACACCTCCGAGCCCGCCCAGCCCGCTTTCCAGCGGAACATGGTGTCCGAGAAGCGGGTGATCACCGACGCCTCCCTCGCGCGGCGGGTTCAGGTTCAGGGTATCAACGTCTCCGAGGGTCCGGGGGGCTTCCTGAAGGTCCAAGCCGAGATCCTCAACACCACCCGCAGCTACCAGCGCTTTGCCTACAAGTGGGAGTGGTTCGACAAGGACGGCAACCTGGTGGAGGGCCCGGCCTCGGTGGCCGTCACCCGTCAGGTCGAGGGCAAGGAATCCCTGTTCCTCCAGGGGGTCGCCCCCAACGCCGCCGTCCGCGACTTCCGCCTGAAGCTCTACGAGAACGCCCGCTGAACCCCCGTTTCGACCGTCCGAACCCCTTCCGCACGTCCATGAACCGCGCCTTCGTCCCCACCGCCATCGCCCTCGCCACCGCCGCGTTCCTCGGCGGCTGCGCCACCCAGACCACCTACGTCGATCCGGGCAGCACCCGCACGATCACCAATGTGGGTGAGCTCAACGTCCAGGACTGGAACATGGCCTCCGAGGCCATGGTCAATTCGCTCATCGCCAAGCACATCAACTCAGGCGCCCTCAAGGGAAGCGGCCCCGACGGCCGTGCCGTGCTGGCCATCAGCCGCATCGTCAACAGCACCAGCCTCCAGATCGACACCGACGTGCTGGTGAAGAAGATCCGCGTCTCGCTCCTGGGCACCGGCAAGGTGGTGGCCGACATCACGGCCGGCCTCGGCGGCCCCGAGGATCCCCTCGCGGCCGAGGCCAAGCGCGAGCAGCAATTCCTGGGCACCCAGAAGGTTGCGCCGCGGCCGGATTACACGCTCTCGGGCAAGATCATCGAGAACCGCACCCGCCAGGGCAACAAGAGCGAGTCCACCTACATCTTCCAGATGGCCTTGGCCACCCGCGACGGCCTCGCCGTCTGGGAGGAGGAGAAGACCATCACCAAGCAGGGCAAGCGGTCGGCGGTCGGGTGGTGAGGGGTGGGTTTTCGCTGGGGTAGGTTTTCGCCAGGGCGGAGCGTCCTCTGGACGCAGACTCCCGGGCACCCATTTGCTGGACCCCGGTTCGGGATGCTTTTTCCCGGGCCGATGGGATGGCCCGAAGCGGCTCCGCCTCAGGCCTTCGTCGCGATCAGGCCTCCCCGGGCTGCGCCTCCGGGCAGTTCGAGGCAGCCGGTGAAGCCGGCCTCGCGCAACCAGCCTTCCAGCTCGCCGACGCCGTAGCAGCGGCCCTGCGTGGCGTGCATGAGCATGACCGAGTATTCGGCGACGTGCAGCGGGCCGTCCTTCTGGCGGTTGAGGAAGGCGTCATGGATGAGCAGGCGACCTCCAGAGGGCAGGGCCTCGAAGGAGCGGCCGATCAGGTCGCGCACGATTCCGACATCCCAGTCGTGCAGCACGTTGGAGTACAGGTGCAGGTCATGCCCTCGGGGCAGGGGCGCCGACAGCATGTCGCCCGCCACCACCCGCACCCGGTCGGCGAACCCGCGCTCCGCGATGGCCTGGGCGCAGATCGCGTCCACCGGGGGTTTCTCGAGCACGGTGGCGGTGAGTCCCGGAAACTGCGCGCAGAAGGAGCAGGCGTAGATGCCCGAGCCGCCGGCGATGTCCAGCAGCGAGCGGGATCCGCCGATGGGCAGGTGCCGGGCCAGCGCTTGGGCCAAGAACACCCCCCGACAATCCATCGCTCGGGTGAATTGCCGGGCGAAGTCGGGCTTCTCCATGGCCTTGTGCCAGTCGGGCTGGGAGGCCTGGCTGCCCCAGTTGGCCGGCTTGTCAGTCCGCAGGACCCGCAGGAGGTCCACGACCACGGGCCTATCGACGAGCGATTCGTAGTAGGGCCCGATGAACCAGGGCGAGGTGGACACCAGGTGCTCCCGGGCCGTCTCCGTCACTTGCAGACGGCCATCCCCACCTGGCTGGATCAGGCCCATGGCCCGGAAGAGCGTGACCATGACGTCGGCGGGCCGGGGGTGGATGTCGTGGCGCCGGCAGAGTCCCGACAGGTCGGCCGGTTCGGCGGCCAGCGCCGTGAAGAAGTCGAGCCGCACGAGGGCCACGATGAGCAGGTCCTCGGCGTAGAGGGCGTCGCGGTAGCGGTAGAGCGTGGTCGGGTCGGTCGCCGGGGGAAGGGTCAGGGGATGGGGCATGGGGTGGGGTCGGTGTCGGCGGGAGGGGGCTCTGCCAGGGTGCTAGAACGGATCCTCGCCCTCGTCGACGGGATCGGGATCGGGAGGATTCCCTGGATCGCCGGGACGCCCGAGGCCTCGGGTTCCGCGGATCCGGGAAGGGGTGTCGTGCGTGGATCGACCGGGCAGCGACGGCACCGGCGCGTGGATCTTCCATTCCTCGACGAGCGTCTCCGAGAATTCGCCCAGGAACCGCGACGCCGGCTGGAAGGCCTCGCCCATGCCGGGCAGGAAGCGCAACAGCGGGCGGCAGAGGTACAGCTCGTCCTTGGCACGGGTCAGGGCCACGTAGAACAGCCGGCGCTCCTCCTCCTCGCCGTCGGCCGTCTCGGTCGATCGTCCGCTGGGGAACAGCCCATCGCAGAGCATGATCACGAAGACCGCCCGGAACTCGAGGCCCTTGGCCTGGTGGATGGTGGACAGGCGAAGGCGTTCCTCGTCGTCGCCCTCCCGCGACTGGTTCTGCTCGGCCTCGAGGTTCGACTGGAGGGCCAGTTCCGAGAGGAACAGCGTCGTGTCGGCGAACGAGTCGGCGTAGGCGGCGAGCTGGGTCAGGTCTTCCAGCCGGTTGCGCGCGTTCTCGTAGGTCGTGCGCAGGTAGTCCTCGTAGTCGGCCTCCAGCACCCATCGGATCTGGCGACCCGGCTGCCCCCGGCGGTCGGGGTGTTCGCACTGGGCGATGGTGGCCGTGAACTGGGCCCAGGCCGCGGCGGCCTTCTTGGGCACCTTGCGGCTGATGGCGGCGAGTTCCGGCGCGACGGGCCGGGCCTCGGGCAGGGCTCCGTCATTGTCGGAGGCCTCGAGTTCCGGCGTCGAATCCGACGAGGGAAGGAACCGCGCGCTGAAGGCCGCCCACAGCGTGTCGGCGCTCTTGCCGCCGACGCCGGGAAGCATGCGGGCCAGGCGCTTGAAGGCCAGTTCGTCGGCCGGGTTGGCGATCAGCTTGAGGTAGGCCGCCACGTCCTTGATGTGCGCCTGCTCGAAGAAGCGGATGCCGCTGGTGATGACGAAGGGGATGTTGCGCCGGGTCAGTTCCATCTGCAGCTCGAGCGCATGGAAGTGCGAGCGGTAGAGCACGCAGATCTCGTCGAGCGGGATGCCCTCGTCGCGCAGTTCGAGGGTTCGCTGGGCGATGAAGGCGGCCTGTTCGCGCGCGTCGGTGGCGACGATGAGGGCCGGTTTCTGTCCCGGGGGCCGGGCGGCCTGCAGGGCCTTGGGGAACTGGCGAAGGTTGGCCGCGATCGCCGCGTTGGCCAGGGCGAGGATCTCGGGCGTGCTGCGGTAGTTGGTCTCGATCTTGAAGACCTTCGCGCCGGCGTGGCGCTCCGGGAACTTGAGGATGTTGGCGAAGTTGGCCCCGCGCCACGAGTAGATGCTCTGGGCGTCGTCGCCCACGGCCATGAGGTTCCGGTGTCGCAGGGTCAGTACGTCGAGCAGCGTGGCCTGCAGGACGTTGGTGTCCTGGTACTCATCGACCAGCACGAACTGGAAGCGGCGCTGGTAGGTCTCGGCGATGTCGGGGAAGTCCTGCAGCAGGCGCAGCCAGAGCACGAGCAGGTCGTCGAAGTCCATCAGCCCGGCCTGGCGCTTGCGCTCGGCGTACTTGCGCTGCACGAGGCGGATGGAGTCCATCACGCCGGCGAAGGGCCCCTCGTCGCCGCCGGTCACCTCCTCCAGGGTCCGGCCCGTGTTGACCTGCATGGAGAACAGGTCGGCCAGCGCCTCGGCCTTGGGGAAGCGGACGGCCTTCACGTCGATGCCCGCGTCGGTGATGCAGGCGTTGAGCAGGTCTTTGACGTCCTCGCGGTCGGCGATGGTGAAGTCGCGTCGGTACCCGAGGCGGTCGGCGTGCAGCCGGAGGATGCGCACCCCGATGGAATGGAAGGTGCCGCCCCAGAGGTCGGCGAAGTCGCCGCCGAGCAGGTCCGCGACGCGCTCCATCATCTCGCGGGCCGACTTGTTGGTGAAGGTCAGCAGGAGGATGCGGTCGGCCGGGATGCCGTGCTCGATGAGCCACGCGACGCGGTAGGTCAGCGTGCGGGTCTTGCCGGCGCCCGCGCCGGCCAGGACCAGGCAGGGGCCCGGTGGCGCGGTGACCGCCTCATGCTGCTGGGAGTTGAGTTCGCGCGCGTAGTCGATCCGCAGGTTGACGGGCGGACGGAAGGGGTTGAGCTGGTACTCGCGCGCCACGTCCCGATTGAAAGGCCCGGACGTTCGAAATCCCACCCCGGAATTGACCTCGGTTCAGCCGGGCCAACCGGGGCGGGGATGCGGCCCGAGGCGGGCCTGTCCCGGTTCGGACGGGTTCGGACGCCGTTCGTGCAATCGGGCCAGGAACTCCGGGAAGGCCCCGGGCAGGGCCGAGCCTGCGAGGTATTCCCCGGCGGCCTCCTTGTGGCCGCGGGCGCGCAGCGTGGCGTACACGTGCAGTTCGAACTGCAGCCGCAGGCGGTCGGCGGCCCCGGTGTCGCCCAAGGCCTGCAGGACGGCGATGAGCGCCTCGGCGGTGGAGAACCGGTCGAGATGCTCCTGCGACCGCAGCCAGAACCGGCTGGCACCCGTCTGGCTGAGCCGCACCGGCCGTCCCCAGCCTTGGACCGCCCTCAGCATTTCGCCGGCCTGGGCCCAGTTGCCGTCGAGCAGCAGGACCTGCGGGGCGGGTTCGTCGGTGGGGCGCGGGACGAGGCGTTCGACCGGTTCTCCTTGGGGGTGGAGGATCCAGAGTTCTCGGCCGGGACGTGCGATCGACTCGCGGGTGGGCGGATCGACCCGCTGGTAGACATGGGTCCGGGCGTCCACGAGGGTGCGGGCGACCAACTTGCCGGTGCTGGTGGGGCGCCAGTTCTCGCGGCGATGGATCAGCACGTCGACCGCCACCGGGCTATCGACGGGCTGCAGCGCCTCGCAGAGGCACCAGCGCGGCGGCAGGCAGCACCCGTCGCACCGGATCGTTCCGGCGAGGATCACGCTGCGGGCCATGGCGGGCGGGTCGGTGGAATGGGGAGGGGAAAACGAAACCGCCGGCCATCCGTTGGGGACGGGCCGGCGGTGTGTCCAGCGGAGACCGCGGATCAGTAGGCGGCCTGGGCGCCCTTGATCTGTCGCTTCTGCATCCAGGGCATCATGGCGCGGAGCTTGGCACCGGTCTTCTCGATCGGGTGCTTCTCACCGGCGGCGAGCAGGGCGTTGTACTTCTTGTAGCCGCCCTTGTACTCGGCCACCCAGTCCTTGGCGAACTTGCCGGTCTGGATGTCCTTGAGCGCGGCCTTCATGCGCTTCTTGACCGAGGCGTCGATGATCTTCGGGCCGACGGTCACGTCGCCCCACTTGGCCGTCTCGGAGATCGAGAAGCGCATGCCGGCGATGCCGGCCTCGTTCATCAGGTCGACGATGAGCTTCAGCTCGTGGAGACACTCGAAGTAGGCCATCTCGGGCGAGTAACCCGCCTCGACGAGCACCTCGAAACCGGTCTGGACCAGGGCGCTGGCGCCGCCGCAGAGGACGGTCTGCTCGCCGAACAGGTCGGTCTCGGTCTCTTCCTTGAAGGTGGTCTCGATGACGCCGGCGCGGGTGCCGCCGATGCCCTTGGCCCAGGCCAGGGCGATCTTCTTGGCGTTGCGGCCCGGGTTCTGGTAGATGGCGATGAGGCTGGGCACGCCCTTGCCCTCGGTGTACTGGCGGCGGACGATGTGGCCAGGGCCCTTCGGGGCGACGAGGATCACGTTCACGTCCTTCGGCGGGACGATGGTCTTGAAGTGGATCGCGAAACCGTGGCTGAAGAGCAGGGTCTTGCCGGCGGTCAGGTTGGGCGCGATGTCCTTTTCATACGCGGCGGCCTGCTTGGTGTCGGGCAGCGCGATCATGATGACGTCGGCGCGCTGGACGGCCTCGGCGCTGGCGACCACCTCGAAGCCCCTCTCACGGGCGACCTTGATCGACTTGGATCCCTCGTAGAGGCCGATGATGACGTTGCATCCGGACTCCTTGAGGTTGAGGGCGTGGGCGTGGCCTTGGGAGCCGAAGCCGAGCACAGCGAGGGTTTTGCCTTTGAAGACGCTCAGGTCGGCGTCCTTGTCGGTGTACACTTTAGCCATAAATGCGAGATCGAAGCGCCGACTATGGGCATATTTCGGGGCGAGACAAGAAGATCAGTGGTCCCGGCGGCGTGCCGATCACCGACCGTGCCCGCCGTCACCCGCCTCGAGGTCGCCGTCCCGGATGGCGATGTAGCCCTTGGGCAGGACCCACCAGAGGCGTTCGGTGAGGATCCGGCAGTCGGGAAAGAGCGTCTCGAATTCCCGGCGCGAGAGCAGTCGGGTGCCCTCCAGGATCTCGCGCATCGTCTCGGAGTCGGGGCCATGCACCCAGGCGGCGGGCGAAAGGTACTTGCGGGCGAGGTGGCCGAGGCGGCCGGGGATCCAGTGAAGACCGAAGGCCAGCAGGTGTGGCTCGAAGGGGCATTCGAGGGCCGGGGTCTGGACCCAGACCCGCCGGCCGATCCTCCGGACTTCCCGGGCGAAGGCCGCCTGCTGCTCGGCCGAGCCCACGTGCTCGATCACCGAGTTGGAGAAGGCGATGTCGAAGGAGGCGTCCGGGAACCCCAGGGCGCATCCGTCGCCCCGCTCCTGCCGCACGTTGGCTTCCCCGGAGTTCGATCCGTCCCCGACGTCCACCGGGTTCACGCAGAGGATCCGGCCGAAGTCGCGGGCCTTGCCCTGCCAGTTCCACCAGTAGCCTCCGACATCCACCATCGAGCATCCGGGGCCGGGCCGGATCGTGTCGAGGAACCAGCGGTGGCGACGGGCGCGCCAGTTCCGGAAGATCAGTTGGTAGAAGCCGTACAGCATTCGAGGGGGGGATGATGGTCGGCGTGTCGATGCCGCCGCTGCCGTCGCCCGCGACATCGCGGGATGGACCCGACCGAAGACGGCCCACCGGATACCAGTCCACCGGTGGCGCGGCAATGTCGTTCGATGTCCGAGATGGCGCCCGCGGGCCGGGCCTCTGCGCCCGTGCGCCCGTGCCCTCCCGGGATCACCGTCGTCCGTCGTACCAGAGGTGGCAGGCCTGCTTGTCGGTCAGGGTGGCCTTGGGCCGGAAGACGGCCGAGACGATGAGCCGGCCGATCTCCAGGGGCGAGTACAGCCGGACCTTGCGCGCCGAGGTGAGCAGCGGGGTCCGGTCGAGGATCACGATGCGGCGGCCGGAATCCCGGGCCAGCGGCCTGAGGCGGTGGGTGAGGTCGATCTCCTCGGCGGCGTAGAACGCCTGGTTGAAGCCTCCGATCCGTCGGAAGGCCTCCGCCTCGACGAAGAGGAACGATCCGGCCATGAGGTGCCGCAGCCGGCTGAGGGTGTTCCAGATCGCCGTGCCCAGCCGCACCCGGAGGTCGTCGCTGTCCATGCGGACGACGGCCCCGCCGGCGAGCACCCGGCCGGAGCCGATCGCGCCGACCATCGCCTCGAAGAGCTCGGCCGACGGGCGCGAGTCCGCGTCGATGAACACCAGCCAGTCGCCGGTCGCCACCGAGGCCCCGGCGTTGCGGGCCCGGGCGATCATGTTGACCGGCTCGAACACGACGCGGGCCCCGAGCTCGCGGGCGATGCGCCCGGTGTCGTCGGTGGAGTTGTTGTCGCAGACGATGACCTCCGAGGCCCAGCCATGCCGGTCGAGCCCCGCCCGCGCGGCGTGCACCGCCCGCAGCGCCTCGGGCAGCAGGCGCGCCTCGTTGAAGGCCGGAAGGATGATCGAGAGGGTCAAGGGGTGGGCGGGCGGGATCACGGGGCCGTGGCGGTGGCGGTGGCGTGGGCCTCGACGTTTCCCGGGAGTTCCCACCCGGGCCCGGTCTCGGTGTCGAGCGGGGTGGTCTCGCCGCGGGCCAGCCGTCGGCCCGCCAGCAGGGCGATCATGGCAGCGTTGTCGGTGCAGAAGGCCGGTTCGGCGATGCGCAGCCCAAGGCCCCGGCGCCCAGCCTCCTCGGCGAGCCGTCGCCGCAGGCCGCGGTTGCAGGCGACGCCGCCGCTGGCGGTGATGCAGCGCGTGCCGGTGGCCCGGGCGGCGGCGACCAGCTTGGTGGCGAGGGTGTCGACGATCGCGGCCCGGATCCCGGCGCACAGGTCGCGGAGGTCGCGTGGCGAATCGGCCAACCCGGGGTTCCGGTCGAGGAACACCCGGACGCTGGTCTTGAGGCCACTGAAGCTGAAGAGGTGGTTGGGCTCGTTCCGCAGGGGCCTGGGGAACCCGAAGCGCCCGGCGTCGCCCTCCTCGGCCAGGCGGTCGAGCACCGGGCCGCCGGGGTAGGGCAGCCCGAGCAGCTTGGCCGCCTTGTCGAAACATTCCCCGGCCGCGTCGTCGAGGGTGCCCCCGAGGATGCGGTGGTCCAGGTCACCGCGCACGTGGACCAGCAGCGTGTGCCCGCCGGAGGCGATGAGCGAGACGTGGGGCGGCAGCGGGCCCTCGTGGAACCGGGGCGGCTGCCCGGCGATCCAGGGTGAATACAGGTGCGCCTCGTGGTGGTGGATGCCGATGACAGGCAGGCCCCGCGCGGCGGCCATCGCCTGGGCCGCGGTCCAGCCGGCCATCAGCGCCGCGGGCAGGCCCGGACCCCGGGTCGCGGCGATGGCCGTCAGGTCGGAGAGGGCCACGCCGGCCGTCTGCAACGCCTGGCGCACCACCGGGATGAGGTTGCGCAGATGCTCCCGTGTGGCCAGTTCCGGCACCACGCCGCCGTACTCGGCATGCAACCGCACCTGCGAGGCCACCACGTTGGAGAGCACCCGGTCGCCACGCACCACGGCGGCGCTGGTCTCGTCGCAGGAGGATTCGATGCCGAGGATCATGGCAGGGGTCGGGAGACACCGTGCTCCGTGGGGAGCGGGTCGGCCCTCAGCGGGCGGCCGGTGCGCTGGCCGCCGGGGGCCTGGCTTCCGGCGAGGCCGCCTCGGCCCGGAGCCCCTTGGCGCCGGGGCGCTTGGCCATCAGCCGCACGCCCTTGAGCAGGTCCATCGCGCGCTCGAGCTGCGGGTCGGCGTCGGCCAGCACCAGGTCGCGCAGGCGGGCCTGCTGGGACACCGGGTAGAGGCGCAGGGTATCCTCGAGGCTGTTGGTGCCGCCGGGCATGCGCCGCAATTGGATGGCCGCCTCGTCGTCGTCGGTGATCGGCACCACGATGTTGGGCGAGATGCCCCGCTCGTGGATGACCTTGTGGCTCGGCGTGTAGTACTTGGCCGTGGTCAGGCGCAGCGCCGACCCGTCGTTGAGGGGCAGGATGTTCTGGACCGAGCCCTTGCCGAAGGACTGCTCGCCGATGACCACCGCCCGCTCGAGATCCTGCAGGCAGCCCGCGACGATCTCGGAGGCGCTGGCGCTTCCGCCGTTGATGAGCACCACCAGGGGATAGGAGCGAACCTTGCCCTTGCCGGAGGCCTTCCGCTGCTGGTCGGCGGCGCGGTTGCGGCCCTCGGTGGACACGATCGGCCTGCCCTTGGGCAGAAACTTTTCGGACACGGCGACCGCCTGGTCCAGCAGGCCGCCCGGGTTGCCGCGCAGGTCGAGCACGAGGCCCTCGAGGCCCTGCTTCTCGAGCTTGGCCAGGGCCGATTCGAGCTCGTCGTCGGTCTTCTCGGCGAACTGGGTGATGCGCACGTAGCCCAGCCGGTCGGTCCCGAGCGGGAATTCCCGCCGGTTGTCCCGGTCCTTGACCGTGTAGACCTGGATGTCCTCGCGGGTCAGCACGAAGTCCTTCGGCTCGCTCAGCGAGGGGCGCAGGATCGACAGGGTCACCTTGGAGGCCTTCTCGCCCCGCAGGAGCTTCACCGCGTCCCCCATGCCGAGGCGGTCGGTCGACTTGCCGTCGATGCGCAGGATCTGGTCGCCGGGCAGGATGCCCGCCTCGAAGGCCGGGGTGTCCTCCATGGGGGCGATCACCGTGAGCATGCCGTCCTTGAGGTGAACCTGCAGGCCGACGCCCCCGTAGCTGCCCTCGGTGTCCTCCTTCAGTTCGTTGAACTTCGACACCGTCATGAACTCGCTGTGCGGGTCGAGCGTCGAGAGCATGCCCTTGAGGGCGCCCTGGATGAGGTCTTGGTAGGTGAGGTTCTCGCCGTCAACGTAGTCCTTGCGCACGCGCTCCAGCACGCGGGTGAAGAGTTCGAGCTGCTGGTAGGGATCGTCCCGGTCGTCCGCCGCGCTGAGGTGGAAGACCTTGGCCCCGAGGCCGACATAGGCCACGAGGGCGGCGATGAAGAGGGGGTAGATCAGTCGGGCGTTCATCTCGGCCGCGGTTGGGCGTCCGCCGCCGCGTGGCTTCAACCTAGATTCGTCCGGCGAAAAGGGAAGGAGCCACTTGGATCGCGCTCAAGTCCGCCCGGCCGGTTGCCCCCGGAGCTTTCCAGGGGGACCGGCCGCCCGACCGTTCACCGGTTCGTCGCTTGCGCCGGCGGCTTCCCCTGCGAGCATGGAAGCGATGTTTTTTGTGGGAATCGACCTGGCCTGGGGTGAGCGCAACCGGGACGGGCTCTGCCTGATCGAGGCTGACGGGCCCCGGGCCCGGGTGGTGGATTCCGGGTGGACCCTCGGGGATGCGGCCCTCTGGGAATGGCTGGGGCGGCAGGTGGGGGACCGGCCCTGTCAGGTCGCCGTCGATGCCCCCCTGGTCTGCCCCAACCGGACCGGCTCTCGGCCGGTCGACCGCCAGACCCATCGGCTCTTCGGGCGCCAACACGCCGGATGCCATCCCTCCAACGCCCGCCTCTGCGCCCGGCCCTTGCGCATCGCCCGCGGCCTCCGCGAGCGCGGCTTCGACCTGGGGTGGGATCCGTCCATCGCCTGGCTGGCGATGGAGGTCTATCCGCATCCCGCCATGCTGAGGTGGTTCGGCCTGGAGAGGATCCTGAAATACAAGCGCGGTCCGGTCGGCGACCGGCGGAGCGAATTCCGCAGGTATCAATCGCTCCTGGGCAGTTGCCTGGCGCTCCGGTTCCCGGAACTCGATCCGGGTCCTGTGGGCGGCGCCTGGCTCGCGGCGGAGTATTCCAAGGAGGCCGAGGACCGGCTGGACGCGTGGTTCTGCGCGCTGATCGCCTGGCACCATGGACGTCACCAGGGACGGCAGAGCCAGGTGCTCGGGGACGACCGGAACGGGTTCCTGGTGCTTCCGCAGTGAGGCCCTGGATCGCCCACCGTGCCCCCCCGAAGATCCCCGCAGGGAGGGGCTCGCCTTGACACCGTGGAGCCGGATAAGCTCCCGCCGGCATGGGTCCCTTCGAAGCACTGGTTCAGCCGCTTGGGGCGGCATGGGCGGGGGCGTTGCTGGTCGGCGTCTTGGCGTTCCGTCGCAAGGCCTGGCTGGCCGGCTTCACCTCGTTCGGCCTGGCCGGCGCCCTGTGGCTCGTCGGCGGCACGCCGATGTCGGCGCTGCTCCTCGCGCGCCTGGAGCGGCCGTACGACCGGATGCACCCGGTGAACCTCCCGGTGGCCGAGGCCGTGGTGGTGCTCTCCGGCGACATCCGTTTCTCGGGCCGGGAACTGCTGTGGTTCAGCACCGGATCCTCCTTCGAGCGCACCTTGAGCGGGCTCGAGATCCTGCGTCAGGGCAAGGCCCGCTCGCTGGTGGTCGGCGGCGCGCCCTTCCAGTGGCAGGGCGGCCCGCGCGCCGAGGGCGAGTTGCTGGCCTCGTGGATCCGCGCCTGGAGGCTTCCCGCCGGGGATCTGGTGCGCCTGCCGGCCTGTCGGGACACCCGCGAGGAGGCCGTGGCCATCGGCGAGTTGGTGCGCAAGCGGGGATGGAGGCGCGTGATCCTCGTCAGCTCGGCCAGCCACCTGGCCCGGGGGGCCGCCGCCTGCCGCAAGGAGGGCGTCGAGGTGATCCCCGTGGGGTGCGACTTCGCCGGTCTCGACGCGCTCGACCGACCGCAGCGCTGGTGGGTCGTGCCCCGCAGCGAGGGCCTCCTCCGCTTCGAGCGCTGGCTGCACGAGGAGTTGGGCGAGGTGTGGTACTGGTGGCGCGGCTGGATCTGATCCAAAGCGCCGGGATTGCCCGGGGCCCTCGGGTCGGTTTCCATCGCCATACCTTGAGCGGAACGACTCCCCATGAAGTGATCCAGGCGGCCGGCGGCCTCGTCTGGCGGAACTCCCCCCGAGGGCGGGAACTGGTCCTCATCCACCGGACCCGCTACGGCCCGGAGTGGGCCCTGCCGAAGGGAAAGCTCGACCCCGGTGAGGGATGGCTGCAGGGCGCCTTGCGCGAGGTCGAGGAGGAGACCGGGTGCCGGGCCACCGTGGACCGGTTCGCCGGCGGCAGTGTCTACGCCGTCAACGGGGTGCCCAAGGTGGTGCTCTACTGGCACCTGGAGTTGCAGGAGCAGGGCCCGGTGCAGGATACCCGCGAGGTGGCGGACCTCCGCTGGGTCACCCCGGGCGAGGCGCTGGCGATGATGACCCATGCCAACGAGCGCGCGCTCCTGGCCCCGCTGGAGAATCGCGACCGGCCCGGGCGCTGAGTTCGGTTGCGCGGCGGAAGGGGCCCGGGCGGCCCCGCCTCAATCCTTGGCCGGCGGAAACAGGAACAGCCGGGCGTCGCCCGCCCCGAGCGAGACCTGCAGGCCCTTGAGTTCGGGGCTGTCGTCCACCGCCGGATGCTCGAGGCCGTCCTCGCGGGAGACCTCCCGGACCTCTCCCTCGGTGTCGAAGACCACCGTGGGCCAGGCCGTGTAGGCGGTGCTGTGGTTGACCAGCAGCACGGCCTGCCGCCCGTCGGCGTGGTCGAGGGTGCCGATGAGGAAGGCGGCATCCGGGTCGGAGCCCACCCGCTGGAGGGAGCGGATGCCGGTGCGGGCCAGCGGTTGGTCCGGATTGCCGGTCGAATGGCGGGTCACGCCGCGTCCGGTCAGGCGCATCAGCACCGGACCCCAGTGTTCGAGGCCGTCGTTGATGCGACGAGCCTCGTCGTAGTGCCGCGTCCGGCGGCCCTCGGCCGTGAGCAGCGCCCCGCCCTTGGGGAACTCGCCGGTGCCGCCGTTGCCCTGGCCCGGGGTCCAGTAGCAGAACCACATCACGCCCTTGGCCCCGTGCGCGATCGAGGCGTGGATCATCCACCGGATCTGGGCCTCGGTCGGGTCGATCCGGTCGCCGAAGGGCATGGAGTGGAAGAAGTTCCAGAACGGGATGCCCGCCGCGACCGAGTGCCGTCGCATGACCTCAAGGTTCTTGAGGTATTCGGCGCGCGAGTCGTCGCCGGGCCGCATCTGCGGGTAGTGGTCCATCGACAGCACGTCGGGTTTCACCGTCTTGAGGAATTGCTTCACGTATTCCTCGTAGGAGGTCGCCGCCATCTGCGTCGGCCCGGCGTAGTTCGGGAAGAGGTTGATGTAGCCCAGGCGCCCGGGCCGTTGCTCCCGCAGTGCGGTCACCCGCGCGGCCAGGTCGGCGAAGGCCGTGGTCGCCGGCTCATCGGCCAGGCTGTAGCCCCAGCAGGCCGGGCCCTCGGGCAGGGACTTGGCCGGGTGGGTTCCCGGCGCCGGGGCCGGCGCGTCGACGAGCACCTTGAGGCCGGCCGCCTCGCACACCCGGATCTGCTCCTCGGCGCTGAAGCCGGAGGTCCCGATCACCAGGTTGAAGTGGGCCTCGCGGATCTCCCGGTAGCGTCCGGGCAGGTCGTGGGGGGTGCGCGGCGGCACCCAGAGGCCGATGGCGAAGCGGTCCTGGGTGAAGCGTGGGGGCTCGGCCGCGCCCAGGTCGATGAGAGCGAACAGGGCGGCCAGCATGGCAAGGAATCTGGACGGTCGGCTCATGCAATGGCCGGCATCCTGAGGTGCCCGGCCCGCGGGATCCATCGCAATGAGCGGGGCAAGCTCCGGACCGGTCCCAAATGGGCAGCCCCGGGTTCGGGTGAGCGGCGACGGGGCGACGGGGCGACGGGGCCGGTGCCTGCGGAGTCGGGTTTGCCTCGCCCAGGTTCAACCGCCCCGTTCGATCCGGATGATCCGTGTCTCCGGGGAGACCCTGGCGTGGGCCGCGACCAGATCGGCCTCGGAGGCGAAACTCTCCCCGGCGACCGGCCGCCCGGTGACGCGGACCTCCACCACCGGCTCGCGCATCGGCCAGGGGTCCAGCCGGAAGGTACGCCCGTCGATCCGGCGGACCTGCACCTCGCTCGTCCCGCCGTCCTGCAAGGGCAGGGGGTGCAGGAGCGTGGCCGGTTCCGGGTAGTCCACGCAGGCCAAGAGCGAGAGGTTGTCGCACGCCTGGAGCAGTCGGAAATTCTCGATCCAGGTCCCGGCCCGAAGGTCGGCCTCGGTGAACCGGCCCGACGCCGCGCAGGCCGTGCGCAGCTCATCCTGGCGTCCTTGCTGGCCCTCGAGGAAGGCCGCGAGCCGGGGCCGGTCCACGGGCCGGATCGTCGAGTGGTCGGCCCGCTCGGTGAGCAGGTTGCAGGTGTGCATCGAGATGAGCACCGCCGCGTAGGGATCCTCGGCGGCCACCGCCTCCATGGCCTGGCCCCGGACGCGGAGGTAGTCCTCCAGATCGATCTCCTCGAAGGCGCTGTACTTGCCGACGAGATCGATGCCGAAGGCGCTGGGGCGGCCCTCCCGGGTGATCTTCGGCGTGAGGTCGCGCGCGGCCCACCCGTCGTCGTGGCGCCGGATGCCCGCCAGCGTGTGGGTGCGCGGGAAGGGTGCCCGGAACCGGTCGTTGCCCCAGGCCGCGGCGAACTCGCCGGCGAGCCGTGCGTGCTCGGGATGCGTGATGAGGAACCAACCGTCCTGGGTTCGGGCTCGAAGCATGGCGGGTGCGGAGATGGAGACGGGCCTGGGGTCAGCCCGGGGTCGGGAACATCCCCTTGGCGAGGGTGCCGGTGACCGTGATCTGGGGTTGGTTGACGATCTGGCTCAGCCGCAGGTCCAGGGCCACGCTGCACAGGGTGTAAGCCAGTTGCGGCGTGAGCCCGAACCGGGCCATGAGGAAGTCAATGGCGCGGTGGATCACGTCGCGGGCCGCGGCCATCGCCTCCGGCGCGCTGGCAATGAACGCCCAGGCGCCAAGGTCCGGCGCCGCAGGCGGGGCCTTGGGCGGCAGTTCGGCGAAGGGTTGGTCGAGCCGCAGGTCCCGGCGAACCGTGAGCCGGAACTCGGCCTCCATGGGGCCCTCGATGCCGTTGATGCACACCTCGCCATCGCCCTGGGCCGCATGGCCGTCGCCGGCACTGAAGAGGGCGCCCTCGTGGAAGACCGGCAGGTACAGGGTGGCGCCCGGCCGCAGGTCCTTCACGTCCAGGTTGCCGCCGAACGGTCCCGGGGGGCGGGTCCGGTGGGGCCCGGGTTCGGCCGGGGCGACACCCATGATTCCGAGGAAGGGGGCCAGCGGCACACGCGCCGGGACCAGCGAGTCGGAGAACAGGCGGTCCAGACGCCAGAGGAAGAGGTGCGGTTCGGGGAATCGCTCCGGAAGGCTGCCCAGCCCCGGAAGAATGCTGGTCCACCCCCACCCCCGGTGTTCCACCCGAAAGATCTCGATCTGGAGCACATCGCCCGGTCGCGCCTCCTTCACGAAGACCGGACCGGTGATCGTGTGGATCTTGCTGCGGTCCATCGCCACGAAGTCGGCCACCGTGGACGCCGGACCGATCTGCGACCCGCTAGAATCGAGGCAGTCGAGCACGACCGTGTCGCCCGAGGCGACCAGGGCGACGGGCGGCAGGGTGGCGTCCCATCGGTCGTGGGTACGTGCGCTGGAGACGAGATGTGTGGCCATTCTGGGGTGCGGCATCCTCGGGAAGAGGAGGGATTCTCAGGGCGGGTGGATCGAATTGGATCGGTGCGGTGGGCCGGGGAACCGATGCCTGAGGTTTTTGATCTACGGCGTTTTCATCTACGACATGTTGATCGCCGGTTTTGCATCGCCGGGCTGTTCAGGCCTCCCAATTCCAATGCCGAACCCCGGCCGCCCCCTGAAGGGACGACCGGGGTGTATGATCGTTTCCATCATCGCCGCGGGAACCGTTTCCGATGCCGGCAGCCGGTTGTTTGGGCATCTCTGGTAGAGCAACCCTCTTGCCAATCCCGATAGCTGGCCTCCGGCCCTGGGGGCCCTGTTGCGATCCGGCTCGACTGGCCAAAAACCTTCAGGGCCTGTCCGGGTTTTTGGGAGCGGATCACCAGGGATAGGTGAAGTCGAGGGGTTCCGGGGGCAGGATCCGGTACATCCGCATCACCGAGGCGTCGATGGAGTCGAAGGCGGTGCGCTCGACGTCCGAGCCTTCAAAGGTCCCGAAGGGTTTCCAAGGACCGGCCGCGCCCGCGTCGGAGTATTCGAGCCGCACCTGATAGCCTCGCGGGACCGTCGTCGTCAGCGCCACGCCCTGGAGTCCTGCCTCGAGCTCGTACTGCGAGATCGACAGCGGCGCGCTCGCGCCCGGCGTCTCGTCATCGGCCACGGTCAGCACGGAGGTTTCCAATCCCTTCAGGAGCTTCAGACCTCCGTCGGCCGGATCGAGCGTCAGCGTGACGTCCTGGGTGCCCTGCGCGGTGGTGTCGTTGACCAGCGGGATCTGCACGAAGACCTGCGAGTCGCCGGGCTGGAAGGTCGCCGTGCGCCGGGTCTGGCCACCCAGAACCGCCAGCGCCGCGGCCGGGCCCTCGAGCCGGTACGACACCGTGGCCGCCTCGCGGGTGTTGAGCGTGCGCCAGAGGCGGATCTGGGCGTAGCCATAGGTCGAACCCTCGTTGATCTGGAAGCGGGTGGAGATGAAACCCACCTCGCCCGGGTTCGAGTCCTCAAGGATCGTCACTTCGACCCGGACCGGTGCGTTGGTGCTGCCGACGATGAACACCTCGAACACGGCCGTTTCGTCGCCTTCGTTCACCTCGTCGAGCAAGGTGGGCACCGAAACCAAGCTCATCGTGGTCAGACCGCCCTGGGCCGGCAGCGACCGCTCTGGTTCCCCGAGTTCGAAGTCCGCTCCCGGGGTGGCGGTGCCGCTCACGAAGCGGGCCCGCACCACGACGTCGTTGGTGCCGGTGTAGGTGCCGAGCACGGTGAAGAAGAGCGGGATGCCGGCCCGGTTCTCGGCGACCTCGATCATTGGATAGTCGGCCCGGAGCGAGAGGCCGGCGAGGCCGCCATCGGCGGAGAGAACGAGTTCGGTGGCCGGCGGAACGGGTCTGATCGGGCGACCGGACTCCGCATCCCTAGCCAAGGTGGGGCCGGGTTCAGGGGAGGTTCCGTTCGACGGTATGATCGTGTTCGTGGGCGTTGTCGGGGCGGATGCGGGCCGCTCAGGAAGGGCCTCGGTGGCCGAGCTCACCTTCGGTATCTCCGGGAAAAGGATCAGCTGGGCCGGCAGAGGCACGTTCAGCCAGAGCGCGGCAGCCAACAGCACACGCAGGCGAAACGGTGTCGGGACGGTGAATCGTTTCAGGAACGATTGGAGTTTGGGATTGTTGGGCCTCATGCGAGCGGGAGGTTCAAGTCGATGTGATTTGGTTTATTTATTGTCTCTAACAATTATTCTTATCAAAAAGGCCAAGAGGGCCCCGAGGGGGCTTTCTGTCGAAAAGCGGAGGTGGCTTGGGGATTCGGCGGCGCGATCAGGCGGTCCGCCGAGGTGCTGCCGTCAGGGCACCACCGGACAACGCCCCGAAGAGCGCCAGCACCGCCAAGGCGGCAGGGGTCAGGGCCAGGCTGTCCTGGATCCACGGCTGCCAGGCCGCCTGCAGCAACCCGGCCACGGCTGCACCGGTCAATCCCAGCGACAGACCGATGGCCAAGCGCTGGGGAATCTGCGCTCGCCGGATGAGGAAGGCCATGGCCAGCGAACCGGCCGAGAGGCCCACGCAGGCGGCAATCGAACCGTGGCTGGGATCGGAAGCCGCGCAGACACGGGAGGCAAAGCCCGTGGCCAGCAGGAGCCAACCGACCCCGGCCACCCGTTGCTGCGGGGTCATGGGCACGCGATGGGGTTCCCGCGGGTCGGACTCCCGCTGGCAGCGCCGGGCGACCTCCAGGGGTGAGCCCAGCGAGCGGAGGGCCGATTGGCGGGCCTCCTCGGCCGACTGGCCGGAGCGCAGGCCAGCCTCCATCGACTCCATCAAATGGTCCTCGAGTTCGGCCGCGAGGTCTGAAGGAAGACCGGCGAGATCGGAGGCGAAGGGGTTGGGATTCATCGGGGGGGAGCGGATTGGGGATGGCGTTGGGGAGGGGCAGCTCAGCGACTCGGCACCGGCACCGGCACCGGGGCCGGTGCAGCGGCGCTCGGCGCACCCTCGGCCGTCCACAGGCGGTGGAGGATCGCGTGGACGGTCTGCCATTGCTTGCGGTCGTCTTCCATCACGGGGTGGGCCCGGGCGGTGATCTGGTAGTACTTGCGCTTGCGACCGGTCTCCGACTCGCCCCATCGAGCGGTGATGAGTCCATCGGCCTCCAAGCGGTGGAGGATTGGGTACAACATGCCGTCTGTCCACTCGACCTCCCCACCGGAGAGTTCGCGGACCTTCTGGATGATGGCGTAGCCGTAGCTTTCGCCGGCCTGGAGGATGCCGAGGACGATGGCGCTGGCGGAGGCGGCGTTGAGGTCTTTGCTGATCTTCATGATGCTACTATGCATCGCAGTTCAATGCATGAAAGTCCTGGGTCTCAGATTTTGAAAATTTTTTTGGTGCCCTCTTGCCGAGGTGCAGGGAGTCCGGTTGGGATTCGGCCTCCTCAAGGTTCCCTGGAGGAACCTCGCCCATGGGGACAGGCTCTCCCCGAGGTGGGCGACGACCGATCGCCAGCGGAGGGTTCTCTGGCCCGGAAACCGGGTTGGACTCCCCCCGGGAGAGCCGGAGGAAAGTCTGGCCGACGGACCCAGCCTCGCCCACGCTCCAAGAACCCATGAAACGACTCCTCCTGAGCCTCGTGACGGTGTTCGCCTCGATGACCTTGGCCGCTGCCGACGCATCGATCGTCCTCATCGCAGGAACGCCCAGTCATGCGCCCGGTGATCACGAATTCCGTGCCGGCAGCCTCCTCTTGGCCGGATGCCTGAACCGCCTCCCCGGGATCCATGCGACCGTCGTCAGCAACGGGTGGCCGGCCGACACGGCGGTCCTGAAATCCGCCGACGCGGTGGTGGTGTTCGCCAATGGCGGCACGGCCCATCCGGCCATCCGGCCCGAGCGGCTCAAGCTCATGAACGAACTGTCGGCCAAGGGGGTGGGCATCGGCGCGGCCCACTACGGCGTCGAGGTGCCGGCGGGGGATCCCGGATTCGCGATGCTCGACTGGACCGGGGGCTACTTCGAGATGTTCTGGAGCGTGAATCCGACCTGGACGGCGACGTTCCAGTCGCTGCCGGTGCATCCGGTGACCCGGGGCGTGAAGCCGTTCGCCATCCACGACGAGTGGTATTACCACATGCGCTTCGTCCCCGAGCGCAAGGGTGTGACGCCGATCCTCAGCGTGGTGCCACCGGCCAACACGCTCGACCGCTCCAACGGCCCGCACAGCGGCAATCCGTTTGTCCGGGCGTCCGTCGCCAAGGGCGAACCCCAGCCCCTCATGTGGACCTACGACCGGCCGAACGGCGGCCGGGGATTCGGGTTCACCGGCGCCCACTACCACAAGAACTGGGGCAACGAGGACTTCCGCAGGGTTTTCCTGAACGCCCTGCTTTGGATCGCCAAGGTCGAGGTGCCGGAGGGCGGGGTGGTCTCAGCGGTCACCCCGGAGGAACTCCGGGCCAATCTGGACCCGAAGTGACGGCGGGCCTCCTCGGGTCCGACGGCCGTCGGGCGGGCCGACCGGCCCCGGCGCATGGCCGAGACCCAAAGTTCAAAACCCGCAAAACCCTCTTGCCAAGCACCCGGGCGCCCGAGTTTCATCCTAATTCCCCGGTACGGCTGGGTAGCTCAGTTGGTAGAGCATGCGACTGAAAATCGCAGTGTCGGCGGTTCGATCCCGCCCCCAGCCACCACTTCTTCGGTCCCTTGCCTCTCCCAGTCCCTCAACTCTGCGGGGCTTGGACATTCCTGATTCTCCCCCGTCCGTGATGACCCGGTCGTGCCGCCGTCGCGCGAGCATCCTTCCCCGGGGACTCTTCCCGCCCCACGCCCTTCGGAGCGGTGCCGGCCTCCGGCGTCCTTTTTCGCGACACCACCCCCTGCCCGCAGCCGCTCGTATCCGGGCCCCGGGCGTGGGCCGGAACCGCGCCCGGCGGGGAGTCACCAGGGCGATTCCGGGGGAGGGCTCTGACGCAGGAACCCGGCGACCACCGCGCCGTCGCGGGTCGGGGGCTGGCAGGCCTCTCCCGAGCAGAGGTAGGCGAGGGAACGTTCCTCGTCGCCCGGCAGGCCCCGGGCGAACGGATCCACCGGCCCGTGGTTTCCGAGGATCACGCGATGCGGCTCGAAGACGGTGTGGGCATGGCCGAGCAGCGCCCGGGTGGAGCCGCAAAGCCAGTCGCCCACGATCACCACCCGCTTGGGCTCCTGGAGCGCGAAGTCGAGCGCGCACAGCAGGAACGGCACGACCTGGGGCGTCTGATGCAGCCTCTGGGCGAAGAGCCGGAGGGTCTTCTCGGCGGCCTCCTGCCAGTCCGGGCGCGCGCAGATGGACGAGAGCCTCACGAGGGCCAGGGCGGCCACGGCGTTGCCGGAGGGTTCGGCCCCGTCGTAGTCCTCCTTGAGCCGCACCAGCAGGTGGGGCGTCTCGGCACCGCTCTGCCAGAACCCGCCGCCGACCGGGTCGAGGAAGCGTTCAAGCATCGCCTCGGCCAACTCCACCGCGAAGGCCAGGTGCGACGGGTCCAGCGTGGCCTCGTAGAGTTCGAGCGTGCCGGCCAGCAGGTGGGCGTAGGCGTCGAGCAGTTGCACCGAGTCGCGCTCCCCGTCGCGCCAGCGGTGGTGCAGGGTGCCGGGCCGTCGCGGGAGGTCTCCGGAGGCCGGGACGGCCGGCTCCCACAACTGCTCCCGGAGGAAGGCCAGGTTGCGCTCGGCGAGCGCGCGGAACTCCTCGTCGCCGAGGACGGCATGGGCCCGGGCGAAGGCACCCAGCATCATCCCGTTCCACGAGGCGAGGACCTTGTCGTCCCGGTGGGGGCGGACCCGCCGTGCCCGGGCCGCCCGAAGCGTCTCGATGGCCTCCTCCAGCAACGGCCGGTCTGCCTCGGGCACGTCATCCTGGGCCAGCGACAGCACGTTGAGGCCGGGCTCTGGCCTCGGGTCGCCTGGGTCGACGAAATTGCCCTGCGGCGTGATGCCGAACCGGGCGACCGCCACGTTGAAGACCTCCGGACGCAGCAGGGCCGACAGCTCGGCATGGGTCCAGCAATAGAACCGCCCCTCCTTGCCCTCGCTGTCCGCGTCCTCGGCCGAGAAGAAGCCCCCGTCGGGATGGGTCATGTCCCGGGCGACGTAGCCGAGGATGTCCCGGGCCACCCCGGCATGGCGGGCGTCGCCCGAGACCAGGAAGGCCTCGAGGTAGAGCACGGCCAGTTGGGCGTTGTCGCAGAGCATCTTCTCGAAGTGCGGCACCAGCCACCGTTCGTCGACGCTGTAGCGGGCGAAGCCGCCGCCGAGGTGGTCGCGGATGCCGCCGGCGGCCATGCGGTCGCAGGTGTGCAGCACGGCCTGCACGGCCTCGGTGTCGCCGAAGCGGCGGGCGTAGCGCAGCAGGTAGAGCGGCTGGCTGGGCCTGGGGAACTTCGGCGCCGTGCCGAAGCCGCCATTCACCGGGTCGAACTCGCCGAGCAGGGTTTGGCCACCGCCGTGCAGCTCGCGGGGGCCCGTCGGGAAGGCGTTGTCCGGATCGTGCACGACCATCTCCTGCAACCGCGAGCACAGGTCGCTGGCCGAAGCCGTCAGGTCGGCCCTCCGGGTCTTCCACAGGTCGACGATGCGTTCGAGCAGTGTCCGGAAAGAGGGCCGGCCGTTCCGCGGTTCCGGCGGGAAGTAGGTGCCGCCGTAGAAGGGGCGCAGATCCGGCAGCAGGAAGACGTTCAAAGGCCAGCCGCCGCCGCCGGTGGTCATCTGGACGAAGCTCATGTGGATCTTGTCCACGTCGGGCCGCTCCTCGCGGTCCACCTTCACGCAGACGAAGTGCTCCCGCAGGTAGGCCCCGATGGACGGGTCCTGGAAGGTCTCGCGCTCCATGACATGGCACCAGTGGCAGGTGGAGTAGCCGAGGCTCACGAGGATGGGCTTGTCCTCGGCGCGCGCCTTGGCGAAGGCCTCGTCGCCCCAGGGAAACCAGTCCACCGGGTTGCCCGCATGCTGCAAGAGGTAGGGCGACTTCTCGGTGGCGAGGCGGTTGCGGGATTCCGGTGCGGGACTCACAGGCCCCTGAGGATAGGCCGGTCGATCCGGGGGACAAGCCGGCAGCCCGGACTTCCGGCGCCCCAGGGTCGCACCTCGCGCCGCTCTGCTGCCCGAGTCCTTGAAAGGTTCGGGCCGCTGGGGCCTCCTTGGGCCCTCATGGCGTCCGATCTCGATCCGTTCTACCGGGACACCCTGCGCCGGCTGGTCCGGGAAGGGGTCATGGGGCCGGCCGACCGCATCCTCTGCGTCTGCGCCGGGGAACGCGACCACCTCACCCTGCGGGAGGCAGGCTTCCCCAACGTGACACTCACCAACCTCGAGACCCGGTGGGAACTCAAGGATCCAGGCACCCATCAGGTGGCCTACGGGGATGTCGAGGACCTCACCTTTCCCGACAAATCCTTCGATTTCGTCATCGCCCACAGCGGCCTCCACCATTGCGCCTCGCCCCATCGAGGCCTGCTGGAGATGCACCGGGTGGCCCGGAAGGGCCTGCTGGTCTTCGAGCCCCGGGATTCCTGGGTGTCCCGTCTGGGGGTCCGGCTCGGATTCGGGCAGGACTTCGAGACCGCCGCCGTGGCGCTGAGCGCCGACCGGGTGAGCGGTGGTTGGCGCAACGGGCCGGTGCCCAACTACGTGTACCGGTGGACGGAGCGCGAGATCGAGAAGGTCATCCGCAGCGCCACGCCCTGGATGACCTGCCGGTTCCGCTACTTCCACGCCACCCGGCCCCCGTCCGGGGCGGCGGGCCGGCGCAACCCGTGGATCCGCCTGGGCCTCCGGCTGGCCGTCCCATTGGCGACCCTTCTCGGGCGCATCGTCCCGTCGCAGACCAACTGCTTCGCCTTCCTGGTGACCCAGCCCGCACCCGGCGCCGGGAGTCCGCCGTGGATCCGCTGGAGCGACGGGGTGCCGTCGCTGGATCCCGGCTGGGCGCGCAAGGTCTACCGGCAGACGGAGGATCCGCCGGTTGCCCCCGGGGCGTCGTCGTGACGATCGGTCTGAAAAGACGTTGAACGACCGGCCTCCCGCGGGCTTTGATGGGTCCAATGGTTGCCGCCCAGGAACAAGTCCAGAAAGCGCTCTTCGGCGTCTTCCTCATCGCCGTCCTCCTGCTCTTCGCCGTGCTGCTCGGTTCGGTGCAGGTGCTGGCGCTGATGGGATTCGTGGCCGTCCTCTGGGCGTTGACCCTCCCGCAGCATGGCACCTTGGCGCTGGTCCTCGGCTCGGTGATGATCAACGCGTCGCTGCTGGTGCCCTTCGTTTCCGGTCGGCCCTTCTTCTGGGAGGCGAGCCTGATGCTCTCGGTCAGTGGCCTACCGCTGATGTTCGCCATGCGCCGCAACGCCCCGGATTTCGGCGAGCGCCTGCGCGAATTCCGCTGGGTGTTCCTGGGGCTCGGCATGTTCTTCCTGGTCCTGGTGTCGCTCATCAAGGTGCGCGGGTTCGGCCTGAACGCGCTCGGGCAGGGACAGGTCGGTGGGCGCGCCTACGTGACCCAGTTCCTGGGCCTGCTCTTCCCGCTGCTCTATATGGCCGTCCCCACCGCGCCCCAGATGCTCGTGCGGCTCTACGTGGTGCACTGCCTGATGAGCCTCACCTTCCTCATCTCGGACTTCACCTTGGCGGCGGGCACCGGTCCACTGTGGGTGCTGCTGTCCTTCTTCGGCCTGTCGACCGACAGTCTCGCCTTCGAGGTCCAGTCGCTGGAGGGCGGCGTGCGGCGCTTCCAATCGGTGGCCTTCGTCTCGCGCGACCTCGTCTACCTCATGCTGGTCCTCATCCCGGCGTCGCGGGCCCTGACCTTCGGGACCGTGGCCCGCGTGGTCGTGATCCTGGGGTTGCTCGGCGGCAGCGCGCTCGGCGGCCACCGCATGTCCATGATCATCATCCCGTCGGTCATCCTGCTGGCCAGCGCGGTCCAGAGGACGGTCTCGATGGCCAAGGTGGTGGTCTCGGCGGTCCTCCTGGGCCTGGCCCTGATGGTCACCTACCAGACGGCGCGCCAGTTGCCGCACGCGGCCCAGCGCATGTTGTCGGTGCTCCCGGGCATCGAGATCGACCCGCTGGCCAACATCGATGCCGAGAACTCCTCCAGCGGCCGTGCCTCCATGCGCCGCATCGCCCTCGACATTGCGCCCAATTTCCTCTGGATGGGTCGGGGACTGGGGTTCGTGCCGGATGTCGGCCATCTCTACACCCACAGCGAGATCGACCAGTACGGCATCCTGGAGCAGAGCCTCGACCAGGGGATCTTCTATGCTGGCATCCCGAGCCTGCTCGTCAACCTCGGCCTGCCGGGGCTGGCCGGGGTCCTGACCTTCCTCGGGGCCGTCTCGATGGTCGCCGTGCGCAACCTGAGGTCCATCCACCGGCTGGGCTGCGACACCTCCTTCGACCGGCTGACCTGCCACGTCAGCTGCCTCTGGCTGGTGCAGTTGGCGACCTTCATGGCCACCACGGGCGAGGCGGGGTTCTTCATGCAGACCTTCGGCCTGCTCTCGGGCCTCGTGCTGATCACCCATTGGCACCGCACGCGGACCCTCGGGTTGGACGTGCCGGCGGCCAAGACCGTGTTCCGGCTTGCCTCGCGGGGCGGTGATCCGGCGGTGTCGGCCCCCTCGGGCCCGTCGGCCGCCTGATGCCCGGTCCATGACCCCCTCGCCGAGTCCGCATGCCGGGGGCACCCGGGGGGTGCTTCACCTGGTGGGCTCGACCCAGGACAACGGCGGCATCCTCACCGGGCTGCGCCACGCGCGGGACCCGGCCGGGGAGTTCGGCCATGCCGTCGTCGTGCACCAGGGCTTCGAATCGCGCCGCCAGCCGCCCCTGGAGCTGCGCCACAGCCGGTGGCTCCTGGCCGAGTCCCCGAGCCACCTGGGCCTCTTCGCCCGGGCCTTCGCGGTGGTGCTGGAGACGCGTCGGCGGTGTCGTGACGAATCGTGGGGCGTCCTGCATGCGCACAGCCGGGGTGGGTTCGCCGCCGCGGTGCTGATGGCCCTCCTTCCCGGCCGGGTGCCCATCGTCTTCACCAACCACGCCTTCGCCCGTCGCACGGCCCTGTACCGCTGGGGTGCCCGGCGGCGGCGGATGGCCACCGTGATCCTCAACCCGGCGATGGCCGCCCATTACGGACTGACCCCGGAGCCGGGGCGCGTCGAGATCATCCCCGACTGCTGCTCGGACGCGTTCTTCGAGGGGCCGCTGGTGACCCGTCCGGGACCCCGCGGACGGCTGGCGCTGGTCGGGGTGGGCAACCTGGTGCGCTGGAAGAAGTGGAACCTCGTGCTGGATGCCCTCGGGCGTCTTCCGGGGGCCCTCCGGCAGCGGGTGCACTTCACGCTCTGGGGGCCGACGCCGGCCGACGCCGACTCGCAGGCCTTCGCCCGGGAGCTCAAGGCGCAGGTGGGTGCGCTTGGCCTGGCCCCCTACGTGCGCATCGCCGGACCGACGGACCGCGTCCGCGAGGCCGTCGAGGCCGCCGACGTCTTCATCATCCCCTCGACCGACGAGCCCTGCTCGGTCGCCCTCACCGAGGCGCTGGCCCTGGGCAGGCCCTCGATCGCCTCGGCCAGCGGCGGGTCGGTGGACATCCTGCGGACGGGATTCAACGGGCGGCTGTTCCGTCCGGACGACCCGGAGGATCTCGCCCGCCAGATCGCCGGCATGATCGCGGGCGACGGGGCCACCGCCACGCCGGAGCAGATCCGCGACAGCGTCCGGCATCATGCGGCCTCGGTCGCCTGGGCGAAGTACCACGCGCTCTACCGGCGCTTGCTCGGTGCGGGCGCGGCGGTCCAGCCTCGGGCTCCAGCGTGAGCGCCACCCTCTACGACTTCCTGCCGCGGCTTGAGACCCCGACCGACGACCTGCTGCTCGACCGGTTCCTCGACTTCGCCCGGGCCCGTGGCGTGGACCTCTATCCGGCCCAGGAGGAGGCCATCCTCGAGTTGTACGCCGGGAAGAATGTCATCCTCAACACGCCCACCGGTTCCGGCAAATCGCTGGTGGCCTCGGCGCTGCACTTCAAGGCGTTGGCCCAGGGCCGACGGTCGGTCTACACCTGTCCCATCAAGGCGCTGGTCAACGAGAAGTGGCTGGCGCTTTGCCGCGAGTTCGGTCCCGACAACGTCGGCCTCAGCACCGGCGACGCCACCATCAACCGCGACGCGCCGATCCTCTGCTGCACGGCCGAGATCCTGGCCAACATCGCCCTGCGCGACGGCCCCGACGCGGTGGTCCGAGACGTCGTGGTCGACGAGTTCCACTACTACTCGGACCGCGAGCGTGGCGTGGCGTGGCAGGTGCCCCTGCTGACGCTTTCCAACGCCCGTTTCCTGCTGATGTCGGCCACCCTCGGCGAGACCGCGTCCTTCGAGGCCGGCGTGACGCGGCTCAACGGACTGCCCAGCGTCACCGTGAAGTCCGCGACGCGGCCGGTGCCGCTGGAGTTCAGCTACGCCGAGACGCCGCTGTCCCAGACGCTCGAGACCCTCCTGGCCGAGGGCAAGGGTCCGGTCTACGTGGTGCACTTCACTCAGGCCGACGCCGCCGACAGCGCCCAAGACTTCACCAGCCTCGCCACGGCCACCCGCGAGGAGAAGGCGGCGATCGCCACGGCGCTGGAGGGGGTCAAGTTCTCCAGCCCCTATGGGCCCGACATCAAGCGGTGGCTCCGCTCCGGCATCGGGCTGCACCATGCCGGCCTGCTGCCGCGCTACCGGATCCTGGTCGAACAATTGGCCCAGCGCGGCCTGCTCAAGGTCATCTGCGGCACCGACACGCTGGGCGTGGGCATCAACGTGCCCATCCGCACGGTGCTCTTCACGCGCCTGTGCAAGTATGGCGGGGACAAGACGGCCATCCTCAGCGTGCGCGACTTCCACCAGATCGCCGGCCGGGCCGGCCGCAAGGGCTTCGACGCGGTGGGGTGGGTGGTCGCCCAGGCCCCGGAGCACGTGGTCGAGAACCTGAGGCTGGAGGAGAAATCCAAACGCGACGGCAAGAAGTTCGTGAGACGCCAGGCGCCCGACAAGAACTACACCCCCTGGGACCGCCAGACCTTCCAGCGGCTCATCGATGCGGCCCCGGAGCGCCTGGTCTCCCGCTTCCAGGTCTCCCACGGCATGATCCTCAACGTGCTCAGCCGGTCGGAGGACGGCTGCGGGGTGCTGCGCCGGCTCATCCGGGAGTGCCATGACGGGGCCGCGCAGAAGAAGGCCCATGTCCGGCGCGCCTGGCAGCTCTTCCGGGCCCTTGTGGACCGGGGCATCGTGACCCTGTCCGCCCGGGGCGAACCCAAGCGGGTGCGGGTCGATGTCGAGTTGCCCGAGGACTTCTCGATGAACCAGACGCTGTCGCTGTACCTGCTCGACACGCTGCCGCTGCTCGACCGGCAGTCGCCGGAATACGCCCTCGACGCGCTCACCCTGGTCGAGTCGATCCTCGAGAACCCCGACCTCATCCTGCGCCGGCAGCTCGACCGCCTGAAGGGCGAGAAGGTGGCCGAGCTCAAGGCCCAGGGCATGGAGTACGACCAGCGCATGGAGGAGCTCGAGAAGCTCGAATACCCCAAGCCCTGCCGGGAGTTCGTGTACTCGACCTTCAACGCCTTCGCCGAGAAGCATCCCTGGGTGGGGCAGGAGAACATCCGCCCCAAGTCCATCGCGCGCGAGATGTTCGAGCAGTACCAGTCGTTCTCCGACTACATCAAGGCCTACGAGCTGCAGCGCATCGAGGGCCTGCTGCTGAGGCATCTCACCTCCGTCTACAAGGTCCTCCGCCAGACCGTGCCCGAGGCGGCCAAGGACGACACCCTGCGGGAGATGGAGGCCTACCTCGCCACGCTGCTGCAGCAGGTGGACTCCAGCCTCGTCGAGGAGTGGGAGCGCCTGAAGAACCCGGCGGCCGCGCCGCGTGAGGCGACGCCGGAGGCGAAGCCGCCCGGGGCCGAGGAGGCCGCGCGCGATGTCACCCGCGACATTCGGCGGTTCACGGCGCTGGTGCGCGCCCGGGTCCTTCCGTGGATCCGGTGCCTGGCCCTCGACCAGTTCGACGAGGCGGCGACCCTCCTGGAGCCGGGTCCGGCAGGGCCGGCCGGCGTCGGAGCCGAGGCTGGAGCGGAGGCCCCGCCCGTCGCATGGACCGCGGCCTCGCTGCGGGCGGCGCTGGAACCCTACTTCGAGGACCACGAGCGCATCCGCCTCGATCCCGAGGCGCGCAATGCCAAGCACACCCATGTGAGGCCTTCCGAAGACCGCAGGACCTGGCGGGTGATGCAGGTGCTGGTGGACCCGGAGGAGCACAACGACTGGCAGGTCGAGTTCGAGGTGGACCTCGCGGCCAGCCGTGCGGCCGAGGCGCCGGTGATGCGCCTGGTCGGCCTGGGTCCCATCGGGGCCTGAGAGACCGGCCCCGGACAAGGTCGCCCAGCCGACAGGGGACACCCGGGAGCCCGGAGCGGCCCTGTGGCAGGCTGCTGAATCGGCCCCTGGATTGGGCCTGCGGAATTGGCCCCGGGGTTCAGGCCGCCGCCGTCGGCAGGGAGAATTCGGCCTCCTCCTCGGCGGTGGCCTCCCGCTGGTCGGTCTCGAGCGGGGCGAAGCGCTCGCTGTTGAAGCCCAGTTCGCCATTCAGGCCGGTCTTCAGCGCCGGGTCCCTGGGGTTGAGGATCTCCTCCAGCAGCAGCCCGATCTCGCCGTCCTTCTTGCCCGATTCGTGCCGGAAGTAGTTGCCCCGTCCGATGTACATGCCGCGAACCGTGTAGACCTGGTCCTTCTTGGGGAGTTCGGCGAACAGCACGCCGGCCTCCGGCGGGAAGTCGTCGTTGATGCACACCACTTTCTGGCCTTTGGAAAACATAGGGAGCGTCGGACTCTTGAGGCGGGATGGTGTCGCGCGGGAGGCCCGGGTCAATGCCCGCGACCTTCGGGTCGGTGCCGGGTTGGTGCCGGGTCGTGGCGACCCGTGACGCGACCCCCTCAACTTCCGGATAAATCCGGAGAAATCCATTGCCATCAACCCCATGATTGCCCATGTTCCCCGCCTCGTTTGGTTCGGGGCGTAGCGTAGCCTGGTAGCGCGCTTGTTTCGGGTACAAGAGGTCGTGAGTTCGAATCTCACCGCCCCGACCATCAATCCGTTCCGGGGTTCGTCTGCCGGGGCGGTTGCATCGGAGGGTTGGGGTTCTGCCCCGTCCGTCCGATGACCTCACCAGACCTCCCGGGCAACCGGGCCGGTGCTGACAGACATGCGCACGTGGCGGAATTGGCAGACGCGCTACTTTGAGGTGGTAGTGCCGTAAGGCGTGCAGGTTCAAGTCCTGCCGTGCGCACCACTCCTTGGAGAATTCCTTGGACAAATCCCGACGATGTCCGGACCTCCGACGATGTCCGGATCTCCGACGGCGTCCGGATCCCCGACGGGGTCAGGCCCCTCCCGGGAGGGCGATCTCCAGGCCTCCGACCGGGGCTGGATGCCTGGGCAGGAGTTGATCCACTCCGAGGCCGGGCAAGCATCTCCCGCTGCCGCCGATGGGCGTGTCGCCGATGGGCGTTGCCTCGACCGGCCGGCAGGGCAGAGTCGTGCGCGTGGAACCGTCCCCGGCCCAGCCGTCCCCCCGCCGATCGCGGTGGTTCCCGTGGTTGTACTGGCTGAGCTGGACCCTCGTGGGGCTGGCCTTTGCGGGGCAGCACTACCTCAAGGCCGCCTCGTTTGGCGAGGGCGTGTCTTGGGCCGTGGCCCTGCAGGGTGCGCTGGCCGACTGGTATGTCTTCGCCCTGCTCGCCTTCCCGGCCTTCCGCCTGGCTCGACGCTTCCCGCTCGGGGGCGCCCGCTGGCGGTTGCGGCTGGCCCTGCACGGACTCGGCGGCGTGGTGTTCTCGCTGGTGTGGATCCTCGGTCGTGCCGGCGTCGGTGAACTCTTCTTCCCCGGGCACCGGTCGGAGAAACCGCTGCATGAGCTGATCCGCTACGTCCTGGTGGCCACCTTCTTCTTCAACATGCTGGTCTACTGGGTGGTGGTGACGGTCGCCCACACCGTGGCCTACGCTGACAGCCTGCGCGAACGCGAGCGCCGGCTGGTGGAACTGGAGGGCCGGCTCAGCTCGGCCCGACTGATGGCCCTGCAGATGCAGTTGAACCCGCACTTCCTCTTCAATGCGCTCAATGGCATCGGCACGTTGATGTTCCGCGACGTGGACGCCGCCGACGCGATGCTCGTGCGGCTGGCCGAGCTGCTGCGGCACGCCCTTGACCGGTCCGGCCGGCAGCTGGTCTCGCTGCGCGAGGAGATCTCCTTCCTCGAGCGCTACCTGACCCTCGAGCAGATGCGCTTCGGCGAGCGCCTCACCGTCGAGCGCGAGATCGACGACGGCCTGCTCGACGCGCAGGTGCCCAACCTCATCCTCCAGCCCCTGGTCGAGAACGCCATCAAGCATGGGATCGAACCAAGGGTCGCGCCGGGCCGGATCGTCCTCCGGGCCGTTTCCCCGGCACCCGGGCGTCTTCGCCTCGAGGTTGCGGACAACGGACGCGGCCTGCCGCCCGACCGGGGGCCCGGCTCCGGCGTCGGCACGTCGAACACCCTGGCGCGCCTGGCGCAGCTCTACCGGTCCGAAGGGTCCTTCCGCCTGGAACCCAATCCGGGCGGAGGGGTGAGCGCGGTCGTCGAACTGCCGCTGCGCCGCTGAAGGGACGCGGCTCCCCTCCCGGCCCGGCGGCCCCCCGTGGGAGGACGGTCCCGAAACCAGCGGCGCCCACCCGAGGAGCCCTCGGGGACCCCCCGTTGGCGTGTCGGCGCAGGCTCGACACGGCCCATCGGGTTGGCAGCGTAGCGCCATGTCCCCGATCCGAACCATCGTGGTCGACGACGAGCCGCTGGCCCGGGAACGCCTGACGATCTGGCTGGCCCGCGAGTCCGGCTTCGTCGTCGTGGGTGAATGCTCGCAGGGCGAGGAGGCCGTGGAGGTGCTGCGACGGGAGCGGCCCGGCCTGGTGTTCCTCGACGTCCAGATGCCGGGCCTCACCGGCGTGCAGGTGCTCGAGGCGCTCGGGGCGGATGCCCCGCCGGCCGTGGTCTTCGTGACGGCGCATGAGCACTTCGCGGTGGATGCCTTCGAGGTCCAGGCGGTGGACTACCTGCTCAAGCCGGTGTCGCGCGAACGGTTCAAGACGGCCCTGGAGCGCGTGGCCAAACGCCTGGCCGCGCCGGGCCCGGAGGCGCCGCCGCCGCCCGGCGGCCCGGCCGCACCGGGGCCGCCGGAACGCCTGTCGGTCAAGCACAACGGTCGCATCGTCTTCGTGCCGGTGGCCGACATCGACTGGGTCGGCAGTGCCGACAACTACGTCGAGCTGCACGTCGGCGCCCAGACCTTCCTGATGCGCGAGACGATGACGGCCATCACCCAGCGTCTGCCCGCCGACCGGTTCGTGCGCATCAGCCGCACGGCCATCGTGCAGGTCGGGCGTGTGCGCCACTTGGAGCCGCTCTTCCACGGCGAGTACTCGGTGGAGATGATCTCCGGGGCCAAGCTCACCCTCAGCCGCAGCCACCGCGACCAGTTGCCGCGCCTCGGGGTCCGGGCCTGAGCGTCGACCTGGGCCCCAGGCCGGGCCCCCTCGATCCCGGTGTGCCCGCGTCGGACGGTCTTCCGCATTGGCAGCGGGCCCCCGGCTCGGGAATGCTCTGCACGTCATGGACACCGCCACGAAGATCATCCGGCCCGAGGAGTTCCCCGCCTGGAGGGAATCCACGCGCGCCTCGGGCAAGGTCTGGGTGGCGACCAATGGGTGCTTCGACCTGCTGCATGCCGGCCACGTGGCCTACCTCGAGTCGGCCCGCTCGCTGGGAGACGCCCTGCTGGTGGGCCTGAACGGCGATTCCAGCGTGCGCGAACTCAAGGGGCCCACCCGGCCGCTCAACGCCGAGGCCGACCGGGCCCGGGTGCTGGCGGCGCTCGAGTGCGTCTCGGCGGTGGTCGTCTTCCCCGAGAAGCGGGCCGTGCGGTTCCTGACCGAGGCGCGTCCCGACCTCTACGTCAAGGGCGGCGACTACACCCTCGACACCATCGACCACGACGAGCGCCGCGCCGTGGAGTCCGGCGGGGGACGCATCGTGTTCCTCCCGTTCCTGCCCGGCCGCTCCACCACGGGATTGGTGTCCAGGATCCAAACGCTTTGATCATGTCCGAACCCATCGCCATCGCGCCGCTTTCCAAGGCCGACATCCGCATGCTCAAGGGACAGGCCCAACGCCTCGAGGCCACCGTCCGCCTCGGGCGGGGCGGTGTCTCGCCGGCCTTCCTCACCGGCCTCGACCAGGAGCTGGTGCAGCACCAGTTGGTGAAGGTCCGCCTTTACGACCTCAAGGACCAGCGTCACGAGGTGGCCGAGCAACTGGCCCGCCAGTCGTCCAGCCACCTGGTCACGGTGATCGGCCACGTGGTGGTGCTCTACCGGCCCAAGCCCGCCCAGCCCGACGCCGGGGCGGCCCCGGCCTGATGAACGGCCCCGGCTCGGCCGGTGGTGCCCTTCCGGGTTCCCGGGCCATCCCGACCCTCCGCCCCATGATCCCGAGATCCCCGGGCATCCTGCCCAAGGCGTGGACGGCGATCGCGGCGCTGGCGCTGGCGCTGGTCTGCGCCACCGAGCCGGCCCCGGCGACGGGCGTTTCGCGGGCGGGGAGCACCAACGCCGCGGCCGAGAAGACCCTCGTCGTGCTGGGCGACAGCCTCTCGGCGGGATTCGGGGTCGATCCGTCGGAGGCCTGGCCTGCGCGCCTGCAGGAGAGGATCCGCCAGGAGGGTCTGCCTTGGAAGGTGGTCAATGCCGGGGTCAGCGGCGACACCACGGCCGGCGGCCTGAGGCGCCTCGACTGGATCCTGCGCAAGCGCCTCGATGGCCTGCTGCTCGAACTCGGCGGCAACGACGGGCTGCGCGGCCTGCCGCTCGAGGCCACCCGCACCAACCTGCAGGCCGTGATCGAACGCACCCGGGCCAGGCATCCCAAGGCCCGGATCGTGCTGGCCGGCATGCGCATGCCGGACAACTTCGGCGAAGCCTACACGCGCCAGTTCGAAGGGCTTTACCGCGAACTGGCGCAGACGCATCGGGTCGTTCTCATCCCCTTCCTGCTCGAGGGCGTCGGAGGCCGTCCGGAACTGAACCTCCCCGACCAGATCCATCCCAACGCCGAAGGCCATCGCCGCGTGGCGACCAACGTCTGGCAGGTGCTCCGGCCTGTGCTCGCCGAGACGCCTTGAGACGCCCTGAGACGTTGGGCCATCAGGTCTCATCCCGGGCCGCCGGGAGGGGCTACTTCGTGAACTCCAGCCAGCCGAAGCGGCCGGGCGTGTGGAAGCTGCCGCTGAGCAGCGGGTTCGAGGCGAGGAAGGCCCGGTGCGCGCGGTCGATGCGGTAGAGGTTGGCGCGCCAGCGGGTGCCCGTGGTCGGGGCTTTCTCCGACAGGGCCAACAGGGGGATGCGCACCTCGCAGGTCCACACCTTGGGGGCGCGATCCACGCGCACCTGCCACTCCATGCCGCTGCTCCAGGCGAAGTCCGACTCGGGCCGGCGCAGGCGCAGGTCGAGCGCCTCGTTGTTCGGCGCCCATTCGTACTCCGTGTAGTGGTCGAGCCTCGACGGGTCCGGGGCGCAGAAGAACTCCACCACGTCCTTGTCCCAGAGCGAGGCCGACGGGGCCACGCGCTCGCCGGGCTTGGCCGGGCCGAAGTCGGTGAGTTCGGTGAACGGGCATTCGTAGGCCAGGTAGAGGAACCGGTCGGACCACAGCGCCCGGCAGGTCGTGCTGATCTCCGGCCGGGCCCGCCCGTCGACGGCCTCCTGCTCGAGGTGGAAGGGCACGGCCTGGGACCACTCGCGTTCCCGCAGGCGGCCATCGGGCTGGAAGTCGCGCTGGATGCGGTGGGCCCGCACCGTGGTGAAGGGCAGGGAGCGCACCAACAGCCGGCGGGCGTTGTCGAAGTAGATCTTCCGCAGCACCTGGGGCGGCAAGCCGATCGAGCGGATGGTCCAGTCGCCCTGGATCGGGGTCATGTGCGGCCAATCCCGGTCGTTGGTCTCCAGCCAGCGCCACTCCTTGGCGAAGAAGGTCGCCGCGTCGTCGTCGGTGGGTCGCTCGCCGTCGCCGGACGAGCCGAGGATCAGCCGGTCGTACACCTGGAAATCGGTGGCGAAGAGGATTCGGTCCTGGTGCCGGGTGAAGAGGCTCCGCAGCACCGCGGGGTCGTGCCGGCCCAGCTCCGGGATGCGTGCGGCCAGGTCGGCATGCATGTTGGCGTGCTCGGTGAGCTTGCGGTCCACCCAGGCCAGATCCTCGGCGTTGTTGGCGAAGTGCACGCAGATGAAGGTCGTCTTGGGGTGCCGCCCGATCACCCGGTCGAGCGCATCCAGCAGCGCCTCACGCGTCGGGAACTGTTTCGGGTCGCCGAACCACCAGTTCTTGTGGTCCTTGAGCTCCTTCCACCGCTCGTTCTGGGCGTCGTAGGGGAGCCAGAACGCCTTGGGGTCGGCGACGTGGATGCTCACCGGCAAGCCCATCTCGCCGCAGCGCCGCCACACGCCGTCGAGGCGCGGGTCGTCGATCCGGATCAGCTGACCCTGACCGTCGCGCAGGAAGAGCCCGAGCCGCTTGAACTCCTTGAGCCCGGCCGCGCCGAGGGCATGGGCGCGCTCCACCTGGGCGACGGCCCGCTCGGCGAAGCCGGGATCGTCCCAGCCGGTGTAGTCGAGGTTGAAGGAGAGCACCGCCCGCCCGGGCGCCAACCGTTCGGTCAGGTCCCGGGTGCGCTCGAAGGCCGAGGTCTCCCCGGCCTTGGCGGTCACGGTGCCGCCGCTGAGGTTCACGCCCACGCCGACGCCGACCCGGTCCATGATCCGCAGCCAGCGGCCGAGGTGCTCCTCAGTGGCGTTGACGTGCTGGTGCAGGTCGATGATCCGGTGCTCGCGGCGCCACTGGTCGGTCTCCGACCGGGTACGCGCGGCGGCCTGACCGGGGCCCGCGAACACCAGCGACAGGGCGACCGGGAGGAGGGCGGCGGGGATCTTCATGCCCCGACGGGAACGCACCGGCCGCGGCTTGGCCAGCGAAAGTTCCTGCTCCGGAGGATCGTCGGGTCCGGTCACTGCCTGAGCGTGCCGAGGAACTCCACCAGGTCACGCAGCTCGAAGCGCGTGAGCGTCTCGCCGAAGCCCTCGGGCATCCCGCTCTGGTCCCCGGTTGCGGGTGCGCGCTTCCTTCGTGTCGACCATCACCTCGCCCTCGTCCGGCGTGAGCAGGGTCGATTGCCGCATCGGTCTCGTTGCGGACGATCTCGGCGAAGAGGTCGCCTGAGCGGGTGGTGACCAGCGTGCTCTCGCAGCCCGTGGCGATCTGGGCGTTGGGCAGGGCCCGTTCCTCCGACGGGAGGAGCGATGTCCACCCCGTTGGCCAACAGCAGGTGCGGAAGGAGACCCTGGCGGTGGCGACCGCACGACGAGGCCCGACCGGGTGCCGGTGGGAGATGAGCGACAAGGCAAGGCCCGAGCCATCAAAGGGCCGCCCGCGAGCCCGAGGCGGAGATCCGGGTCCGATCGCCGAGGGCCAAGACCCGACATTCCCCAAAACCCGACTTGCGCCCCCGCCGTTCCTTCCCTTTATTTGCCGCGCTCCAACGGAGGGCGGGGTCGCCAAGTGGTAAGGCACGGCTCTGCAAAAGCTGCATCGTCGGTTCGATTCCGACCCTCGCCTCCAAAAATTTCTGCGGTTTTCCTCAGGAATTCAGCGGTTTTCAGAGCATTGCCTGTGGCAATGCCACGGAAATTGCCACTGGAGACGGGGCGGAATCACCTTCCGCCACCTTCCTTCAGTCACCACCTACTCAGGGGTAAGGAGAGCGAGGCGGGCTACTTTAGCCTTTGGATCGACATCATGAACGTCATTCCAAACGCCTACCGCATCTACCGCCGCCAAGCCTCAGGCTACTTCTACCTTGTGGACGAAACCCAAGGAAAACCCAAGCACGCCAGCCTCAAGACCAAGGATCCCCAGCAAGCTCAGCGCATTCTGGACGCTAGGCTCATGGGGCGAACCCTACCCGCTATGGCTGCGGAGGTGGGCAGAGCCTACCTGCGGGAAGGGGATCCCGAGGCTGCAAGCCACACTTGGCGCAAGGTCATAGAGGAGTGTGTGGGATGCCAAAAGCGCAACAAGGCCACGCAGAAACGCATCGAGAACGCCGCCAAGGACAAGGCCCTGATTCCCCTGCTGGACCGCCCTGTGGGAGAGACCAAAGCCACCGAGATCTTTGAGGCGATCAGAAACGGTGGCGTCGCCACCAACGTCTTCCTCCGTCGATTCCACAACTTTGCGCTGGAGCTGGGGTGGCTTCACAAGCCGATTCTGACGAAGTCCTACTGGCCCAAGGTCGTCTACAGCCCGAAGGTCGCCATCACCGCAGAGCAGCATCTGGCGATCATCCAGCGGGAAGCCAATCCTGAGCGACGAGCCTACTACCAGCTCTGCTGGCTCCTTGGCGGCAGCAATTCCGATATGGCTCTCCTCAGGGCCGAAAACATTGATTGGGAGCGTCGGACCGTTACGTTCATCCGGCGGAAAACCAAAGCTGTCTGCCACCAAGCATTCGGTTCAGAGTGCGCGGAAATCTTGCGGACCCTGCCTTCAAGTGGCCCCCTCTTCCCCTACCTTGCCACCGTCCGCGAAAGCGACAGGGCTACGGAATTCAAGCAGAGGTGTGAGGGCCTTGGAATCGAGGGCGTCACCCTGCATAGCTACCGATATGCGTGGGCAGAAAGGGCTGCCATCGCAGGTATGCCTGAGCGGTTCGCTCAAGCGGCTCTCGGACACGGCAGCAAGGCTGTTCACCGTGCCTACGCCAGAGGTGCAGAACTCCATGTCCCCAGCCTTGAGGAACTGACCGAAGTGCGGCGGAAGACCATTGAGCGGGCAAGAGTTGAGGCAGGGGGCCAAGAGTTCCGGTTCGCGGCCTAGTGGACTGGAGTGGTGCATTGGCGGGCAGACTGGGCGAACAGGAGGTGACCGTCGGTTTCGCTTCCTTCTCGGCTGGACTTCCCTGTCGGTCACGACTCGAAATTGTCTCCTCACCTTCGGACAAATTTCCTCTCTCTCGGTCAAAAGTGCCATTTCAGGCCGTTTTCAGCAGATCTTGACTGCTGCTTCATGGACGGGCATAAACTCCACGCGACCCAATTTCTGGCGAGGAGTATACAAGTCGAGTATACAAGTCTTTCAAGCAGGGGTTCCAGCCAACCCAACCCCAAATCCCGCTAACTCCCTTTGGCAGCCCAATCAAAACGACGCGGGACACGGGTAAAGCATCTGAAACAGATTTTTTATACACTGGTTCTAAATTTATTAAATCTACAAAAATTCAGGTAACACCCACTTTTCCGTTGACCCGAGCAACCCAAAGCGGCAAATAATGCCAAATAAAACTATTTCCTGCACAAAAACACCAACATCGAAAAACTTGCCCCAAAACCGGGCGACGACCACACGACAAGCATTTCTAAGCCCCAGCAGCCGTCCAAACTTCTTTTTGGGTGTCACGGGCGGTTATCATCCTGTTGGCGGTAAGCCTCCCCGATTTCACTGAAAACAGCGACGAATTACAAAAAATAGAATGCGCTTAAAATTTTTATCATATAAAAATTTTCATTGATTACCAATATTGATCACGAGTCGCATTTTTTACAATTTCAATCCCAGAATTTGAGTCGAAAAGTAAGGTCAAAATGAAATCATATGTATGTTCAAACTGCGGTAATGACCTAATAGTGACGAATCCATCTGCGCAAGAAGGTTGGTTGATTGAGTGTTATCACTGTCACCAAAATTCAAATATTATTGTTCGCAGAGAAAAAAAAATTGCCGACGATCAATCCGCAGTCGCTAATATTATCGAAGAGCAGCCAATAACTGGCAAAATAAATATTTTTTTCTCCTCCTCCGTAGGGTGCATTGCCCTTCTTGCTGGAATTTTATTATTTCTAAACAATGAGAATAATGGAAAAAACAAAACCAAAAATGAAAAAATAATTCCATCAAATACGGTTGAAATTGCTACGGCAAAAACTAATGATGCCACATCACCTCTGCCAGATCGCTACGTTCAAAAGGAAAAAAAGCCGAGTGGCGTTCGAAAAAAAACCGACGAATCAGAATATATTGTCGTTGAAGATCCTCCGAAAGAAATTCAATTGCGTTTTAAGAACGATTTATGGTTGAAGGGCTTGTGGAATGAAGTGTCCAAGGACAATGTGTCGATTATTAGTGTAAGCGCAAAAAGTGCAACGCTAGTTTTTAATAAAACAAAAAGGGTGGCTTCTTTCGAGATATTGCCCAGATGGTTAACAAATGAAATAGCTTCAGTGTATCGTAAGCAAGGGGCCAAGGCTGGTAACCTGAGAAGCGTCAACGGGAAAATATCTGATACGCGTACAGACAAACGATGGGTTACAATCGCGGGTGAGATATACCAAGTATTACCAGATTCCGAGGGGTTCCTTGTACAAATCGGTGTCACGAATCCAGAAATAACAACTGAAACACGAAAAACAGAAGAGTCAGATCGGAGACCAACCCAGACTGTCACCCGCGTAAGGGTGGAACCCATGCTTATCAGATTGCTCCCTAACGGTATTCAAGCCGGATTCACAAAAG
>Ga0194122_10000737_pt1 | contig 44992 bp, 47 predicted proteins | sample TA2MahCa10mmetaG_FD_155487 | JGI IMG/M metagenome (GOLD analysis project Ga0194122, IMG submission 155487) | Freshwater microbial communities from Lake Tanganyika, Tanzania - TA2015021 Mahale Deep Cast 10m | ecosystem: Environmental > Aquatic > Freshwater > Lake | place: Tanzania: Lake... | reverse complement strand
CATTCCCAAACCTGTGAAACACGAGAAGATTCGACTTGGGATCTTTGGCCTTTGAGCCATGCCAAAACCATCAGCCTGTGATCACTAAAAAGGGGCCTTCCAGCCCCCGTGGATCATTTGGTTGATACAAGTGACTTGACCAGTTACGGCGAATAAGGACCTCGGAGAAACCTAGTCTTAGCAACGACTTTAGGCAACCCTTGACAACCAAGGGCAGCCCTCGGCAAGGTTTTTGGCAACAGTTTTGGCAACAAATGCCATCTAGGGCGACTGTCGTAACAAGCGGCGAACGACCTCGCTGGGAACAGCGTCTCGTTGAAACAACAGAGGACTGGAACGGCTGGTCCCTTACCCGCGTGCGCGACCGCGTCGTTGTCCGCTATCGAGAGACCGGCAAACCCGTCGAAAGCGTCACGCTGCCCAAGCCACTGCTCTGGGATCAGGCGAGTCACAAAGATGCCATCCGCTGGGTTGAGAAGCTCTACGTCGCCTGGAACCAAGGCGCTCTAACTCTGAGAGGCGCTCTCCAGCGAATTTCCGGCACCAGCGACAAGCACGGCACGCGGCACCAAGCGACATGGGAGGACATCGTCGAGGCGATGAGAGAGTCACGTGTCGGAGTTGGCAAGCGTTGTTCCGCCAGCACCTTCGACAAAAACTGGCGACCGTTCCTGGAACACGGGTGCGATCTGATTCGTCGCAAGAAGGCGACAGACGGCTACAGCCTCCTGAAGGCAGCCCTGCCCAGGTGGAAGGACGCCCCCACCATGCGAATCGAATGCGGGCGCTACCTGGCGATCTTCATGGAGTTCGCAGTCGCACGTCATGGCGTGCCACGCACGTGGCTGATCACCGACTTCGACAAGCAAGAGCTTCTCCCCAGGAAACCCAAGGTCCGGCTTAAGGCAGTCATCGAAGACGTCGACCTGCTGGGGCTGATCGCACTGGTCGAACGACAGAACCGAGGCTGGGGGAACATCCTCAAGCTGCTTACGCAATAACGATTACGCCCCAAGAAGCCCCGAGCTTGACGCATGAGACGTTACAGATGGCGCCCGATGCTCAGCCCTACCGCCTAATCAGTACAGACGCCATATTTATACTCAAGACCACGCTCAATGCATCCGCCACCAGCTCCAATCTCTTATCCTAGATTAGCAAGAAAACCTTTCCGTGCAGCAGCCACCACTCATAAGAATCTTGCGGACTAGATATAACGAGGATGGCAGCGGGACGGCTCATGCCAAGAGATTTATGTCAACAGAAAAACATTAGTAGACCGTGCAAGCTCAAAACTCTTCTACTATCTTGTTGTAGACATCAAAAGTGGCTTGAGTCCCTATACCACCAACCCCAACGGAGACTATGCCGGTGGCCGGAAGGCACCTTATCGCAAGAGAAAAAGGCTTTTCGGCATTAAAAGCGAAAAATGTACCATTCTTTTTATTATCATCAAGGGCTTCCTCTTGATCAAGAGTGAATCCATTTGCTGTAGCCACCTTTTTCGCTCTCGCAAAACATTCGCCCAGAGAGACCGACTCGTTCCAAGCATGCGAGTACACATTCGGACGTGCACTTGCCGGGGCAGAGCAACAAACCAATACCCCCACTGCTAAAAATAGAACGCGCTTCATTGCTCCTAAAGCAGGCCAATAATTAGATCATCATCTGCTTACGGCCATGCCTGCAGCCATTTTTAGATATTTTAATACTTGCAGGACAGGGGAAAAGGGAGGCAAGTCTTTCAACCCAGTCTCAGCGAACTTGAGTCCGCTGGGTTAGCCGCGACATATCCAGAAGTAGTGGCACTGCTGCTATGCCCAAGTGTGCTCTGAAGCGTGAAAACGTCCACCCCACGGCGGATGGCATGGGTCGCGTGGGTATGGCGCAACTTGTGGGGGTGCAGGTGGATGTCCACAGCTTTGCCCCAGCGCCGCATCCGTTCAGCAATCGCCTGACGGCTCAATGGACCGTTCTTCCGGCTTGAGGGGAAGAGCCAGTCCCCTGCCTCGCGGCGCCCGAGAGATTCGAACAGCTCCAAGGTTTCGCGGCTGACCCTGACGGTGCGTTGCTTGCTGCCCTTGCCGAGGAGCGTGATCTGGCCGCCACCCTCGACAGCCTCAATGTCCCCCCACTTCAGGCGCGCTAGCTCCGAGACCCGGCAACCAAGCAGATAGCTCCCGCGCACCAGAACAAAATCCCTTGCTGCTGTTTTGGAGCCCTCAGCCTTGGCTTGGCTAATCCTGCCCATCACGGCAGAGAGATCTGCTTCTGGCAATGGCTTGGCGAGCTTCGGTGCGTGGAGCTGAACTCGAGGGGGGATGGGGTTACGCGGCACACCTGTCACCGCAGAACGGGACGGCTCAGAAGCCCAGCGATACATCGCACTCACCGCACTGACGCGCCTGTTGAAGCTTCGGGGCTTCAGTTCTCCGGCTGCGACCGCCTGCAGCAACTCGGCAATCCAGTTCTCAGTGAGTGATGGGTCGATCTCCCGCAGGTGCAGGTGGGGGTGGTGACGATCCCGCCAACAGACGTAATGACGGATTTCGCGGGCGTAGCCGTCACGGGTTTCCTGGCTGCCGGAGCGGCTGCACTGGGCGAGAAACCGCTTGAGCAAAAGGTCGTCACCCCACAGCACCGCTCCTGCTTGCGCCGCATCGAACAGCCGCGAGACATAAGCAAGCGCCTCTGCCTTGTCCATCCCCGCGAGAACTGGCGGGATTTTGGATGAGGATTTGGATGAAAGCGAATCTGAGGCTTCCGTCGTAACCGACGAGATCCCGCTCTCGGACTGATTTAAAGGGGCCTTCCAGCCCCCATGGATCATTTGGTTGATAAGGCTGATCTCACCCCATCTCCCTAACTAGGGTCAGGCGGCCACAGGGGCGGTCTGACGGGAGAAACGAACGATGTTGTTCGCTGTTACGTGTTTGCTCTGACCGAGCAGGCTTCAGTCACCCTCCTCATGCCCCGTCGAAACCATTGCAGCCCCGTGAAGTGGAGCTGAGCGGAATCGAACCGCTGTCCGAAACACTGGTGTGAGCCACCTAGTCCGGCCGAAACCGGACTCCTTCATTGTGGCAGCAGGAACCAGCACCGGTCGCAGTGGGCATCCCCGTACCGCAACGCCTCAACTGCATTGCCGTGGTGCCGCAGGGACTGGAGCAGGCCGCCGCCGAGGAGTTGCAGGAGCTGGGGGCCTCCGGCCTGAAGACCCTGCGGCGGGCCGTGGGGTTCCAGGCCGACCTGGCCAGCTTCTACCGGGCGCAACGCCGCGCCCGCTTGCCGTTTCGCCTGCTGCGGCAACTCGGCAGCTTCCCCTGCCGCAGCCGCGAAGACCTCTACTGGGGCGTGCAGCGCTGCATCGACTGGGAGCCCTGGCTCAAGCCGAAGCTGAGCTTGCGGGTGGATGCCACAGGCAGCGCCCCTGGGCTCAACCACAGCCACTACAGCGCTCTGCAGGTCAAGAACGCTCTGGTCGACTGGCAGCAGCAACGCTGGGGCGAGCGCTCGAGCGTGGATCTCGAGCAGCCCGACCTGAGCTTTCACATCCACCTCGGCGGCGGCCAGGCGACCCTCAGCATCGATGGCAGCGGCGAGAGCCTGCACCGCCGGGGCTACCGGCCGCGGATGGGCCTAGCCCCCCTCAAGGAAAACCTGGCGGCGGGGCTGATCCGGCTCACCGGCTGGGATGGCTCGGTGCCCCTCGCCGATCCCCTCTGCGGCTCCGGCACCCTGCTACTCGAGGCCGCCTGCATGGCCTTGAAGCGCCACAGCGGTTTGGATCGCTCGTTTGCTCTCGAGCAATGGCCTGATTTCGCTCGAACCCTCTGGGAGCAGGAGACTGCTAGCGCTGAAGCCGAGGCCAGCGACCGAGCCCTGCCCGCCATCGTCGGCAACGAGATGGATGGTTCGGTGCTGGAGGACGCCCGGGCCAACAGCATTGGCGCAGGCCTGGAGCAGGTAATCCAGTGGCAGCAGGGGGACTGCCGCAACTTCGTGCCCCCCGAGGGCCGTGGCGTGCTGGTCTGCAACCCGCCCTACGGCGAACGGATCGGTGAGCGTGATGCGCTCGAGCCGCTCTACAGCGACCTCGGAGCGATGGTGAAGGAGCGCTGCAGCGGCTGGAGCCTCTGGCTGCTGAGCGGGAACCCCGAGCTCACCGGCGCCCTCAAGATGAAGGCCAGCCGCCGCATCCCGGTGAGCAATGGCGGAATCGACTGCCGCTGGCTTCACTACGAAATCCGCTGAGGCTGGGTCCCTAGCGTGTCTGACATGGATCTGTTTCTGGTGAGCTACCCGGCCCTGGCAGCGGTGCCCCTGGAGGTTCAGCTCTTTTTCATCGGGGCGGTCTACCTCGGCACGCTGATCATCAGCCGCTTCTCCATTCGCCTCGGCATCCCAGCGGTGCTGGGGGTCTTGCTCCTGGGTTTGCTGATCAACATCCAGGTCCTGGATATCCGCCCGGAAGAAGTGGAGCGGCTGCAAACGTTTGCGCTCGCTCTGCTGCTCTTTTACGCGGGTCTGAAAACCGATCTCAAGGCGATTCGCGGCTTCCTGGAATACGGATTAATGCTGGCCATCGGTGGTGTGGCGATCTCCACCCTGCTGCTAGGCAGTGCGATCTATTGGCTCACCTCCGCCTCGGGCATGGCGATCGCTCCGGGGTTCACCGATGCGATTCCCCTCGGTGCGGCCCTGCTGGTGGCCGCCTGCCTCGGCTCCACCGACGCCGGCGCCACCTTGGGGGTGCTGCGGCAGGTGAAGCGCCATGTGCCGGAACGGGTGCAGCACCTGCTCGAGTTCGAGTCGTCGGTCAACGACCCCTCAGCCCTGATCCTGTTCAGCATCGCCCTCAGCCTGTTCACCGTGGGATCGGCCGGGCAACCGCTGCCCGAGCTGCTGATCCAGGCCCTCTCCCAGTTAATGCAGAGGCTGGGATCTGGATTGCTGGTCGGTATCGGCTTCGGCTACATCGCCAAGCTAATGATCAATCGCTTCGTGATGGACCGGGAGCAGCTGTTGATTGTCTCGATGTCCATCGCCTTTATGGACTACGGCTGCAGCCAACTGTTGGGCGGCTCGGGGTTTGTCGCCGTCTACGTGACCGGCGTGTTCATGACGAACCTGACCTACCAGCGCCCGGAGATCAATCACGAATCGATTCAGGAGGTTCTGCTCCCGTTCAACACGATGACCGAGATCAGCATCTTCCTGATCTTTGGTCTGCTGGTGGATCCCGCCAACCTGCTGCCGGCTCTTCCGGTGGGCGTGGCCACCGCCGCGATCTTGATGCTGCTGGCCCGCCCCCTGAGCGTGCTCTGCTTCCAGAAGGCCTCCCCCTTCCACTGGCGGGATTCCCTGTTGATTGCCTGGTGTGGACTTCGGGGTGCTGTGCCCCTGGCCCTCTCGTTCAGCGTGATCCGGGTGATTCCGCAGCTGCGCGGGCTGCCCAGCGAAGCCGCTCCGCTGCTGGCTCAGAGCTGCCAGAGCATCGTGTTCATCACCGTGATCCTCAACCTCTGCCTGCAGGGGCTATCGCTGCCCACGCTCTGCCGCTGGCTCAGCGACCCAGCAAAGCCCGAGTTGTCTTCGTGAGGCCCGCCAGGGTCTCCGGCAAGTAGGGCCCCCGCGTCAGCCACCCCCCCAGCCGCAGCAACAGACCGCTCAACACCAAATTGAGCGCGGCCAACGCCAGAGCTGCCTGAATCCAGCTCCAGGCCAGGATCTGGTGGAGCCAAACCAGCAGGGCCAGCTCCGCAGCAATCCAGGCCAGGCCGAGGGCGGAAAGCCCACCAAGCAGCACCACCACCCCGCCGATCAAGCGGCGCTTCTCCCGGTCGGCCTCCTTGAGGGCGATGCGCACGTGCAGATCCATCACGGATCCCACCAAGCCAGTGAGCCGCGAGGCCGCCTGAAGCGGCAGCCCCTTGCGCGCCTCCCGGCCGCCCTGATCGTTGGAGCTGGTCATGAGGAACGCCGACCGGACGACAGCAGCCAACCCACCACCAGGCCCACCGCAGCAGCCATCCCCAGGGTCATCAGAGGACGCTCCCGCAACGGTTTCTCCAAACGCGGGCGCAGGCTGGCGTTCAGTTCATCCACCAGGTTTTCCAAGGTCTGCTCCAGGGGGCGCAGGGAATCAGCCACCTGATGGGCGGATTCTCCGGTGAGGGCCACCAGCTGCATCAGCTGCTCCTTGATCGCCTCGCTGTTGCTTCCCGTTTGGCGGGCGATCAGCTCCACCACGGTGTCGAGGCTGCCGCGGGTGGCCTCAAGGGTGTGGCGCGCCAACTCGGGCCACTCCTGCTGAATGCTTGGCAGCAGGGAATCGAAGTGATCGCGGAAGCGAGCCGCAGCTGGTGCCGCCGCGTCTGGCTCCGCCTCCTGCTCAAAACCATTCACGCGGGTGTCCGAGTCCATGGAGGGTCGGGACGGCCCCCACACCGTAGTGACAGTCGCTTGAAATCGACAGAGGGTCGGCTACCTTGCAAGGGCTCGGCGCTCGGGCCTGTTGGTTCACATCAATCAGGTAGAGCTGACCCACTTCAAGTCCTTTGGCGGATCGATGTCGATCCCGCTGGAGCAGGGCTTCACGGTGGTCACAGGCCCCAACGGATCGGGCAAAAGCAACATCCTTGATGGGGTGCTGTTCTGTCTGGGTCTCGCCAGCAGCCGGGGCATGCGCGCCGACCGGCTGCCGGATCTCGTCAACAGTTCCAAGCTCAAGCAGGGCAAAGCCGCTGAAACCGTGGTCTCGGTGCGCTTTGACCTCAGCGACTGGCAGCCCGATGAGGCCGAAGCGGGCCTCGAACCCAGCGACGAGGGCCCCTGGATCAAGCCAGGGCAAAGGGAATGGACGGTGACCCGCCGGCTGCGCATCGCCCCCGGCGGCACCTACGCCAGCAGCTACAGCGCCGACGGCATTCCCTGCAACCTGCAGCAACTGCAAACCCAGCTGCGGCGTCTGCGGGTCGACCCGGAAGGCAGCAACGTGGTGATGCAGGGCGATGTGACCCGCATCGTCTCGATGAGCTCCCGCGATCGCCGCGGCCTGATCGATGAACTGGCCGGGGTGGCCCTGTTTGATTCCCGCATCGAGCAGACCCGCTCCAAGCTCGGCGATGTGCAGGAGCGCGAAGAACGCTGCGGGATCGTGCAGCAGGAGCTGCTGGTGTCGCGGCAGAAGCTCGAACGCGACTGTGCCAAGGCCCGCAGCTATCAGGACTTGCGCGATCGCTTCCAGATCGGACGCCTTCAGGAGCAACGGCTCAGCTACGAGCAATCAGAGGCCCAGCTCAAGCAACTGCAGAGCCGCCAGGAAGCTCTCAAGCGGCAGCAGGACAGCGACCGGCAAGCGGTGGCCGAAGGGCGAACCGCCTTGGAGCAGGCCTCCAAAGCTCTCGACCTGTTGCAGGCCGAGGTCAAAGCCCTGGGCGAAGACAGCCTGCTGGCGGTGCAGTCGGAGCTGGCAGGGCTTGAAGCCAGCGGACGCGAACTGACGCGCCAGGCCGAAAAGCACCAGCTGGCCGCCGAAGACTTCCAGCGCCAACGCATGGAGCTCGGTCGCCAGCAGGCGGATTTGCGCCAGCAACAACAGCAGCTCGCCAGTGGTGATGACCAAGCCAGCCTGGAGCAAGCCGAGCAGGCCTGCCGCAGCGCCGAAGCCGCCGTGGAGCTCTCCCGCCGCCGCCTCGGTGAAGTGGCCGGCCGCAGTGGCAGCTGGCTGGAGGAGCAGAAGCAGCGCAGCCGTCAACGCCAGGAGTTGCAAAGCCAGCTCTCACCGCTGCAGGCGGAACAACAGCAGTTGCTGGAGCGCCTGCGGCAGGAGCAGGAGCGCCTGGTCGAACTCAAGGAACAGCTGAATCAGGACGCCGCCAGCAGTGACGGAGTCAGCGATTCCCTCTCGGCCCTTGAGGGGGAGTGGCAGCGTCTGCTCAGCGAGCTCCAGCAGCAGCAGGGCCGCGCCCAGGAGCTGGCTGAGGCCCTCGCCCTGCAGCAGCGCACCCGCCAGCGTCTGGAGCAGGAACAAGTCACCCTCGAGCGCGAGATCGCCCGCCTGGAATCCCGCCGCGAAACGATTCAGGAAAGCCGCGGCACCGGCGCCCTGCGCCTGCTGCTGGAGGCGGGTCTCGATGGGATCCACGGGCCTGTGGCCCAGCTCGGCGAGGTGGAGGAAGCCCATCGCCTGGCCCTGGAGGTGGCGGCCGGAGCGCGCCTCGGCCAGGTGGTGGTCGATGACGATCGCATCGCTGCCCGGGCAATTGAGCTGCTCAAGGCCCGCCGGGCCGGGCGCCTCACCTTCCTGCCCCTGAACAAGATCCGCGCCGGCGGTAGCAGCGGAAGTCAGCGCAACGGGGCCGCCTTCGAACGCGGTGGCGGAGCCGTGGGCAGCGATGGCCTGGTGGGCCGGGCGGTGGAACTGGTGCGCTACGAGCCGGTCTACGGCGAGGTGTTCCGCTACGTGTTCGGAGACACTCTGGTGTTCCGGGATCTGGCCAGCGCCCGCCGGGAACTGGGGCGCTGCCGGGCCGTGACCCTCGATGGCGAGCTGCTCGAGAAGAGCGGGGCCATGACCGGGGGCAGCCTCCAGCAGAGGGGCAACCAGCTGAGCTTCGGCGCCAGCAGTGATGCCGATGAAGCTGAACCCCTACGGCGGCGCCTGCTGGAGCTTGGCGAAACCCTGGCCGCCAGCCGCCGCAAGGAGGCTGAACTGGGACGCGCCCTCGAAGAGCTCAGGCCCCAGCTGAGCCAACTGGAGCAGCGACGGGCCGCCCTGGAGGCCGAGCGCAACGCCGCCCAGCGGGCCCATGGCCCCCTGCAGCAACGCCGGGAGCAACTCAGCGCCCGCATCCAGCAGGTCGAACACGATCTCAGCAGTGGTCAGCAACGCCTGCAGGCCCTGGCCTCAGACCTCAGCCCCCTGCAGAAAGCCCTTCAGGATCTTGAGGCCACTGAAGCCAGCGCCCAATCCAGCGGAGACAGTGAACGCTGGCAGGGCCTGCAACAGGAACTGGAGGCAGCCGATGGCGCCCTGGCGGCCGCTCGCCAGGAGCGCGACAACCTGCTGGCGGCCCGGCGGGAGCGCGGTCTCGCCGCCGAGCGGGTCAGCAGTCAGCTGGAGGCCCTCAGCACAGAGGAGCAACGGCTCGCCCAGGCGGTCAATGCCCTGATCGCCGAGCGCAGCCAGTGGAAAGAGCAGCACCAGGCCGATCAACGCCGTCGCAGCGAGCTCGAGGCCCAACAACAGGAGCTGCAAACCCGCTTTGGTGAGCGCCGCCGGGCCCGCGATGAGGCCGAAGCCCAGCTCTCTCTGCAGCGCCAGAGCCTGCAGCAGAAGGAGTGGGAACTGCAGCGCCTGGGCGAGGAGCTGCTGGCCCTGGCCGAGGAGGAGCGCAGCAGCGCCCAGCGGCTGGAGCAGCTGCAACGGGACCTGCCGGATCCCCTGCCCGAGATCCCCGAGGAGGTGCGCGAGAACGGCCTTGAAGCCCTGCAAGCGGAGCTCAAGAGCCTTCAGGCGCGCATGGAGGCCCTGGAACCGGTGAACATGCTGGCTCTGCAGGAGCTGGAAGAGCTGGAGACGCGTCTGGCGGATCTGCAGGAGCGCCTCGATGTGCTCTGCAAGGAACGCGAAGAGTTGCTGCTGCGGATCGAGACCGTGGCCACCCTCCGCCAGGAGGCCTTCATGGAGGCCTTCAACGCCGTGGACAGCCACTTCCGTGACATCTTCGCTGGCCTCTCCGATGGCGAGGGCTTCCTGCAGCTGGAGAACCCTGAGTCGCCCCTCGACGGCGGCTTGAACCTGGTGGCCCACCCCAAGGGCAAAACGGTGCGCCGCCTGGCCTCGATGAGCGGAGGCGAGAAATCACTCACCGCCTTGAGTTTCCTGTTTGCCCTGCAGCGCTTCCGCCCGTCGCCCTTCTATGCCCTCGATGAGGTGGACAGCTTCCTCGATGGCGTCAATGTGGAGCGCCTCGCCGCTCTGATCGCCCAGCAGGCGGGCGATGCCCAGTTCATGGTGGTGAGCCACCGCCGCCCGATGATTGCGGCCGCAACCCGCACCATCGGGGTGACCCAAGCCAGGGGTGCCCACACCCAGGTGGTGGGATTACCACCAGCCGCCTGACAAAGCGCCGCAGGCTTTTCGGTCACAATGCGCCCATGACAACCACTCCAGCCGGCAGCGACCCGAACGCCACCCCGAGCGATCGCCTCTGGCTGCGCTCCGAGCTGATGGGCACCCAGGTGATCACCCGCGACACGGGGCGTCGCCTGGGGGTCGTTGGAGAAGTGGTCGTCGACATCGATCGCCGCCAGGTGGTGGCCCTGGGCCTGCGCGATAACCCCCTGACGCGCTTCCTACCGGGCCTGCCCCGCTGGATGCCTCTGGAGAGCATTCGCCAGGTGGGCGATGTGATCCTGGTGGATTCCGCCGATTCCCTCTCTGAAGGCTTTGATCCGGAGCGCTATTCCCGGGTGATCAACTGCCAGGTGATCAGCGAAGCCGGTGAGCAGCTCGGCAAGGTGCTGGGCTTCAGCTTCGACATTGAAACGGGAGAACTGACAACCCTGGTGCTGGGCGCCCTGGGCATCCCCCTGCTCGGCGAAGGGGTGCTCAGCACCTGGGAGCTCACGGTGGAGGAAATCGTGAGCAGCGGACCCGACCGGATCATTGTTTACGAGGGCGCCGAAGAGAAGCTCAAGCAGTTGGGCACCGGCCTGCTGGAGAAACTCGGCGTGGGCGGACCCAGCTGGGAGCAGGAGGAGCGGGAGCGCTACCGCCTCAACATGGTTCCGGTGGAAAACCAGCTGGCCGCCGGTCAGCCCACCGCCCAGGAGCAGCAGCAGCGGCGCATCGAGCCCGCGACCAACCGCCGCTTCGAGCCGGAAGAGGATTACGACTACGTGGAGGTGGAGCAACGCCGCGAGCGCGAACCCCTGCGCCAGCGCCGCTATCTCGACGACGAACCGCCTCAGCGCCGCTATGTGCGCGACGAATCCCCCCTGGACGTGGAGCCCTACGAGCCCTATCCCGATGAACGGGGCCCGCTGCCGCGACGCCGCGACAGCTCCAGCGATCCCTGGTAGGGACCTATCCCTCCTCGAAGTTCAACGAGGCGGAGTTGACGCAGTAGCGCAGGCCGGTGGGCTGAGGGCCATCGGGGAACACGTGGCCGAGATGGGCTCCGCAGTTGGAGCATTTGATCTCCGTGCGCACCATCCCATGGCTGGTGTCTTCATGGGTGCTGATCGCACCAGGCTTGGCACCCTCCCAGAAGCTGGGCCAGCCGGTGCCGGAGTTGAACTTGGTGTCGGAGCTGAACAGCTCGCTGCCGCAGCAGACGCAGCGGTACATCCCCTTGGCTTTGTTATCCCAGTAGACCCCGGTGAAGGCGCGCTCGGTGCCCCCCATCCGGGCCACCTGAAACTGCTCTGGAGTCAGCTTGTCGCGCCACTGCTCGTGATCATGCTGGGCGGCGTCAGCCATGGCTGAAGTGCATCGAAACCGGCGCTCAAGCTAAGCAGCATCAACCGGGCCAGCAGGCAGCAATTCCCGCACCATCCCGGCCAGGGCCGCCACGGCACCGGGCTGCCCCCGCAGGCTGCGCAGATCGTCGCGCATGCCCTCCAGGCGCTCGGGATGGGCCAGCCAATCGGCGGCCTCGGCGGCGATCTGCTCCGGCGTGATCGATCCCACCCGCTCCGGCACCACCTGGCGGGCCGCCGAGATGTTCGGCCAGGCCAGAAAACCGTGGTGGCGCATGCGCCATGCCGTGAGCGCCGCCCCCAGCAACCAACGCAGGATCGGCAGGCGAGCCAGGATGCCGATGCCGCCATCCCAGGCCTGCATCACATGCAGATGCTGGGTGGGCACCAACACGATCATCGGCACCCCGAGGGCCCCCAGCTCGGCGGTGTTGGCCCCCACCGTGGTGAGGGCGAGACGGCACTGACTCAGCACCCCATGGGCGGGCTGCTCCTCCACCAGCCGAATCGTTGTGCCGGCCGGCGTGCTGAAGCTCAGCCCCTCTGCCGTGGTCTGCAGCTGGACCTCACCAGCCCCATAGAACTGCGCGATCGGGTTGGCGGCGCTGCTGTAGGCCTGCAACTCCCGCACGCTGGTGGTGGGGGCCACGGGCAACAGAAAGCGGCAACCGGGCCGCAGGGCCGCCAGACGATCAGCCGCCTCCAGCAGAAAGGGCACGCCCACTTGCAACTTGGCTCGTTTGGAGCCGGGCATCAAGGCGATCCACTCCCCCTCCGGCAGGGGTTGCTGGGCGCGGGCATCCTCCGAGAGATCGGCCATCAGGTCGCCCACCACCTGGCAGCGGGGTTGCCAGCGCCGCGCCAAACGGTCAGCGGCCGCAGGCCCCATGGCGGCGATCCGGTCATTCCAGCGGGGCCAGCGCGCCACCCATTCCGCATAGGTGATGTGGCGATAGCCCAACCGCGCTGACAGCAGCACCGTCCAGAACTGATCACCTCCTAGAAACACCACCACGCCGTGCTTCGGCCAGACCCCATAGCGCTTCGGGCGCAACAGCAGGGGCCAGAAACGCCTGGCGGGGATGATCTGCTCAAACAGAGCCATCCGCTCCGCCACCTGATGCTCAATCCCCGTGGCATTGGGGCAGGGCACCAGCACCAGCTGCAGCCCCATGGCGGCATCGATCTGAACAGGGCGCAGAGGCAGTTCGCGATGCAGCCTCTGGGCGAGCGGGCGCACCCAGGTGGTCAGCTCGCCCGGGCCGTTGCAAACCAGAACGATGGCTGCCCGATTTGGGGAAAAAAGCTCAGCGGCGGCGGGATTCACGCTGCAGAGCTCTTAAAGAATGCGGATGGCGAGACTTGAACTCGCAAGACCGAAGTCACACGCCCCTCAAACGTGCGTGTCTACCAATTCCACCACATCCGCGTGGTAGTGAGATTCAACCGCTGCCGAAGCAGAGGAAGGAATCAAGGGGGATCACCGACGGCGTGCCGAGGGTGTGAGGGAACAGCGCGGCTGCGCTGCCAGGGCAATATACCCATCGCCTGCCCCTTCCCCCCAGACAAGGCCGAGCAGAGCTGAAACCACCCTCAGTCAGCACTGATACAGTCCCACCGGCCTGCCCTGCCGGATTCGCCGGACTGCCACTGGATGCCCATCGGCAAATTGCTGATCGCCAACCGCGGCGAGATTGCGCTTCGGATCCTCCGCAGCTGCCGCGAAATGGGAATCCCCACGGTTGCGGTGTACAGCACTGTGGATCGCAACGCTCTGCACGTTCAGCTCGCCGATGAGGCGGTGTGCATCGGCGATGCACCCAGCGCTAAGAGCTACCTCAATATCCCCAACATCCTGGCCGCCGCGACGTCCCGCGGCGCCGATGCGATCCATCCCGGCTACGGGTTTCTGGCGGAAAACGACAAATTCGCCGAAATCTGCGCCGATCACGGCCTCACCTTTGTTGGACCCTCCCCCGAGTCGATCCGCTCGATGGGCGACAAGTCGACCGCCAAGGCCACGATGCAGCAGGTGGGTGTTCCCACCATCCCCGGCAGCGAAGGTCTGCTGGAGAGCGTCGATGACGCCCGCAAGCTGGCCGATTCGATGGGCTACCCCGTGATGATCAAGGCCACCGCTGGCGGTGGTGGTCGGGGCATGCGCCTGGTGCCCTCAGCCGATCAGCTCGAGAGCCTGTTCAAAGCTGCCCAGGGGGAAGCGGAGGCCGCCTTCGGCAACCCCGGGCTCTACATGGAGAAATTCATCGACCGGCCCCGGCACGTGGAGGTGCAGGTGCTGGCCGACCGTCACGGCAACGTGATTCATGTGGGTGAGCGCGACTGCTCCATTCAGCGCCGCCACCAGAAATTGCTGGAGGAAGCTCCGAGCGTGGCGATCAACGCCGATCTCCGGCGCCAGATGGGCGAGGCGGCGGTGGCCGCAGCCCGCACCATCGGCTACGAGGGCGCCGGCACCGTGGAATTCCTGGTGGATCGCAGCGGCAACTTCTATTTCATGGAGATGAACACCCGGATTCAGGTGGAACATCCCGTGACCGAGATGGTGAGCGGGGTCGACCTGATTGCCGAGCAGCTGCGCATCGCCGGCGGTGAGCCGCTCTCCGTGACCCAGGAGCAGATCAAGCTCACTGGCCATGCGATCGAAGTGCGCATCAACGCCGAGGATCCTCGCCAGAACTTCCGCCCCGCCCCCGGCAAAATCACGGGCTGGCTGCCCCCCGGCGGCCCCGGCGTGCGCTTCGACAGCCACGTGTACACGGGCTATGAAATCCCTCCTTTCTATGACTCTCTGATCGGCAAGTTGATCGTCTGGGGCACCGATCGCGACCATGCCCTCAAGCGGCTGCGACGGGCCCTCTCCGAGTGCGCGGTCACCGGGATCCCCACCACCATCGACTTCCACCTGCAACTGCTCGATCGCCCCGAGTTCATCTCTGGCGATGTGCACACCAAGTTTGTGGAGCAGGAGATGCTCCCGAACTCCTAAGCCGGAAGCACGCTGACCTTGAGCATCACCTGGGTGATCAGCCCCTGCTGACCCACCAGGATCTCCCGCGCCAGGCTGATCAAGCCCACCCAGATCACCGGCGTCACATCCACGCCTCCGATCGGGGCGATCAGCTTGCGGCTCACAGCCAGGATCGGCTCGGTGGGCAGTGCCACCAGCCGCCACACCCCCTGGCTGAGATCGACCTGGGGATACCAGGTCAGCACGATCCTGAACAGGAACAGCAGCGTCCAGGCCGAGAGCAGCAGACCGAAGACCAGGTGAAAGGGAGGCAGCAGCACCCGCAGGAGCTCGAGGGTCGTGTTGTCAGGGATGCCGGCAGGTCCCGTCACAAAGCTCTAAGCAGCTGCGATCCAATCGTAGGAAGTTGCCATCACTGCCTAGGATTGCCGGCGGATTCGGCAGTGCCATGACCCCCTCCCTCGCCAACTTTCTGAGCAGCCTTCTCTGGGGCGCCGTGATTGTGGTCATCCCCGTGGCTGCAGCTGTGATCCTGATCAGCCAGAACGACCGCGTCGACCGCAAGCTCTGATCCCCCCTAAGGAGCAGCTCCAGCCTCGACGCCCGGCCTAAAGTGGCTTGAAAGGGCAAGTGATCCGTGGTTAACGCCAGCCTGAATTGGGCCAGCATTGTCGGGATCGTGCTGGCCGTTGGTGGCGCTCTCCTCTATTTCATGAGGAGCTTCAAGCCTGCTCTGGCCCGCGATTACGACGTGTTCTTCGCCGCCGTGGGTCTGCTGTGCGGCGGCATTCTCTTTTTCCAGGGCTGGCGTCTCGACCCGATTCTTCAGTTCGGTCAGTTTCTGCTGGCCGGCACCACGGTGTTCTTCGCCTACGAGAGCGTGCGTCTGCGCGGCGTGACCACGGAGCAGGCGCGTCGTTCCTCCTATTTCGACGACGACGATGAACCGTCGCCGCGACCACGCATGGGTGGCGGACGCGATTTTCGTGATGGTCAAGATCGCTTCGATGAGCCCCAGCCCCTGAGGCGGCGCATCCGCTCCCGCGATGACGAGTACGGCGAGCGCGACGAGGAAGACTTCTATCGCCCCCGCCGTCCAGCGCCCCGGGCCGCCATACCCGAGCGGGCAGCCTCCCGTGATGACTGGGGATCAGGTTCCGAAGCGTCCGGGCGCCGCTACCGCGCCGGCAGTGCCCCGAGCAGCGGATCCAGCGAGTTCGGATCCCGGCGCCAGGATCGCGATGACCAGCGCCGCGGAACCCGGCCCACGAGCCGTCCCGACGACCTGCCCCGCTCCAGTCGTCGCGGCAGCAGCCCCGCCAGCCCTCGAGCCGGCGCCGGCAGCACCCCCACCGGTGAAGCCCGAAACCCCGGCGTTCCCCAAGGGTCGCCGTATCAGGCAAAGCCCCAAGCCCCGGAAGCTGATGCCGGCGTCAGTGATGCCGAATTCCGGCCTGTTCAGCCCAAGCCAGGCCCCCGCGACAACAGCTCCCGCTTCGACGACTGAAGCCTTTGCCGTCGTGGCGCCCCCTGCTGACCGTTGGGCTGCTGCTGAGTGTGAGCGGCTGCAGCCTGATCGGGGGCTTGCGCCGTCAGGCCGCCAGTCCCGCAGGGTTGGGCTCTGAGAACCGCGAATCCCCTGCTCTGAGTGGGGATGGCCGGCTGCTGGCCTCCCTGGTGGAGCGGGCGGGGCGCACCACGGTGATCCTGCAGGAGCGCCGCAGCGGAACGCTGCTGCCCCTGCGTCATCTGCGCAGCCATCAACCGCACCAGTCACCCTCCCTGAGCTGGAACGGTCGCTATCTGGCCCTGGTGATTCAGCAGGGTCAGCGCCGTCAGGCGGTGATTGAGGATCGGGCCACCGGGCAGTTGCACCCCCTCTTCCTCCCCGGAGGCCTTGAACCCCAAGGCCTCAGCCTCGCCCCCGACGGCCAGCGCATCGCCCTGACGGTGAGCCGCAACGGCAGCACCCAGGTGCAAGTGTTTGATCTCAGCGGCCTGTTGGAGGCCGACCGGGCCCCCGGACAAAAGGAAAGTGGCGGCGGCCCGGAGAGTCCACCATGAGGCGCAGCCTGCTCAGCGGCCTTGCCCTGCTGGTTCTACTCAGCGGCTGCAGCGGGGGTGGTCTGCGCCCACTGCCGGGCCTGAACCAGCAGCTGGCCAGACTCAACGGCAGCAAAAGCCCGTCGTTAGCAGGGAGCTGGCTGGCCTTCCTCGCTCCTCGCACCGCAGGGCGACTGCAGGTGCAGCTGATCGATCTGGCCCGGGCGACGCCAGTGCCTCTGCCGGGGTTGAACAGGCCCGATGCCCAGCCCCTCAGCGTGGCCGTGGATCAACGGGGCGAACAATTGGCAGTGGTGCGCCAACGGGAGGATCGCACCGAATTGCTGCTCTACCGGCGTTCCCTGCAGAGCACCCAGATCCTGCCGATGGAGCCGGCCGGTGTGCCCCGCAGCGTGAGCTTCAGTGCCGACGGACGCGTTCTGGCGGTGGAGGTGAGCCGCGGCGGGATCTGGCAGATCGATCTACTCGAACTGCCCTAACCGACGAAGCCTGCCCAGCGCAGGAAGGTCTCGCCACTGATGGCCTCCACCAGCAGGATCGCCACGAAGCCCACCATGGCGAAGCGACCATTCACCCGCTCGGCATAGGCGCTCCAACCGAAGGCGGGCTCGTCGTTGGTGGTGGCGCTGGTCGGAGCGGGGCCTTCGGTCATGGGGGAATCAGACACCTGAGTTGAAGTCATAGCTGGCGGCGGGAATCAGCTTCCAACCACCCTGGCCGTCGAGTTCAAGCACCAGGTTGTGGAAGCTTTTGAGGCTAGGGCGGTGCCCCACGCTGACGAAAGCCATCTCCCTCTGGGAAAGCAGCTGATAGAGATGCTTCTCGGTGGCCACATCCAGGGCACTGGTGGCTTCATCCAGCACCACAAAGCGCGGGGAGTTCAGCAGCAGGCGGGCAAAGGCCAGACGCTGCTGTTCACCGAGAGAGAGCAGACGCGGCCAATCCTGCTTGATGTCGAAGTCGGGGTAGCGCTGCACCAGAGCTCCGAGGCGCACCTCTTCCAGCACGCTGCGCAGGTGCTCATCGCTAAAGCGGTGGGGTTCCTGGGGATAGCAGAGCTGCTCTCGGAGGCTGCCCAGAAGCATGTAGGGCTTCTGCGGGATGAACAGAAGCTCCGACAGTGGGGGACGCTGCACCTCGCCGGCGGCCGGTGCCCACAGGCCGCTCACCAGTCGCAGGAACGAAGTCTTGCCACAACCGCTCGGGCCCACCACCAGAACACGCTGACCTGGATCCACCTCCAGGCTCAGATCGTGAATCAGGCGGCGATCACTGTTCGGGGGCACCAGATCGACATGGCGCACCAACAGGGATTGGCTGGCGGCCGCTTCGGTGAGGGCATCGCTGAGGCGCTCCAGCGCTGCATTGCGATCACTGATCTCCTCGACCTTGCCCTGGAAGCCTTCGAGTCGACTGATAGAGGCGGAGAAGGCAGCCAGACGATCGATGTTGTTGACGATGTAACTGACCGAGAACAGCACCTGGGAGAAAGCGATACTGGCCTGACCAAACACGCCGAAATCCACCTGCTTGGCGAAATAGATCGGAGCGATCACCAACCAGGGAAGGAAGCGTGAGAAATAGTCATAGGAGCGCTGAATCACACTGATCAGCGCCTCCCAGATAATCAGTTTGTTGTAGTTGCGGATCGCACCTCCCAGGCGACGCTCGGCCTCCCGCGACTCCTGCTGCTCACCCCGGTAAAAGGCGATCGATTCAGCGTTATCACGAATGTGTACAAGGCCGTATCGGAAGTCGGCCTCAAGGCGGAGCTGGTCGTAATTCAAAGCCACCAGCTTGCGGCTGGCGAACACGATCACGGCCGTTCCACCCAGGGAATAAACCAGCAGCCACAGAGCCAGCTTGGAGCTGATGGTCCACAGCACAACGATGAAGCTCACGAAGGTGAGCACAGCTGAGACGATCTCAACCGTAACGCTCAAGCTGGTAGTGGTGAAGCTGGCGGCATCCTGTGAGATCCGCTGGTCAGGGTTATCAATTTCTTCTGCCGCTTCGTCGTTTGGGTTGAGAACGTAATAAGCCCGATTAGACAGGTAGCGGCGCAACAGGCGTCCGCTGAGCCATTCCCTCCACAACAACCCCAAGCGGGGAATCAAATAACTCTGCAGCGCTCGGATCGGCAGAGCCAGGACCAGACAGAAGGCATAGATCGCCACCACCTGCCAGAACTGATCAGCCTGATACGCAACCAGGGTGTTATCCACATTGCGGGCGATGTAGCTGATGCCAACGTTGATGCCGTTGATCACCAGGATCAACAGAGTGATCACCCCCAACAGCACCCAGGGCAACCAACGCCCCTGACGCAACTTGCCGCGCAAGGCCACGAAGCAGCCGAGGCCGCCAATGAACAGGGCCATCAGCACCGGCCCCACCGGGCTGCGCCACGTGGCGGCGATCTGCTGGGGAACCCCGGGAAGGAAGCGCGCCTGCAGCTCCGGGATCAGGGCCCCCGAGAGGGCCACAACCCCGCTAAGCAGCAGCAGGGTGCTTCCTGCCACCACCGCCACCATCGCCAGGATCAGCAGCAGGAACTGCCAGGCGCTGGTCTCTTCAACCGGCAGGAAGTAAGGCTGAGCCAGCCGCTGCAGCTTGCTGAGCTGACTGCGGAAAGCCTGCAGGGGATTCATGACGACGTTCAGACCCCTGCATTCTCGCCGGCCCAAGCTCAGCCTGGTGGCCAGGCCAGCGGACGGCCACCGATCACGTGCACGTGGAGGTGGAACACGGTCTGCCCGGCCTCCTCTCCGCTGTTGATCACCGTGCGGAAGCCCGTGAGCCCCTCCTGCTTCGCCACCTGGGCAGCCACCAGCAGCAGATGCCCCAGCAATGCCGCCTGATCCGGCTCGGCCTCCGCCAGGTTGACCAGGTGCTGCCTCGGGATCACCAGGATGTGCACCGGTGCCTGGGGAGCCACATCGCGAAAGGCGAGGCAGTGCTCATCGGCATAGACCTGATCGCAGGGGATCTCACCCCGCAGGATCCGGCCAAAGATCGTGGGGTTCTCAGGCTCGGGAACAGACGCAGCCATTGGCTTTGACACAGCCGTGGAACTACTTCACTGAAGCGTTGAAGTGGCCTGATGTTGGCACGGTGCAGCGGTGCAGCCCTGATCGGCCTGGAGGCCCGCGAGGTGTCGGTGGAGGTGGACATCGCCCCCGGCTTGCCAGCGCTGGTGGTGGTAGGCCTGGCGGATGCCGCCGTGCAGGAATCCCGCGAACGGGTGCGTTCCGCGCTGCGCAACAGCAGCTTCCGGCTGCCGCTCAGTCGCGTGATTGTGAGCCTGGCCCCAGCGGATCTGCGCAAGGAAGGGCCGGCCTTCGATCTGCCGATCGCCCTGGCGATCCTGGCGGCCAGCGACCAACTGCCGCCGGCCTGGCTGCAGGGCATCTGGTGTGCGGGAGAGCTGGGGCTCGACGGCCATCTACGCCCCATCCGCGGAGCACTTCCTTTGGCCATGGCAGCCCAGCGCTGCGGCGCCAGAGCCCTTCTTCTGCCCGAAAGCAATCACGCAGAAGCCGCCCTGGTAGATGGGCTGCAGCTGCTGCCGGCCTCCAACCTCAAGGCGGCCTTGCAGGCTCTGGATCCACAGCAACCCAGAAGCGCGGCAGCACCCACCAGAACTGATCAACACACCGCGGATCCGATCACTGGCGGGAGCGACCTCAGCGAACTGCAAGGCCAGGCCCATGGGAGGCGGGCCCTGGAATTGGCGGCCGCCGGCGGGCATCACCTGCTGCTGGTGGGGCCGCCGGGGAGCGGCAAAACCATGCTGGCCCGCTGCCTCTCCGGCATCCTTCCGCCGCTGCATCGGGACGAACAGCTGGAGATCACCCAGCTGTACTCCGTGGCGGGGCTACTGCCTGAGAAGGGCGGACTGATCCGGCAGCGCCCCTTCCGTGCCCCGCACCACAGCTGCACCGGCGCCGCCCTGATCGGATCCGGGGCAACGCCCAGGCCCGGCGAACTGGTGCTGGCCCATCGCGGCGTGCTGTTTCTCGATGAACTGGCGGAGTTTCGGCGTGATGTGCTCAACCAACTCCGGCAGCCCCTCGAGCAGGGTGAGATCTGGCTCAGCCGCGCACGCCTGCGGGTGCACTTTCCCTGCGCCTTCAGCCTGATTGCCGCCACCAATCCCTGCCCCTGCGGATGGTCAGGGGATCCGGAGCGGCACTGCCAGTGCAGCATCAGCCAACGCCAGCGTTACTGGAGCAAGCTCTCCGGCCCCCTGCTCGATCGGATCGATCTGCAGGTGGTGATGCAACGTCTGCCCGCCGCGCAGCTGGGGCAGAGCTACCGCCGCACTGCAGACGCCACAGCGCCGGAGAGCAGCCAAGCGGTCGCCAGTCGGGTTCTGCATGCCAGGCAACGGATGCTGCAGCGCAATCCCGGAGGCATCACCAACCAGCAGCTCAGCCCGCAGCAGCTGCGCCAAGGAGCCCAGATCACCTCAGAGGCATTGCGACTCTGGGAGCAGGCTGTGGATCAGCGCCGACTCAGTGCCCGCTCTGCCCATCGCCTGCTGCGGGTTGCACGCACGATCGCCGATCTCGACGCCCAGGGGGCGGTGGGCGCCGGGGCGATTGCTGAAGCGCTCAGCTACCGCAGCTTTGACCTTCCAGCCCAGGGGGGTTGAAGCCTGAGCTGCGGAGATCAATGCTTGTGGGGGTTGTCCCGATAGGGCTGCACGCCAACGTTGGGGGGCTGGTGCTGACGCTCCTCCAGCGGGTTGCCAAACGCATTGCCCACGCTGTTGCCGAACCAGCGGTTCAGGGCACGGATCAACTGCTTCATGGGTTGGCCTCAGGGAGCTAATCCCATCATTGGCCCGCATAAAAAAAGCGGAAACCGGTGTTTCTACCGGTTTCCGCCAAGGCGAGACATGTCTCTCAGCCGATCAGCGGCGGCGGCGGCGCTGCTGGGCTTTGCGCTTGTACTTCTCAACGGGGGTCTCGTGGTGACGCAGGCGCTTGAGATCGGCGAAGATCCCGGCCTTGGACACCTGGCGCTTGAAGCGGCGCAGGGCCGACTCGATGCCCTCGTTCTCGCCGACGGTGACCTGGGTCATAAAACCGGTTGAGGAAATTTGCAGTTTGACGATGGTAGCAAGCGTTCCCCACAGCCTCACCAGAGGCCCGGCACCGGGGGCGGAGCAGCCTCCTCCTGCGGCTTGGGCACACCGGCTGTCGCCGGCCAGACCTCGCGATAGAGATACACATGGCCCAGGCTCCGTCCGCCGAACGCACGGCGCATGAGCTTCCAGCCCGGCTCAGGTTTCAACAGCAGATAGTCACTGTTCTGGGTGTGTCCGCCACTGCGAGCCAGCACCATCTCAGGCCCAACACCGGGCTCAGAGGGGAAGGCCACCAGCAGGTTGTCGCCACGCTCGCGAATCACGCTGATCCGATAGACCGAGCCCAGATCCTTCTCCCCCAGCCGCAGGGAGTAGCCGTTGCCATCGATGAAGCGGTTGCAGATCCCGGTGAAATCAAAGGTGGCAAGGAGGGGATCCACCTTCGACGGGTTCTCCTGCAGAACCGCGAAACAGGGCCGCGCCTCTGAACGCTGCTCATAGATGTTGAGCTGAGCACGCTCTCCATGACCAATGGGGGCCGCCACGATCACAAACTTCGTCTGATCCACCTCCATGGCACTGAACAGAGCCCTGGCCTGGACTGGCCCCAGGGGAATCGCCGCCATCAGGGAGGCGATGGGCAGCACCGCAGCCAGAGATCGGACCAGGGAGAACACAGAGGTGTTTCGTTCGGCAGGGGCCGATCGTAAAAGCGATGCCAGGGAGCGCCAGCCCCCTCAGGCCGGCTTGTTGATCCGGATCGCCACCAGCAAACTCAGCACCGTGCCAGGCAGGGCCAAACCGAGGATCGTGCCGGTCGCGGTCACACCGAGCTGGGGATCTCCATAGGCCAGCTCGAACACCGAACCGGTGGCAGCGATTCCCAGCACGCAGGCCAGGGCCAGAAACAGTCCGGCCAGGGGTTTCATCGGCATAGCAGCGGGCCTCAGGCGATCGAGCGAACGTCGGAGCGATCAAAGCCCTTCTCGTTGAGGCCCTCGATCAACTTGTCTTCATCCGTGACGCGATCGACGAACAGCACGCCATTGAGATGGTCCATCTCGTGCTGAATGCAGCGCGCCATCAGGCCATCCGCCTTCATCCGCTTAGGCCGGCCAAAGGCATCGCGGTAGCTCACATCCACCACGCTGGGACGCACCACATCCAGGTAGACACCGGGGATGCTCAGGCAGCCCTCCTCGTAGGTGCAGAGGCCGCCGCCCACGGAGGTGATCTCGGGGTTGATCAGGACCAGTGGAGGGCTGTTGGGGTCTTCCAGTTCCAGATCGATCACCAGAAGCTGCTGGTTCACACCGATCTGCGGTGCCGCCAGCCCGATGCCGCGGGCGGCATACATGCTCACCAGCATGTCCGTGGCCAGCTGGCGCACCGCGTCATCCACCTTTCCGATGCGCCGCGCGGGTTCGCGCAACACATCGTCGCCCAACTTGTGGATGTCGTAAGGGGGGTTCTCGATGGGCTCCTTCGACACCTGCAGGCGTCCTGAGAGCTCGGCCGAGCGCGCCAACTTGGCGAAGCTGTTAGCCAAAGCCTGTCCTCGATGGCGATCCGAAAGGCGATTCTAGGAGGCCTGATCGGTGAACTCCGATGAGCTCCAGCCCCGTGAGCAGCGCCCCACCACTTCCCGCCGAGCTGGCGCTGGGGCAAACCCCGAGCCTCAAGGAACCCTGCCTGCTGGGAACAACCCTCTACTGGCTGGAGCAACGCCCCGATCAGAAGGGTCGCACCACCTTGATGAGCCGGCCTGTGGGCGGCGGGCCGGCCCTGGAGCGCACCCCAGGCCCTTGGAACCTGCGCTGCCGGGTCCATGAATACGGAGGCGGCTCCTGCGCCATCGGCCTCGACTCCAACGGCAAGGCTGTGGCGGTGTTTGTTGACGACCGGGATCGCTGCCTTTGGAAGCTGGATCTGGATCAGCCAGACGCCGAACCAGTGCGACTGATCGAACTGGAGGGAGATCGTTTCGAGGGGGCCCTCGGCGGCGGCCTGATCGACGGCGTGCAGGACCGCTGGATCGGTGTGCTGGAGAGGGACGGCCGCGACCAGTTGGTGGCGGTACCCCTCAGCGGGGGCACCTGGCTGAGCCTGCACCAGGCGCAGGACTTCTGCGGCTACCCGGCCCAGAGCGCCGATGGATCACAACTGGCCTGGGTGGAATGGCAACAGCCCTGCATGCCCTGGGAGCGCAGCCAGCTCTGGCTGGGCGCCCTGGAAGAGAGCGGCGGGGTCCGCCATGCCCGCTGCGTCGCTGGATCCGGCCCTGGCGATGGGCAAGCGATCTCTGTGTTTCAACCGATCTGGGCAGGGCCCGATCTGGTGGTGGCGAACGACCGCAGCGGGTTCTGGAATCTGGAGTGCTGGCGCAGCCCCCAGGCCAGATCTGCGGTCACCCCGCAGTGGCAAGCGCTGCTGAGCATGCAGGCGGAATTCGCCATGCCCCAATGGGTGTTTGGCATGAGCACCCACGCCTGGGATGGCCACAGGTTGCTGGCGATCGCCTGCAGCGAGGGCCGCTGGCAGCTAGGAGGCGTCAGCGATGGCACCTGGCAGCCGATCGCGCAGCCGTTCAACGATCTGGCCGGGCTCTGCGCCCAGCAGGGGCGAGTGGCCTGCATCGCCAGCAGTCCCACCCACCCCTCGGGCTTGCTGGAGCTTGATCTCGGCAGCGGGGCCTGGCAACACACGCCCGCGGGGCCCTGCCCAATGGCTCCCGGGGCCATCAGCCAACCTGTGGAGCTCTGGTTCGAGGGCTATGGAGGCCGAAGGACCCACGCCTGGTACTACCCCCCCAGCGGCGGCGGCGGACACGATCAGGCCCCCTTGCTGGTGAAGAGCCACAGCGGCCCTACCGCCATGGCCCGCACCGGCTTGAGCCTCGCCATCCAGTTCTGGACCAGCCGTGGCTGGGGGGTGGTGGATGTGAACTACGGAGGCTCCACCGGATTCGGGCGCGCTTACCGCGAACGCCTCGATCGGCAGTGGGGTGTGGTGGATGTGGCCGACTGCAGTGCCGCAGCCCGTGCGGTGGTGAGCCGTGGCTGGGCCCGCCCAGATCGGATCGCCATCGAGGGCGGCAGTGCCGGTGGCTTCACCACTCTCGCCGCCCTCTGCTTCAGCGACCGCTTCAGCGCCGGAGCCAGCCGCTACGGCGTTGCCGACCTCAGTGCTCTGGCCGAAGACACCCACCGCTTTGAGGCCCGTTACCTCGATGGCTTGGTGGGTGCGTGGCCCCAGGAGCGGGAGCTCTACGCCCAGCGCTCACCGCTGCACAACGCCGATCGCATTCGCTGCCCGGTGATCTTTTTTCAAGGGCTTGAGGATGTGGTGGTGCCTCCGGCCCAAACCGAGCGCATGGCCAACGCCCTGCGGGCCAATCAGATCCCCGTGGAGGTGCATCTGTTCCCCGAGGAGGGTCATGGGTTCCGCGATGGCGCCACCCAGATCCAGGTGCTGGAAGCAACGGAGACGTTCTTCCGCCAGCACTTTCAGCTATGAGCGCAAGCGATGGCTGAGCTCCTGCCGGGAACGTGGTCCACGGACCTGCTGAATACCCTCAGCTGGCTGGCCCTGGCCACTGGCGTGCTGGCCCTGATCGTGAGCATCGGCCGAAGCCTGGGTCGGCGCTTGCAGCTCCGCCTCTGGGGCATTCCCGAAGCGCTGCTGGCGGGGGTTCTGGGTCTTGTGATTGCTCCCGATGGGCTGCTGCCCTTGCTGCCGCTGCATCTGATGGAGCTCTGGGAGCAACTGCCCCTGGTGCTGCTCACCCTGGTGTTCGGCTCTCTGATGATCGGCAAGCCCCTGCCCGAGTGGCGGGGGGTGCTGAAACCGGTGGGCGCTCAGGTGTCGCTGGCCCTGGTGCTGGGCTTCGGGCAATACGTGGTGGCGGGCTTGGCGGTTCTGCTGGTGCTCCAGCCGCTACTGGGATTCAGCCCGGTGATGGCCTGCCTGATTGAGGTGGCGTTCGAAGGCGGCCACGGATCCGCCGCGGCCATGGGCCCCAGCTATGCGGCGCTCGGCTTTGAAGGCGGCAAAGACCTGGGGCTGGCGATGGCCACCGTGGGGCTGCTGGCCTCCACCCTGGTGGGGGGATTGGTGGTGGTGCTGGGCCGCCAGCGGGGCTGGTTGCTATCGCAACACCAGCCGCAAGCAAGCGACAGCCCATCGCGCACTGCCGCGGCAACGCCTGCCCTTGAACAGCCGCTCTGGGCGGCCTGGCCGGTGAACCTGGCCCTGGTGGGAGTGGCGGTGTTGATCGGCTCGGGATTGCTGCAGCTGCTGCGCCTCGGCACCGAAGCCATCGGCGGCGGCGTGGCCAAAGTGGGGGCCGCGATGCCGGTGTTCCCTCTGGCGATCATCGGCTCGCTGCTGGTGCGCTGGCTGCTGGAGCGCAGCGGCAACCGCCATTGGGCCTCGGCTCCGATTCAAAACGAGATCGGCACCCTCTCGGCCGATCTGCTGATCGCCTCAGCCACCGCCTGCCTGAACCTGGCCCTGCTGGGCAGCCAATGGTTGCCCCTCACCGTCTTGGCCGTGGCGGGCCTGGGTTGGAATCTGCTGATCGTTCTGCTGCTAGCCCCGAAGCTGCTTCCAGCTGATTGGTTTGAACGGGCGGTGATCGAATTCGGGCAGGCCACTGGGGTGGCCGCCTCCGGGTTGCTGCTGCTGCGCATGGCCGACCCGGAGGATCAAAGCGATGCCCTCACGGCCTTCTCCCTCAAGCAACTGCTGCTGCAACCTTTTCTGGCGGGCGGGGTGGTCACGGTGGTGGCCCCATTAGCTGTGGCGGGCTGGGGTCTGCCGGCCTGGACGGGCTTCTGTCTGGCGGTGGTGCTGCTGGCGGGCGCAGGCGGACTGCTGTTGGCGAGGCTGGGACGCAACACTGAGGCGGCAGCGGCGCAGCCATGAAGCTCTTTGATGTTCTGGTGGCCTTTGCGGGCATCAGCCTGCTGCTGCTGGCGGGGATCACCCTGCGGCGCAAGCTGCGGCTGCTGCAGGCCCTGGGCATCCCGGAAGCACTGGTGGCAGGCCTGCTCGGACTGCTGATCGGCCCCTATGGCCCCTGGCCAGTCTTTCCCGAACGGGTCTACGCCGTGTGGAGCCAGACCCCAGGTGTGCTGATCTCCCTGGTGTTCGCCACGCTCTTCCTGGGTCAGCGCCTACCCAGCCCCAGGGAGCTGTGGCGTCGCGCCGCCGGACAGACCGCCTTCGGCATGACCCTCGGATTCGGGCAATACCTGGTGGGGGGCCTGATGGTCCTGTTGGTGCTGCAGCCCCTGTTCGGAACCAACCCCTTAATGGCCTGCCTGATCGAAGTGGGCTTCGAAGGCGGCCATGGCACCGCCGCCGGCATGGGCACCACCTTCAGCGATCTGGGGCTTCCCTCCGGGGAAGCCCTGGGCCTGGCCATGGCCACGGTGGGGGTGGTGAGTGCCGTCCTGATCGGCAGCACCCTGGTGGTGATCGGGCGGAGCCGGCAGTGGCTCAAGCAGCGGGCCAGCGCTGGCGAGGCAGTGGCGGAGGCCCAGATCACGGCCGTGGCACCCAGCGGCCCGGTTGGCGTCGTGACCATCGACGCACTTACCGTGAACCTCGCCCTGGCGGGGGGTGCCGTTGGCCTGGGCGTGCTGCTGAAGGAAGGCATCACCCAAACGGGCCGAGCCCTTGGCGGTGACGGCACGGCGCAGTTGCTGGAGGCGATCCCGGTGTTCCCGTTGGCGATGGTGGGCGGGCTCCTGGTGCAGCTCCTGCTGCAGTGGCGGCGCCATCCGGATCTGGCCTCCGCGGCGCTGCAGAGCAGCGTGGGGTCGCTGGCGATGGATGTGCTGATCACCGCAGCGATGGCCAGCATCAACCTGCCGATGCTGGAGGAAAACTGGCTGCCCTTCCTGCTGCTCGCTCTGGCCGGCCTGGTGTGGAACGTGGCGGTCTTCCTGCTGCTCGGCCCGCGGGTGTTCCACGATCACTGGTTCGAGCGGTCCATCGCCGATTTCGGGCAAGGCACGGGCGTGACCGCCACTGGGCTCCTGCTGCTGCGCATGGCGGATCCCCGCGGCAGCAGCCGGGCCATGGAGAGCTTTTCCTTCAAGCAACTGGTGTTCGAACCCTTCCTGGGGGGTGGGCTGGTCACTGCCCTGGCCCCGATCGCCGTGGTGAGCTGGGGCCTGCCGAGCTTCAGTGCGGTGGCGCTCCTCCTCACCGCCGCTGCGATCGGCTTCGGGCTCTGGGTCGGCCGGAGGCCCGCACCTCTGGCTTGAACCTCACTGGCCGTAGAGCACGCTGCGGAACTGATGGCGCACCTGCTCCATCTGCTCCGCGCTGAGCAGGGGGGGCTGCCCGAGCGCCAGCGCCTGCAGGTAGATGCGGGCGAGGGTCTCCACCTCCACCGCCAGAGCCAGGGCCCGATCGAGGGTGGGGCCCACCGCCACCTGACCGTGCTGGGCCATCAGACAGGCCAACCGACTCTCCAGGGCCTCCACCACACCATCGGAGAGCTCCTGGGTGCCGAAGGTGGCGTAGGGGGCACAGCGGATGTCATGGCCGCCGGCCACGGCGGTCATGTAGTGGAACGGAGGGATGTCCTTGCCATGGCAGGCCAGGGCTGTGGCATGAATCGAGTGGCAGTGCAGCACCGCCTGCACCTCCGGCCGGTTCGCGAGCACATCGGCATGGAGGCGCCACTCCGACGACGGCCGCCGCTGGGGCCGACCGGGCTCCGGAGTCTGCAGGGGCTTCCCGGAGAGATCGAGGGCCACCAGATCAGCGGGCTGCATCTGCTCGTAGGGCAGGGAACTGGGGGTGATCAGCATTCCCCCCGGGATCCGCACCGAAAGGTTGCCGGAGGTGCCCTGGTTGATGCCGCTGGCCTGCATACGGCGGGCCACGGTCACGAGCTGCTCGCGCAGGTTCTGTTCGCTGGCCATCACTGCTCCGCGTAGAGGCCGCGCAAGCCAGCTTCGCTGGCGGCTGCCACGCCCCGTTCGGTGATCAGCGCCGTCACCAGCCGGGCCGGGGTCACATCAAAGGCAGGATTGAAGCCTTCGCTGCCATCGGGCGTGAGCTGCACCACGGTGAGCTCACCAGCAGCCGTAAGCCCCTGGATGTGGGTCACTTCCTGGGCACTGCGGGCCTCGATCGGGATCTCCGACACACCGTCGTCAATGCTCCAGTCAATGGTGGAGGCGGGCAGGGCCACATAAAAAGGCACCCCGTTGTCGTGGGCGGCGAGGGCCTTGAGATAGGTGCCGATCTTGTTGCACACATCGCCGCGGCGGGTGGTGCGATCGGTTCCCACGATCACCGCATCCACCTGACCGTGCTGCATCAGATGGCCGCCGGCGTTATCCACGATCACGGTGTGGGGCACCCCCTCGCGCCCCAGCTCATAGGCCGTGAGCGAAGCACCCTGGTTGCGCGGGCGGGTTTCATCCACCCACACATGGATGTTCATCCCGGAGCGATGGGCCTTGTAGATCGGCGCCAAGGCCGTGCCCCAATCCACCGTGGCCAGCCAACCGGCATTGCAGTGGGTCAGCACGTTGAACGGTTCGCCTTGGCGTTCCGGCGGCCGCAACGCCGCCAAACGCTGGAAGATCCTCAAGCCGTGCTCACCAATGGCCTCACACATCGCCACGTCTTCATCGGCGATCAGACCCGCTTCGGCCTTGGCCGCATCCGCCCGTTGCTCCGGCGGCAGCGTCGCCACCCGATCGCGCACCCGCTCCAGCGCCCAGCGCAGGTTCACCGCCGTGGGCCGCGTGGCATTGAGCTGCTCAAACGCCGCGGCCAGGGCTGCATCGCTCGGATCCACCTGCAACGCCAGCATCAAGCCATAAGCACCGGTCACACCGATCAGTGGTGCACCGCGCACCACCATCGTGCGGATGGCGTCCGCCGCTTCATCGCAGCTGCGCAGGGTGCGGGTGGTGAAGCGATGCGGCAGCTGGATCTGATCGATCACCCCGATCGAGCGGCCATCGGGCTCGAGCCAGATGGTGCGCCAGGCCTTGCCGTCGATCTTCATGGGGTGCGTTGCCCAGGCGAATGCACCATGCTGCCCGTCGATCGCACCGGTTGCCCCAGCGCCCCATGCCCCTGAGCCGCCGCCAGCTGCTGCAGCTCACCGCCGCTGGGGCGGCGGGCGGCGGGCTGAGCTTGTTGGGCCTACAGCAGGCACCATCGGCCGCAGCCCCGAGCCGCAGCCCCGATCTGCGCATCGGTCTGATCAGCGACCTCAACAGCAGCTACGGCTCCACCACTTACATCCCCCAGGTGAGCCAGGGCCTCCAGCAGCTACTGACCCTGCAACCGGCACTGGTGGTGTGCGCCGGCGACATGGTGGCGGGCCAGAAACCAGGCCTCAGCGCCGCCCAACTCGATGCGATGTGGGAGGGCTTCGCCCGCATGGTGCTGCAGCCGGTGCGCCAGGCCGGCCGACCCTTTCTGCCGGCCGTGGGCAATCACGACGGCTCCCCCGGGTTCGAGGCGGATCGCGCCGCGGTGCGGCGCTTCTGGACGCCCCGGCGCCAAGCCCTCGGGCTGCGCTTTGTGGATGTGGGCGATTTCCCCTTCCACTACAGCGCCGTTCAGAACGACGTGTTTTTTCTGGTGTGGGACGCCAGCTCCGGCCGCATCCCCGCCAGCCAGCTGAACTGGGCCCGCCAGCAGCTGGCCAGCCCGGAAGCGCGCCAGGCACGGCTGCGGCTGGTGGTGGGCCACCTTCCCCTGGCGGGCGTGAGCCAAGGCCGCGATCGCGCCGGTGAGGTGCTCGATCAGGCAGCCGCCGTGCAGAACCTGCTGGAGCAAGGCCGCGTGCAGGCCTACATCAGCGGCCACCAGCACGCCTGGTTCCCGGCCCGCCGCGGCCAGCTTGATCTGATCCAGCTCGGCGCCATGGGCAGCGGGCCCAGACGCCTCCTCCAGGGAGATATCCCCCCTCAGCAGACCTACACCACCCTCGACATCAACTGGCAGAACAGCTCCCTGGTAGAGACCACCTATGCCGTGGCCAGCGGCCAACCGGTGGCCTGGAGCCGTCTGCCCGCCAGCTTGATGGGACGCAGCGGCCCCCTCAGCCGCAACATTCAGGAGCGATCGATCCGGCGGTAACCAAACCAATCAGGCACCTGCGGCTGGCTGAAGCCCTCGGGATGGGGATCGAGCTGCACAGACCAGCGCTCACCGCCCAGCAGTTCCAACTGCTCGATCGCCAGGCAGTCGTCAACCGCCACCAGATCATCCTTGTGCTGCTGCAGCGCCCCCTGCAGCCACTGCCGCTTGGCTGCGGCCTTGGCCGCTTGGGAGGTGCGAGCCACCACCACACCGAAGTGATGCAGCTCGGCGAGGGACTCGGGGCGGTAAGCGCCCAGGTTCACAAACCAGAGGCGCTCGGGCCTGGGCGCAGACGCGTCGCGCACGAGGCTCACCGTCCAACCATCGATCGCCCGCACCGCCATGTAGGCATCCAGATGCAGGCCCTCACGCCTCCCGAACCACTGCCGTTTGAGCTCAGGGATGGTGTCCTCAATGCTGAGGCCCGCCACGAAGCGCACATCGTGCAGCTCGATGTGACTGGTGGCGGTACGCCCACCCAACACCGCCAGAAACAAGGTGGGTGTGTTCATCGCCCCTGAATCGACAACCCGCCGCGCCCTGTTCAGCATTCCAGCAGTTGAGAGGCGATCCCCCCATGGGCGATTCCGCCATGCACGAGCGCAGCTACATCCACGGCACCAGCCCACGCGAGCAGCAGCGTCTGATTCACCAGGCAGGGCAGCTCTCAGAGCTACTGGCCTCAAACCTGGAGCTACACCCAGGCGAGCGGTTGCTGGAAATCGGTTGCGGCGTGGGTGCAGTGCTGGCTCAGATCGGCCTGGAGCACCCCGAGGCCCGGCTCAGCGGCATCGACATCAGCCCAGAACAGATCGAGGCGGCCCAGCAGTACCTGAACGGTCTGGGGCTGAACCAGACCGAACTCCTCGTGGGCGATGGCGCTGAGCTGCCCTGGAGTGATGGCGCGATGGATCGGGTCCGGATGGTGTGGGTGGTGGAGCATCTGCAGGATCCACTGGCGGTCCTCCGCGAGGCTCTGCGGGTGCTGAGGCCTGGCGGCACCATTCACATCACCGAAACCGACTACGCCAGCCTGCAGGTCTCGCCGCCAGATCCTGCGATCGCGGTGATGTTGAGCGCCTTCATCGCCCACTTCAACCGTCATGGCAACGCCCACGCCGGCCCGACCCTCGGCCCACTGCTTGAGCAAGCTGGATTCGCTCAGGTGAGCAACCAGATGGTGGGAATCCACTATTGGTGTCCCAGCCAGCAGGGTGCCGTGGAGAACTTCTGCCGTTACCTGCTCGCCTTCATCGAACCCGAGCGGGATGACCTGGTTGCCGCTGCGCCGGATGCCAACAACGCAGCGTTGATCGAAGCCGGTCTGGAGCGCTTCGCGGAGCTGTCCAAGCGGGCGGATGGGTCGCTCAGCATCAGCGGTTACCAGGCCCTGGGCCTCAAACTGTGAAGCCCGGTGCCCCCCGCATGGAGCAAAACTCGAGGATGCCCAACATGGACCTCTTCTCACAACAGTGGGGCTCCTACCGGGCCGTGGTGGCACACGATCTGATGGAGCATCAGGCCGTGGCCACCGCTACAGCGACCGCCCTGGAGACCTGGCTGGCTTCGCGGCCGGAGGAGGCTGAAGCAGCAGCAATGGTGGATCTGGGCTGCGGTGATCTGGCCCTGCTGGCACCGCTGCTGCGGCGCCTCCCCCTGGGGGCGTATACGGGCCTCGATCTCACCGCCCAGGTGTTGCCCCTGGCGCAACAAGCCCTGGGAGAGGTGCCCTATCCATGCCGCTGGATCGAGGGAGATCTGCTGGCGTGGGCGAGCCAAGCGGCGGGCAACGGCGATGGGCAGGTCGACATCCTTCACTCCGCGTTCGCCATCCATCACCTCAGCGACAGCGAGAAACACACGCTGCTCGAAAACCTCCGCAGCCGGATCGCTCCGGGCGGATTGTTCATCTGGGTGGATGTCTTCCGCGACCACGGCGAGAGCCGGGAGGCCTATGTGCAGCGTTACCAGCAACGCATCGCCGCGGGCTGGATGCAGCTCACCCCCCAGCAGCGCGAGCACGTGAGTCAACACCTCAAGGGTTACGACCATCCCGCCGAGCGCACGGCGATTGAAGCCGCCGCCGAGGCAGCCGGCTGGCACTGGCGTTGGGCCTGGAGCGGAGCCCACCGCGCCGAGGCGATGGCGGTGCTCACTCCGGCCTAGCTAGCTGTGCTCACGCAGGAAGCTGATCGAACCCTGGAGCTCCTCGGCGAAGCGATCAATCTCCTCCAAGGTGGTGGTGAAGCTGAGGCTGGCGCGAGCGGAGCTGCTGATGCCGTAGTGGCGATGCAACGGCTGGGTGCAGTGATGCCCGCTGCGGATGCAAATCCCTGAGGAATCGAGCAGGGCTGAGATGTCGTTGGCATGCACCCCTTCCACATGGAAAGCCGCCAGGGCCGCGCGATCGGGCTGCTGCTGGGGGGTGGGGCCCAGGATCGTGAGCCCATCAATCGCCTGCAGCCGTGCAAACAGGTGACTGGTGAGCTGCTGCTCCCAGGCGTGGATGCGATCGAGGCCGAGGCCACTGAGGTAGTCGAGGGCGGCACCCATGCCGATCGCCTCACCGATGGCGGGGGTGCCGGCTTCGAATTTGTGGGGCAATCCGGCCCAGCTGCTGTGGTCGAGGTAAACGTCTTGGATCATTTCGCCACCGCCCAGGAAGGGGGGCATCGCCTCTAACAACGCCTCGCGGCCCCAGAGAAAGCCCATGCCGGTGGGTCCGCAGAGCTTATGGGAGCTGCCCACCAGGAAATCGGCCCCCAGCTGCTTCACGTTCACCGGCAGATGGGGGAGGCTTTGGCAGGCGTCCACCAGCAGCAGAGCACCGGCTGCATGGGCCAACTCGGCCACGGCTGCGATCGGGTTGAGGCAGCCGAGGGTGTTGCTCACCTGCACCAGGCTCACCAGGCGGGTGCGCTCAGTGATCTTGCTGCTCAGATCGTCGAGATCCAGCTCCCCACTGTCGGTGAGGCCGGCATGGCGCAGCACGCAGCCGGTGCGGTCGGAGAGCAACTGCCAGGGCACCAGGTTGCTGTGGTGCTCCATCACCGTGAGCAGCACCTCATCGCCAGGGCGCAGGTTCGCTTCCCCCCAGGTGCGGGCCACCAAATTGATGGCCTCGCTGGCATTGCGGGTAAACACGATCTCGTTGGGGCTCGAGGCCCCAACAAACACGGCCGCCTTGGCCCGGGCCCCTTCAAAGCCTTCGGTGGCTCGGGCGCTCAGCTGATGGGCACCGCGATGCACGTTGGCGTTGTCGTGGTCGTAATAGTGCTGCAGAGCAGACAGCACCTGGCGAGGCTTCTGGCTGGTGGCGGCGTGATCGAGGTAGATCAGCGGCTGCCCGAGGCAGGCGGTTTGCGCCAACAACGGGAAGTCAGGGCGGGTCTGGGCCGCCAGATCCACCACGGCCACGGGGGCAGCGCTGCTCATGCGTCCTCCAGTTGCCACTGCTCAATCGGGCACCAGCGGCGAGCAACAGCCGGCAGATCCCTCAGCACCTCTTCGCAGAAGGCCCGCTTGAGCAGACCCGAAGCCTGCTCAGCGTCGATCCCACGGCTCTGCAGGTAGAAGAGCTCATCGGTCTGCAAGCTGCTCACGGTGGCGCCGTGGGCGCACTTCACATCGTCAGCGACGATCTCCAGCTCGGGCTTGGTGTCGATGCGGGCGCGATCCGACAACAGCAGATTGCGGCTGAGCTGCGCTGCATTGGTGCGCTGAGCCGCCCGGGGCACCTGCACTGCACCGTTAAACACGCTGCGACCCTGACCGGCGGCAACAGCTTTGTGCAGCTGATCAAGCTGCCCTTCCGGGCCCGCGAACAGCACATGACTGTGGGTGTCGGCAATCTGCCGGCCGCCCACCAATTGCAAACCCCGCAGGGTGGATGTGGCCTGGCCATCCACCTGCACCAAGCGTGGCTCGAGCCGGGCCAGCCCCCAGCCCGCCGTGACGCTGGTGAGAGCAACGTGACTCTCCGGCTCCTGCTCAATCGCCAGATGAGCCAGCAGGGCCGCATCGGAGCATCCACTCGCCACCAAACCGTGATCCAGGCGAGCACCCCGGGCCAAATGTGCCTCCAGCACGAGGCTGGTGAGCCCGGATCCGTGCGCCTCCAGCTTCTGGCAAAGCTCCAGCTCAGCCTTTTCCTCAAGAACCAGCAACACCCGCAACGGCAACAGGCCGGTGCTTACTGAGCTGTGCAATTCCAGCCTGAGCTTGCAGCGACTGGACACGCGCAACGCCAGAACCCGCCCGGCAGAGGCATGGTTCAACTCCACGGGCCAATGGTCGTGGCAGCCGGTGGCGGCCAGGGTGTGACCCAAGCCTTGAGCCAGCTCGGACTCCGAAAGGAGCTGCACCCCAGCAGGCAAGGCAACCCCGGCCAGAGGATCGGTGCTGCCATCGAGCTGCAGGCACAGGCCAACGGCATCGCTGCTCGCTGCCGCCGTCGCTGAGGTTCCCGCCGCTTGGGTCAGCGGCAGATCCTGCAGCAAGGCCAGATCGGTGAAGCGCCACTCCTCCACGCGGGAGGAGGGCACAGGCAGCTGGGACAAGGCCTGACGCCCACGCTGCTGCACAGCTGCCAACGGACCGCTGGGCTCCGGCAACTGGCTCAGCCATCGCTCCAGCCAGGCCGCACGGCTGGTGGGGGCGCTGAGGCTGGCGGTCATCAGGCCACCTCCCCTGCCAAGGCGGCCAACTCCTGATCCACCCAGTCGTAACCGCGCTCCTCGAGCTCCAGCGCCAGCTCCTTACCACCGGTGCGCAGAATCCGGCCCGCCGCCATCACATGCACGTAATCGGGGGTGATCGCATCCAGCAGGCGCTGGTAGTGAGTGATCAACAGGGTGGCGTTCTCGGCTGTGGCCAGCTGGTTCACACCCGCGGCAACAATGCGCAGCGCATCGATATCCAGGCCGGAATCCGTTTCATCGAGGATCGCCACGAGCGGCTCCAGCAGGGCCATCTGCAGGATCTCGTTGCGCTTTTTCTCACCACCGCTGAAGCCTTCATTCACCGAGCGATCCAAGAAGGCCGGGTCCATTTGCACCACCTTCAAGCGCTCGCGCACCAGATCTTCGAAGGCGAACGTGTCGAGCTCCTCATGGCCCTGTTCCGTGCGGCGAGCGTTGGTCGCGACCCGCAGAAACTCCAGGTTGCTCACACCAGGAATCTCCACGGGGTATTGAAAACCGAGAAACACCCCGATTCGAGCGCGCTTCTCCGGGTCAAGGTCCAGCAGGTTTTCACCCCGGTAGTGAACCGAGCCGCCGGTCACCGTATAAGCGGGATGCCCCGCCAGCACCTTGGACAGGGTGCTCTTGCCGCTGCCATTGCGACCCATCACCGCGTGCACCTCACCGGCGCGGATGGTGAGATTCACACCCTTGAGGATTTCCTTGTCCTCGACCCGGGCATGGAGATCACGGATCTCAAGCAGCACTGGGGCGTCTGGGCGAATCACGTTGAGGAAGGGGAGCGAAGGAAAACAGAGAACAAAGGGGCTGAATCAGCCAACCGCCGTTAGCCGACGGAACCTTCCAGCTTGAGGGCCAGGAGCTTGTCCGCTTCAGCGGCGAACTCCATCGGCAATTGATTGAACACATCGCGGCAGAAGCCGCTGACCATCATCGAAACAGCCTCTTCAAAACCGATCCCTCGGCTTTGGAGGTAGAAGAGCTGATCTTCAGAGATGCGGCAGGTGCTGGCCTCATGTTCCACAGCGGCCTGGGGCTGCTGAGAACGGATGTAGGGGTAGGTGTTAGCCGCCGCCTGATCGCCAATGAGCATCGAATCACACTGGCTGTAGTTTTTGGCACCCGCAGCTTTTGGTCCGATCTGCACCAGGCCGCGATAGCTGTTGGCCGAGCGACCGGCACTAATGCCTTTGCTCACGATGGTGGAGCGGGTTCTCGGACCCACGTGAATCATCTTGGTGCCGGTATCGGCCTGCTGACAGTTGTTGGTGAGGGCTACGGAGTAGAACTCGCCAACCGAATCTGCGCCTTGGAGCACGCAACTGGGGTACTTCCAGGTGATCGAAGAACCCGTTTCAACCTGGGTCCAACTGATCTTGCTCCGCTCGCCTCGGCACTGACCGCGCTTGGTCACGAAGTTGTAAATGCCGCCCACACCGTTCTCATCGCCCGCATACCAGTTCTGAACGGTGGAGTATTTGATCGAGGCATCATCCAGAGCCACCAGTTCGACCACGGCAGCATGGAGCTGATTGGTGTCAAACATGGGGGCTGTGCAACCCTCGAGATAACTGACAGAGGCGCCCTCCTCGGCAACGATCAAGGTGCGCTCAAACTGTCCTGTATCGCCTGAATTGATCCTGAAATAGGTGGAGAGCTCCATCGGGCACTCCACACCCTTGGGGATAAACACAAAGGAGCCATCACTGAAGACAGCCGAATTCAACGCCGAGAAGTAATTGTCGTTACTGGGAACAACGGTGCCGAGATAACGCTCAATCAGCTCCGGATGGTCCTTGACCGCCTCACTGATGGAGCAGAAGATGACACCATGCTCAGCAAGCTTCTCCTTGTAGGTCGTGGCGATCGAAACACTGTCGAAAACAGCATCGACAGCCACATTGGAGAGGCGTTTCTGCTCGCTCAGCGGAATCCCCAATTTATCGAAGGTTTCCAGCAGCTTTGGATCAACCTCATCGAGGCTTGCTTTTTTCTCCTGCCGCTTGGGAGCGGCGTAATAAATGATGTCTTGATAATCGATCTGCGGGTAACCAAGGCGGGCCCAATCGGGCTCTTGCATCTGCAGCCATTGCCTATAAGCCCTCAGACGGAAATCCAGCAGGAAGGAGGGTTCATCCTTCTTGCTTGAAATCAGACGCACCACGTCCTCACTGAGGCCTTTGGCGATCTTTTCAGTTTCGATGTCAGTGACGAAGCCGTACTTGTACGGCTGACTGACCAGATCACCAACGGCCTGCGCGTTACTCATCAGCTGGCCTCAAGCGGAGGTATGGGCTTTGACCTCTTCCATCGAGATGGTCTGGCTTTCGCCGCGGAAGGGGTTGTCTTCGGTGAGGAAGAGCATGCAGTGGCACTCCTTGCGCTCCCGCATCGGCACACAAGGGCAGTTCCAGAAGGCCTGGGCCACCTCGGCTTCCTTGTCTTCGTAGTGGCGGCAGGGGCAGAGGGCACCACCCAGCTCATCTTTGTGACGAGCGAGGCCCTCGAGCACCACAGCGGTCACGCTGGGATCGCTGCAGAAGTAGGTGCCGGTGCGCTGCGCGTAGGTCTCAGCGAACTTGCGGATCACCTCGAGGCTGTCACCGGCTGGCGTTGCGGGAGCTGCAGACATGGGCGCAGAGCGGGGGCGCAGAGTGGACTCGAGGCAGGGCGGCTGAGATCACCGGGGATCCAGCAACGACAACTTACGAAACGAACTTGTTTCGTAAGTCAACGATAGGGCAGCTGGCCGCCAACCATGAATGGTCATTGTTGCGCGTTGGCTGCGCCGATCGGGGTGAGCCATTGCTGATGCCCGCAACCCGCAAGTCGTCAGACACCTTCCGGGCGTGGCATGGTGTGGTTGACAGAGTTCGGACATGAGCGTCTCCGCCCAGGCCCCAACCCGCGAAGCCGCCCTCACCCTGATGCTCCGTCAGGGTGAGATCACTGCCGCCCAGTTGTCCGAAAGCCTTCAGGTCTCTGTTCAGGTCATGCGCCGCCATCTGCGCTCCCTGGAGGATGAGGGCCTGGTGGAAGCCAGTCCCAGCAGCGAGGGGCAGGGACGCCCCAGCAATCGCTGGCGCCTCACCAATGCCGGACGCGCACGGTTCCCCAACGGCAGCGAGCACTTCGCACTCGGCCTGCTGAGCTCCATGACCAGCAGCCTGCCCAGCGGCACCGTGGAGCAGCTACTCGAGCGGCAGGCCTTCGAGAAGGCCTGTGATTACCGCGACCTGATCGGTGCAGGCACCGTTCCGGAACGCCTGGAGCGCCTGGTGGAGCTGCGCAGGCGCGAGGGCTATGTGGCCGAATTCAACGCTGATCCCGAACACAACAGCTGGGTGCTCAGCGAGTTCCACTGCTCCGTGATGTCCATTGCTCAGCAATTCCCCTGTGTCTGCGACCAGGAGCTGGCCCTGATCCGACAAACCTTTCCCGATTGCCAGGTCGATCGGGTCCACTGGCTGCTGAATGGGAACCAGGCCTGCGGCTTCCGGCTCACGCCGTGTTGAGCGAAGCCGATCTCAGCGAGCTGGAGAGCACCCTGCTCCCGGCGCTCGAGCGGCACCATCTCAGGCTGTTAGCCCACAGCCTGCGCTGCCTTCAGCAAGCCTCCGGCGATGTGGGAAGCCTGCCCCGGGGCGAAGAGCTGATGGCTTGGGCTGAGCGGCAGCCCAATCTGGCCGTTGACCCCACCTTTATTCCAGTGCTGGTGGAGCAGCTGGGGAAAGCCGCCCTTCAGCTGGAGTCGATCGGAGAGTCGTTCGGCAAACCCGCCCTTCAGCTCGACATTCAGGATTTGGTGCTCTGGGGCCAGGGCCAGGCCGACGAACGCCTCCGTAGCCCCGACGCCGACCGCTCGGATTTCAGGCCACGACACAACTGACCCCCAGTAGGGCCAGGAGCGCGGCAGCGACACCCCACCAACCAGGCCGGTCACCCTCGAGAGCCGCCAGGGGCAACGCCATCACAGGCGCCGTGGCCAACAGCGCCACCGCCATCGCCCCGGGCAGGCGCTGCAGGGCGGTTTGCTGCAGGGCGATCCCTGCGGTGGTGCCCAGCAGGGTTGCAACCATGGCCAAAGGCCAACGCGCCCCGGCCGGCCTTGGGCCGCCGGAACGCCCCCAAAGCCCAGGCAGTAATGGCAGGAGCACCGCACTGGCAGCAGCCAGGCGCCAGGCCGCCGCCGCCAGGGGCTCAATGGCGTCGTCCCGCAGGGCAGCCCGAGCGAGCAGGGCACCAACACTCCCGCAGAGCAGGGCCGCCAGAGCGAGCAACACCCCCCAACGATCCCGTTGTCCCTCGGGAGAGCGCTGCAGCGCCACCAGCCACAGGGCCGACGTGATCAAGCCAAGGCCCAGCCACTGCTGGATGGTTGGCACTTCTGAGAGGGCCACGAGTCCCAGTAGGGCCGTCACCGCCGGTCCTCCCGCATCAAGGGTGAGGGTGCGGCGGGTACCCAAACGCCTCAGCGCTGCGAAGTAAAGACTGTCCCCCGCGGCAATTCCGACCACACCGCTCAGGGCGAGCAGCACGAGCGTGCGGCTCTCCAGAGCCGACAGCCGCAACCAGGGCGCAAGGGTCAGTAACGCCAGCAGGTTCTTGAGCAGGTTGAGCTGCCCCGAGGAGAGAGCCGTGGGCAGGCGCCTCCACAGGCCACTGGCGAGGGTCCAGCAGAGGGCGCCCGCCAAGGCCGCAACAGCTCCCGTGAACACGAGGCCATCCGCCGCATCGGCTTGCGATCATCGCTGCATCTGCTGCGGCGCCGTGACCCTTCCCCTCGACGATGCCCTGAGCTTTTTTCAGCTGAGCTGCGGCCGCTGGCGCTCCCAACGCAGCGTGCATCACCTGCTGCATCGCCGCGCCGAAGCGGGCGGTTCCCTGATCGTGGTGGAGGAACTCGCCGCCGACGACCAGCGCCTCCTGGAGCTGGCCCATCTGCACGGCCAGGATCCAGCCGGGCTCGTGGGGGGCTGTTGGGTGCGCTGGAGCGCCTCGATGGCCTGGGATAAAGCCGGCGAAGATCACACAGGCGAAAGCGTGATCGGGCTGATCCCTACGGATGAACGAGGCCGCGAAGGTCTGCTGCTGCGCGATCTGGGCTACGCCGAGAAAGCCCCTGCCAGCTCGGTGTTCTCCATGGATGATCGCAACGGGCTGCTGCTGAGCACCGAGTACGAAACGATGAGCGTTTGGGAGCGTTTCGCCTTCGCCGGCCCGAATGTGCGCGTGCGCAGCAGCACGGTGGAGGGGCTCTCCAACAACGCCTCCTTCTGCATCGAAACGCGATGTGAACCCGAGGCCTCGCAGCGCCCCGGCGCCTCCGCTGCGGGATCCACGAGCGAATCCGCGGAACCGGCCCTGTCCCTGCTGGGCTGGTGAGCCGCAGCGGCGGCGAACGTTACGGACTGTGAGCCCTGAAAGGGCGGCACGAATCCAGCCCTGACCGCACTTCTACGATCAGCCACGACGGATGCCGAAGTTCGAGTGGCCCTCCCCCTCCTGAAGTACGCGCCCACAACGCAGAACTCGCGTGTGGATCCCCTTCGCGCGGGCTCGGACGAGGATCCCAAAGCCGTGTCCATGGACAAGGCGATGGATCGCGAAGACCAGAACTTCGTGATGGAAGCGGCTTACCGCCAGATCTTCTTCCACGCCTTCAAGGTCGATCGCGACCGCACCCTCGAGTCCCAGCTGCGCAACGGTCAGATCACCGTGCGGGACTTCATTCGCTCCCTGTGCCTGTCGGACACCTTCAACCGCAGCTTCTACACCCTCAACAGCAACTACAAGGTGGCCCGCCATCTGGTGGAGAAGCTGCTGGGCCGCCAGACCCATGGCAAGGCTGAAGAAATCGCCTGGTCTGCCGTGCTGATGACCCGTGGCGTCAAGGGCATGGTCGATGACATCCTCGACAGCGAGGAGTATCTGAACGCCTTCGGTTACGACACCGTGCCCTACCACCGCAATCGCGTGGTGGGCAGCCGCGACCTCGGCGAGACCCCCTTCAACATCACGAGCCCCCGCTACGACGCCTACTACCGCGGCATCTTCGGGTTCCCTCAGATCGTCTACACCGGCACGGCCCGCAAGCTGCCCGAGCGCTCCCTGCAGCGCCGCGGCGGTTTCCCTCAGGACTACATGCCCTGGGTGCGCACGCTTCCAGCCCTGCGCGGCTCCAACGCCAGCGGCAGCGCAGACATCGACTACCTGTCGAAGGTTCCTTACCGCAGCCTGGGCCGCTGATCCCTCAGCACCAAACCAGCCACCAACCAGCGGCGGTTCATCCGCCGCTTTTTTAATGCCAATGGGCCTTAGGCAGTCACGGGATGCTGACCCTGACTGCCGAAAGACTGGGGAATCGGTGAAAGTATTGGCATTGATCCCAAAAGGAATCCGTAGAGACGTGACCCAGACCCTCTCTTCATTGGCCCGTATGACCCTGCGCCAACTGCGCCAGGTGGCCAGTGAACTGGGCGTGGCCCTCTACAGCCGAAAAACCAAGGAAGAACTGATGAGCGCCATCGGCGAGCGTCAGGCCGACCTCAGCAGTGTTGAACAGGAATACAGCTCACCGCCGGCCCTACGCGACGAGACCCGGGTGGTGTTCCTGCCCCGTGATCCCCAGTGGGCCTATGTGTTCTGGGAGATTTCAGAAACGGATCGCCAAAGGGCCTTCAAGGATGGTGCCAGCCAGCTTTGCCTGCGGGTGGCCGATGTGACCGGCATCAGCAATGGAGGCGTGCATCCCCACACCCTTCAAGAGGTGCCCGTCGACAGCCATGCCACCGAGTGGTACCTGCCGGTTCCCCTCAGTGACCGCGACTACCGCGTTGAGCTTGGCTACCGCATCAGCGGAGGCGGCTGGATCTCCCTGGCCTTCTCCTCGGTGGCCCGCGTTCCCGCCCTGCATCCCAGCGAACAGATCCTGGATCAGTTCGTGCCCTTCTCGCTCGATACGCCGGTGTCCACCCAGGCAGCGCCGCAGACCCTGCCGAGCCACGACAGCGGGCTGCATGAGCGCCTCTACCAAACCGCCACGATCAGAAGCCGCAGCATGGGTCGCGGCTCGGAAGCCTTCCACGAACTCGACAGTGCCGAGGGCGCGGGGCTCAATCCCTCTGGCGCCGGCCTTTGGGCCAGCGGTCGCAATGAATCTGGCGCCGGTGGTGTGGGTCAGCGGCAACGGGCCTTCTGGCTGGTCGCCGATGCCGAGTTGATCGTCTACGGAGCCACCGATCCCTCCGCTCGCCTCAGCATTGGCGGTGAAGAAGTTCCCCTCTCCAGCGATGGCACCTTCCGGATTCAGGTGCCTTTCCGCGATGGCGAGCAGATCTACGCGATTGAGGCTGTGGCTGCTGATGGCGAGCAGAAGCGCAACATCACATTGAACTTCGATCGCCGCACACCGGAAGACAACAGCAACCCAAGCGACCAGGCTGTAGCCGAGTGGTTCTGACCCCGGAGCAGCCATGAAAGCCGTTGTTGCCCTGACCCCGATGGCGGGAGCTGCGGTGCTGCCGATCGTGGTGCCCCTCCTGATGGTCAAGGTGAGCATTGGAGCCGGAGTGCTGGCCGCCGTTGTGGTGAGCTGCCTCTGGTTCACGGGCATGCTGCTCACCTCAGAGCTGCCTGAGCACGGCTGAGCCACGCGAGCACTGGGAACACTCCCCCCAGGGATCACAAGCAGGCACAGCCATGGTTGGAGCACAGCGGCCTCTGCTGATCAGGGTGGCGGGCTGCGGCCTGATCACCCTGCTCCAAGCCTGCAGTGCAGCAGGTCAATTGCTCGGACCATCAGCTCCTGAGCTGCCACAGGCCGGAGGCATCACGGTGCTGTTCAACCAGCGCGAGGGGGCCCGATACCGCAGTCCACTCGATGGCGTGGAACGCTCGGGCGATGACCTAGAAGCCGCCCTTCTTGAAGCCATCGCAAGCGCGCGCGAGGAGATTTTGGTGGCCGTGCAGGAGCTCTCCCTGCCCAGCCTGGCCCGGGCTCTGGTGGATCAACAGCGGCGGGGCGTACGGGTGCGGGTTGTGCTGGAGCACCACTACAGCAAGCCCTGGAGCGAGGAGCATGAAGCGGAGCTCGAGCCGCACCAACGCCAGAGGCACCGTCTGCTGACAGCCCTGGCGGATCGCAACGGCGATGGTCGGCTCAGCACGAGCGAACGGGAACAGGGGGATGCGGTGGCCCTGCTGCAACGGGCGGGTGTGCCCCTGCTGGATGACACCGCCGATGGCAGTCGCGGCAGTGGACTGATGCACAGCAAGTACGTGGTGATTGACCGCGCCAGGGTGATCACGGGATCCGCCAACTTCACCGCCTCCTGCATCCATGGCGACGCGGGGCAGCCTCAGACCCGAGGCAATGTGAACCATCTGCTGCGCCTGGAGAGTGCGGAGCTGGCCGAGCTGTTCGCCCACGACTTCGCCCTGATGTGGGGGGATGGTCCCGGGGGTGCTGCCGACAGCCGCTTTGGCATTCGCAAGGACAACGGCGCCGCCCGGAGCGTGACCATCGGCTCGACACCGGTGCAGCTGCTGTTCGCTCCGCACCGGCGCGATGACCCCAACCATGGCTTGAACCTGCTGGAGCAGCAGCTGAGCCGGGCGCAACACCGAATCGACCTGGCTCTGTTTGTTTTGTCGGCCCAGCAGCTCACCCAGCCATTGGCCTCAGCGCTGGAGCGAGGCGCGCCATTACGCCTGGTGGCCGATCCCGGATTCGCCAGCCGTGCCTTCTCGGAAACCCTCGATCTGCTGGGGGTCTCCCTCGCTGATCAGCACTGCAAGTTGGAGCAGGGCAATCAACCGCTAAGCCAAGCAGCAGAGGGCGTGGGAACACCTCTCCTCCCGCGCGGCGACAAGATGCACCACAAGTTCGCTGTGATCGACAACCGCACCGTGATCACAGGGAGCTTCAACTGGAGCCCCTCTGCCGCTCATCAGAACGATGAAGTGCTGCTGGTGATCGAGTCACCACTGCTGGCGGCTCATTTCACCCGTGAGATGGATCGTCTCTGGAAGGGAGCCGATCTGGGGATCACGTCGAAGCTCCAGCGCAAGTTGGAGCAAAACCGCCTGCGCTGCGGAAGTGGGATCAGCCGAGGCTGAGTGGGCATGAAAAAAGGCGCTTGTTCGACCAGCGCCTTCAAGATCCCCATCCCCTTCGGAGATGAACGCACGCTATGAACCCGGCGGCGGCTGCGCCATCGGTACAAACACTGATCAGGGCAAAACCACCAGATCCTGCATCTCATCAGCTAGAGCGAGGGCGCGCTGGCGCAGGAGAGCCACCAGGGAGGCCACCCGCGGATGGCCTTGATAGGTCTTTCGAACCACCAGCGAGTCGCCAACCGTCAAGCCCACGTCAACGGGCACTACAACGCAAGGCAAGGGGAAGAGCTTGAGGGTGTAGCCGGTGGCATAACCAACCATCAGCTGCTCGATTGCGAGCCCCTCCCATTTCGCGAGTTGATAGCGAGGCGCGCGGGACACACCTGTCCAGAGGCCTTG
>Ga0194122_10000733_pt1 | contig 45126 bp, 33 predicted proteins | sample TA2MahCa10mmetaG_FD_155487 | JGI IMG/M metagenome (GOLD analysis project Ga0194122, IMG submission 155487) | Freshwater microbial communities from Lake Tanganyika, Tanzania - TA2015021 Mahale Deep Cast 10m | ecosystem: Environmental > Aquatic > Freshwater > Lake | place: Tanzania: Lake... | reverse complement strand
GCGGTTGCTATCAAATTCGGTACGCACGTCCTGCATTCCTGCTTGCACGAGGTCTCTCCATTTTCTTTTGTTGCTGTAGTAGAGGGGAAGAATTTCCTCATTCATTATACGATACAGGTGTTCCAAATCCTGTTCGTCCTGATCTTCTACAGGAAGCTCATGGTAATTGGCCTGAGGGACGATGAAGCTATTTTCCCCATGCCTTGCAAATTCACAAATCCAACCGTCGTAGGTACTGAAGTTGACCGAACCATTCATGGCAGCGGTCATTCCCGAGGTGCCTGAAGCTTCTCTGGGCACTCGCGGGTTGTTGAGCCAAATGTCTGAAGCTTGTTTCAATCGCTTACTCAAGGTGAGTTCATACCCTACGCAAACGGCTACATTTTTGTACTGCTTGCTGAGATGAACTAGGGAGTTGAAGGTGGAAATGGCACCATAATCCATAGGATAAGGCTTACCTGCCCAAATGATTTGGATAGGAAGCTGTTTGTTGTTTACTAAGGCATTAAATTTTTCTAAATTCCTTGCAATCAAATCGGGCCTTTTGTAGGCAGCAAATCTTCTGGCCCATACCACAGTGAGTACGTCTGGATCGAACACTTTACCAGTTTGGTCTGCCACAAGCTCGAATGACCTTTTTTTAAGGTAGCGTTTACGGTCGTCGAATCCTTCCTGGTCAGCTTCTTCCATAAATCGGTAAAGCTGTTTGTCTGTCCAATATTTCCAGTTTTGAGCATTAGTAATGGACTGAATGGCCGGGATATTGGCAAATCCTCCCCATAGGTGTCGACTGACTTCTCCGTGCAACTTGCTTACTCCGTTGGCGGCATGCGAAAACCGAAGTGCGGCAAGACTATGGTTAAATAGATTTCCTTCCATTCCAGTGAGTGCTCGGATCTCTTCTAGGGAGTGACCATAGAAGTAACTCATTTTATCACAGAGGTGCATTTCATGTTTCTCGTTACCCGCTTCTTCAGGGGTATGCGTGGTAAATACCATTCTTTTTTGTACCTCTTCCTTTTTCCCATATTTTTTCATGAGGTAGAATGCGCAGCTCATCCCATGAGCTTCGTTGAGGTGGTAGAGGTCAGGATTAAATCCCAAAATATCGATCAGCATAGCGCCCCCAATACCCAAAATGATCATTTGGGCGATCTTTGCAGCGGTGTCCGAATCGTAAAGCTTGTGGGTGATGGTTTGGCTCAAGTAGTCGTTTTCGGGCAAGTCTGTGCTCAACAAAAACAGGGGAGCAGAGTGGAATACCTCTGGAGGCAAATAGTACGCCTTTACCCAGACGGGCTGGTTGTGGACAGGAACGGTAAATTTGATTCCTGTGTCCTCCAAGAAACTGTATTTTTTTTCATACCACTCTGGTTTGAGCGTTTGATCCTGATGTCTGGACTGATCGTAATACCCATATTTCCATACTATGCCTATCCCAATTAGGTTCTGCTTGAGTTCGTAAGCGCTTCGCAAATGGGAACCGGATAGAAACCCTAATCCACCACTGTAATTTTTTAAGGGCTGGTGGATGGCGTATTCCATAGAAAAATAGGCCACCGCTTTGGAATATTTAGGTGCTGGGGTGTAGGGAAGGGTATAATTTTTAAATGAACTCATGGACTAGGGGTTAATAGGACTCTAAAAGTACAAAGGATAGAGGGATTTTTCTGTGGATAATGCCGCAAGTCTTCTTCCCAATGTATAAAAAGAATAGCCCTTCGGGGCTATTCCAATCATTTCGAAGGTAGGGGAAAAGCATTATGCCTGAGGGAGCGATTTTCTAGCTTCTCGGTCGGGATCATTTTGCACTTCGCTGTGGTCATTGAGCACCATGGTTTCCCCTTTTTCTGCGGTAAACTTGGGCCAATTGGGCAGCCCTCCCCCGTTTGGATTGCCTGTTCGCATAAATGCAAGAAGGGAGGCTGACATTTTTTCGGCCAGCGCACGGGGGCGTTGCCCGCCTCCGGTATGGGTATACATTCGGTCTGTATTTTGGTACCAAAAACAGATGTCTATGCAGTGAAAGGCCCGCATTCGGCCATTGTATAATTGAGGCTCCCAGCCAAACCAGGCCATGTATACAGGGGCCGCTTGCTTTACCTTGGCATTGCCACAAGCTACGGCATTTTGGCGGCTAGAGGCTGCCAGAGTCATGATCTCTGCTGGCTTTTTTCCAGGAAAGTTCTTGGCATAGGCTTGATATACCTGTGCTGACTTATCTCCAAATCGGCTTTTCAAGGCCTCAATCGCCTCGGCTTCTCCTCCCGCTTCCAAAGCGGGATTGGTGCGGGTCTGTCCCCATTCGTGAAAGGTGGTGCAGATCATCAGCGGCATGTCATTGGTGTGATCGGCTGAACTACCAAAGAACTCCCCTTTAGGTACATGAACACCGTCAGCAACAGGACCAAATCCACCTCTAAATCCGGGCTGAGGAAACTCTTTGCGCATACGGTCAAGGGCTTTATTGGCGATGTCAATGTATTCTCTCCAAGGAATCTGTTGAAGCTTATCTACCTCGGCAGGAGTAAGCCCTGCGGTTTCAAGCACATAACTGCCCAATTTTTTGCTGTACTCCGCATCGTTGGCCCTGAGCATGCTGCCGCTCAAGGCAACACCCTTGTGTACGAATCCCTTGGATGCAGGCATGGCCATGGTACAAGTTACCTTGGCCCCTCCACCGGATTGTCCCATGATGGTGACATTGCCGGGGTCTCCCCCAAAATTGACGATGTTGTCCCTCACCCAATGCAGGGAGGCAATGATGTCTAATTGACTGACATTGCCCGAGGAAGCATATTTTTCACCCCCTACCCCAGAAAGATCCGTGAAGCCAAAGGGTCCAAGTCGGTGATTGATGGACAAAAATACCGCATCTCCATTTTTGGCAAAATTCTCCCCGTGGTAGCCGTCTTGTTCTATTCCGTTGCCATTGGTAAATCCCCCTCCATGTAGCCAAACGAGCACAGGCCGTTTCTTTCCATCGGCCAGGCCATTGGTCCAGACATTGAGCTTGAGGCAATCTTCTGATACGTCGTCGTAGTTCCAGTGGTCAGCAAAGGAGTAGTGTACATTGGCATACCTTCTGTCCATAATCTGCGGAGCGGTATTGCCCCACCAAAGGGTATCCCTGATTCCTTCCCAAGGGCTGGGTTTCTGTGGAGGCATAAATCGGTTTTTCCCAGAGGTATCTGCTCCGTAAGGAATACCAAGAAAAGTATAGACCCCGTGCAATTCGTATCCACGCACCTTTCCAAAGCTGGTGTTGGCTACGGCGATATCATCGCCAATGTGCAGGTACTGATCCTCCTCCTCAGCCTTTGAGGGGGATCGAGAAATAGTAGCATGAGCAAAAGGGGCTGAAGCAAAAAAAGCAGAGCCTAGGCCAAGCTTTTGTAAAAAGGAACGTCTATTGGTAGCCATAAGTGAATGGATTTTCCAAATAAGTTGGATACCAAATCACAGAAAACCAAGCCCTTTTTCCAATTTTACGATGGGGGAAAGCAAAAGAGATAAGCGGAGGATTTTTTATATAGCCCGATGCAGAAGCCTAGGCAAATCAGGGCCTGTACGCAAAAGATAAATGGTGGGGCTCTTCTAGAAGGTGATGTTTACTTCTATTTTTTTCCCTTCCCTTTCTACAATTACTTTGGTGCTGTCCCCTTTTTTGAAGGCGCTTAGCGCCTTCATGTAGCCCATCATATCGCTAATCAGAGTGTCACCCAGCTGTACCACAATATCGCCTTTTTGTAGTCCTGCCAGTTGTGCGGGCTTGCCTTCTGAAACCCCGTCAACTCGCATCCCTTTGCCGTCATACAGGTAATCTGGCACTACGCCCATGGACACGGTAAACCTAGGAGTGTCGCTGGAATCTTTGGTTTTGGTAAAAGCAAGTTTGGGGCTGCTGTCCAGCTGGATCACTAGCCGAGAGATGTATCGGAAGATGCCTACCAATCCTTCGTAGTTGATTTTCTCCGAATCATCCCCTGGCTTATGGTAATCTTCGTGCTGTCCAGTGAAAAAGTGCAAAACAGGTAAATCCTGAAGATAGAAAGAGGTATGATCTGAAGGGCCTACTCCCGATTCAGAAGGAACAAGCTTAAATCCCTCCGTATTGATTTGATTCAAAATCGGACTAAAGCTAGGACTAGTTCCTACTCCATGGATAGCGAGAGATTTTTCGGCATTCAGCCTTCCTACCATATCCATGTTGATCATGTAGTTGACGGATTTTAGGTCTAGGGTAGGGTTTTTGACGAAATAATTGGACCCCCAAAGGCCATTTTCCTCCCCGGAAAAGGCGATGAAAAGAACGTTGTTGTTGAGTTCTTGGTGTTTGAGGATGGCGGCTAGTGCCAAAAGCCCTGCTGTCCCGGAGGCGTTGTCATCTGCCCCATTGTGAATCGCTTCCTCCCCTCGGTGCAAAGAGCCTTGTCCTCCCATTCCCAGGTGGTCAAAATGAGCGCCAATGATAATGGTTTTGTCTGCTTTTTTATCCAAAAAAGCAATCACATTTCTTCCTGTGATGCCTTCTCCTGAGGTTCCGATGACTGCTTCTTCATGGGGGTTGCTTGGTTTGGACACGGTAAATGCTTGAAAGAACCCATCTGTACCCATTGGGCTCAGTCCTAACTTTTCAAATTCTTGGGCAAGGTATTTTGCTGCCAATTGCTCTCCTTCTGTGCCAATAGCCCTTCCCCCCAGCTCATCGGCAGCCAAGTAGCTGACGTTTTTCTTGGAATAGGCTAGAAGCATCTCGTCTGTGGGAGGGCCATCACAGGTGCTACTGAGCAGAAGAATTAGAGAAAAGGGAAGGAATTTTAAAAGATAGGGTTTCATTGGGGTGCATATTTAGTTCAAAGATAATAATTGGTATCTTTGCGGGCTCATTCTTTTATCAAAGATTATTATGATTAATCGCACCTACCTACTTATAGCCGCTTTCTTTCCTGCGTTTTTCTTTCAAGGGGCAGCCATGGCCCAAGGAGTTGGTCCCTCTACAGATTCTTTGTTGCTTCATCCAGAAGAGATGAAATACTTGAAGAATATCAAACAACTTACTTTTGGAGGGAATAATGCCGAGGCCTACTGGTCATTTGACGACAGCAAACTGGTTTTCCAATCCGATTACCAAGGCTGGGGCAACTCCTGTGATCAGATGTTTTATTTGGATTGGAAAAAGGACGATTTATCCAAAAACATTCCTAACAGGGTAAGCACAGGGCTGGGAAGAACGACCTGTTCCTATTTTTTGCCAGGGGACAAAACCATCGTCTATGCTTCTACCCATTTGGTAGATCCTGCTTGTCCTCCCGTGCCTGAGCGCAGAGCAGATGGAAAATACGTGTGGCCGATTTACGACAGCTTTGACATTTTTACTGCGGACTTGAAGGGAAATATTCTTTCCCAACTCACCCAAGAGCCGGGTTACGATGCCGAGGCGACTGTTTCGCCAAGGGGGGATAAAATTGTATTTACTTCCATGAGATCGGGAGATTTGGAATTGTACACCATGAATATCGACGGATCTGGTGTAAAGCAAATTACCCATGAGCTAGGTTACGACGGGGGAGCCTTCTTTTCTCCGGATGGAACCAAGCTGGTATGGAGAGCTTCTCGACCACAAAGCCCTGAGGCCATTCAAGAATACAAAGACCTACTCAAGGAAGGCCTGGTGAAGCCTACAGACATGGAGCTTTATGTGGCCAATGCCGACGGGACAGACATTCGGAAAATCACCAGTTTAGGGAAGGCCAACTGGGCCCCTTTCTTCCATCCTTCTGGCAAAAAACTCATCTTTGCCTCCAACCACCAGACCCAGCGGGGCTATCCTTTCAATCTTTTTATGATTAACTTGGATGGCACTGGACTTACGCGGATTACCCATGACGGGACCTTTGATGCCTTTCCCGTATTTTCCAATGACGGCAAATACCTGGTCTTTGCCTCCAATCGGAACAATGGAGGCACGAGAGATACCAATCTCTTTGTTGCCGAATGGATAGGAGATTGATTTTTGTGAAGCCTTAGGTTGATTCCCTACAATTCCTCTAGGCGCTGCAAATAGGATTCTGCTTGTTCTAGTACCTCCTGTTTTGCTGTCATTTTATCCCAGGTTCGGTAGACCATGCCAATTCTTGGGTTCTTCTCCAATTTTTCTCTGTGTCTGACATGAAAATGCCAGTATAGGGAATTGAATGGACAAGCCCGATCTCCCACTTTCTTGTCTGCATCGTAGGCACAGGTACTGCAATAATTGCCTTGTTTTTTGATGTAGTTGGCCGAGGAAGTATAGGGTTTGGTACCCACGATCCCTCCGTCGGCAAACTGGCTCATGCCGCGGGTATTGGTGATTTCTACCCATTGGATGGCGTCGATATAGATTCCCAAATACCAAGCATCTACCTCATCGGGATGTATCCCAGCGAGCAAGGCAAAATTGCCAGTGACCATTAGTCGTTGGATGTGGTGGGCATAGGCATGGGTAAGGGACTGGGTGATGCTGTGATTTAGGCAGTTCATTTTTGTTTTTCCCGTCCAAAACCATGAGGGAAGATTTCTCTCGTGCCCGAAGTAGTTAAGTGTAGCAAACCTAGGCATCTCTGCCCAGTAAATTCCCCGCATGTATTCTCTCCATCCCAAAATTTGACGAATAAAGCCTTCTACCTGGGCAAGGCTTATTTTATCTTGCTGAGTGCTCCAGGCCTTTTCTGCTGCTTGCACTACTTCCAAAGGCGAAATCATCTTGCAATTCAGGGAAAAACTCAAGCGAGAATGGAAAAGGTAAGGATCCCAAGTGGTCATCGCGTCCTGATAGGTACCAAAATTGGGAAGCAAGTGCCGACAGAAATGGTGGAGTAGGTCTAGAGATTCTTTTCTAGAGCTGGGCCAGGCAAAGGCCTCTGGGTCTAGGCTGCCAAGGGTCTTTACCCCTGCACGGCTGAGCTGATCGAGGATATTTCCTACCGATTTGGGATGCAAGCCTGGGGCCTGCAGCAGCCCTTTTTCCTTTAGGGGCTTTCGGTTTTCTTGGTCAAAATTCCATTGTCCGCCTAGTGGCTCATTTCCCACCATCAATACTTGGTATTTGCGGCGCATTTCTCTGTAAAAAGTCTCCATGAGGTAGGATTTTTTTCCTTTAAAAAAATCCTTCAAAAACCCTCTCGAAGTCAAAAAATGATGGCTATCTACGGCATGGCTAGGAATGTCCAACTCTTGGCAAATAGATTGAAGTTGCTGCTCTAATCGATATTCGTCAGGGTATTGGTATTCAAAAGTTGAGAAGCTCTCTTTTTGTATGAGGTATTGGATTTGGGAGGAAAGGTCTTGACGGTTTTCAGGATCATCCAAGCAATAATATATGACTTGGTGGCCTTGCTCCTGAAGTTGTTTGGCAAACTGGCGCATGGCTAAAAAAAATCCCACGATCTTCTGCAGATGATGGACCACATAGTCTGTCTCTTGTCTCATTTCCATCATGACATAGGTCACCGATGGGTCTATGTTTTCCAACCAAGGGTGTTGGCTATTGAGCTGGTCGCCTAAGATCAATCGCAGGGTAGTTGACATAAAAAAAGCGCTTTTCATGTAAAGCGCTTTGGGGCGGGATTGTTTGCCCAATTTTTATTTTATGTACCTAAGGAAAAATTTCTAGCCTAGGAAGGTAAGGGGATTTGATTTGCGATTAGGTCTTCGAAAGTTTCCCTTTTGCGAATTAGTTGAGCTTTTCCCTTCCAAATCAACACCTCTGCAGGCCGAAGTCGCATATTGTAGTTGGAGGCCATGGTAAATCCATAGGCCCCAGCGTTTTTGATGGCCAATACATCTCCTTCTTTCACCTCATGCAACTCTCGTTGCGCTCCAAAAGTGTCTGTTTCGCAGATATAGCCCACTACCGTATAGGTGGCTTTGGGGCCAGCAGTGTTGCTAAGGTTATAAATTTCATGGTAGGCCTCGTACATCATGGGCCGAATCAGGTGATTTAATCCCGAGTCTACCCCTAAAAAGTGTAGGGAAGAAGACTCTTTGACCACATTGACCGTGGTGAGAAAGTATCCTGCTTCACTGACCAGATACTTCCCCGGCTCAATCCAAAACTCCAAGGGCCTCCCATAGCGTGCACAAAACTCTTGAAAAGCAGTCCCTACAATTTTACCCACCTTCTGTATATCTGTAGCCAGCTCTCCTTCCCGATAAGCCACTTTAAATCCCCCTCCAAAATCTAAAAACCGTAGCTTAGGGAAATGCATCGCTGCATCAAAAAGGACTTTTCCGCTCTCTAGGAAAACTTCTGCATCGTAGATGTCTGAGCCCGTGTGTACGTGCAAACCGACAATTGGGATTTGATATTGCTCTACAAGGGCTAAAATTTGAGGGAGCTGAGCGATAGAAATCCCAAATTTACTTTCCTTGTGCCCTACGGAAATTTTAAGGTTGCCTCCTGCGAGAATGTGGGGGTTGATCCGAAGGCAAGCAGGAACGGAAGAGCCGTATTTCTTTCCAAACTTTTCTAAGAGGGAAAGGCTATCAATATTGACCATGACTCCTAATGCCACTGCCTCTTCGATTTCTTTGAAAGCCACGCCGCTAGGAGTATACATGATATCCTTGGCTTCATGTCCTGCCATTAGCCCTACATGGATTTCACCAATCGAAACGGTATCTATGCCTGCCCCAGCTTCACGGATAAGCTGTAAGATAGCCAAGGTAGAAAGTGCTTTGGTAGCATATTTAATCCGCAAGGGGACAGAGGCAAATGCCTGCTGTAAGGCCTGTACCTGGGCTTCAATTTTTTCCCCATCGTACACGTACAAAGGGCTTCCGAATTGATCAGAAAGTTGTTTTAGAGAGACACCTTGAATGTGCGTTGGGCGAAGCACGGAGATAGAGATTTAGAATTAAGGCCCAAAAATACCGAAACAATAAAAAAGGAAGGCAAAAAACCTTCCTTTTTTTGGGTATGTAATTTAGAAACCTACAAATTCAGACTGCTAGATTAAGCTCAAAAAGGGTAATTTGAAAGAAAAGAATTTTTTTCAAGCGTTAAAACTTGTTAACTGCCCTTTATCCCCTTCGTATACGCTTAATTTTGTACCATGTCCAAAAGCAAGATTACGCTAATCATAGTATTGATGTCCCTAGCCAGCTTTGGTCTCATGGGCTTTCAATACTACTGGATTAGAAATGCCATTCGGATCAATAAGGAGCGGTTTGATCAGAACGTGCTCCAAGCCCTTTCTAGCACGGTCTCCGTGCTAGAAAAAGGGGAGACCTCAGACGTGCTGCTGAGTAAATTGATCAAGGATCCTGTTTTAAAGGAAACTATTTTCAAAAAAATTGATCCCATAGAATTGCAAATCAACACTAGCCCGACATACACCCGACGCTCCATCGTAGATACGCTGAAGCTTTCTGAAGTACCCCAGGTGAGTAGCACCTTTCGAAGAATGCTTTTGTCAAGAGGCTTAGACATTTCTATTTTATCGGAGTTGGAGACGTTTTTTGCCTACATGACCCCCGAGGTAGCCTCTACGATTTTCACGCCGGACGAGATGCAAATTTTATTGCAAGAAAAGGAACGGCAACTGGAGTACCTCAACGAAAAGCAGGGCTACGTCAGGGGATCTTCACGCAGCTACTCGGGGATTGTGCCCCAATTTGATACTCGGGTCAATCTCTCCGACGACGCCATAGACAAAATCCGAAAGACCAACCTCAAGATTGAGTTGATGAACCAAGCTTTCTCGGAGTTGGCCGAGGGGCAACAAGCCATTTTAGACAGGTTAGATACAGCGCTGGTCCGACGCCTATTGAAAAGCCAATTGGCGCAAAAGGGAATTTCTGAAAATTTTGAGTTGGGCTTACAAACCAATCAGGAGCAGGTGATTGGCATTGGCCCCCTTTCCGACCCACAGGTGCTGCAGCGCGAAGGAGTTCATGCCAAATTATTTCCAAATGACATTTTGGGGAATGACAATTTTTTGTTGGTGTATTTTCCTGAAAAGAGTAGTCACGTTTTTCGACAAGTTTGGCTACCCATTTCGAGCTCTATCCTATTTATCTTGGTTATCATTTTTTGTTTTTATTATGCGATTAGGATCATATTACGTCAGAAAGCACTTTCTGACATTAAAAATGATTTCATCAACAACATGACCCATGAATTTAAGACTCCGCTAGCTACCGTAAGTTTGGCCGTGGAGGCCTTGCAAGATCCTGAGTTAAACCAACAAGATAAATTTAGGAGTAAGTACTTGGGGATCATCAGAGAAGAAAACAAGCGCTTGGTGAGCCAAGTAGAAAAAGTACTGCAGGCAGCAGCACTTGACAAAAATGAGTTCAAACTCAAAATAGAGCCCATTCATCTCACGGCTATGCTGAAAGCGAGCATGGATCATATTGGTCTGCAAGTTGAAAACCGAGAAGGAAAAATAGACTTTCAGGATCAAGTGAAAAATCCGTACCTAGAAGGAGATGCATTTCATCTAAGTCATATTTTCAATAACCTCTTGGACAATGCCATCAAGTATTCCAGAAGCAACCCCAAGATTACCGTAAGCGCTAAGGAGGAAGGAGATTGGGTTAGCATAAGCATACAGGATCAGGGAATAGGGATGAGCAAGGAAGCAGTAAAAAAAATCTTCGATAAATTTTATCGAGTTCCCACAGGCAATATTCACGACGTCAAGGGGTTTGGACTTGGGCTTTCTTATGTAAAGACCATGGTCGAAGCCCACAAGGGGGGGATTGTGGTACAATCCGAACCTGGAAAAGGAAGTACCTTCACCATTAAACTACCCAAAAAACAATGAGCAAGGCCAAACTACTCCTCGTTGAGGACGATACCAACCTGGGGGACATCCTTCAGGAATACTTACAAATGAAGGGATACGATACCACCTTGTGCAGAGACGGGGAAGAAGGATGGAATAAATTTAAAAAGGATAAGTACGATCTCTGTCTTTTGGATGTGATGATGCCGAAAAAGGATGGATTTACTTTGGCAAAAGAGATCAAAAAGGTTCAAGAAAATCTTCCCATTTTGTTTCTTACTGCCAAAAATCAAAAGGAGGATGTCATAGATGGGTTAAAGTTGGGAGCGGACGATTACCTCACCAAGCCCTTCAGTATGGAAGAACTCTTGCTGAGAATCACCGCCGTTCTTCGTCGAACGCAAAAATCCTCTGAGCTTCCTGCTTTAAAGACCTATTCCTTTGGAGATTTTGTGTTGCACTACGACGAACAATACCTAGAGGGTCCTGGGGGAAAAAACAAGCTTACGTCCAAAGAAAACGAATTGATTCGGCTCCTTGCTTCAGAAACTAACAAATTGGTCAATAGAAGTCATGCCCTGAAGCAAATCTGGGGTGACGACAGCTACTTCAATGCCCGATCTATGGATGTCTACCTGAGCAAAATCCGAAAGCTTCTAAAAGATGATCCAAAGGTGCAAATCATCACCATCCATGGAGAAGGGTTTAAATTAATTGTAGGAGAGGAATAGTACGGGAGTACTTTTTACTTCTGAGTAAGCAGTGCTGCACCAATTCCAGGTCCTTCGGGGAAGATAACCCGATCCGGAAAAATTTCCACTCCCTGAGCTGGGTCATGGGACAGAAGCATGGCTCCATCCATATCCACATAATCCAATAGTGGGGCGATGTGTGCTATCGCGGTGATGCCAATGGAAGATTCGGTCATGCATCCCACCATCGTTTTTAGACCTAGAGATTTGGCCTCCTGAATCATACGTAGGGCGGGGGTAATTCCTCCTGCCTTGACCAACTTGATGTTTACCCCATGAAAATGCCCTAGGCATTTGCGAACATCTTCTTCGCTGATGCAGCTCTCGTCTGCTACGATGGGAAGCTTGGAATGGATAAACACCTCTTTCATGCCTTCCATATTGTCTTTTTCCAAAGGTTGCTCGATAAACTCAACCCCTAATTTGGCCAATTCTTCGGCATATCTGATGGTTTGCTCTACGGTCCAGGCACAATTGGCATCCACCCGAAAAGTAGAGTTGCTTTGCTTTCGAAGCGCCTTTACGATTTCTAAGTCATGGGGCGTTCCCAGCTTTATTTTATAAATCGGCCAAGGGACTTCTTTCATTTTGGAGCACATTTTTTCAATCGTATCAATCCCGATTGTAAAGTTGCTCACAGGAATATTTCTGGGGTTTAAACCCAAATAATCGTATAGTTTTACCCCCTTCCTTTTGGTAAATAAGTCCCAAGCCGCCAAATCTACCGCACAGCGGGCAAAGGGATTGTCTTGAAAAACCTCTTCTCCTAGCGCCCAGAGGGCTTCTGGGGAGCCCCAAGAGTAGCCTTGGAGGATGGGCTTAAACTCTTCCAGGCAGGCCGCCATGTTTTCCAAAGTAATTCCGTAGAATGGATTGCTCGTAGACTCTCCCAACCCATACACCCCATCCTCCTCTAGGGTGACCAATAGGCTTTCTTGCACTTCACGACTTTGGTGCGCGATGGTAAATCGGTGTTTAAGCGGGAGATCAATTCCCTGAAAGTGTAAGTTCATGGTATAAAGACTTGGCTAGAAGCAAAAATACGGAGAGCGAATTCTTTACTTTCCTTAGTTTTTTTCAAATTACATTAAAATTGATTGCTATGTATTTCCAATGGAGAAAACCCTTGCTACTTGTACTTGGTTGGGCGGCCTTACTCACTGCGTATCCCCTTAGTAGCCAAACGCTACCTCTACCGCTTTCTGTAGAGAATCTGGAAGCTGCTTATCTGCTCCATCAAGAGCCGGCCTTAACGCACCGTCGCTTTACTCATGCGGAACTTCAGCCATTAATTCAAAAGCATGCAAACAGCTTTAGTGTCCGTGAACTAGGCCAATCTGTGCTTGGAAAAACTATTTCTTCTCTGACATGGGGATCGGGACCTACTCGGGTGATGCTTTGGTCCCAAATGCATGGGAATGAAAGCACGGCGACCATGGCCTTGGTTGATCTGTTTAATTTCTTGGAAGGGCAGGGGGATGAGTTTGATGAGCTGAGAAAGCTGCTTCATTCCCAGCTTCAACTCAAGTTTATCCCCATGGTCAATCCGGACGGGGCAGATGCTTTCAAGCGGAGAAATGCCCTGGACATAGATCTTAATCGGGATGCCATTTCCCTAATTTCCCCGGAGTCGGCCGTTTTGAAAAATGCAAGGGATGAATTTGAGCCCATGTTTGGGTTTAATCTCCACGACCAACAAATCTATTACAACGTGGCTCCTACCCCCAAGCAAGCGACGATTTCCTTGCTTGCACCCGCCTACAATGAGGCAACTGAAATTAATGACGTTCGTAGTAGGGCGATGCAAACCATTGCGGGGATGAACCAGCTTCTCCAAGAATTGATTCCTGGACAAGTGGGCAAATACGACGATGCTTTTGAGCCCAGAGCCTTTGGAGATAACATGCAAAAATGGGGTACCAGCACCATTTTAATTGAGTCAGGAGGGTATTTGGGAGACACAGAGAAACAAGAGATTCGAAAAATCAACTTCATGGTTCTTCTCCATGCTCTACATGGCATCGCTACCAAAAGCTACCTTAATTACAGTACAGACGATTATTTTGCAATTCCAGACAATGGATTTCAACTCATGGATCTTTTAATTGAAGAAGTGCAAGTGCCTATGCAGGGCAAGTGGTACCCCATAGATATTGCCATTCGAAGGAGGGAGGTAGAAAGCAACAAAGGCTATTTCCTGACTGGATCTGTAGAAGACCTAGGGGATATGCAGGTGTTTTTTGGCTTTGAAACTCTTGATGCCTCGGGACTTAAGTACAAAGAAGGCAAAGTGTATCCTAACGTCTTTGAATCCATAAAGGACCTTTCGGAAGAAAAGGCCTTGGAGTTACTTCGCCAAGGCTTTCTGGCCGTAAAAGTCAGGTCAGGGGAACCTAGACAGGTTCATGGATTGCCCTTGCTGGTGTTGAAATCTACCACTACCTTCTCTGGGGGGTGGACCTCAGGGGCAGCACCCAATTTCTTATTGACCCAAGGCGAAGAGGTACGCTATGCTGTGGTCAACGGCTATCTAATTGACTTGAAGCAACCCAAGGTACAAGAAATGAGAAACCGAATCTATTGAAAAGAGAAGGAAGATTTGGAAAATATAAAGAGAGTACTAGATCGGAACACCTAGGCTCTTTTGGCTAGTCGTAAAAAAACCTCATGGTAGTGTTGGGTCACATGACCCCAGGAATATTTTTGAATTAGTCCTTTTCGGGCATGGATTCGGAGATTTTCGATGGCAATGGTTTCCCGCTCTGCTTTTTCTATTAGGGCGGTAGTCTCAGGTATTGATTTTTCAAAAAACCATCCGTGTTTCCCATTTTGTAGCATTTCTTGGTTAAAAGGGGTATTTAAAGCCAGAATGGCGCAGCCATAACCTAAGGCTTTTAGCATGGCGGGGTTGGTCCCGCCAAACTCATGCCCATGAAAATAGGCATAGCAGTGTGAATACAGGGAAGCTAGGTCCAGCGGGTCGGTCACATAGCCTGTAAAAAGAACTCGGGGGTCTTTCAATTGCTTTACCTGCTGGGCCCAGGCATCTGAAAAAGGAGCATCTCCTACTACAACCAAGGTTTTTTTGGAATTTGACTTCAGAAATGCAGCGATGATCAAGTCGGCATTGTTATCGGGGATCAAGCGTCCCACAATCAGGTAATACTCCCGAGAGCGGAGGTTCCAGGTTTGCAAAGGACGATCTTCCACATCCTCCTTGGGGTTGGCACCATAGGCAATCACGACCGAATCTTTCTGAAATTCCTCCAGGTAGACCCTCCGCATTTCATCGGAATCGTTGATAATCTGGTCAAAAGAGCGGGTAGCCATTTTGGAGGCCCAGTAAAAGTACTTGGAGCCCAAGCCTTTCCACTTGGGACGAAGCCATTCGAGTCCATCCACATTGATAGCAGACGGCTTTCCAAAGAGTTTTGCTAGCCATCCAAAAGGCCCGTTACCACTATTCACGACGAAGATGACATCCACATCAGAGAAGCAGGCATGTACCATGGAAAAAAAAGTATGACTCAGTTGCGTAAGGCTCTTGCTTTCGATGGCTGGGGTGTAGATGCACTCGATTCCATTGACAAACCGAGGACGAATTGGGAACAAGGATCGGTGGTTGTAGACTCGTACAGAGACCCCTTTTTCCACCAGTCGTTCCCCCAATTCTTTTACTAGGGTGTCATAGCCGCCATACACATAGGGGTAGCCTTTGGCGCCCATGATGGCCACTTTTAATTTTTTTTCAGGTGCTGCCATGCATGATTGCGTAATTTTTCTTCAAATGTTTTTAAGCTGAAATGCTTAAGCACGCGGTCTTGGCCGGCTTGTCCAAAACTTGTTCGAAGGGAAGGATTGGTAAGCAATTTTTCTATGGCCATTACCCCTTCTTCCACCGCCCCGATGGGGATGAGAAATCCAGTATGGCCCTCTTCCACGAGTTCGGAGGCTCCTCCAGAGCGTGTGGCCACTACCGGCTTTTTGGAAGCCATGGCTTCCAACAGGACAGTTGGAAAGGAATCAGGCGCAATGGAGGGGAGGACAAACACATCCAAGGAAGCCATGACTTCAGGAATGTCCTTTCTAAATCCCAAATAACTTACTCGTTGTTCTATTCCCAAGGAGTTGATTTGCGCTTTGATTTCGTCCAAAAGAGTATCGTAGCCAGCAAAGGGGTCTCCCACCAACACAAAATGAGCGGAAGGTAAGGTTAGGGAGAGCTTCTGGGCCATTTCCAAAAAGAAAATTTGCCCCTTCCCAGGATTTATTCTTCCTACCATGCCTACAAGTAAAGTGTCTACTGACAGTCCAAGTTCTTTTTTCAAAGTGGGGCTTGCCTTCTTATAGGCCTGGTAAGGAATGCCATTGTGGATAACTTCTATGGTAGATTTTCGAAGTAGGGGCTGCCATTGCTTGGCTACGGCCTGGGACACTGCAATGGGATACGGGGTTGACCAATCTACCAATCGGCTTAATCCTTTCACCAAAAGCGTCGGTTTTTCCAGGATTTCATGAATATGCCAGAGGTGTGGAAGGCCATGTCGTTTTGCCCAAATTGCCCCTATTACTACAGCCAAGGTATTGGAATAGACTGCCTCAAAGGAGTGAGTTTTATGGAGCCGCGACAAGAAAAAATAGGCCCTTACAAGCCTAGTGAACCTATTGATTCCTCCTAAGGGGTGAAAATATTTTCTCCTTAGAATGCCTAAGTTTTTTATATGGTAGGGAATGTGAAGGAGGTTTAGACTTTCTTCCAACTCTCCCTTAATGGTAAGTACTACGGTAGGTCGAAACCCCAATGCTTGGTATACCAGCAACACCTGGATCAATATCTTAGAAGACCCATAGCCCTCGGAGGAGCTTTGTAAAAAAAGAATGTTTCTTTCCGTACTCATTTCCTTCGGAAATATAATCCAAGTATTCCCGATTTGCCAAAGGCCACAGCAAGTAGTTCTATTCCATAGGCCAAGGGCAATAAGAAAGCTATGGCCAAGAGTAAACCCATGGATTTTTTCTTCTTGAGTCTAAGGATAAGGTTTTCTTTCCAGCCTACTTGGGAAAGCAGGGCTTGCAACATGCCCAGTACCCCCAGATGTATTGAAAAAGAACGCTTAGCCACCGGCTTTAGTCCTAAGGCGGCACATTGTTCCAAGAGGGTGGATTCAGTCCAATGACTGAGGTGTTTGGGGATATCCCAATGCATCCAAGAAGCACCTGCTAGGCGAGATTGCCAAGAATCTGCCCGGGGAACTTCAAGGTAAAGGAGTCCGTTAATTTCCAGGTTTTGTTCCAGCAATTCCCTCAATAATTTCATGGGACTAGGCAAGTGTTCCAGCACATGATTCAGGGTAATCAAGTCAAAGCCATGAACTCCTATTTTTCCACCCTCGTAGTATCCAACGTGTAGGGAAACCTGGTATTTTTCTTTTGCAAAGGCTCCTCTTTTAGGCTCCGATTCAATCCCATTTACCTGCCATCCCATCCGTTTTGCAACAGCCAAGAATTGGCCTTTTCCGGCACCAAAATCAAAGACCGAAGTTGCCCAGGGATGGTATTTTTTAGCCTTAAGGAGAATTTTTTTTGCTTCTGAAAAAATAATTTTTTCGAAAACAGAGTTTCGGTTATCCACTACCTGGTACACTTCATCTCGATAGAGGGAGGCTAGATCCACTTCTTCGGCAAGGTAAGTCCAGTTGAGGTTACAGGTAGAGCACAGCACGCAATTGCCAGAAATGGGCGTGTAAGAAGGGGAACTAAGACAAACCGGACAGTGAAGTTGCCGCATGGCGTCGGGTTAAGCGCTCAATATTAGCTTATGAAAAGAGTCAATAAAATTTTCACCAGAAAACTCCTTCACCCGCGCTTTTCCTAGCTGACTGAGGCGTGTTCTAAGATCATTTTCTTGTTCCAAAAGTATCATTTTTTCACTCAATTCATGTAGATCTCCTAGGGGAAAGCAAAGGCCCGCCAAGCCTGCCACCTCCATCAAAGCGGCTTGGTTGGAATGGATCACAGGGACACCAAAGTCCATGGATTCTAAAAGCGGGATGCCAAATCCTTCGTTTTGGGAAGGAAAAATATAGCCAAAGGCTCCTTGGTAGAGGGCCTTAATTTCTCCCTCCTCCAGGTAGCCAGGAAGGAGCACTTGATCCTGAATTCCAATGGAATTGATAAGTTGCTTGACTAGTGGAAAATCATTCATTTGTCGGCTTTGCCCCTCCCCACCAGCCAAGACCAATTTCTTTTTTTCTTTGCTTTGACTCAAATACTTCGCGTAAGCCTCTACGAGGAAGGGGAGGTTTTTTCTTCGGTCAAAAGTTCCAATGTGCAAAAAATACCCTTGTTTTTGGAGATGGTTTTTTGACAAAAAATGGATGTCCGCTGCTCCATGCAAGCCTTTATAAGTTTGGTAAATGACCTTCATGGGCCAATTTTTTCCAAGAAACTCTTCAAGGCATCGTTTAGAATACTCGGTGGTCGTTACCAGGGTGGTTTGTTCTTTCAAGCCCTTTTTGATGAGGCTTAAAAAATATTTTCTCCACCAACGAGGATAATTTTCTGGCATTTGCCAAAAAAAGGCATCGTGAAAAACGGTTAATCTTTTGCAGGGCAAGGAGGCTGCAGGGGACACAAAATCTAGACATATCAACACGTCTGGCTGGTATTTTTTGACCAAGTCAGGAAGCTGAAATTCCTTCCATTTGAAATAATCCAAATGGAATTGAAGCCTTTGTAATTTAGATAGCTTCCCTTTGTTGGGCAGGGTTGCTTGGGTAGCAGGGTCATGGGTAAAAATCCACTCTACTTCTGGATGCGTATATTTTCGGGCGGCAGAAGCGAGCTCGAGCATGTAGGTCTTAATGCCTGTCGTAGCGGCATTGAGGTAATAAAGATCTAGAAGTACTTTCATGCTGAGCTAAAGTAAAACTAAAAAATGGAACTTGGTACTTGACTTCTGTAGGGAGTCTTATCGAAGAAGGGGGATCGACTCCTAGTGAGCTCTTAGGCTACGTTATCCCAGTGGTTTTTTGCAGACTATCCACTGGTTTACGTGGAATGCATTTTGGATCAATCGATTGATTTTTTTTACCAAGGGCAATTTATATCGGAGGAGGTTCGAGAGCTTTTCGCCAAGACTGTGGGTATAGTGATCTTCGATCAAAAATCCTTGCTGCTTGCAAAGGGCAGCTAAGGTAGCTTTGGGAAAGATGAAGGTGTGCTCTAAGCCATCTACAATGTCTGGGACCTGTAAATGTAGTAGATAGAAGGTGCGATGAAGGCTGTACATTTTACTGGAGCTATCGGGTGTTCCTATGGCGAGGATTCCCCCCGGCTTGAGGATTCTCTTCATTTCTTTGAGGTAAGCAATGGGATCCAATACATGTTCTATGACATGGGAAATATGTATAAAATCAAAATAAGCCTCTGGGTATTTGGCCCCCCAGATGTCGCCTTGATAGGTAGATACGGGAAAATGCTCTTGTACAAAATCTAATGCGCCTTGATCAAATTCGGTAGCAAAAAGAGTACAATCCAGACGATGGGCATAAGCCAGCCCCAAGCCCAATCCACAGCCAACATCCAAGAAGGTGTGTCCTGCTTGGAGTAGGCCTAGGTAACGGGCTTCTTTTTTTATACGAATAGGCTCTAGGGTGGCTATTCGCTTAAAATGGTTTAAAATGATGGATTTGTAATGGGTAGCTTCATACAAATCCTTTTCGTAATAGTGTTGGTAGTAGTCTTGCAATTCCTTTTCGTCCGCCATGGGATTGGCAAAAACCACACGGCATTCTTGGCACTTTACTCGAGAAATGTGGGGCCCCTTCCGCTTGAGATCCATGGCATACCCCAGGAGGGAGGCAGAATTACAAAGTGGACATTTCTTGTGTAGAATCATGGGAAGGGGATTCAAAGTGAAGTATGGAATATTGCCGGACGCTATAGCCCACCATCCACCAGGTAATCCACGATACATAGGTGTAGATTTCTACGTTGGCGGTAAATAAGGGAAGTAGCAATCCAAATTTAACAACTCCTCCCACGAAGGCAATTCTAGCCACAGATTTGTAAGGGGAGGTGTAAAACACAGCAATGCAGTAATAAATCCCAAAACCAAGGAGAAGGACATAGAGCAGCATTCCTAGCCATCCCAGCTGCACTCCATAAATGAGGAATTGATTTTCCCCACCTACCCTTAGGGCATCGCTGACGCTACTGGCATTACCACTCATGGCCAAGCCAATTCCCAGGGGTTCTGCAATCATGGACTCCAAAGCAGTGACCCATTCCAATACGTGCCCAGCGCTGGAGGAGTTTTCAAAAGTTAGCGTGTCAAGGACAAAATAATACAGCTCTTCGGAGGCAAAAAAGAGTATATATACCGTAAAGGTTAGCAATAAGGCCAATCCAATACCCAGTACTTTATATAACCTAAATACCAAGGCTACGAAAAATAGCAGGAGAAAAAATGCTCCAAAAGCAGCACGAGAGGCTGAAAATACTAGGCTTCCCACCGAACAAACCATAACCAATAGATAAAACCAGCGGTAATCTTTTTTTGAGGTCAAGAACCAAATCAAGCCCGCGGTAAATCCGAGCAAAACGGAACTGGCAAGTTCCAAGGGATCAGAAAAAAAGCTTGCCAAGCGCTTGGTCACCGCTTGGGTTTCAAAAGTCCAGGTGAGCCCAAAATTTCCACTGGGTTCCAGGCCATTGATGATTTGATTGTAGCGGGGATACCCTGTGAATTGTTGGAGGTGAGCATTTAAAACAAATTCCTCTACCAAATTGAGTAAAAAGGCAGAAATCGTGATCCCAAAAATCAGCACAAATAAGCTTCGAATTTCCTCTCGATTAAACTGCGTATTTCTCCCTAAAAAGTAAATCAATCCAGGAATGATCATCCCTTTAAAGTACAGGGCTTTGTTGAGGAACGTGGCGTCTCCTAAGGGGATGAGCAAATACAAAGTTCCCAAAAGGAGCAGTCCTCCCATACACCAATCTGTAGGCTGTAGTCTAACTCGGTAATCCAAAGGATTTTTTTGGTATACCAGAGCTACCAGTACCGCAGAACCCACCACCAATTCTTTGATGGATTGAAATACAGTTACTGCGGCAACAGACTCGGTACTGAGGTAGGTGAGGCTTAATCCAGTGATATAAAAGGGAAGGTAGGCGGCTAGAAAATAAATAAAATAACTCCAATTTCCCTTGGCGATAAGTTGGTGAAGGGTCCAAAATAATCCTATCCCTGTTGCCAAAGCAAAAACTACCCAAATCCAAGTGCTCATTTGATTTGGGGAGTAAGTCTTTGAGATAGACCGTGAAGTATTCCTTTTGACACCGCTGTTAGCTTTTTTCTTCTTCCTCTAAACAAAAAATAAGTGCCCCAGCCAACAAAACGAAGCAAATGGTAAGGAATCGCTTGATACAAACCCAATTGGCGTAGCAAAAAAAATTGATTACGAACGTGGTAATAAAATACAGGGGCTTGGAGAGTGCCCTCTGGGTGTTGCTTTTTTGATGCTGCCCCTGCCTCATGGTAGATTAGAGCCTGCTTGGCTAAGGCTAGGCTAAATCCTGCTTTTCGTATGCGTAAACTCCATTCCACATCTTCAAAATAGGCAAAATACTGCTCATCTAATAACCCCGCTTGGGTGATGGCCTCTTTGGAAACCAGCATACAGCAACCCGTAGCCCAGTCTAATGATGAAGAGGGGAAGTTACAGGTAGCTACCTCGTCTCGGTCTCCTAAAGTTTTAGCCTTCCCAAGAAAGGCATTCCAGCTTCCACCCGCGCTCCAGATTTTTTTCGGGTCATGGGGAAATAGAATCAAAGGCTGCACTACCCCACAGCCGGGCTGCTGAACCATGCACGCGAGCATTTCCTCCAAAAAATTGGGGGAGACCAGGGTATCGTTATTGAGCAAGACTACATAGGAATAGCCTTGTTTTAGGGCGTAGCGGAGGCCCACATTGTTTCCTCCTGCAAAACCTAAGTTTTCTTCTGTTTCTATCAAGTGGAGGTGAGTAAATTCTTCCCTTAGCCTTATTCCTTCCTTTTCTTTAGACCCGTTGTCCACCAAAATCACATGAAATTTTGGGGAAGGCACCTCCTCCAAAGACAGCAGGCAAGCCCTAGTAAAGGCATATCCGTTCCAGTTGACTAGGATGAGCGCTATCTCAGGAATATAATCCATACAAAAGGTCTTTTTTATAGCGGAAGAGCAAGAGCATAGAAATCAAAAAAACCACCAGTTCGGTCGTCAATATTCCATAGCAAAGTCCAATTGCCCCATATGCACGAGTGAGCAAGGTGGAGGCCACTATCATGTAGGTACAAAACATCCAACTGGCTCGGAACAACAAATCTCTGAGATTTGAAACGAGCAGCATGGTGACATTTCCTACATTGAGACAGGCCAAGAAAGGCACCAAGGAGAGCAGCTCAAGGTAGGGCAAAGCCTCTCCCAATTGATTTCTAGACAAGATCTGGATGATATAAGGAGCTGCAAGGAAGCAAGAAGTGCTTAAAATAGCTCCCACCCCTAGGCTGATTAGATATACCTTTTTTAAGAAGGCAAAGAATAAAGCCTGATCAGCTTGGAATAGTTTGGAGGCGTTGGGGACTACAGCCTGAATGATCATAGCAGGGAGTAAGCGAAGGATCATGACCACCCTTTCGGCCAAGCTGTACATGCCTAAGGTCTCTGCGGTAGCAAAAAAACTTAGAATAATTAGGCCCCCATGTATGGAAATGTAGCTCACTAGGTTACTAAAAAAAAGTAGGATATTCTCTTTTAAACTTTTCCAAATGGAAAAGAATTTGGGTTTATAAAATCGAATGCCCATTCCAGCTCGGATATATCCTAAAAGACCAATATTGACTATAATCCCAAACATGCCCAACATAAAGTTGACCCAAATACTTTGGCTGGGGTGATGCACAAAGAGCACGAGACCCATAAGAAAAAGTAGTTTTGAAAAAATAGTAGCCACAGAGACCAACTTCATTTTCTCCATGCCTTGAAAAAACCAAAGCGGGAAAAGGGCATCCGAAAATAAGAGCAGGAGGGAAAGCAATAAAATGGCTTGGTATCCTTGAAATAATGAAAATACATAGGCCCCGACAAGTACTGTAGCGGAAGCTAGCGTAGCCAAAAGGAGTTTGGCCGACAAGATATTGGAGAGCAACTGGGAGAGCTCTTTTTTGTCCGATTGCTTTAAAGCGACCTCTGCTGGGGCGCTTAGGTTGTAGCCAAAGCCTACCCAAATATTTAAAATGATGATCACTGAAAGGGCCAAGTTGACCAGACCAAATTGCTCTGCGCCAATGCTTTGAATGAGCAAAGGCATAGAAATGATAGAGATCAGTACGGTGGAGGACTGAATGAATACCAGAAAAAGAAAATTCTGCGTGGATTTATTCCGGAAAAAATTTCCAAAAGGGATCAACAGATTTATTTTTTCAAACATGGAAGCTTGGGTTTAGACTTCCTGCAAATGTTTTTGATAGATCCTTCTCAGATAAATTAGAGCTAAGGCTAAAAATCCCAAAGAAAAAGCCCCATATACCATGCCTTTGACAAGCCTTATCTCAGTTCTTTCCAAGGGTAGTCTCGGTGAATCAATCAGTTGTATCAAAGGGGAATTGATGCGGTGGTTGATTTTGGCAACTTCTAGATTTTTGACAATTTCTTGGAAAACAGCTGCGCTTGTTTGCACGTCAATTTGCTTACGTCGTCCATTTACGGTAGCAGTACTTAGAAGCGGATTTGCATTAGGAATGCGATCTTGTTCGGCAGCTAAGGTGCCTAGGCTTTGGTCAAGGATTGCTCGTACCGAATCAGCTTGCATTTGTAAAATGCGAAGATTTTCACCAGTTTTTTTAGTTTTGGTTTCCAAGTAAAAGGCATTCACTTTGCTGACTAAGGTTTCATTGAATTGTTTGGCGAAGGCCTCGTCTTTGGATGACACGATCACTTGGATGATGCTCAACTTGCGGTCAGGTTTAGCCACAACAAGTTGTTTTTCACGGATGATTTTAGTGATTTCTTTAAGTACCGAATCCTGATTGACCCCATGATTCTCCCTATTTTGGGAAAATGTAAGCGAGGATAGATCAATAGAAGAAGCCCATTTTTCTTGTAACTTCTCCGATTCTATAAATCGATCTACTAGTAAGGTATTCATTTCAAAAGGGCTAAGGAGTGTTTCTTCTAGCATGCGGTCAGAACGATAGAGCTCCATAATATTGTCTCCTTGAAACAACCCGTTGGTTCCTAATCCTCCTAAATTGACTCCCAGGAGGTTAGCAATTCCAGACATTTGACCAATTCCAGACATTCCCTCTTCTTCAAGTACAAAGGAGGTTTCCGCATGAAATACGGGATCCTTGAATTGAGAAAATAAAGCGCCTAAACCTGTACCAATTCCCGCGGCTAGGAGAATGATTTTCCATTGGGAGAAGAAAAATCGAATCCATTGGATGGAATTTTGCACAACCTCACGGAAAGTAAATTGGGAAGTAGAAAAGTGAGATGTCCTGCTCATTGGGTTTACTGTTGGTTGATTTGAGAGAGTACTAAAACTAATGTGGCTAGTCCTGTAGTAACTCCAACTAATTCTCCCAAACGAATTGGTGATTTTGGACCTTTGCTTGGGATTATTACTTCTGCTCCAGGTTCTACTGAAGGGTAGTTTCTGACTCCAAAAATCCCTTTGGTGCGTTTTACTGCGCCATTGGCATAAACCACGTAGGTTTGTTTACGATTGGCCCGTCTATCAAAACCTCCGGCTCCATTGATGTAATACCGAAGGCCACGTCCTTGCTCGTGTCTTAGGGTAGTCGGGTACACCACGTCACCCCGTAGCCGTACGGTCTGTAACAATTTAGGCACGGTAAGAATGTCTCCCTCTTCCAATACTAAGTCCTCGTCCGAACCGGGATTAGCCAGGATTTTTTCCAGATTAATCGCCACGGCTTCCGTCTCCTTAATTTTGACAGCAATACCGGGAGTTTCGGCAGCAATTTGGTCCAAGGACTCTCGTTTGGCATCGGTAGCTAGGGTGTCTGCGGAGGTTTCTTCTACTTTTTCTTTGGGAAGATCTCTGAAAAGCCGTCTCAGCAATTCCTCTTGAGCTTCTGAATTGTTGGGCTCCTCCTTAAGTAATTCTCTTAGGGCCTCTAGATTTTTTTGTCTTCGGGTCTCTTCGGATTCTACCTTAAAAAATTCAGTTTTTCGGATCAAGGTGGCGCCCTTGGTGTAAGCAAAGGGGTTGAGTCCTCCGGCACGCTTGATCAGATCAGAAATTCGATCCACGCTAGTTTGTATGGCAAATAAGCCAGGGGAGTTGACTTCTCCTTCTACTGCTACCAAGCGCTGCATGGTAAAATTGGCCCTTTTTCTAACGATCACCTGATCAAATGGTCGTAAGCTAACGGCATTTGGATTGAAAGATAAATCGGGATTTACTGAGGTGGACAAAATATCAGAAAGGGTGCCTGAGTCGGAATCCTCTAGCCTTCTAGCGATTTCAATGTCCTTGGTATTGGCGGATTCTTGTAAGCCCCCAGCACTCAAAATGAGCTCTTCGGCAGTCATTCCTTCTGCATAAGGATAAGTTCCTGGCCGCTTTACCTCACCTAAAATTTGGATGTAGCGTTCGTTTTGGATGTCATAAATACTGGAAATTCGGACCACATCTTCTCTTTTTAGCGGGATGTCAGCTTGGGTGCCTTCTAGGATATCTTGGAGGTTGACCTCCAAAACTTCAGCACTCAAATCGTCCTTCGCGCGCATGATGCTTGCCCTTTGGGTGTAGGCATCGCCCTTGAGTCCATCTGCATTTTTAATGAGTTGGGTAAGGGTAAGCCCTTCGGTCAAGGCAAAGGTGCCTGGTCTAAAAACCGCTCCTTTTATTTGAATCCGATTGCTGTAGCGGTCAATAATTCTTCCTACAGCCACTTCATCTCCTCCCTTTAAACTAAAAAGACCCAATTGATTTTGGTAGACATCAGAGACGGAACGTTGATTTCCTGTAATGCGAGAAACCGAAATACGGTCCTTGAAAGCCAAGTCGGTAAAGCCCCCCGCATAGCGGATGAGGTCTTCTAAGTTGTCTTCAGGGGTCACTTCAAAAATTAGCGGACGCTTTACTTCACCAATCACCTTGACTCGTGCAAGGTAGGGATTAACCAAAATGATATCTTGATCCTCAAGTTGTAGATCCAAGTTGGCAGTGCCTTGTATTAGCAAATCGTATATATCTATCTCGGCAATTTTCTTGTTGTTTCGAATGAGTTGAATTGCCCTAAGGGTACCTTGATCGGAAGGCCCTCCAGCGGCATAGAGAGCATTGAACACGGTAGAAAAGGCACTCAGAGTAAAGGTGCCTGGTAAGCGAACTTCGTTTAAAATATGGACCTTGATCGTGCGGACATTTCCTAGAGTGACTTGCAAAAAGGTAGTAGGAGAATTGCCCAATAATCCTGTATAAAATGCCCCTACTCTAGTTTTGATTATATTTTGAGCCTCTTCTAGCGTTTTTCCCGAAACACTGATCGGCCCAATGTTGTCCAAAAGGATAATACCTTCTGGAGTGATGGTGGCTTCGTAATACTTTTCGGACTGGCCATAGATATCCACATAAATGAGGTCTCCTGGCCCCAATATGTAATTGCTTGGCGTAGCCTGGTTGAGGCTGGGCTCGAAACTAAGTCGCCTATTTTTCTGAAAAAAGAGTTTGCTCCCAAACAGCAATGAGTCTGGTTTTTCGGTTTCTGTAAGTTCTTCCACCTCCAACAGCCCTTGGGTAATGTCATTGATGTCTATTTGTGCTCTGTCCTCTCTTTTAGAAACTTTAGTAGACCTGGACTTGCTTGTTCCTACACTTAAATTCTCAATTCTACTTCTCAATTTTTCGATTTCCCCAGAGGGCATTCCCCGCATTTGTGCCAACATCAAAAAATCGGTGCTGCTCAAGCCCGCATCCTGTGCCCGCTTGACCAATTCTTCAATCTGATCATCACTGAGCTGATCTACTCGGATGGAAGTTAGGTCTACATTTTGTTGGGCATAAGTAGAAACTGGAACAAAGGCCCACAAAAAAAGTAAAAGAAAAAAGTAGGATGGTTTCAGGATAGACTTCATATTAATTAAGAAATTCCGAAGGGGATTTGAAAATCTAATGGATAAAAATCCATTTATTTCATCATTCTACCAAATCTATTCTTGGGTTTGAATAGTAAAAGGCCTTTTTTCGGCTTGAAAAAATGTTTCTGGATATTCCTTTAGTCTCCTGCATTTCTATCATATAGCCAATCAGGAATGAATTTTTTGTATGAAATCCTCTTGAATATTACTTTGATACCCTAGGAAAGAAATATAGAAGAATTGCATAAGGATACTCCAATCAAAGACCTTTTCGTTACTTTGTTTCAAAATTGTGAAATGCGCCCAATCTTAGTTAGTAGTTTTTTTTTCTTGCTATGTGCTGCCTGTTCCAGTAGCTCTGATGAGACTACCTGTGCCTTAGATGAAGAGATCCTATCCACAAAAGAAAAAGTAGATGTGGTTCGCTTGGAAAAAGAATTCCTTACTTCTTCCAGCAAGCAAGAGATGCTGAATCTACTGGATAATTATCCTGATTTTGCGACTAAAGTTTTAGATCTAGAAGCCTATCCCAACAAGGATTCTTTGGCTCTCGCTTTGATATTAGCTCAAGAGGACACCTCCATGCAAGCGTTGAATCGTGCTGTAGAAGAAGAATTTGCTGACTTTTCTGATATTATAAATGACCTTGAAAACGCATTTGCGTATTTGAAATGGTACTATCCTGGTTTTAAGGTGCCTAAAGTGTATACTTACGTTTCTGGATTTGGTATGGATTTACTTGTTGAGGAAGAAACTATAGTTATAGGATTGGATTATTTTTTACCAAGCGATCATAAGTTTCAACCTGATTTGCCAGACTACTTGAAGGCTCGATACCAAAGAGAATACTTGGTGCCTATGATTGTGTTGGCCATTTCCTCTAGGTACAATGAGTTAGACTCCAAGGACAATACCCTCCTGGCAGAGATGATTTATTTTGGTAAAGCTTATCATTTTGTGAAATCTATCATGCCCTGCACTTCCGATCAGTTTATTATTGGCTATATGCCAGATCAACTTGCTTCCTGTTGGGACAATGAAGATGTGATATGGACTCATTTTATTGAAAATGAATTGTTGTTTGAGACAAATCCCTTTGAAATCCGGAAATATATTGGAGAAGCTCCTTTTACAGATGCCATTAGCGCCGAAGCCCCGGGCCGCTTGGGCCGTTGGGTGGGGTGGAATATCGTAGAACAGTACCAGGAAAAGGAAGGGATAAGTTTAGTTGAACTTATGGAAGAGCCCAATGCAGAAAAAATATTCAGGGATTCTAAATATAGACCTCAATAGCCAGAGGAATTCTATCTGCCTTTTTAGTATTTAATTAAGCTATGGGATGATTTTCCTTTCATTTTCTCATAGAATTTGCATAGGAAAGCTATCTGGCACGCTTCGCATTTAGGTTTTCTTGCCAAACAGGTATAACGCCCATGGAGGATAAGCCAATGATGCGCCTGATGGATGTGATGTTTTGGCAAGTGTTTTACCAGTTGCTTTTCCACCTCTAGAGGAGTCTTTGCAGTAAGGGGAACCAAGCCAATGCGCCGGGATACACGATACACGTGGGTGTCTACAGCCATATGGGGTTGTTGCCACACCACGGAGGTAATTACGTTGGCAGTTTTCCTGCCTACTCCTGGCAATTGCACCAGTTCTTCTACCGTATTGGGCACTTCCCCTCCAAATTTTTCCATGAGCATTTTGCCTAAACCCATGAGGTGCTTGGTTTTATTGTTGGGATAGGAAATGGAGCGTATAAAAGGAAAAAGTTCATCGAAGTGGGTAGCTGCCAAATGTGCAGGGGCGGGGAAGTGATGGAATAGTTGGGGAGTAACTAGGTTGACCCGCTTGTCCGTACATTGGGCAGATAGCACTACGGCTACTAACAACTGAAAAGGATTTTCATAAGCCAACTCCGTTTCTGCTGAGGGCATGTTTTCCAAAAAATAGGAGATAAATTCCTCGTACCGTTGTTTTTTGTTCATGTCGAAAGTTAAGAAATCTATGGCAGTGATGGGAAGACCTTGGCCCATGGCTAAAAAAAGAAAGTTAGTCCTTGGGACTTTCCATGCGTATTCTCCACTCTTTGGGATAATAATTGTTTACCCGCTTATCCAATTTCTTAACCCAACCTAAAGGCAAATTTTGATAGGTAAGTAAGACCCAGCCTAAAGGGGCTTGTTCCAAAGGAATATCTTTTTTGCGGAGAAAGTCTAGGGCCTCTTCTTTAGAAAGTTCTAGGCTTGGAAAGTGAGATTTTGGTAGGGTGGAAAGGGCCCATTCGTGACTTGGGATCCATTCTTTGCCTTGCTTTTTCCCCAACTCCACACCCAAGTAGCGCACGTTGAGTGTGCGAAGAAGGGTCTCTACTTCCTTGGAAAAGGATTTTTGAATACGAAATAGAGTTTCTTGAAAAAGGTAATAGCACCCCTTTCCATCTAGCCCCAACTCCTCCTCTAGAGTTTGCCCCTCTTTGTCTCCTATGGGTTTTACCGGGGAAACTCGCTGTTCTTTTTTAGATTTTACTGCCCTAGTTCCAAAAGATTCGGGGCGTTGTAGTATGGAAAAAAAGAATCCTTCCCCCTCTACCCTATGGGGATAAAACCTGTAGCCGTAGGCTTGACCCTCTTCTGTATCAAAACGGGACTCTTCTATTCCCCAACTTGGATCAAGTGGGATGCAGGCAGGAGTGAAGGCAAATTCTTCTAAAAGGGCAGAAATCACCTCTTCATTTTCTTTTTGGTTAAAGGTACAGGTGGAATAAAGTAGGTATCCCCCTCCTTTTACTAGTGTTGCAGCTTGATCTAGGATGCGTCTTTGACGAAGAGTACACAGGGCCACGTGTTCTAAGGACCATTCCTCTCGTGCCTGAGGGTCTTTTCTAAACATGCCTTCTCCAGAACATGGGGCATCTACCAAGACTAGGTCAAAAAATCCTTCCAAGGGGGCAAAATGCTCGGGGTCATTTTGGCTGACCAAAACATTTCCCAGTCCCCACTTGATGATATTTTCCTTGAGAATTTGAGCCCTTGTCTGAATCACCTCGTTGGCCACAAGCAATCCTTCTTCCCCCAGATAAGAAGAAAGTATGGTGCTTTTTCCCCCTGGTGCCGCCGCCAGGTCCAAGTATATTCCCTTAGGAATGTCTAGTTGATGCAGGGCGTGCTCTAGGATCATGGAGGAAGCTTCTTGGACATAGTAAGCTCCTGCATGAAAAGCGGGATCTAGGGTAAAGCTAGGCCTCTCATCCAGATAAAAACCGGTTTTCGTCCAGGGGATATGCCTTTTTCCATGACTAGCTGCAAAAGGTTTGTCAGGATTGTAGCGTATGGAGATTTTTGGAGCCTGCAACAAGGCTTCTTTCAATCTAAGCGCCTCTTCCTCTCCTAGTAAGCTGCCCAGATGAGCGAGAAAGTCTTCGGGTAGGGGAGGAGTTGACATGTTTCAAAGATAGGTATTCCAAAAAAAGCTACTGTTGCAAGGAGTATAAAATCTCGAAGACGAGTGGAATGTAAAGGAAAATGGAAAGCGATTAATTATCGTCTTCTTCCTCATCTAGGTCCTCCTCTCCTTCTGTTCCCAAGTCAAACATGGAACTGAATAGGTCTTTGAACTGCAAGCCTGTGTCCAGAATTTTTCTGCTCAATTGAGAATATTCGGCTAATCCATGAAGGGCAAATTCCATGTAAAATTCTTTCTCTTTTTCTGGGAGCTGCTGCACTACCTCGGTGACCAGTTCCTCCAAACCTGGAACAGCTAGAAGCAGGGATTTATATTCTTTATTGGAGACTGAGCTTAAGATATCCAGATGATTACCTTCCCCAAACCAGGCTAAGGTTTTTTGGTAGGGATGGTTGCTCTTCTCTTTTTTCTTTTGTTCCGGAGAAGGAAAATAGGAGATAAATTGGCTACGAATTGCCTTTCCTATGAGGTTGTAAGCTACCATGCCTGCGCCCTCTTGTTCTCCCTCATACACCAGCTCTACTTTGCCAGTGATCGCAGGAATCACCCCAAGTAAATCTACGATTCGTACTATAGTATTCGATTCTTTGTTGAGGTACATCCTTCTTTCTGCTGCAGAAATGAGATTTTCATAAGCAGAGATAGTTAATCGGGCAGAAACACCACTTTTCTCGTCCACATATTCTGAGTGCCGTGCCTCTACAGCAATCTGCTCAATCAAATCTTTCATGACCTCTGGCACGTGGATATGGTTCAAAGGCTTACCAGATAATCGGGCTTCTTGGGCCGTAATTTTTTTGCTTATGTCTATGGACCTAGGATAATGGGTGATGATTTGGCTTTCAATTCTATCTTTCAGCGGGGTCACGATGCTGCCTCGATTGGTATAATCTTCCGGGTTAGCGGTGAAGATAAATTGTATATCCAGAGGCAAGCGTAATTTAAATCCGCGGATTTGGACATCCCCTTCCTGCAGGATATTGAATAAGGCCACTTGGATTCTAGCTTGGAGGTCAGGGAGTTCGTTGATCACAAAAAGGCAGCGGTTGGATCGAGGCACCAATCCGTAATGAATTACCCTCTCGTCGTTGTAACTCAGCTTTAGCGTGGCCGCTTTGATGGGATCTACGTCCCCAATCAAGTCGGCTACGGAAACGTCCGGGGTAGCCAATTTTTCAGTGTATCGGTCTTCTCTATGCAGCCAAGCAATGGGACTATCCTCTCCTTTTTCCTCAAGAATAGCGCTCGCAAAGGAAGTCAGGGGCAGTAAGGGATCCTCATTGAGTTCAGACCCGTAGAGCACCGGGACATATTCGTCGAGAAGGAGAGTCATCATTCGAGCAATGCGGGTCTTAGCTTGGCCTCTTAAGCCCAATAAATTGATGTTGTGTCGAGAAAGAATGGCACGTTCAATATCCGGAATCACGGTATCTTCGTAGCCCCAAATTCCCTCAAATACATTCTCTTTATTTTTTAATTTTTCAATAAGGTTGTCCCTAAGTTCTTCTTTGATAGACTTGGGGGTATATCCAGATGCCTTGAGTTGGCCAAGGGTTTTTAATTGTAAGCGCTGTGTGCTAGAAAGCTGGGAGTAGTCCATGTTAAAAGCGTTTGGATCGGTTTCGTTTGTAGTCCTCAAAAATTACCTCGCCCAGTCCTTTCAAACTGCTGTAATACGCATTGCCTTGGTTTGCTTGGGTAAATTCTTTTACAAATTCCTTGAGATAAGGATCAGAGGCAATCATAAAGGTGGTTACGGGAATATTCAATTTTCTGCACCTCGCAGCAAGTTTTAGGGTTTCTGCCAAAATTTTGCTATCGATGCCGAAGGAGTTTTTGTAGTACTTGATGCCTACTTTCAGGCAAGTAGGCTTGCCATCGGTAATCATAAAGATTTGTTTGTTTGGGTTTTTTCTCCTGCGAAGTAAGTCCATGGCCAATTCTAAGCCTGCCACCGTATTGGTATGGTAGGGGCCTACCTGCAAAAAAGGCAGGTCTTTGAGCTCAATCTGCCAGGCATCGTTACCAAAAACGATGATATCTAAGGTATCTTTAGGGTACCTGGTCTTGATCAATTCGGCCAAAGCCATGGCTACCTTTTTGGCAGGGGTAATTCGGTCCTCTCCATACAAAATCATGGAGTGGGAGATGTCTATCATCAGGACGGTGGAGGTTTGGGAGCGGTGCTCCTTTTCTACCACCTCTAAGTCATCCTCTGTGAGCAGGTATTCTCCAGATAGGCCATGCTTTGCCTGAGCATTCCTCAGGGATTCGGTGAGCGCGATTTGATCTAAATTGTCTCCAAAGGTATATCCTCTACGGTCCGTACTTCTTTCGTCTCCTTGTCCTGAAAGCGTAGTTTTATGTTGTCCGGCTTTGCTGCGTTTGAGTTTGCCAAATATTTCTTCTAAGGCTCTCTTTCGGATGCTTTGTTCTGTTTTACCCGTAGCCTGAAGTTTTCCTTCTGGATTATCTTCTGACAAATACCCTTTGGATTTTAAGTCTTCAATGAAGTCACCAATGCCATAGTTGGGTTCTGTAAGTTGGTAACGTTTATCTAAGTTAGTCAACCAACTTAGGGCCTCGGAGACATCTCCTCCCGTCATGGAAATCAATTGAAGAAATAGGGACAAAAGATTTTCAAAGGTGTTTTTTTGCGGATCTGTGACAGGTACAAATTGAGTAAAACGTACACCTTTCATGCTTATGGATAGAACTTCAGGAATGAGTAAAAAATTTAACGATTCTTTTGCCGCGAGTTTGGCACAAAGCACTAATATAACACCCGCGCTGTCTTTGGAGTTTTATATTTTCAATAAATTTCCTTTTTCTCCTAAATTCAAGGCCTAATGACTGCTGCTGAATCCCATGCTCAACTGATAAAATCTACGGCCAAACGCTTGGGGTTTGACTATTGCGGTATTGCCAAAGCAGAGTTTTTGGAAGAAGAAGCCCCGAAATTGGAGGAATGGCTTCGAAGAAATTACCAAGGGAAAATGTCCTACTTGGAGCGGCATTTTGACAAGCGTCTCGACCCCAGCAAATTGGTGGAGGGGGCAAAAACGGTCGTGTCTTTGGTCTACAATTATTATCCTAGCCAACACCTGCCTCAAGAAACGGAGGATATCAAATTGGCCAAATATGCCTACGGAAAAGATTACCATGAGGTCATTAAGGCCAAACTAACCGAGTTTTTGGATCATTTAAAGGAGGAGGTTGGAGAGATTCACGGGCGTTCCTTTGTGGATTCTGCCCCCATCCTGGAGCGGCAGTGGGCCCAGCGTGCAGGATTGGGATGGATTGGGAAAAATAGCCTCTTGCTCCATCGAAATATGGGAAGCTTTTTCTTCTTAGCCGAATTGGTGATAGACTTAGGGGCAAGTCCAGACCTGCCCTTGTCCAAGGACTACTGCGGTACTTGCACGGCTTGTGTGGATGCTTGTCCTACTGAGGCTATTGTCGCCTCAGGCGTGGTGGATGCTTCCAAGTGTATTTCCTACCTCACGATAGAACTCAAGGAGGCTATTCCTACTTCATTTGCTGGAAAGATGGACCAGTGGGTCTTTGGATGTGATGTTTGCCAAGACGTGTGTCCTTGGAATCGCTTTGCTACCCCTCATAAGGAACCTGCTTTTGAGCCTTCGGAAGCACTTTTTGGATTTACGAATAAAGATTGGACAGAACTTACCGAAGAGACCTTTCAACGGGTATTTTCTGGTTCGGCGCTCACTCGGACTAAATTCAACGGAATAAAGAGAAATGTGAAATTCTTGCAAGATCCTAACTCAAAAGAAAACACCAAAATCTGAAAGGACTGACTTCTATTTCATCCCTTTGGGCAAGCGCAAGACCTCTTGCCATGCGAACGAGAAACGTGAAGCACAAAAGGGGTCCAAAAATGGGTTTTTCGGAGATATCGCCTGATTTTCTTATGTAAATTCTGAAACATGAAAATGACTTTACTTTGAATTGTGGTATATTTGCGGCATGAATAAGAAAGTTCTCTTACTGATTTTAGACGGTTGGGGTTTGGCCACTAATCCTGCCGTTTCTGCGATAGATAAAGCAAAAACGCCCTACATCGATAGCCTATTTCGTAGCTATCCCCATTCCAAGCTCGAGGCCTCTGGTCTGGCAGTAGGTCTTCCAGAAGGACAGATGGGAAACTCAGAAGTGGGCCACATGAATATTGGGGCCGGAAGGATTGTTTACCAAGATTTGGTTAAGATAAATTTGGCTATAGCCCAGGGAGAATTGCTGCATCATCCCGTGCTGATGGCTGCATTTGCACGAGCTAAAGAATCTAAAAAGAAGGTTCATTTTATAGGGCTAGTATCTGATGGAGGGGTACACGCACACATCAATCACCTCAAGGGACTTTGCGATGCAGCCAAGCACCAGGGGATGCAGGAGGTTTTTATTCATGCCTTTACCGACGGCAGAGATACAGATCCCAAAGGAGGGATCAAGTACTTGGCTGATCTTCAAGAACATCTTTCTAAGTCTGTGGGAAAGATAGCTTCAGTCATTGGGCGCTACTACGCCATGGATAGAGACAATCGTTGGGAAAGAGTAAAGCTTGCCTACGATGCGATGGTTTTGGGGGAAGGAGAAAAGTCAAAAGATATTCTTGCTTCTATACGCAAATCGTATAGCAATCATGTCACCGATGAATTTATCCGCCCCATCATTCAGGTAGGTAGTGACAACCAGCCCTTGGCGACTATACAAGAGGGAGATATGGTGGTATGTTTCAACTTCCGTACCGATCGAGGGAGGGAGATCACTCAGGCACTTACCCAGAGAGATTTTCCAGATTTCAACATGAAGAAATTGGCTTTGGACTACCTGACCTTTACCACCTACGACGATACTTTTTCAAGGGTTCAAGTCTTATTTGAAAAAGATAAATTGAACAATACCCTAGGGGAGGTTTTAGAAAGAGCAGGTAAAAAACAAATTCGAATTGCTGAAACAGAAAAATATCCACACGTCACCTTCTTTTTTTCAGGAGGAAGAGAAAAAGAATTTCAAGGAGAGAGCAGGATCCTCTGTCCTTCTCCTAAAGTGGCAACCTATGATCTTCAGCCAGAGATGAGTGCTTCGGAAATTGCCATGAAAATCAATGTGGAATTGCAGAAAAAAAGTACTGATTTCATTTGCTTAAACTTTGCCAATGCGGATATGGTGGGTCATACGGGAGATTTTGATGCTGCGGTAAAAGCCTGCGAGGCTGTAGACTCAAGCACCGAAAGTGTGGTAAAAACCGCCTCAGGTAATGGATATACCGTGTTAGTAATTGCAGACCATGGCAACTCAGACGTGATGATCAATGAAGACGGTACCCCTAATACGGCACATACCACCAATTTGGTTCCCCTGATTGTTGTGGATAAAGACATTGCTTCGGTGAAAGAGGGTAAACTGGGAGATTTGGCCCCTACGATTCTACACCTGATGGGGGTGGCCATTCCTTCCGAAATGACAGGTGAAATATTGGTTTCCTAATTAGTGAAATGAAGAATTCTTTTTATTTATTGGGCGTGGCTATCCTTCTTGCTTGTACTCCGCAAGGAGAACAGCCTAATTTGGAAAAACTGCCTTATTTTGATTTGAAAGGGTTTTTGGACCTAGAGTTGAAAAAACTAGATGGACAGTCTGTTCTAAAAACTTCTGAGCTAAACGGGGAGGAAAAGATAGAAGAACAACCCTATTCAGAAGCGCAGTGGAAAGAAGAATTTGATTCTTTCTACCAGGCTGACATCAACCTTCCTTCTTTGGCTACCGCCTATTCCACAGATATCAAAGTGGATTATCTGATTCATGAACTGTTACCAGAATCCGAAGGCAGGGTGAAGGAAATTAGGATTCGATACGTGCAGAGTTATCCTGCTGCCATTTCCTTTAAAATCAAAGAGGAAAATTTTTTTTACACAAGTACCACCCTTGGGGAAGCATACATGAATCAGTCCACGGGAAAACTTGACCATTATTCTTTAGAAACTACCCAAAAAGTAATGTTTCTAGATCCTACGCACATCAAAATTTCAGGAATTTTGAAATGATAGTGCCCTGAACAAGGTCTCAGGGGAAGGTCTTATTTATCAAATAAAGGTGGTCTTTTAGTTTGCCAATTTGATTTTTCTTGAATCAATCTGCCCAACATGATCAACTTTTCTTCCTCAAATAAATTGGCAAGTAGGGTAATGGAAGTGGGGGTCCCGTTGGCGGCAAATCCATTGGGTAGGCATAAGGCAGGATGTCCGGTGAGGTTGGTGATTTGTAGCTGTTGTCCGGCAAATGAAGGGGTGACAATGACATCGTATCCTTTTAGAAGTTCGTGCATTTCTTGAATCAAAACACTTCGTTGCCGGCTCATTTGCACGTATTCTACAGCAGGTATAAATCTAGCTGAGCGGAAGATGTTTGGCCAGGCATTGCGGTGCTGGGCCACCATCTGATCATCTAGGTCTAGCCGGGTGAATTCGTCAAAGGCAGCAGCACCTTCTACCTGCAGCATGGCTACTAAAGGCGCTGGATTGATGCTGGTCTTTAGCTCTAGAGGGTGGAGTTCTATTCCTTCCTTTCTCAAGAGATCCAATACCGCACGGTCATTTTCAATAGCGGAACGAGTGCCTTCAAAAAAGGAACTGAAATATCCTACTTTAAGCTTCTTTACTTCATTTTTAACAGAATAATTGAATGAGGCTGGAATGGTGGAGGGATCCTTCTGATCTGCTCCATGGAGTACAGCCAATACTAGGGCATTGTCCAAAGCGGATCGGGAAATAGGCCCAACTTTATCCATAGACCAGCTGAGGGCCATGGCGCCGTGACGGCTAATTCTCCCAAAGGTAGGCCTCAGACCTGTTACCCCGTTGCGGGTAGAGGGAGAGACGATGGATCCCAGCGTTTCTGTTCCTATGGCATAGGGGATCAATCCCGCACTTACTGCCGAAGCCGAACCAGCGGAAGAACCACTTGCCCCTTGTTTGAGGTTCCATGGATTTTTGGTTACGCCACCAAACCATACGTCGCCCATGGCCAAGGCTCCTAAAGTAAATTTTCCTATTAAAATACCTCCGGCCTCGTCCAACTTTTGTACTACGGTGGAGGTTTCGTTGAGGACTTGATCTTTGTAGGGAGTAGCTCCCCAGGTGGTTCGGGTATCAGGTACGGAAAAAAGATCTTTGATGCCATAGGGAATCCCGTGGAGAGGTCCTCGGTACTTTCCAGTGGCGAGTTCTTGGTCAAGAAGCCTTGCCTTTTTCAAGGCGCTTTCTTCCATCAAGGTGACCAGGCAAGACAAGGTGTCGGAATAGGTCTTGATTCGATGAAGGTAGATTTGTGTCAAGCGCTCGGAGCTCAGTTTCTTGGACTTGATCAAAACCGATAAATCACTTACAGGAAGGAAGGCAATATCGTGATCTTTTTCAGGCAGGGCTACTTCTTTGGGTAAACCCCAATCGTGGAGCTGTTGGTTTTGATCAGGATAAAATCCTTGGGGCAGGGGATTAAAGACTAAGGAGGGTCCTACGGAATTTTCAAGGGAAGTGCTTCGAAGGAGTTGAAAATTAGTTCTATGGGCGGTGATGCTTCCGACCATGCTGTCTTTTTCTTGTGGTGTAAAGGACAATCCGATGAGCTCGGCCGCCCCGTCTATAGATCCGGGCGTGATCTCCCCGGTGGATCTCCCCAAAGTAAAACCAAGTGCTAATACTAGTGCAGCTCCAAAGAGGAGAAAAGGGATAGAAAGGATGTTGTTTTTTCGAATCATTGGATAGTTTTGTAGTAATCGCCTCGATGTAGTACCTCAAGGTGTTCATTTCACCTAATAAAATCAAGTTTTCCATGCAAGAAGAGACACATTTTCCCAAATTCCCCATGCATTTCAGAGGACTCTTGTTGCTTGCCGGTATGTACACCCTGGCTTGGTCTGCCATTTATGCTTGGCTAGGCCCATTCCTACTTACGTGGATGGGTATGGGAAATTACCAAGGGGGTGAGTTTTATGCTCCATATTTTGGAGTGTTTGGTATGGGGGTAGGTATAGTATTATTCTTCTCTGCCTTTTATCCAGTGTCTTGGGTTTGGTTGATTTTGATAGGAATTTCTGGTAAGCTACTTACTGCAGTATGGTTTATCCTAGGATGTGTCCCTGAGGTAGGGTGGAATAAGCGGAGCATATTCCACTTGGTCTTCAATGAATTGATCTGGCTTATTCCATTAATTATCATCTTTTTAAGAAGTCTTCAAGTAAAAAATTTTCTTAGCCAATCGGAACGCTAAGCCAAATCACTCAAGAAAAACCGGCCCCTCCTAGATATAATTTTGAGCTGATCTTCGCCGAAAGCGCTAAGATCGGCTAAAGTTTTGTTGTACCTTAGAGGGTTATATTTTATCACTAGTTTTCCACCTTATTCCCGTTCCCATGTCTTCGCCTCAAGCACACAAACTTTTTCTTTTGGATGCCATGGCACTGATCTATCGGGCCCATTTTGCATTCAGCAAAAATCCAAGAATCAATTCCAAAGGATTGAATACAGGAGTAATGTTGGGCTTTACCAATACCTTGGTGGAGGTTCTGGAAAAGGAGAAGCCTAGCCACATCGCCGTAGCCTTTGATACCAAAGCCCCCACCTTTAGGCACCATCAGTACGAACCCTACAAGGCCAATCGTCTGGAGCAACCGGAAGACATCACTACCTCTATTCCTTGGGTAAAGGAAATTGTCAAGGCTTTTCAAATCCATGTTTTGGAACTAGACGGTTACGAGGCAGACGATATCATAGGGACTCTGGCCAAAAAGGCGGAGAAAGACCACTATACTGTCTACATGATGACCCCAGATAAGGATTATGGGCAACTTGTAGACGATCATATTTTTCTTTATAAGCCTGCCTTCATGGGCAATGGGGTGGATGTCATGGGCCCCAAACAAGTTTGTGAAAAATGGGACATAGCCCATGTAGATTTGGTCCGAGATATCTTGGGGCTTATGGGTGATGCGGTAGATAATATTCCGGGAATTCCAGGAATTGGAGAAAAAACAGCGGTCAAATTGCTCAAGGAGTTTGGTACTTTGGAGGGGATTCTGGCCCATACAGATCAACTCAAAGGAAAGCAGCAAGAAAATGTGATCAATTTTGCCCAACAAGGACTGTTGTCTAAGGAATTGGCCACTATAAAAATTGATGTACCCATAGCATTTGATGAAAAGGCCTTGCGCTGTGATGGAATAGATGAAGAACGATTACGTGCCTTATTTGTAGAGTTGGAATTTCGTACGCTCGCCAGCAGAATTTTCAAGGAGCCTGCCCCCAAAAAAGCAGCTCCTGCGCCGAGTCAAATGGACTTGTTTGGAGCTGTAAGCCCTGCTTCAGCCCTTGCGTCAGAGGAGGAGACACAGGAGGAGGTACAACTTTTGCCTCAAGTGCCTTTTGATACCATTCAAAGCTACCATCACCATTACCATAAAGTAAAAGGGAAAGCAGCCATTGAAGAACTGGTGGAGTACCTCTTGCTTCAAAGGGAACTTTGTTTTGACACCGAAACCACTAGCCTGGATCCCATGAGGGCTTCCTTGGTGGGCATTTCTTTTGCCTACCTCGAAGGAGAGGCCTACTATATTCCTCTTCCAGAGGATATGGAGGAGTGTAAAGCGCTTTTGGAACTCTTGCGCCCTGTATTTGAGAAGGATTCCATAGTCAAAATCGGTCAAAACATAAAGTACGACCTGTTGGTGCTTAAAAATTACGGCATTACTCTAAAGGGCGCTTTGTACGATACCTTGTTGGCCCACTACCTCATTGAGCCGGAAGGGAAGCACGGTATGGACTGGCTGGCCCAGCAATACTTGCATTACAAGCCGGTGTCAATTACCGAATTGATAGGAAAAAAAGGAGTGGGACAGGCTTCCATGCGGGAGGTGGACGAAGATGAAGTCACGGCCTACGCAGCAGAAGACGCTGACATCACCCTTCGTCTTAAAGGCAAATTAAATCCTATACTGGAAGCTATAGGATTAAAAGAGTTGAGTCAAAAAGTTGAAAATCCACTGATTCAGGTTTTGGCTGATATGGAGTTTGAAGGAGTGCGTATAGATACCCATAGCCTCTCAGAGCTTTCATTGGTCTTGGAGAAGGAAAGTCTGGAAATAGAAAAGCGGGTCTACGAATTGGCCGGGGTCCGATTTAATCTTGCCTCTCCAAAACAGTTGGGGGAGGTGCTTTTTGACCGGTTGAAACTAGATCCCAAAGCAAAAAAAACCAAGTCGGGGCAATATGCTACCGGAGAAGAAATTTTAAGTAAACTGGCGGACGAACATGAAATTGCTCAGGCCATTTTGGAGCATAGGCAAATGGTCAAGCTGAAGTCCACCTATGTGGATGCGCTCCCTGCTATGATTAATCCCAAAACGGGAAGAATTCATACCACCTACAATCAATTTGTAGCAGCTACTGGGAGGCTTTCCTCTATCAACCCTAACTTGCAAAATATTCCCATTCGCACGGCTAGGGGAAGAGAAATCCGCAAAGCCTTTGTGGCTCGAGACGAACATCACGTGCTCCTCTCGGCAGACTATTCCCAGATTGAATTGCGCTTGATGGCGGCATTTTCTCAGGACGAATCCATGCTAGAAGCGTTTAAAAATGGTAGGGATATCCATGTCGCCACCGCTGCCAAAATCTTTAAAGTTCCCTTGGAAGAGGTCACCACGGACATGAGAAGAAAGGCCAAGACTGCCAATTTTGGGATCATTTACGGTATTTCTGCTTTTGGATTGGCCCAGCGCCTGTCTATACCCCGTGGAGAAGCCAAAGAAATCATCGATGCCTACTTCATGGAGTTTCCTGCGGTCAAAAAATACATGGATGGGGCGATTGAAAAGGCGCGAACTCAGGAATATGTAGAGACTATTTTAGGTCGCCGTCGCTACCTGCGCGATATCAATAGCCGCAACATGACCATGAGAGGCTTTGCAGAGCGTAATGCCATCAATGCTCCTCTTCAGGGCTCGGCTGCCGACCTCATCAAAGTAGCGATGATTCACATTTACGAATGGATGCAAGTCCAGAACTTGAAGTCGAAAATGATCTTGCAAGTTCATGACGAATTGGTCTTTGATGCCCATAAGGAAGAGGTAGAACTATTGAAGAAGTATATTCCCGAACTGATGTCCCAGGCTATTCCCTTACCAGTACCCATAGAAGTAGAGCTAGGAGTTGGGACAGATTGGTTGCAAGCGCATTAAAGTAGGAAGTATCTAGTAGCAAGTATCAAGACTTGAGAAACTGAACGAAGTACCAAGTACAAGGTACCAAGTAGGGTTTTCCTGAGAGATGTTAATTTTGTTTTTGATTAACAAATGGTCTTTTTCTTTTTAAATAGAACGTTCATTTAGAAAATACTTTGTACTTGGTACTTTGTACCTTGTACAACCATTCACCCCTTAAACTACATTCCATTGGCTAAAGTAAAAACCACCTTTTTCTGTCAGAATTGTGGGGCCCAGAGCCCGAAGTGGACTGGCAAATGCCCTGCTTGCGGGGAATGGAACACCTATGTAGAAGAGATTATCCAAAAAGAAGAACCAGGTAAAGGAAGTTGGAAGCCACAGGGCTCAGGGCTGAAAAAAGCCAGTGCTCCTAGAAAAATTTCTGAGGTCAACCACCAGGAGCAGCCCCGCTGGGTTACCTCTGACCCAGAACTAGACCGGGTACTGGGTGGGGGAATCGTGGTTGGTTCTCTTGTACTCATCGGGGGCGAGCCAGGTATTGGCAAATCCACGCTCATGTTGCAAATCGCTTTGTCTCTGAAAGGGAAGAAAGGGCTCTACGTCTCCGGTGAGGAAAGTGAAGCCCAACTTAAGATGCGCGCGGATAGGATGGCTGCCAAAAACCCTGAATGCTACGTGCTTTCTGAAACAAATACCCAACAAATTTTTCAACAGATTGAGGTCTTAAATCCAGATTTTTTGGTCATCGATTCCATCCAAACCCTACACAGCCAGCTGGTAGAATCAGCTGCTGGATCGGTATCCCAAGTGCGGGAATGCACCGCAGAGCTGATGAAATTTGCTAAGGAAACAGGCACGCCTGTATTTTTGATTGGCCACATCACCAAAGACGGGGCCATTGCTGGACCAAAAGTTTTGGAACATATGGTGGATACCGTGCTGCAGTTTGAAGGAGACCGGCACTTGACCTACCGCATCCTGCGCACCTCCAAAAACCGATTTGGTTCTACGCATGAGTTGGGGATCTATGAAATGCGAGCCGAGGGCTTGCGTGCGGTCTATAATCCTTCCGAAATCTTATTGACCCAGCGGGAAGAAGTGCTCAATGGAGTGGCCATCGGCGCGATGCTGGAGGGCAACCGCCCCTTACTGATAGAGATTCAGTCCCTAGTGAGTCCTGCTACTTATGGTACTCCGCAGCGAAGCAGTACGGGACACGATGCTAAGCGACTCAACATGCTTTTGGCGGTGTTGGAAAAGCGTGGAGGCATGCGCCTAGGACAGCAAGACGTCTTTTTGAATGTGGCAGGAGGTCTTCGCGTGGATGATCCAGGCTTGGACTTGGCTGTGTGTGCCTCCTTGATTTCTAGTTACGAAGATATACCCGTTTCGGAGCATATTTGCTTCGCCGGCGAGGTGGGCTTAGGAGGGGAAATACGAGCAGTGTCTCGCATAGAAAACCGTATGGCTGAAGCTGAAAAACTTGGCTTTAAAAAGATCATGGTTTCCAAGTATGCAGTCAAAGGATTGGACCTAAGCAAGTTTAAAATCCAAATCATCCAAGTAAGTAAGTTGGAAGAGATGTATTCCCTACTTTTTTGAAACTAGATAGGAGTTGGATTATTTTCATAAACTTCTGTTTTTATCCTATTAATATGGATTGTTTTCAGGCCTAAGCCTGATAATTTAATTGAACTTTAGTCCCAATTTCCTTACCCCAAATCCCTATGAAAGCTTTCCTGACCATTGCACTGCTTGTCCTCTCCAATTCCTTCATGACTTTGGCCTGGTATGGCCATTTGAAATTTGCGGAATGGAAGTGGTTTAGCAAATTGGGAGTATTGTCTATTATTTTAATTAGTTGGGGGATAGCCTTGTTTGAATACCTATTTCAAGTGCCTGCCAATAGAATAGGTTATTCTGCCAATGGAGGTCCTTTTTCCTTGGTGGAGCTCAAGGTCATACAAGAAGTAATTACCTTGTTGGTGTTTTTAGGATTTTCTTTGTTAGTATTTAAAACAGAAACCTTCAAACTAAATCACTTGATTGGTGGGGTATTCTTAGTTCTTGCGGTATATTTTATTTTTAAGAAATAATTCCTTTTTCTGGACCTTACCTCCTGCACGCATAACCTATGGACCTACCCCACTCTTCTTCTGAACAAACGCTTGACCCTCAAGATTGGGAGTCCATGAGAAAGCTTGGCCACCAAATGGTGGATGATCTGATAGACTATTGGCAGGGAATTCGAGATGAAAAAATTTGGAAACCTATCCCTGAGGAAGTGAAAGCTTTTTTGGATCAACCCCTTCCAGAAAAAGGCCAATCCCCTGAGGAAGTATACCAAGATTTTAAAAAATACATTTTTCCATACAATAAGGGGAATGTGCATCCTCGATTTTTTGCTTGGATACAGGGTACGGGGACCCCTTTAGGTTCTTTTGCAGACTTGCTGGCTTCAGGAATGAATCCCAATACTGCTATTGGCGAACACTCTGCGATGTATGTAGATCGGCAGGTGGTCAATTGGTGTAAGGAATTGATGAACTTCCCTTCTGAAGCCTCTGGAATCCTGGTTAGCGGAGGCTCTATGGCTAATATCACCGCCTTGACTGTGGCGAGAAATTCCTTTGGAGAAGAAAAGATCCGACAAAGAGGACTCAAGGCGGCTTCCTCCCAACTGTTGATTTACTGCTCGGTAGAAACGCATTCCTGCATTCTAAAAGCAGCCGAAATTATTGGTTTGGGAAGCGAAGGGGTTCGAAAAATCCAAGTGAATGAACAATTCCAGCTGGACACCACTGCCTTGCGAACTCAAATCCAGGCCGACCTTCAAGCAGGCTTTCTGCCCTTTTGCCTGGTAGGCACTGCTGGCACGGTGAATACGGGGGCCATTGACCCCATGGAGGAGCTGCTGGAAATTTCCAAAGAATTTGGACTCTGGTTCCATGTGGATGGCGCCTATGGGGCTTTGGCCAAACTTGATCCGATCTATGCTGATGCCTTGCGAGCAATGGAGGAAGCAGATAGCTTGGCCTTTGACTTGCACAAGTGGCTGTATGTGCCCTATGAGGTGGGCTGTACCCTTATTCGAGATCAAAAAAAGCATCGGGATGCCTTTGCACTTACCCCTAATTATCTCTTGCAAGAAAAAAGAGGGCTTTCTGGTGGTCTAGACTCTATTTCCAATTATGGATTTGAACTTTCTCGAGGATTCAAGGCGCTAAAGGTATGGATGTCTCTCAAAGAACATGGGAGGGAGAAGTATGCCAGCATGATTACTCAAAACAATATGCAAGCAGCATATTTGGCAGAACTTGTTCGTAAAAGTCCCCAATTGGAGTTGACTGCTCCGGTATCGATGAGTATTACCTGTTTTCGTATGGTGGTTTCGGGATGGGAAGAAGCAGCCCTTAGGGAGTTGAATAGAGAAATTTTAGTTTCCCTTCAGGAGGAAGGAATCGCCTCCCCGAGTTCTACGATTTTGGATGGAAAATATACCCTTCGAGTAGCCAATGTGAATCAACGCACCCGCATGGAGGACATGGACCTTTTGGTTAGGGAAGTAATCCGTTTAGGAAAGCAAAAAATAGCTTCTTCTTAGGTGAGGTTTGGCTTAATTTTTGCTGGTATAAGAATGAAAATTTTTCTTTAACCAACTATGCAAAAAAGAACACTACTTCCCTTCATTATTGCTTGCGTATTTTTCAGCGCGATTAGCGCTCAAGCGCAGGAACTTGG